>ODAI012404282.1_pt1 | contig 14381 bp, 12 predicted proteins | sample 1539321 | NCBI WGS metagenome assembly ODAI01 (sample SAMN02144231, study PRJEB22623) | gut metagenome | biome: sheep rumen | host: Ovis aries | place: New Zealand
GGCATGGGGGAAGCCTCCCACCCCTTCTCGTATCCCTCTTTCGGGGCGCCCTTCTTCTTTCCTTCCTCTCCTCCTTTTTTCGGAGCTGCTGCGGCCGCCGTGGCTGCCGCTGCTGCTGCAGCGTCCCGGGCCGCCTTCTTCGGGTCGAAGAAATAATCCTCCTCCCCGCTGTCGCCGGCCTTTTCCCGGGCTCTCCGCAGATCCTCAAAAAAGTGATCATGGGATACCGGCTCCTCAGAAGCTTCCTCTTCCGTCGGTTCTTCCGGCGATTCCTCCTCCGACGATCCATCGGGCAGATTCCCTTCCATCATCGGATCTTCTCCAAACAGACCCCGGATATCGCTGTTCTCTTGTTCCGTATTATCTTTGTTTTCAAAGATGTCTTTTTCTTCGATATTCATTTTCGTCTGCCTTTGTCCTATATTACTGCTCAGGGACCAGATATTCCTTCAGTTCCCCGTAAATCTTTTCTGCTGCATCCGTCAGCGCCAGCTCTCGGCTTTTCTGCTCCATCTCCTGAAGCGCCTCCGGGTCCTTCCGGAACCGGCCGATCACCGACAGGACGGCCTCATCCGTCAGATCTTTTTCCTCGATCAGCACTGCCGCCCCCTGATCCGCCAGGGCTTTGGCGTTGTGATATTGGTGATTCTCCGTCACGTTGGGTGCCGGGATCAAAATCGCCGCCTTTCCGCAGGCCGTGATCTCCGAGAGAGTCAGGGCCCCGGCCCGGCTGATGATCACATCGGAAGCAGCCATGTATTCCGGCATGTTCTCCAGATATTCAAACACCTGGACGTTGTCCTTCAGTTCTCCCACCTGGTCCTGAAGCCGGGACTGGATCTCACTGTAAAACCGTTTCCCGGTAACGAACAGGATCTGCACGTCATCCGCACCGTTCAGTGTTTCGATGATGTGGAGCATCAGTTCGTTGATCTTCATGGCTCCCAGGCTCCCGCCAAAGCAAAGCACCGTCAGACGGGATGGGTCCAACCCCAGTTTCTGCCGCATTTCGTCCCGGTCATTGACCACGAACCCCTTCCGAAGGGGGTTCCCGGTGAGGATCATCCCCTCTTCCCGGTCAAAATACTTTTTGGCTTCCTCAAAGCTCAGGAACACCTTGTCCACATATTTGGACAGCATTTTATTGGTCATCCCCGGGAACGCATTCTGTTCGTGGATCGCAGTGGGGACCCCCAGCTTGTGGGCCATCCGCAGCACCGGGCCGCAAACATACCCGCCGGTGCCGATCACCAGATCCGGGCCAAATTCCCGGATGATTTTTTTCGCCTGGGAAGACCCTTCCAGGGCATCCTTCAGGGTTTTGACATTTTTCCAGATCTCTCTGCGGTGGAACCCGCTGGCAGCAATGTTCATGATATCGTACCCGTGGGCCGGGATGATCTCATTTTCCATTGCCCGGTGGGTCCCGATGAACAGGATCTGCGCTTCCGGGTGATGCTCCCGGATCTCATCCGCGATGGCCAGTGCCGGGTAGATGTGTCCCCCCGTACCACCGCAGGACAATATGATTTTCAATGGTTATTCCCCCTCTATCTCAATCTCAGTATCTGAGTGAATTCTTCGAAATGTTGACCAGGATCCCGGCACAGCCCATGGAGATCGCCAGGGAATTCCCGCCCCAGCTGACAAAGGGAAGCGCCACACCGGTCGGCATCATGGACGATGTGACGACCGCGATGTTCAGGACCGCCTGGATGGCTACCATAGAGGTCAGCCCCGCCGCCAGCAGTGTGCCGAAAAGGTCCTTGGCTTTGATGGCGATGTGGATGCCCCTCCACACGAAGATCGTGTACAGGAAAATGAAGAACATGCATCCAAGATATCCTGTTTCCTCGCCGATGATGGCGAAGATGAAGTCATTCATCGGTTCCGGCAGGTACAGCGTTTTCTGGATGCTTTTACCGATACCCACGCCGAAAATCCCTCCGGAGCCCAGCGCCAGCAGGGACTGGACTACCTGGAACCCGGCTCCCTGGGCATCCTTAAAGGGATCCAGGAAGCTGATGAACCGCTTCCACCGGTAAGGCTCGATGGCCATCAGCAGTCCGCCGGCTCCGACACCGCCTCCCAACAATACGGCCAGGTGCGGGATCTTCATCCCGCCCACCATCATGACACAGATCATGATGCCGGCCACCGTTACGGCCGTACTCATATTAGGCTGTTTCAAAATCAGCGCCGCCACCAGACCCATAACTACCAACAGCGGAAGGACTCCGTTCTTGAAGGACTTGATCCGTTCCGGATCAGCGCTGATGAATTTCGCAGTAAAGATCGCCACTGCCGGTTTTGCCAGTTCCCCCGGCATGATCGTAAAGCCCCCGACGCCGATCCACCGCTGCGCTCCGTTGATGGAGACCCCAAAGGGGGTGAATACCAACAACAGCAGCACGATGGCCGCCCCCAGGATCATCGTAGACCAATGGGCATAGGTTTTATAGGAAACTTTGCTGGCCACAAACATCAGAGCAGACCCCAGAAGCGCCCAGATGATATCTCGTTTTAGATAGTAATAAGGATCACCCTGGGTATTGAGGGCGGTGTAGTAACTGGCGCTGAACACCATGATGACACCCGCGATCACCAATACCGCAACAGTGAAAATCAAAATAAAGTCGCCTCTGTTCCGGTCTGACATTATTTTTCCTCCTCGAAAAGCTTACCTCGTCTTCAGCCGGGCGGCCAGTTCTTTGAAGTGCCGGCCCCGGACTTCGTAGCTGGGGTACATATCCCAGCTGGCACAGGCCGGTGACAGAAGAACGATGTCTCCGGTCTCTGCCATTTCATAGGCTCTGTCCATGCACTCTTCCAGGTCTTTGCAGAAGGAATAATCGTGGAAGCCGGCTTCCTCACAGGCATCCGCGATGGTCCCGGCCGTCACACCCATCAACAGCAGGTGTTTGACCTTCCCCTCCAGATCTCTGGCAAAGGGCAGCATGTTTTCTTTTTTATCATATCCCCCGGCGATGAGAATGATGTTCTCTTTCAGCGCTTCCAGCGCTTTCCGGGAGGCGTCTGTATTCGTTCCCTTGGAATCGTTGTAGTACCGGACTCCGCGGATCTCATCCACGAATTCGATCCGGTGCTCCACACCTTCAAACTCCCGGATCCCCCGGGCGATCGCCGCCGGATCCACTCCGGCATAATAGCTGATAGCCGCAGCCGCCAATACGTTTTCCACGTTGTGGGCTCCGGGGATCCCGATATCCTCCAGCAGGCAGATCTCGATCTCCTCCTGCTGCAGATTTCGGATCACGATCTTTCCGTCCTTCACGAAACATCCCTGTTCCAGTTCTTCCAGACGGGAAAAGGGGATCACATTGGCCGGGCAGTTCTCCGCCAGTTCAAAGCCCTCTTTGTTGTCCCGGTTGACCACAAAGAAATCCTCTTTGGTCTGATTCAAATAGACATTGGCCTTGCAGCGGCCGTACTCTTCCATGGTCCCGTGCCGGTTCAAATGGTCCGGCGTCAGATTCAGGAGAGCTGAAACCACCGGGTGGAACTCCTTCACGGTTTCCAGCTGGAAACTGGATACTTCCGCCACAAACCAGGAATCCTCTTCGGAACCTTCCGCGGCGTATACCACCGGATCTCCGATGTTCCCCACCACAGAGGTCTTTCTGCCGGCTTTCTGCAGGATCTCACCCACCAGAGAAGTGGTGGTGGTTTTTCCGTTGGTGCCGGTGATGGCGATAAACTGCCCCCGGGACAAACGGTAGGCCAGCTCCAGCTCGCCGATCACTTCACTGCAGTGATCTTTCCCATACTGGGCAATGTCCTCTGAAAGAGGCACCCCGGGGCTGATGACCATGTAATCAAAACTCCGGTCTTCCTCCGGGAGATCTCCCCAGTAACACCCTTCTGCCTTTTCTTCGGCTTCTTTCTTCACTTCTCCGGACAGTTTCTCCGGCATTTTATCATAGACGAATACCCTGGCGCCTTCTTCCTTCAGGATCCGAAGGGAAGCAAGTCCGCTTTTCCCCATTCCGGCCACCAGGACTCGTTTTTCACTCAACTCCATTTGCTTTTTCTCTCCAATCTGTTATCTCATGATCAAAGCACCCAGGATGCACAGCAGTACCGAAGCCAGCGTGAACACCAGGGTCACCTTTACCTCACTCCACCCGGATAATTCGAAGTGGTGGTGGAGAGGACTCATCTTAAATACTCTTTTCCCGGTCCTCCGGAATACGAAGACCTGGATGATCACCGAGCAGACTTCCGCCACATAGACGAAGCCGATGATCGGCAGCATCATCGTGGTATTGGACATGACCGCCACGGCAGTGATAGCTCCCCCCAACGCCAGGGATCCGGTATCACCCATAAAGACTTTTGCGGGTTTGTGGTTGTGCACCAGGAATCCGGCACAGGCCCCGGCTACCGCACCGGCGAAGATGCCTGCGGTGCCGAATCCGCTTCCAATGGAAGTCAGCGCCAGGAACAGCGCCACCGGAAGAGTTACCCCGGAAGCCAGTCCGTCCACTCCATCCGTGAAATTCACCGCATTGGTCATGGCTGCCACGACGAATACGATAAAGGGGATATAGAAGATCCCGAAATCCACATCCGCGTTGACGAAGGGGATGAAAATATTCGTTCCCGTTCCGCCGAACTTCAATTGTGCGACGGCCAGGAGAAAACCAAATAGGATCAGCAGCAGCATCTTCGGTTTTTCCTTCAGTCCCAGGTTCCGCTTCAGGACGACTTTGATAAAGTCATCGAGGAAGCCTACCGCACCGAATCCAACGATCGCGAAGATCAAAATAAACATCTGACGGCTGGGGCCGCCAACGATCAGCGCCGTGATCACAACTGCAGCGATGATGAACAGGCCTCCCATCGTCGGCGTACCGGCTTTTTTTAAATGTTCTGCCGGTCCATCTTCGCGGATGCTCTGTCCGGCTTTCAGCCTGCGGAGCAGCGGAATGGCCGGGAATCCCAGGCCCACCGTCAACACAAAGGCCACTGCAAGAGAAATGATCATCGGGCTATAACTTATTTCTGGCATTGTATTCTCAGCTCCTGTCTTTCAGTAAATATTCTACGACTTTTTCCAGTCCCAAAGCGTGAGAGGCTTTCACCAGCACCACATCTCCCGGCCGGATCAGTTCGTCCAGATGTTCGATCAGTTCATCCCGGGAGGCAAAATGACGGACATTTTCCTCTCCCAGTTTTTTCGCCGCGCTATCGGCGATATAAGCGGCATCCTTCCCCGCCGTCAGCACCAGTCCGACGCCTTTATCGCCGGCATAATCGCCAACCTGACGGTGGTATTTTTCCGTTTCCGGCCCCATTCCCAGCATATCCGCCAGGATGACCACCTTCCGCTTTCCTTCCGCCCGCATCAGCACGTCGATGCCGGCCTGCATGGAATCCGGGCTGGCATTGTAGGAGTCGTCGATGACCTTGACTCCCGCCGGGGAAGTCGTGATCACCAACCGCTGATCCGTGTGTTCACACTTCGCGATGGTCTCCGCGACGGTGGCGGGATCCACGCCCATTTCCACGGCCGCCGCCACTGCCAGCGCGCCGTTGTATCCGTTGTGGACACCGGGGATCGGGATGTCAAAGGTATGGTCCTTGCCGCCGAAGGCCAGCGTCAGCGTAACGCCTTCCTCCCCGCGGTCCAGGATCTCCCGGATGAGATAGTCGCTTTCCGGGGATTTTCCCACCTTCACGACTCTGTATTCTTTGTTCTCCCAGTTTTCCTTCGACAACAGATCGTTGTCGATGTTCACCACAAGCACGGAGTTCTCATCAAAGTAGTTGGTGATCTCCATCTTGGCCTTCAGGATGTTCTCCCGGCTGCCCAGATCGGAGATGTGGGACACCCCGATGTTCGTGATGATCCCCATCTGCGGGCGGGCGATGTCCGCCAACAGATCCACCTCACCGAAATTCCCCATGCCCATCTCGAAAATGGCGGCCTGGTGGATCTCCTCCACGGAAAGAGCCGTCAGGGGCATCCCGATGTGGTTATTGAAATTCAGCATGTTCCGGGCGGTCTTATATTGCCCGCATAAGCTCCAGTATAAAAGCTCCTTTGTGGACGTCTTTCCGGTGCTGCCGGTGACCCCCACCTTTTTCAGGTCCGGAAACTGCTTCAGGTAATTCTTTGCCAGAGTCTGCAGCCCTTTCAGCGTATCCTCCACCCGGATCACTGCCGTATCTTCCGGCAGGTCCACTTCTTTGGAGACCACTACGGTCCGGCACCCGGCCTTCCGGGCATTGTCCAGAAAATCATGGCCGTCCCGTTCTCCCACCAGGGCGAAGAAAGCATCTCCCTCCCCGAGCTTTCGGGTATCTGTGGAAACGCCGGCCACCATCTGGTCCGGGTCTCCCTGGAGCAGCTGTCCCCCTGTCAGAAGGGCAAACTCTTTCACTGTCGTTGATTTCATTGTGCGCTCCCCGGGCTATTTGCCCTGTAATGCCTCAGAAATAACTTCTTTATCGTCAAAATGATGTTTGGTGGTCCCGATGATCTGGTAATCTTCGTGGCCCTTCCCGGCTACCAGGATCACATCGCCGGGCTGATAGATTTCGATAGCCCGGTAAATGGCTTCCCGACGGTCTGCGATAACTTCATAGGTACAGCCGGTGGGTTCGATGCCGGGGATGATGTCCTCCAGGATCGCCTGAGGATCTTCTGTCCGGGGGTTGTCGCTGGTGACGATGCAGATCTCGCTGCGCTCGCCGGCAGCCTGTCCCATCATCGGCCGTTTTGCCCGGTCTCTGTCTCCGCCGCACCCAAAGACGCAGATGAGGCGGCCTTTCTTGAATTCATTGGCGGTATCCAGCACCTTGATCAGTGCATCCGGTGTGTGGGCATAGTCCACGATCGCCACCACGTCTTTGTCGTTTTTCACCAGTTCGAAACGTCCCGGCACACCGGTGATCCCGTCCAGGCCCTCCGCTGCGATCTTCGGGTCGATGCCGCTGGTGACGGCAGCCGCAAAGGCTCCCAGAGAATTGTAGACGGAGAACTGTCCCGGGATATGGATCCGGTACTGGGCCAGTTCCTTGCCGTTCCGGTGGATCTTGATATCGGAGAAGGTGTCCGCTTTCTGCAGGACTTCCGCGTAGAAGTCCGCCTCCGGATCCTTTGCGGAACAGGAGAAGACCTTGATCCGGTCCTCCTTCAGCTCCCGGAACAGGCGGGCACCGTATTCATCGTCGATGTTGATGAAGCTGCCGCCCCAGGTCTGGTAGAACAGCTTCTTTTTGGCCTGATAATAGTCCTCGAAATCCTTGTGGAAGTCCAGGTGATCTTCCGTCAGGTTGGTAAAGATCGCATAGCCGAACTCGATGTTGGCCACCCGGTCCATGGCCAGTGCATGGGAGGACACTTCCATGGCACAGGCTTTGTTGCCGCCGTCCACCATTTCCCGGAACATCCGGAAGATCTCGTAGGATTCCGGCGTAGTGTTGCTGGCATCCCGGATGGTCTTCCCGGCTTTATAGGAAATGGTCCCGATCACGCCGCAGGATTTCCCGACTTTTTCCAGGATCCCCTCCAGCATATAGGTCGTGGTGGTCTTTCCATTGGTCCCGGTCACAGCGAACAGGTCCAGCTGCTTCTCCGGGTGACCGAAGAAGGTGGCGGACACTTTCCCCAGAGCGACCCGGGTGCTTTCACAGATGACCAGCGGCAGGATCCCCTCTTCATAGGTTTCCCCCGCCTGGACCAGGGCACAGGCTGCGCCGTTTTCCGCAGCGCTTTTGATGTATTTATGACCGTCTGACGCAAAGCCTTTGATGCAGACGAAGATGTCTCCCTCTTTCACCCGCCTCGAGTCGTAGGCGACCCCTTTGATATCCAGATTCTCGTCCACGGTGGTTTCCACGTGGAGACCTTTCAGCAAATCTTTAATAATCAAAACGTTACCTCCCAGTATTTATCCAGTCTGTAATACTTGTTTTAGTTATTCGGTATAAATATATACATAGGAACCGCTCTTCGCCTTGTCGCCGGCCTTTGGATACTGGTCCACGACCTCTAAAGAGGTGTCGGAGTTGTTATCCGGCGTGACGACCGGTTTGAGATTCTGTCCCTGAATGATCTGTTTTGCTTCCGATACGGTGTGGCCGGTCACGTCTGCGACGGTGACGGAGCTGGTCTGGATCTCCTGCTTTTCCGCATCGGTGTAATGAGGTTCGACCTGAAGGTAGGTCAGCGCATCCTCGAGAAAATCTCTCACGTACGGCACGATAACGGTACCGGCGGAGTGGGCTCCCTTCGGATTGTCAGCGATCATCAAGGTGATGATCTGGGGATCGTCCGACGGTGCGATGGCCACGAAGGACGCAAATACCTTGCCGGCTGCATAATGACCGTCTACGACTGCATCCGCCGTACCGGTCTTGCCGCCGATCTTGTAGCCCGGGATATAACCCAGCTTACCGGTCCCTCCGTCCACGACAGCCTGCATCATCTTGCACACTTCTTTGGAAGTCTCCTCCGAGAAGACTTTCCGGACCACTTTCGTTTCGTTTTTATAGATCACCTCTCCATTGTCGTCCTGGATCTCCTTGACGACGTGGGGATACATCAGGTTCCCGCCGTTGGCGACGGAAGCGACGCCGGTGATCAGCTGGATCGGGGTGACCGCGATGCCCTGACCATAGGTCATGGTCGCCAACTCGCCGGGCACCATCTTTTCCGGATTGTACATGATGGATGAGGTCTCACTGGGAAGGTCGATCCCGGTGGTGGAGGTGAACCCCATGGAATCCATATAGTCAAAATACTTTTGGGCACCGATCCGAAGCCCCAGAGTGATCGCAACGATGTTGCAGGAATTCATCAAGGCCTGCGTCAGGGTCTGCGCTCCGTGGTACCGGCAGGTAAAGGTGTCCGTGTATAACTGGTAAGCGCCGTTGCAGAAAAAGCTTTCATCCACAGTGGTCAGCCCCTCTTCCAGGGCGATGGCCGCGGTGATCACCTTGAAGGTGGACCCGGGCTCATACGTGTCGCTGACCATGAAATTCCGCCACATTTTATTCCAGTACTGGACCCGTTCTTCGTCCGTTTCCAGTTCGTCATATGCTTCCTGTTCCTTTTCTTCCACCGGTTTCCGGGGGTCGTTGAGGTCATAACTGGGGTAATAGCCCATCGCCAGGATCTCACCCGTATTGATGTCCATGGAGATCCCCATGACCGCATTAGAATCCGTTTCCTTGTAGGCAGTCTCCAATGTGGTGTCCAGGTAGTGCTGGAGGACTTCGTCGATGGTCAGCACCAGATTCAAACCGTTTTCCGACTCGTAATACCGCTCTGTCCCGTTGAACAGCGGTCGGCCGGAGGAGTCGGTGTTACGGATGACCCGTCCCGGGGTCCCGCTGAGATAGGTGTTGTAGGCCAGCTCCAGCCCGCACACCCCGGTGCCCTCGTCGTTGATGTGGCCGATGACGCAGGAGGCAAAATCCCCGTAAGGATAATACCGCCGGGTGCTCTCATCGATGGAGATCCCCGGGAGCCTGCCGTCCTTGATGTATTCCCGGATCTTTTCCGCCTGCTTGGCATCCAGATTTCTTGCCACTTTTACGACGGAAGATTTCTTTTTGAAGGATTTTGCGATCTCAATGGGGTCCCCGTTGATCGTCGATGCGATCAGGTTGGCCATCTTGCCGGGGCTGCCGCCCTTTTCCTTCAGTTCCGAGGGCCACACCCACACCGTATAGGTGGGCGCATTGACCGCCAGCTCCTTCATATTCCGGTCATAAATATAACCACGGTTGGCAGCCAGCTGGGTGTCCTTGGTCTGCTGCGCCACCGCCCGATTGGAATACTCTTCGCCATCCACCAGCATGATCCACCCCAGGCGGATCCCCAGTGCCAGCAGCACGCAGCACCAGATGGTGAAAAGTATGATCACTCTTCTTTTATAGTTCGATTTCACAGAATCTTTCATGATACACTCCCTTAACGCAAAAAACCGGCCGGTTAATCAAGATAAGTGATCATCATTAGTACCATCAAATCCATTAACCTATCCGGATTTCCTTGCATATGTAAACATGTTCGATTGTCCCGCCAACCTTCGTCAATCGGTCTTGGCGGTTTGAACATCGTCCTTGGAGGCCCGGTCCAGATAAATATACTGGGAAGCATTCGGGTATTCCATTCCCAGCTCATCCATTGCCTTTTTTTCGATGATTTCCGGAGAGGAATTCGCTGCGATCTCCAGGTTGAGGTCCTCGATCTCATTCTCCAGTTTGGCGATCTTCGCCTCGGTTTCATTGATCCGGTAGTTCATCTGACTGCCATAAGCAATAAAAGCCAACCCCACCACCAGCACGATCGCTGCCAGGAAGAGGGACTTGAACATGATCTTACGGTTGTGATTCCGGATCCGGCGGCGGGCACGGTTTTTTCTTGCTTCCTCTCTATCAGCTTCCAGTGCCTTGTTCAGCCGGGAGCTCTGCTTCTGATCCACAGACCTTCTGTTTTCCATTGCTTACTCCTTAACCGATCTACAGTTTTTCCGCGATCCTGAGTTTCGCACTTCTGGCCCGGGGATTGTTCTCCAGTTCCTCCTGATCAGCCGTCAGGGGTTTTGTGGTGATCCTCCGTATCCGGGGCGTCTTTCCGCAGGCACACACCGGCAGTCCCGGCGGGCAGGTGCAGGGATTGGACTCCCTGGCAAAGGTCTCCTTCACGATCCGATCCTCCAAAGAGTGGAACGTGATGATGGAGAGGCGCCCTCCCGGCAGCAGCACGTCGATGAAATCCGACGCGGCTTTCCGAAGCTGGCCCAGTTCATCATTGACCTCGATCCGTATAGCCTGAAAAGTACGTTTGGCGGGATGCGGGCCGTCCCGTCTGGCTGCAGACGGTACAGCGGCTTTTATAATGTCAACGAGTCGGCCGGTAGTGGTAATTCTTTCTCTGGTACGTTCGCGGACAATAAACTCCGCGATCCTGGCCGCCCATCTTTCTTCTCCGTATTCCTTGATGATCCGCCGAAGCTCTTCTTTGGAATAGTCGTTCACCACGTCCTCCGCGGTAAAACCTGACGTCTGGTCCATCCGCATATCCAGAGGTGCATCCTGCATGTAGGAAAAGCCCCGTTCCGGGTTGTCCAGCTGGAAAGAGGAGACCCCCAGGTCCAGCATGGCGCCGTGGATGCCGTCAATTTCCAGTTCATCCAGGATCCGTTTGATATCCGAATAGTTGCTCTGAACGAAGATCTTCCGACAGGGGTAGTCCTTCAGGACTTCCTCCGCCGCTGCCAGGGCATCCCGGTCACGGTCGATACCGATCAGGGTGCCTTCCGGGGAGAGTTTTCCACATAGGAACGACGCATGACCGCCGCCTCCCAGGGTCCCGTCCACATAGATCCCGTCCGGTCTGACATTCAGCCCCTCCACCGTTGGGCGGAGAAGCACGGAAGTGTGTTTAAATTCCATTACAAAAACTCCAACTTATACACATAAATATTACACCAAATTATCCGACTTTTCAACGCTTTTTCCACCGGAATTTCTTTTTTTTACACAATAAATCAACAAACAACCCACAATAATACCCACACTCACAAGCTGAGCGGTCCTAAGGCCGAAAAACGTGAGGCTGTCGGTTCTCAGGCCCTCTACGAAAAACCGTTCGATAGAGTACAAGATGCCGTAGAGGCACAAAATCTGACCACTAAATCTTCTGTTTTTTGATATTTTTATTAAAAATATAAACAAAAGAAAACACCAGATGGATTCATACAGGAAGGTGGGATGCACCATCTGTCCGTCCACCTGGATCGCCCAGGGAAGATCCGTCGGTCCCCCGTGGGCTTCCCCGTTGGCATAGTTTCCCCAGCGGCCGATGGCCTGGCCCAGCGCGATGGAGGGCACTGCCAGGTCCAGAAAATCCCAGATGTTGATCTTCCAGATCTTACAGAGGATCGCGGCGGTGGTGATGCCGAAAATCAATCCGCCGTGAATCGCCAGACCGCCCTGGGTCACATCGATGATCTTCATAAAATCTCCCCGGTAATACTCCCAATTGAAGAGCACGTACCAGGTCCGGGCTCCCACTACTCCCACGGGCAGGCTCACCAGACACAGGTCGATGACCCGGTCCGGGATGATGTCGAATCGCGGGGCCCGTTTGTAGGCAATGTAGATCCCCAGCAGCATCCCTGTGCCGATGAGGATCCCATACCAGCGTATGTCATGTCCGAATAAGGTAAAGGCTACCGGATCCATCACGCACCTCACTCATCCAAACAGGTGATATAGGGCAGGTTCCGGTATTTTTCGTCATAATCCAGCCCATATCCCACGATAAAGCGGTTTTCGATATCAAATCCGATGTATTCCGGCACCAGATCCACTCTCCGGCGGGCCGGTTTATTCAGGAAGGTACAGATCTTGATGGATTTCGGGCCTCTGTCCCAGAAGTTCTCCACCAGGAAATTCAGCGTCACTCCGGAGTCGATGATGTCCTCCATGATCAGTACGTTCTTTCCCTGGATATCGGTATCCAGGTCTTTGATGATCTTCACGACGCCGCTGCTTTTCGTCGAAGACCCGTAGCTGGAAACCGCCATGAAGTCGATCCGGGCATCCACGGTAAGTCTCCGGAGCAGATCGCTGGCGAATACCGCTCCTCCCTTCAGGATCGTGACGCAGATCACTTCTTCCCCCGGGTACTCCCGTTCGTAATCCGCCGAGATCTGGGCCCCCAGCTCCGCTACTCTTTTTGCGATGGTTTCTTCATCAAACATTACGCTTCCCAATGTATCTTCGTAATTCATTCCTGTTCTCCTTGTTCTGTCTCCTGCTGCCAGCCTTCCACGATCTGTCCGATCACATCCAGCAGCTCTGCTGTTCCTGTCCGTTTCAATGCGGATACCGGCAGGAGGATGTCCTCCGGCCCCATACCCAGTTTGCTTCGAATGATCTTCTTGTTCTTGGCCCATTGGTTCCCGGAGATCTTATCGGCTTTGGTGGCGACCACCAGTCCGTCCATCCCAAAGTGTTTCAGCCAGTCGTACATCTGCACATCCAGAGCCGAAGGCTCGTGCCGGCTGTCCACCAGCTGCACCACGATGGCCAGGTTATCCCTTTTCTTCAGATAGGTCTCGATCATATCGCCCCATTCCGCAGACAGGGTCTTGGAGACCTTGGCATATCCATACCCGGGCAGGTCCACTACCCGAAAGGTATCGTCATTGATCGTATAAAAGTTGATGGTCCGGGTCTTTCCCGGGCTCCCGCTGACTCTGGCCAGGTTCTTCCGGCCCAGCAGCAGGTTGATCAGGGAGGATTTCCCTACATTGGACCGTCCCGCAAAGGCGATTTCCACCACATCCGCCGGTGGGTATTGGGCGGGCTTCGCCGCGATGCACAGGAGGTCGGATTTCTTGATCTTCATAATAATACTAACGGGTCCCTTTCGGACCCACTCCTTTCTGATCGTTCTAGTATACCATGACTGCAGAAAAAAAGAAAGACCGCCAGAGGTCCTGACAGCCTTCCAATTCTGATATTTCTCTGATATCTCACCTACTGCCTCGGGATATCTTCGTCCGTGATGGTGACGATGGCCTCATTGCTGAGGGCAGACAGGTCCGTCCGGTTCAATCGTTCGTTGTGGGCTGTGATGGTCAGGTCGCAAAGATTCCTCACGCCCCGGGCATTGCCGAAGTCCTTCCCGGCCGACGCTTTTCTCATGCACTCCGTCAACAGTCCCTCCGACGCCTGAACCCGGTAGCCCCGGCCGCTCAGGTCGGACCGGAAGATCTGCACCAGCTCCTCCAGCGTGTAATCCGGGAATTCTACCACCCGCGGCAGCCGGCTCCGCAGTCCCGGGTTGCTGTCCAGGAATTCCTGCATCCGGTCGGAATATCCCGCCAGGATCACCGCCAGGTTTTCCCGATTGTTCTCGATCTCACTGACCAGGGTATTCACCGCTTCGATTCCGAAGGAATCTCCTTCTCCGGAAACGAGGGAGTATGCTTCGTCGATGAAAAGGATCCCGCCCAATGCGCTTCGGACCACATCCTTGACCTTTATCGCCGTTTCGCCCTGGTATTTCCCCACCAGATCCGCCCGGACGCACTCCACAAACACATCCGGCCGCTTCAGCAACCCCAGATGGAAGTAGATCTGGGACAACAGCCGGGCCACGGTGGTCTTTCCGGTGCCGGGGTTCCCTGTAAACACCATGTTCATCGGGATCGGATTGGCGGCGATCGCCAGGCCCCGCTTTCGGCTTTCATTTTGGATCTTCACCGCCCGGACAAAACCGTTCACTTCCTCTTTGACGGACGCCAGACCAATCAGCCCGTTCAGTTTTTCCAGACATCCTTCCAGGGTGGAATCGTCGTTCTCCGGATCGCCAAAGTCCTCCGGCCTCA
>ODAI013278418.1_pt1 | contig 14380 bp, 14 predicted proteins | sample 1539321 | NCBI WGS metagenome assembly ODAI01 (sample SAMN02144231, study PRJEB22623) | gut metagenome | biome: sheep rumen | host: Ovis aries | place: New Zealand
CGTCGGTTCTCTGTCGGTCATCCCCCTGTGGCTTCGCCACCCCCCCCAGCGGGGGAGACACCCACTGTCTCGCAAGCTCGACACCTCCCCGCTGCCGGGGAGACCACGCAAGGTGAGGAGACTTGACGAAGCAGTTGGTGCAAGCAATTCTTTTTCTCTCAAATGGGTTTTTAGAGGTTCCCTATAGTTTTACTTTGCCGAGTTCTTCTTGTATATCGCAAGCATTCCTTTAAGCAGGAGGTCTGCATCATAGACAATGCTGCTGCGGCAGTAAGGCATTACCAAAGCCGAATATCCTCCGGTCGCAACAACAGTCTTCGCTTCTCCCATTTCCTGCTCAAAACGCTCGATAAAACCGTCAGCCATTGCCGCCATTCCGATTATCACGCCGGAACGCATACTGTCCACAGTGTTTGTGCCGATGGCATGTTCGACATTACCGCCGCTGATGAGCGGAAGCGCGGCTGTTCCTTTAGACAATGCCGAAAATGCCATTTCAACACCGACCGAGATAACGCCGCCGAGAAAGTCACCTTTCTCGTTTATTGCAAGCACCTTGCTGGCAGTGCCGAGATCCACAACTATGCACGGAAGCTCATAATATGTTTTTGCGGCAACCCCCGCGCAGCACATATCCGCTCCGAGAGTAGCGGGATCATCAATGCGGATATTAAGACCTGTCTTTATGCCGGGTCCCACCACCATGCAGTCAACACCGAACAGCTGTCTTGCAGAGTTCTTTAACTGCTCTGTGACGGGAGGCACCACCGAAGAGATTATGACCGCAGTTATATCATTTGCTTCAAATCCGTTGAACCTGAGATAATTCATTATAAGGACCGCGTATTCATCAGCCATTCTCGACGCATTCGTCTGTATCCTCATGCTGAACACAAGATCATCAAAGCTGTCAAATACGCCGATCACCGTATTAGTATTACCGACATCGATAGTCATTAACATTGTGATATCCTCCGTCCGTATCAGTTCTTATATCCGTGGATCCATTCGCTGCCGCTGTCTTTCGGCGCATAAATGCCGAGCAGCTCCTCTTCTTCATCATTGCCCTCTTCGGGTGCATCGGGGACTTCAGGAACATCCGCCGCCGGTGCAGTCTCATGAGGTGCAGGCACTGAGTGAACATCCAGAGCCTTGTTTCCGGCATCTCTGGCAAAGGTTCCTTCAGCCGGCAGTGTTTCCGCTGAATGATCTTCGTCTGCGCCGGCATCTGCGTTAAATTCCGGAATGACGTTTTCGGGATCGTCCGGATCGCCGAAATCAAGATCTATCTCTTCTCCCCCGCGATGACGGAAGAATTTCACATAAATAATTATTGCACCGATGTACAGGAGAAGTCCCGCAAGACTTACATACAAGGCTATAGGATAGCCTGCGGTAACAAACCTGAATTCTATCGTATGCTGTCCGGCGGTTACCGGAACAGTGATGAGTGCGTCAAGAGCTGTATAATAGTTTACCTTTTCGTTCTGTTTTTCAGGATCCTCCGATCCGCCGTCAAGCTCAGCCTTCTGTCCGTCGATATAGACAGTCCAGCCCTTCTCGACCGGTATGGAAGTGAACAGGAATGAGTTTTCAGCTGCATTCACAGTTACCTTCATCTCTGTGGGCGAAGGACGCTCGCATACCGTGTCGGCATTTCTGTCTTTAAGCGCCTGAAGATCCTTCTTTATGGCGGAGTTGTTGATATAAACGAACTGCGCCTCACGGAAATACAGATCTGATTTCGTCAGCGTAAGACCGATTATCACCTGCTCACCCTGCTTGAAATCACCGATCTTCATAATACTGTTGTTGTCGCCCTCAAAATAAGTGCCGAGGAAGGTCTTTCTGTTAAGCCATACGTTTACGGTACGCTCATATTTTGACGGGAGATACATATACAGCGATGACGTAGCCGGCATATTCAGGGTATATACAAGCTCTGCATTCTTGCCGGACTCTATGACCTTGAAGCTGTGATGACCGTCGGTCGTCTTTCCCTGTGTAACGTTTGTCTTGTCAAGGGTAACAGGCGTCTTATCGCTGTTTACTATGCGGCGGTAATAGTTTGAGGTGCGTCCGCTGCCGAGCATTGCCGCAAGCAGCTTGTTCTGGCTCTCGAAAGGCTCGTTCTCATCAAGATCCAGAGAATAATACGACGGATCGACCAGATAAGCCATAGGAAGCGCAAGCTCGTTCTCGGTAACGGTTATGTCGTCCTTTGAACTGATATTCTTTGTAGCATTTTCCTCACAGGACAGCTCGTATTTTACGCCGAAAAGGCTCTTTGTGATCTCGGTAGCGCCCGAATAGCGGGTATAGTGGCTCCTTGCGCTGAATCCGAGCTTCTGGAGCAGAGCGATCGGCTTTGCGTTCAGTGTGCTGGAGCTGTGTGAAAGTCCGTACATATTGGTGGCGATAGGATCGTTCACAGTACGGAAATAAGTCTTCTCTATGCGATAGAAGCCGCTGTCATTCGCTTTTATATCCTCAACAACGGCGCGTGTGGGCTGGATAACGTTATTGTAGGAAGGCCGGGTGGAATATACTATATCCTTATCCTGCCTGTTGAGCTGTGAGATGGTGTTGTAGAATCCCTCGGCAAAAACGACAGCACACAGCAGCACGACAGCGGATCTTTTCAGCGGGACCTTGTCCTTGAGCTGTACCACTGCTGCCGAAACGACCAACAGCACCAGCATTGCCGGCAGAACGACCGTAAGTCCGTCCATTGTATCACGGTTTATGTCGGCAAGGAAATTGTCGGCTTTTTCTATCATAAGCAGCGCGGCAAACCATACAAGCGCGCTGACCGCTATGCTCTTCTTTGGTATGTCCTTACGCTCGTTGAACGCTTTTGCCGCAAAAGATGTCATTATAAACGACAGCATGAAGCTGTATCTGTAGGGCAGCCAGTTCGGAAGCTGTCCCCCGTGCCACACCATATCTACCTGCTTTATATACATTGAAACGCAGAGTATGGCGATCAGCACTGCGGCACCGATCCTGTCCCTGCCTCTTACCTTTTTCAGGAAGAAGAAGCACGGCAGCATCACGAGAACTATCGTTCCGCAGTACACGAACGGCAGTCCGCTCATGCGGCAGGTATCGTATGTTCCGGGGAACATCTTGTCGAGCATCTCAATGAAGTTGAAATTAGTCGAAAGCTCGGTGGCTTTTGTGACGTTGTCGGAAAAGTCGAATTTTCCGTATGACAGCGAGTGATAAACCGGCAGCAGCATGAATGCCGACATCATCACCGCGACTATCGCCACAGCCGCAAACATGAATCCCCGCGGAATGAAAAGTTTCCAGAACTTCTTTTTGTGTGTAACACAGCTGTAATAGAAGAAGTATATCGCCGAGAATATACCTATCATAAAGCCGATGTAGAAGCAGGTGGTGAAGGCATAGACCAGTGCTATCGTCAGCATTATGAACTTTCCTTCATCTATGAGCTTCTCGATGCCGTAAACAACTATCGGGAGTATCATAACGCCGTCCAGCCACATCGGATTCATCGTCTGTTCGAGAGTGTAGGCGCTCAGCGCGTAGCAAGTCGAGAAGATAACGGTGGTTATGCGGTCCATACCCTTGCCGCGGCTGAGGTATATCGCTGTGCAGAATCCTATTGCGCCGACCTTTGTGACCATCATCGTGAGCAGACCCTCGGTGATGCACTCACGCGGCCATATCCATACGAGAAGATTGAAAGGACTTGCAAGATAATACCCGACAATCCCCATAAACTCGCCGGAAAGGTTGCGGCTCCATGAATAGAAGATGCTTTCCTTGCCTGCGAACACGTCATACATATAGTCGTAGTAATATACATACTGACCGTTAAGGTCGAGAGAAAGCACCGAGCCGTCTCCGAACGGGAAAACGCCGAATATGAAATATGATATTAAAAGCGTCAGGCACGGAACAAGAAATGATATCCAGAACTGACGGTCTGTGGTGAAAAAACGCTTTATGCCGCTGCGGGCATAGCCGAGGTATTCCCCGACATAGAATGAAAAGGCATTTTTATTAGCCGTTCTTTCCATTTTTGAGGTCTGTTTCCTTTCTTTTTCTGTCTTTTGTATCTATCGAGACTATATATCTCGGCCGGAATTTTATTTCTTCATATATCTTTGACAAATAATATCCCACAACGCCGAGTCCTATCATAATGACCGACCCGGACAGCAGTATCAGGATATAAACGGTGGTAAATCCCTCCTGGGACGAACCTCCGAAATACTTTATCAGACTCTGTATCCCTATGACTATCGCAAATATCAGGAAAAGCAGTCCCAACCCGGTGATTATCTGCATCGGGAAATTGGTGAAGCTCGTAATGTTATTGAGAGCGAATTTCACAAGCTTCTTGAAGTTCCATTTTGAGGAACCTGCCTGTCTCGGAGCAACATCAAATTCTATCTTTTCACATCTGAACCCGACCCAGCTCGAAAGCGCACGGAAAAACGTGATACGCTCCGGCATATCATTCAGCGCGTCTATGACCTTTCTGTCCATCAGCTTGAAATCGCTCGCCCTGTCAAGATCTACATTTGATGATTTTCTCATTATACGGTAGAACGACTTCGCAAATATCTTATATATGAGTCCTTCTTTTCCTCTGCTGGATTTGACCGCTTCGACCACTTCAACGCCCTGATCGTGCATTTTCAGCATCTGCGGTATAAGCTCCGGCGGGTGCTGAAGATCACAGTCAATGACCACGGCACAGTCTCCGTCACAGTGCTTCAGTCCGGCAAAAATAGCTCCTTCTTTTCCGAAATTGCGTGAAAATTTAAGTCCCCTCACCGAGCTGTTCTGCCTGCTGAGGTGATCTATTATATTCCATGTCTCGTCCTTCGAGCCGTCGTCCACAAAGATCAGCTCATATTCCTCGCCGTAATCGTCAAGTATTTTCCCGATGACTCCGGCTGTGTTTTCGATGTTTTCCTGCTCGTTATAGGCAGGTATTATTACAGATACCATTTTTTCACTTCCATTGAGAGATCGCTTCGCTTGAGAGTTTTTGAGATGTCGCTGCGCTCGGGATCGGGAGAAACCTTATTCTGCCAGAAGTTTCTTTTTTGACCGCCTCCTGCGGTCTTCCGGAAACTTCCTGCACGGCTTCATGCAGTAAAGAAAGGTTCGTCTGTCGGTCAGCCCTCTCTCTGGCTTTTGCTTTGCAAAAGCTTCACCTCGCCCCTGTAGGAGAGACACCCCAGACCCCTTTCACGAAGCACGACGCTTCGGGCTGCTTTCCAAAACGCCGCACGATGCAGCACTCAAAGAAAGCGGCAAAAGACTTTTACTTGCTTCGCGATCAGATTAATGACCTCTCTGCTCCTCACTTAGTAACGATCAGATCGCCCGATGTCGTAGTGACATTGAGCTTGTTCTCAGCACCATTGTATATTATGGCAGCATCGCCGTATCTTGCGTTGTAGTATTCGTCAAAATAGTCCGACGTAAAACGCCCGCTCCCGGTAAAAAACTCGAGATAAAGCGACAGATCCTCCGGAAGCACAAGCGTGACATCTCCGGCACCGGCGTTTATATTCATGTCAGAACTGAACGAAGAAAACTCGGCGTAAATATTGCCGCTCTCGGTGCGGACTGACGCACGTTCATCTATCCCGTACAGCCGCATATCACCGCTCTTTGTGCTGAATTCAAGCGTGCCGGCGGCAAGCGAGTCCGATTCTACCGATCCCGACGAGCTTGAAAGGCTTATCCGCTCATACATCTTATGCGGGAGAGTGATATTCACGCCCTGCTTAGCTGCTTCAGCCGAAAAAAGAGTCAGTGTAAAACTGTCGTCCTGCGTTATGCTGAGGGTCCCCTTTTTTTCGGAAAAGATCAGCGGCAGACTTCCGGTATATGAGACTTCTACCTTGTCGGTTTCGCCGTATCCGACAGTGATCGGCATTGAGGTGGTTATCACAACAAGTTCACGCGGAGTTTCAAACTCTTCGCTCCCGTAAACGATATTTCCGGTGTAACCGCCGCGCGACCTCAGAAGCTGCATCACAACTGCGGCTATGAGGAGCAGCGTTCCGACAGCCGAAATAAAAATCCCGGCTGTTTTAAGCCGTTTTATCCTCTTCATAAAGAATCCTTTTTCTGCGGATATCCGATCTTTTTATGATATTTGCGACAGCTCCTGTCATTGCTGAACAGACCGGAATGATGCACAGGCACATTCCTGTGCCCAGCAGGAAGACCCCTGCGCTGCCAAGAACAAGTGCCGGCTGCGAAAGGTCTGAGCTGACAGTCAGAAATCCGAGCCGTCCCAGCATTACCGACGGAAAAGTCACAAGCCCGAGCGAAAACAGTCCGAGCGCCGCAAAAACATACACGGCGGTCAGCAGAAAGATCATCACACCGCCGGCATATTCCGCCGTATTGCGCAGAAATACTTTTGTTTTGCTCAATCTTACCGCCTCCGTTCTGTTGACCGCCCGGCAGTGCGCAGATAACGCAATCATGACAGAGCCGCGATCTCAATAGCCTCCGGTGCAGCGGCTTCTCATCATTTGTCAGCAATTTTTGAACCGAGACCCATTCTGCCGAGCATGGTTTTGATGCAGCTGTCGGATATGACGAAATAACCGCCGTCTGTTTCTCCGTAAGTTATATAGTACTCACATGGATTGATGCTGTTTTCTGAAGTATAGCCGAATATCGCCTGTATCGTTGTATAGTCCTTGAAAACTATATCCGTTTCGGTGGACTTTATGATGCTCTCGGCAAGTCCCTGCATCTGCGTCGAGGAGATGCGGCGGAAATTTTTGTTCACCATGTTCATTGCCGCCGAGCCCTGTATTGCAAGAGTATAGTCGATGCCGCGCTTAAAATCATAGGTAAGATAACCGTACAGCGTTTCGCCGTCCATGAAGTGAACGCCCTCTTTATAGATCACGTTCTCGACCGTTTCCTTGACCGATCTTGTGACCTCTTCGGGCTCGCCGCCGTCAACTTCGACCATTTCCTTTTTGAGCACTGTCTTCGTTTCCTTCTCGACCACATCAGACGGAACGCTCACATAGACCTGACCGCCCATATCAACAAAATCTATGAAAGAAAGCCTGTCAAACTTTATATAATGGATACACTCGATCCCGAGAAGCTCTTCAATGCCCTTTACGACAGCCTCCGCGCCGTAATTGTCGTACATCTCATAGAGACTTCCGGTATTGCCCTTATATGTCACGCGGGTATTCTCCCTGAGCGGAACGAACACGATGATCTCATCGCGGGGCTGGTAGTTCATCAGCATATAATAAGTCGGGACGGACGCCTTCATATCCGACAGCATTATAAGGGAGGTAAGATTTATCTCCGCACTCGGACGGTAATCGCTTCGTGCCACATTATACATACTCTCATCGCGGTCCGGGAAGATCGAACTCCAGATACTGCTTATAAAAAGTCCGAGCAGCGCAAAAGATGCGATAAGCGCAATAAGGTATATGTACCAGTTGCTCTTTCTTCTTACCGACACGGCAGTCCGCCTCCCTTCTTTTTCGGAAAATTTTAAAAAACAGTTGAAATTATCTTCCAAAAAGTATATAATATATATGCGTGTCAAAAAAACTCGCACATAATATATTATTTTAACACAAAACGTCATAAAATACAATAGAATTTTTTGAAATGTTCTGACAAAAAATTCCATTCGGGCAGACGATATTCTGTCCGTTTGTAACAATTAAAGGAATGATCCGATATGAATAAGCTTCTTCGCAGAGTGTGGGCGGAGATAGACCTTGATGCGCTCGACAACAACATCAGACTTATAAAGCAGGCCGCCGCAGGAAAGCCGGTAATGGCTGTAGTAAAAGCCGATGCCTACGGTCACAGCGCACATATCATAGCTTCTGAGCTGTGGAAAGAGGGCGTGTGGAGCTACGCGGTGTCAAATATCCTCGAAGCAATAGATCTGCGGCGTACACTTCCGGAAGCTCAGATAGTGATATTCGGCTACTGCGACCCCGAATGGCAGCAGGAAATAGCTGACGGAAATTTCGAGCAGACCGCCGCAAATGCCGACCACGCAAAGATGATCGCAGATTTCGGCAGACAGCACGGAATAAAAATGAAGGTACATATCAAGGTAAATACCGGAATGAACCGTGTCGGGATAGATACAGCGGAAGAGCTCGCAGAGATCATGCGGCTTGACTGGCTCGACATAAAGGGCGTTTATACGCATTTCGCAGCAGCCGACAGCGATATCGCTTCCGACATCGAATATACCCGTATGCAGCAGAGAAAGCTGGACGAAATAGCCGCGGAAGCCCGCAGAGCCGGTATCCCCGTATATTCGCGCAACAGCGGAGGTATCCTCTATCACGGTGATCTCGGAGGCGATATGGTCAGAAGCGGCATCATAACTTATGGCTGTATGCCGAACACCGCGCTTGATGTTCCGATAGCCATAAAACCGGTAATGAGACTCAGAGCCGCAGTGTGTCAGTTAAAGACTGTCCCAGCCGGAACTGCCGTGAGCTACGGAAGAACTTTTGTTACCGACCGCGAGACTGTGCTTGCGGTAATACCGGCAGGATATGCCGACGGATATTCGAGAGGTCTTTCAAATAAAGGTGTCGTCTATATCAACGGACAGCGTGCGCCTATAGCCGGACGTGTCTGCATGGATCAGATGATGGCAGATGTAACGGGGCTTGATGTAAAAGTCGGAGATACCGCGGAGCTGTATTCCGACACCATAGATGAAATAAAAGTCGATAATATCGCGGATATGCTCGGAACTATCGGGTATGAGCTGCTCTGTCTCGTAAGCAAGAGGGTTCCGCGTGCATCGGTAAGAAACGGAAAGATCACGGAGGTCATAAACTATATATGAACAGATATGAGACGCATTGTCACACCGCCGAGTCGAGCGCCTGTGCGTCCGCGCCTGCCGTAAAGCAGGTGCAGTTCTACAGATCAAGAGGATTCAGGGGGATAATAGTTACCGATCACTTTCTTAACAGCAACACGACCGCTCCCGCAGAACTTCCATGGGAAGAACGGGTGGAAATACTCTGCTCGGGCTATGAAAATGCAAAAAAAGAGGGAGACAGGATAGGTCTTGATGTCTTTTTCGGGTGGGAATACGGGCATTACGGAGCGGATTTCCTTACATACGGTCTTGACAAGGCATGGCTGCTTAAACACCCGGAAGTAATGGAGCTGCACCCGAACGACTATTTCGATCTTGTACGCAAAGAGGGCGGATTTGTGAGCCACGCTCACCCGTTCCGCGAGGACTGGTATATTGATATGATACGGCTGTTCCCGAGGAAATGCGACGGCTGCGAGGTGATAAACTCCTGCCGCAAGCCGCTTGAAAACGAAATGGCAAGAATATACGCGGATAAATACGGAATGATATATACCGCCGGAAGCGACAATCATCATGCAAATCAGTCCCGTCTTTCGGGAATAGAGACTGATGAAACTGTTCGTGACATTCATCATTTTATCGGAATACTCAAAGCCGGAAACTACAGGATCTTTGATGAAAACGATCAGCCGCAGCAGTAACTAAGCAATACAGCGCTAAGCATGTAAATGTTTTTTGGAATGGGGTCTGGGGTGTCTCCCCCACTGGGGCGAGGTGAAGCTTTTGCAAAGCAAAAGCCAGAGAGAGGGCTGACCGACAGACGAACCTTTTTCACGGCACGATGCCATGAAGGAAGTTTCCAAAAGGCCGCAGGAGGCGGTCAATAAAGAAACTTCCGACACAACAAGGTTTCCCCCAGTCTCAAGCGAAGCGGCAAAGTCTCGAGCGGCAGCGGCAGGATCTCAAACGAAGCGAAACTTTTAAAAGGTAATATATGGCAAAACTGAAGAAAAAATTCATAAAAATGCGGGTCGAGGAAGAAAGCGTCCTCAGCGCCGAGGAGCTTGAACAAAAGCTCGAAACGATAATAGATACGCAGTACAGAAAAAATCTCAACAAGCTGCGCGGCGCATCGGTATGTCTGTGGTCACACGCGGGCGAGGATCAGTACAAGCTGAAATACTATCACTCATATCGTGATGATATGTGCGACACGATGATGACGATAGGCATAGAAAAAGGAATGGAACGCAGCAGCGTCCATGGATTCATACACAAGCCTGCCGGAATATGGGCGTGCTTCTGGGGAGTTATCGCTTCGCTGCTGATAGATTTTATCGTGATATCATACTGCATATTGTTCGTTGCGAACTTCGATCTCATAAACGGTCTGATGTTCTCGGCGGCAGTAAGTGTGGTAAGGGCTTTCGTCTGCGTTTCACTCATTGAGATAAAGCGGGACAAGGTAAAGATACTGCGCACCGAGCTTTTGTCTGTACTGCGGGACAAGCCTCCGCAGGAGATATTGCTTGAAGAATATCCTGACGAGCCGGAATACCCCGGTACAGAAGCAGACGAGTATGAGGTCATCGACGAAAGCGAGGTGCAGTCAGAAGATGAGGGAGATTGATGTCAGCGCTATAACCGATACAGTCGCTGCGCTCTGTGAGGACGCAAATCTTCATCTGCCATGCGGAATGAGAGAGACTATCGAAAGCGCCGTGCCAAAAGAAGAAAGTCCGGTATGCCGTGAAGTCCTCGGAGATATAATAAGCAATATCGACTGCGCCGCCGAACTGAATGTACCGGTATGTCAGGATACGGGAATGGCTGTGATATTCCTCGAAATAGGACAGGACGTTCATTTCACCGGCGGAAGCCTGTATGACGCAATAAATAAAGGTGTCGCAAGAGGATACGTCGAAGGAAAACTCAGGCTCTCGGTCGTAAAAGACCCGATACGCAGAGGAAATACCAACGACAATACTCCCGCGATCATACATACGACGATCACCGACGGCGACAGGGTGAAGATAATGGTCGCTCCGAAAGGATTCGGAAGCGAGAATATGAGCCGTATAAAGATGTTCACGCCGTCGGCTTCAACAGATGATATAATAGGATTCGTTACCGAGACAGTCAGCATTGCCGGAAGCAACCCGTGTCCTCCGATAGTTCTCGGAGTAGGTATAGGCGGAGATTTCGAGCAGTGTGCGCTGCTTGCAAAAAAAGCGCTCTGCCGCGATCTTAAAGTACGCAATCCCGACCCGTTCTACGCCGATCTCGAACAGAAAATGCTCGAACAGGCTAACCTGACAGGTATCGGATCTCAGGGCTTCGGCGGCACGGTCACGGCGTTATACATAAATATCGAACAGGCACCTACTCATATCGCCGGTCTGCCGGTAGCCGTAAATGTCGGCTGCCATGTGACAAGACATAAAGAGATCATACTTTAAAAAATACCATATTGGCTAAAGTTTTCCCGTTTTCTGCCGATAGAACATACGAGATATATGCACCGGTGCAGAATGATACTGCGATCGTGTGCAGATCGGCACCCCGAAAAGGAGGAAAACGGTATGGATATGATAAAAACAGCAGCAAGACAGACTGTTACGGCTTATGCGCCGAATCTGACGTCTGTTTCATCAAAAGAAACAGACTATATGGAATTTCTGATACAGCAGGAAGAAGAGCGCAACGCTAAAAAACTCGAAAAAGAGCAGCAGAAGGCTGCCGAAGAACTGAAAAGAAAACAGCAGCAGAAAGCCGAACAGGAAGAAAAGCAGCGGCAGCTCGAAATGCTGAAAAAAGAACTCGAAAGCTCGAAAAAAGAAGCTGAAATGATGGAGGACGAGTTCGAGGCTTTTTCAAAATGCCTTAAAATAGCTTCAAGAATCACTCGCGGAGATATCGTTCCGGTGAATGATATGAAATATCTCGCTGAGCATGAGCCTGACCTCTACAGACAGGCTATACTTATGCGTATGCCAAACGATCACCCGAAAAAACACAAGAGCCTGATAGAAGACGAAGAACAGCGATCCGAAGAAACACAGAGCGAAGGATCTTCCGACAGCAGCATCGGTGAAAGCGGACAGAATGAAGGAGAAATGTCCGCAGCCGAGGAGTCTGCCTCATCAGAAGATACGGCAGAGTGATCCGGCAGTGTTTTCTGCTTTAATGCAGAAAATTCAGGATAAATAAAGGCTATACTGCACAAAGATTGTGCACAGATTGCGTAGTCAGGTTTTTCGTCAGATTGTATAGAAATGACGCAAGTCAAGGAATTTCTGTGCAAGATGACGGAAAAGATGCAAGCAATCTGCGTGCAAAAGCGTCAGCTGCGCTTTGTGCGGTATTGCCTAAAGCAATACCGAGCAAATAATAAGTGTATGTTTATGAGGTATTGCCGTAACTTAACTACGGAGGAAAAATCTATGTTTTGTCCCAAATGCGGAAATGTCGTTGATGACGATGTTTCTTTCTGCCCCGAATGCGGGAACTCTTTGAAAGAGGCGATCGAAGCTGTCCGGAACTTAAACAGCGATCAGCAGCCGGAACAGCAGTCCGTACCGCCGGCACAGTCATTCGAACTGCCTCAGCCATTTTCACAGGAACCGAAGCAAGACAGCACCGCACCACCACCCTACACCCCTGAACCGCCACAGACTCCGCCGCAGCCCTACACCCCTGAGCCGCCACGTACTACTGCACAACCTTACTCTCCGCCACAGTCCCAGACTCCGCCGCAGCCGTACATTCCGCCGCAGCCGTACATTCCCCCGCAGCCATATCCGCCGCGGCAGGAAATACACTCCCCACAGTCTTTCGCACCGCAGGGATACCCCGGTCAGCAGCAGTACGGTCAGCCCCGTCCGCAGCCGTATATCCAGCCGCGTCCGAGATATATCCCTAAAAGAAGTGAGTTCATCATAACCACAGGTGAGCGGGTAAGAATGATAATAATGGGCGTAATAACCATACTTTACTCATGTACGAACCTTTTTATATGGGTGGTCATGTTTTTAGCATCAATCGGCGGAATGAGCGTATATGATTCAGCTGTCAGCTGGATATACTACTCTATCAGCTATGCAGGATTCTCGCAGATAATGTCTGCCCTGTCAGTCACGAGCTTCATAATGGGTATAATCTTCCTGCTGCATCTGCTGGCGGGAATAATGATGATCGTAAAACAGCGGTGGCCGTACATACTGCTCACAGTATTCTACAGTATCGCTATTGCCTTCTTCTTTATAATGACTATCATCTCTCTGATCTCACAAAATTCCACAATGATAATCATTTCGCTGTCGTACATCGTTTTCTACATAGTAATGATCGTAATGTACGCAGTCACACAGAAGTGCCTTACTCAAAACGTACAAATGCTGCGCTATCAGCAGAAGCAGCACACATATAATGCCTAAGCTAAAAGGAGGACCCAAAAATGAGACGTGATATATGCCACTTTTTTCAGATGCCATTTCAGAATGTCTATCAGGCGTATCTTGACGCTGCATGGCAGCGTTTCGGAAAAGACTGCCGTCAGACAACATACACAATACAGTTCGGTTTAAATATGTCGCTCAAATACAATATGAACGGCGGCTCATGCACCGTTCATTTTATGCCGTATCAGAACGGTACCGCAGTCTGCCTGAGATACACGATAGTTCAGGTCGCAGGAGCCCGGTATAAGGCTTTTGACGGCGAGCTCTCACAGTATGTCTGCGCAAATCTCGGCGCTCCGCTTATGGATATCAATATTCCCATGGAGACATTTCTTCAGTTCGCATCTGCAAACGGAGATGCAGGCTTCGGATACGATAACGGGCAGGAGGAAGATGTACAGCAGGATTTTTCACAGCAGCCAAAGCAGGAAGAAGCGTATGCCGGACAGTATGAGCAGCCTCAGCAGTATGCAGGACAGTACACCCAGCCTCAGCAGTATGCAGAACAGTACGCTCAGCCCCAGCAGAACGCATACGCACCCAACTCGGTAATGGAGCATAAAAAGATCGGACTTATCGTATGGGGAGCAATCATGGCGGTCATAGGGCTCATATTTCTGTCAACGAGCAGAGGAATCGCGGGTTTTATAGTCCTGGGACTTATGTTCCTCGCAGGAGGCGGTATAATGCTCGCTTTCGGCATCAGGAACGCTGTGCTTGTCACAAGAAAAAATACAGCCCTCTTAAATGACGGAAAGCTGTATGCCGCTTATTGCCCCTACTGCAGAAGTGAGATCAGGGCGCAGACGAAGAATTTCGCCGTTCACAGAAACTTCCCCGAAGGGTTCATGTATTGCCCGGTATGCAGAAAACCGATCAGCAGAAACGCATTTGCTATCCAGAATACACAACGCTGAGTGATCTGCACATTAAGGGAACCTCTAAAAACCCATTTGAGAGAAAACGAGTCATCCGCGTCGAATATTTCGTCAAGTCTCCTCACCTTGCGCCAGCAAGCCTTCGGAGCCTTTCCTCGTCTTCGACACGGCTGCCACATTTTCTCTTTTCA
>ODAI010228864.1_pt1 | contig 14378 bp, 8 predicted proteins | sample 1539321 | NCBI WGS metagenome assembly ODAI01 (sample SAMN02144231, study PRJEB22623) | gut metagenome | biome: sheep rumen | host: Ovis aries | place: New Zealand
ATAAATTCTATTAAGACAAAGTAAAAGCAGGAGTTAATCCTGCTTTGTTTGGTATTGAGTGTCAAGCTATTTATCAAATTCTTCTAATGAAGCTTTAGCTTTTTTTATTAGATTTAAACTCTTTATATTTCTTTCTGAATTTTTCGTAAGCCTCATTTATAAAAAAGATTATTTTCATATCGTTTTGAATAAACACATTTAACTTTTTAAATATGCCTCTATTTAGCATATATAGGTTCTTTTTCTTGTTCCATTTTTTTATATCTTAAATTCTAATATCCTTACAAGTTAAATTGTCTGTTACAATTATATCACAATAAGAGACATTTTCTTTTAGTGTAATAAATTATTGTTACTATTTCTATATTCTTTTATAAACAAATGTTCCAAATATGTTAAACATATAAATATTATAGTAAAGAAATTAGGGGTAATATATTTACGTATAGAAGAAATACCTGAGCCATTTTCATCTATAACTTTAACTATATCAGAAACTGAAAAATAAATAAAAGTTATTATTATTGAAAAGAATTTCAGAAAATACCGGAATTCTTTTTTGTATTTAAAATAGCGGTTTGAATGTAATATATTCGATATATTTTTCTTTGTAAAAAATTGTCAGAAAATGTTGAGAAAATCATAAAGTTGTGATATAAAATATAATAGAATAATTATAAGTAAATGGGGGCAATAAAATGGCAAAAAAAGAATCAAGTACAATGTTAGGATATGAAGATAAATTATGGCTTGCAGCAGATAAATTAAGAGGAAGTATGGATTCTTCAGAATATAAACATGTTGCGTTAGGTTTAATATTCTTAAAATATGTTTCAGATGCATTTGAGGTAAGGCAACAACAAATTGCACAAGACGAATATGCAGATCCAGAAGATAAAGACGAATATCTTTCTGAAAATGTTTTCTGGATTCCTAAAGAAGCAAGATGGGAAGAAATAGTTAAATATACAAATAGTCCAGAAATAGGACAAATTATAGATAAAGCTATGGATTTAATTGAAAAAGAAAATCCTAGATTGAAAAATGTATTAAATAAGAACTATTCAAGACCAGAAATAGATAAAACAAGATTGGGAGAACTTGTTACTCTATTTACTAATTTAGAGATTGGAACAGATAGAGCTAAAGAAGTAGATATGTTAGGAAGAGTATATGAATATTTCTTAAGTAAATTTGCTTCAGCTGAAGGAAAGAACGGAGGAGAATTCTATACACCTTCTTGTATAGTTAGAACTTTAGTTTCAATGATAGAACCTTACAAAGGAATTGTTTACGATCCTTGCTGTGGATCTGGAGGTATGTTCGTACAATCATATAAATTTGTAAAAGAACATCAAGGAAATTCAAGAGAAGTTTCTGTATATGGTCAAGAATTAAATCCAACAACATGGAAGCTAGCAAAGATGAATCTTGCTATTAGACAAATAGAGGGGAATTTAGGAGATAGAAATGCAGATACATTCCATAATGATTTACACAAATCTTTGAAAGCTAATTTCATATTGGCAAATCCACCTTTTAATATTTCGGATTGGGGCGGAGATAAATTAAGAGATGATGTTAGATGGAAATATGGAATTCCTCCAGTTGGAAACGCTAACTATGCATGGTTACAACACATGATACATCACTTAAACCCTGAAAATGGTGTCGCAGGAACAGTATTAGCTAACGGAGCATTAGCAAGCGATTCAAGCGGAGAAGGCGAAATAAGAAAGAATATGATAGAAGGTAGAGTAGTTGAATGTATAGTTGCTATGCCTAGTCAGTTATTCTATGCTACTGGAATTCCTTGTTCTCTTTGGATTATGAGAAGAAACAGAGATGAAAAAACAAGAAATAAAATCTTATTTATAGATGCTAGAAATTTAGGTTCAATGATAGATCGTAAAGTTAGAGAACTAACTGAAGAAGATATTTCAAAAATAGCTTCAACATATCATAACTGGAGAAACGATTCAAATTATGAAGATGAATTAGGTTTCTGCAAATCAGCAACTATTGAAGAAGTTAAAGAAAATGATTATGCATTAACTCCAGGTAGATATGTTGGAACTCCAGAAGACGAAGGAGATGGAATTCCTTTTGAAGAAAAAATGCAAAAACTTACAGCTGAATTATCAGAACAATTACAAGAAGAAGAAGCTCTTAATAAAGAGTTAAAGAAAGTGTTAGGAGCGATAGGATATGAAATATAAATTAGGAGATTTAGTTAGCATAACTTCAAGTAAAAGAATATTCTATTCAGAATATAAAAAAGATGGAATTCCTTTTTATAGAAGTAAAGAGATTATTGAAAAAAAGAATAACAAAGATATAACGAATGAATTATATATTTCTAATGAAAAATATATGGAAATTGAAAAAAAATATGGAGTACCAAAAGAAAACGATATATTGATGACAGCTGTTGGGACATTAGGCGTTGTATGGCTAGTAGATAATAAAAAATTTTATTTTAAGGATGGAAATTTATTATGGCTTTCTAATTATGATTCAAAAGTATTATATAAATATCTATATTATTATTTTAATAGTTGCGAATTTAAAAATATAATAGATAAAATATGTATTGGCTCAACTCAAAAAGCAATCACAATACAAGAATTAAAGAAAGTTGAAATAGAACTTCCAAAAAAAGAAATACAAAATAAAATTGTTCAAATACTAGATGCAATTAACAACAAAATAATATATAACACGCATACAAATAATAATTTGTATGAAATAGGGAAAGCACTTTATCAAGAGTATTTTGAGAATGAAGATTATACAAATAATTATGAAATAAAGCAATTAAGCGATGTAACAACTAATAACAGAAATAAAATAGACCAGACTAAAGAATATAAAGTTTTATCTGCTGTTAATACTGGTAATTTAGTGTTATCAGATGATTACTTTGATAAACAAGTTTATAGTAAAGATATAGGAAAATACTTAAATGTTAATAAAAATGACTTTGCTTATAATCCTGCAAGAATAAATATAGGTTCAATAGGATTAAATACTTTTGATTTTAACTGCTGTGTAAGTCCTGTATATGTTACATTTTCAGTAGATAAAGATTATATAGATTTCTTTGATTTCTATTTTAAATCTAAAAGATTTAATACTGAAGTATCATTAAGAGCTTCTGGATCAGTTAGACAAACTTTAAATTATAACGACTTTGGAATGATAGAAATACCATATCCAACTAAAGAAATGATAGATAAATTCAATAGTTCATATAAGACAATAAAAAATAGAATCAATAAAAATAAAGATAAAATAAGCAATTTAGAACAAATTAGAGATACTTTACTTCCAAAGCTTATGAATGGAGAAATAGACTTAGATAAAATTGAAATTTAGTCATACAAATTGTTATTTGTAAGCACAAAGGAATAAAACAAGATAGGGGGAATTAGAGATGTTCAGAGAAGATAATGTTGAACAAGCTATAATTGAACAATTAAAGGAATTAGGTTATGAATATCAGTATGCACCTGATATTGAAAGAGATTATAAAGAGGCTATTTTAAAAGATGTGTTTTATGAATCTTTATATAAAATAAATAAAGGAATAACTGAAGATATTGCAGATGAAGTATATAGAAAGATAAGAAACTTTCATGCGGTAGATCTTGTAGAAGCTAATTATGAATTCTATCACATGCTTTATGCAGGAGTCGAAGTTCCTATTGAAGGAGATAAAACTTTTGTAGCTAAACTAATTGACAGAGAAAATATAGAAAATAACCTATTCCAAGTTTTAAATCAATATACAGTTATTGAATATAAAGAGAAAAGACCTGATGTTGTTGTATTTATAAATGGAATCCCTCTAATTGTATTTGAACTTAAAAATGCAATAAACGAAGATACAACTATTGAAAATGCATATAACCAAATAAAGAATTATCAAGAAGATATAAAAAGTTTATTTTATTACAATGCTTTTAGCGTAATAAGTGATGGAATAAATGCAAGAATAGGAACTATTACAGCAGACTTTAATAGATTTATGACATGGAAATCTAAAGACGGAGAGAAGCCAGAAGATAATATAAATCAAATAGATGTATTATTAAGTGGTGTTTTCAGAAAAGATAGACTTATTGATATTATTACAAACTTTATATTATTTCAAAATAAAGAAAAGGGAAGAATAAAAATACTTGCAGGATACCATCAATATTTTGCAGTAGATAAATCAATTAAAAGTACATTAAAAGCTTTAGATGAACATACAGGAAAAGCGGGCGTTGTATGGCATACTCAAGGTTCTGGAAAAAGTTTTGCAATGGTATTCTATACTGGAAAAATATCTAAAATACCAAGCTTAAACAATCCTACTATTGTTGTATTGACTGATAGAAACGATTTAGATAACCAATTATATGAAACATTTGCGAATACTAATAGAGAAATACTTCCTCAAAAGACACAACATGCTGCAAGTAGAAAAAAATTAAAAGAATTGTTAAGTGTAAATGCAGGAGGAATTATATTTACAACTATACAAAAATTTGAAGAAGGCGATGATATAATTTCTGATCGTGAAAATATTATATTTATCGTTGATGAAGCACATAGAAGTCAATATAGCACAGAAAAGAAATTTAATAGAAAAACTGGAGAATTCCAAACAGGTTACGCTAAAAAAATGAGAGATAGCCTTCCTAAAGCTACTTTTATAGCATTTACTGGAACTCCAATAGAATATGCTGATAAAAATACAAGAATACTTTTCGGAGATTATATAGATGTATATGATATGACTCAAGCTGTATTAGATAATGCTACTGTTCCTATTTATTACGAAAATAGAGTTGCAAAGTTAAAACTTGACGAAAATGTACTTAAAGAAATTGATGATGAATATAACTACATAATTGAAAATGACGAAGCTGATGTTGAAACTGTAACTAAATCAAAAGAGGAACTTGCAAAACTTGAAACAGTTATAGGCGCACAAGACCGTTTAGAAATGTTATCTAAAGATATTATAGAGCATTACGAGCAAAGAGAAGATATTCTAAATGGAAAAGCTATGATTGTTTGTATGACTAGAAAAATAGCAATAGATTTATACAAAGAAATTATAGAAAAAAGACCAGAATGGAAAGATAAAATTAAGGTTGTTTTAACAGACAATAACGATGATCCAACGGATTGGCATGAAATAGTAGGAAATAAAAAGTATAGAGATGATCTTGCAACTGAATTCAAAGATGAAAAAAGTAAATTAAAAATTGTAATTGTTGTTGATATGTGGCTTACTGGATTTGATGTTCCAGATTTAGCAACTATGTATATAGACAAGCCTATGAGAGGTCATAACTTAATGCAAGCAATAGCTCGTGTTAATAGAGTGTATAAAGATAAAGAAGCAGGACTTATTGTTGACTATATAGGTATTGGAGCAGACTTAAGAAATGCTTTAAATGAATATACCAATAGAGATAGGGATAAAGTTCCAGACATTACAGCAGCTTATGTAATAGTAAGAGAAAAACTAGAAGTAATGAGAGATTTCTTCTATGGATTTGATTATCAAGGTTTCTTTAGCAGTTCAAACCAATTAAGATTAAGAACTTTAGCTGATGGAATTAACTATGTACTTTCTAAAGACGAAGACGAGAAGAAGGATTTTATTGCTGAAGCAACAGCTTTATCTCAAGCTGAAACACTAGCAAGAAGTATATTAGATGAACAAACAAAATTAGAAGTTGAATTCTTTAAAGGTGTAAAAGTTGGTGTAAATAAAATAACAGGAAAAGGACATCTAACTACAACAGAAGTAAATCAAAGAATCTTAAATGTATTAGAACAAGCTATTCAAGAAGATGGAATAATTGATATATTTAAAGCGGCAGATAGAAGTAATCCAGAAATTTCTATACTTTCAGAAGAATATCTTGAAAGTATAAAAAAATCAAAGAATAAAAATATAGCAGCTGAATTATTAAAAAGACTTATTGATGGAAATATTAGAGTTTTCAAAAGAACTAATTTAGTAAAAGCAGAATTGTTCTCTCAAAAAATGGCTGAAATAATGAAAAAATATAATAATCGTTTAATAACGAGTGCTGAGGTTATTGAAGAATTATTAAATCTTTCAAAGGAAGTTGTAGATGCTAAAAATGAAGGTAAAGAAAAAGGATTAACAGACGATGAATACGCTTTTTATGATGCCCTTGTAAAAGATCCGAATGTATTAAAAGAAATGCAAGACGAAGTCTTAATACAATTAGCTCATGAACTTACAGAAACAGTTAGAAAAAATAGGACTGTTGATTGGGATAAAAAAGAATCAGCTAGAGCTTTCATGAGAAGAGAGATAAAGAGATTATTAAGAAAATATCATTATCCACCAACAAAAGCAGATGAAGCAGTTCAAACTGTTGTATTACAAGCTGAATTGATGGGAGAAAACATAGAAGTAAGTAAAAATGTATATGATGAAAATAAAGATTCAAATTTGAACATGGAAAAATCAGAATTTAATACAGTAAAAGAATTATATAGTATTTCGGAAGAACAAGAAGAGTATTCTATGGTTGCTGAAGATAGTGAAAAATATGATCCGTTTGAAAATAATAAAGGCAAATTCAAAACAGAATCAGGAAGAGATATATACTATTATGGAGAAGAATTTGGAGATACAATAAAAGCAATAGATAATAAATATGAAAAAATAGAAACGTTAAATGATATATTTAGAATTTTATTAGAAGCATGGGAGAAAGAGACTGCTTATCCTTCAGCGCAAGAAGATCCTGAATACAATAAAGCAAATGATCCAACTTATGGACAATGCGCAATTACAGCAACAATAGTTCATGATTTATTTGGAGGAACAATCCACAAAATAAGAGTAAATGGTGGAGGAACACATTATTTTAATAAAATAAATGGACATTATATTGACTTGACTAGAGATCAATTTGATTTATATAATATTCCAATAAATTACGAACCTAATGAAATAATAGATAGAGAATATTGTAATAAAAATCAAGATACACAATTAAGATATACAAAATTAATAAAGAATTTAGAAATAATAATAAGGGAGGGTTTTAGATGTCAAAATTAAGTGTAGATCAGAAAAATATATTTGATTTATTAAAAGATAAAAAAGCAGATTTTTTAATACCAGATTATCAAAGACCATATGCATGGCAAGAAAAAGAATGCCAAAAATTGTGGGATGATATATTCGAATTTGCTATCCCAGAAAATGATGCAACTAAATTTGATACAAATGATGAATACTTTTTAGGACCAATTGTTACATTTATGAATAAAGATAAAAAGCTTGAAGTTATTGATGGTCAACAAAGATTAACTACAATTCTATTATTGCTTAGAGCTTTCTATGCTAAATATGGAAGCATGCAAGATGAACAGTCAAGGTCAACAAGAGAAAACATTGAAAAATGTATATGGAAAACAGATGAATTTGGAAAACCTAGTTTAGATGAACTAAAAATTGACTCTGAAGTTGCAATGGACAAGTATAAGGATGAGTTTTTAAACATTTTAAAAACAGGAATAGTAGAAAAGGATCAAAAAAGTAAATATGCAGAAAATTATAGATTTTTTCAAGAAAAAATAAATAACTTTTTAGATACATACCCAGGATACTTTTCATATTTACCTATTAGAATACTAAATAATTGCATACTTCTACCGATAGAGGCAGAATCTCAGGAAACAGCATTAAGAATATTCTCAACATTAAATGATAGGGGATTACCATTATCAGATGCAGATATTTTTAAAGCACAATTTTATAGATATTATAATGAAAAAGGAGAAAAAGATACTTTTGTTAAGAAGTGGAAAGAACTTGAAGAACTATGTGAATCAATTTTTCATCCTAGTCAGGGAACACCAATGGATGAATTATTTACAAGATATATGTATTTTATAAGAGCAAAAATGGGTATAAAATCTTCAACAACAGAGGCATTAAGAAGTTTTTATGAAAAGGATTCATATAAGTTATTAAAAAATGATTACATATTTGATGATTTAATAAATTTAGCAAATTTCTGGAAAGATGTTTTAAATCAAAATATAGACAGATTCTCAGATAGAGTATTGAAAAGATTATTTGTTCTTAACTATGCTCCAAATGGAATGTGGACATATTTTACATCTGTTTATTATTTACAAAACAGAGATAAAGATAATATGTTAGATGATCAAAAGTTTTATGATTTTCTAAATAAAATAATTGCGTTTATTTGGACATATGCAGTTTATATACCTGGAGTTAATGCTTTAAGAACTCCAGTATATGCTGAAATGATTAATATTGTAAATAATAAGCCTATTGAATTTAGTGAATTTAAATTTGACGAGCAAGTTATAAAACAATCTTTTGAAAACTACGAATTTTATAATAGAAGACCAATAACAAAAGCAATGTTAACATGGTATGCTTTTCAAAATGAATCTCAGGAATTACAAGATTTAGATGTTAATTTTGACATTGAGCATATACTTGCAAAAGGTAGACAAGAAATTGATAGTACTTTAAAAAATAGAAAAAATTTAGAATGTCTAGGAAATAAAGATTTATTAGAAAGGAAGATAAATATTCCTGCATCAGAATATAGGTTTAAGGACAAAAAGAAATTCTATTATGGATTTACAACCGATAAAGGAGTAACCAAAGTAGGAACGAAGATTAGAGACTTGATTGAATTAGCAGATGCACATGAGACTTTTGAAGAAGAAGATATCATTGGAAGAAATAATAAGATTTTAAATGATTTTTATAGTTATTTGAAAAAGAATAATTTATTTAAAGAGTAAACGAATGAAAAGCAAAATAAAAATGTAAGTATTACAGATTTATTTTGCTTTTCTTTTGTAGAATGTTTGCATTTTAATAGAGGAGATAAGATATGGCAAAAAACAATTTATCTATATATTTAATAAAAAAGACAATAAAAGAAGAAGATATTTTTGAAAAAGAAAGCGATATTAAAGTACTAAAAGTGTATAATACAAATAAAAAATTATACTATTTGCCTTCATGGATACATAGTCCTAGATGGATGGATAATTTTTTTAAAATGGAATGCCAAGAGTTAAACCAATCAAATTCTAGAGCAGTTTTAATTAATAAACTAAATATAGATGCTGAAGAGAGAATATTTGTAACTACTTTCGGATATGCAAAGACACTATTTGCTGAAGATGTTATTGAAGAACAATTTGGATTGAAAATAGTTTTAAACACAGTTGGAATAAATGACATTCGAAAAATATCTAAAATAAGTGTAGGAAGTAATCAAAAACAAAGTCAAGAACAGATGCCAAAATCATCTAATATATACGAGTTTGGATTTGATTTAGAAAGAGATCTTATAAAATCCGTTACAGGAAAATGTAAAGATGAGATTTTTGAAAATGGAAATATAGTAGGAGGAGAAATTTTTAGCGTTTCTGTTGAAAGAGATATAGACAATATTGAAGAATTATTAGTGCATTGCTATAAAAAATATAAAGAAAATAGATATAAAGAGAATTTTGAATGGATAGACAATATAAAAGAAGTAAAATCAAAAGAGGAATTGGAAAAACTAGACAGAGAACTAATAAAATATATAAATAATAAAAAATATGATTGTGTATGGATGTCGGTACCAGAAGTCATAAATTGGGAAAACATGATTGGTTTTAGTTTTTCAAGTGATAAAACTATATATGATGACATTTTAATAGAAAAGGTTATTGATTCAATAAAAAATGAATTAGTTAGTGTGGAACAACTTAAAAGAAAAAATATAAGAATGATTGATACTGAAGGAGAAGAAATTAATAAATGGAATGCATATAAGTGTACAATTGCTGAAATACAAAACGAAGGAAATGCATATTGTTTAAATAACGGAAAATGGTATTATATAAATAAAGATTTTTCAGATAAAATAGAAAAAGAGTATTCAAGTTTTGAAATATGTAATATAGATTTTATTGATTATACACCAGATATGAAGGACGAAGATGAATATAATGAAAAATTATCAAAAAAATTATCAAATTCATATTTAATTCACCAGATTGGAGAAATATCAGTTGGCGGTGGAAAAGGAAATAAAATAGAATTATGTGACATTATGACAGAGGATAATAAACTAATATATATCAAGAAAAATAGCGGCTCGGCATATTTAAGTCATTTGTTTAATCAGGCTGCAGTGTCTGCTGAATTATTATTAGAAGAAGAATTTAGAAATAAAGCAAATTTAAAAATGAAGAAATTAAATTTCAATAGATTCTTCTCAAACGATTTTAATCCACGAGAGTATACAATAATTATTGGTATTATAAATAAATATTATGAAGAAAGACCTAAAATACCTTTTTTTAGCAAAGTGTCGATAAGATATACAATTAACTCAATGAAAAAAATAGGATATAAAGTTCAATTAAAAAACATAAATAAAAAATAGTAAATTAAGATTAAATAGTATAATAATTAAGACAGTAGGTGATATAATGAAACCAGTAGAAGAAATAATAGGAGATAAAATATTAGAATTATTACATTTAGGTTTATCAATAATTGTTAAGCCAGATATTACAATAGATAAAGTAACTGAATTAGATGAGAATCAAATTAAAGAAATAAAACAGAAATACGGTATAGAAGGCATTATATTGGATGTAGATGAAACACTTAGAAAAGATATGAAGGCTATACCAGAAGTTAATCAACAATGGATTGAAAATATTAGAAGTCAGTTAAAAATAATTATAGTGAGTAATGGAATAGATAAAAAAATGGAAGCATATTTTAAAGAAAAAGGAATAACATATATTTCTTTTGCACATAAGCCATTGAAAATGAATTTTTTGAAAGCATGTAAAGAGATGAATGTTCAGCCAGATAAAGTATTGGTAATTGGAGATAGTTTATTTGATGATGTACTTGGTGGAAAAAGAAATAATATGAAAACAGCATTAGTAAAAAATGTTGAAGATGGAGAAAGATAAAAACATATAAGAAATACGGAATGCATTATGGTCACAAAAAAGACTGTAATGCATTTTTTAGTTATTTTTAATGAAAAATAAAAAACGTCTTGACATCGTTACGTAACGATGATATAATATAAATATAGAACAAATGAAAAATACAATAAAGCATGTTTTTTAAAGTAAAATCCTAAGCATCCTGTAATAAATGAAAAATGAAAATTGACAACAAAATACCCCCTAATATATAATTTCAATATAGACGACAAGTTCAAAAGTCTATGAAATTAATATATTGGAGGTAAGAATAATGACAAATTCACAAGATTTAAAATTTAATGCTATCGAAAACACAGATGCAATAGTAGGCGTAGACATAGCAAAAAATGTACATTGGGCAGGAATAATCCTACCAAATGGGAAAGAAATAAAAAAATCTTTCTCTTTCAATAATAACAGAAAAGGATTTAAAAGTCTAGTAGAAACAGTAAAAAATGTATTAATAATGTATAACTTTAAGAACGTAATTATTGGAATGGAGCCAACAGGACACTATTGGAAGTCATTCGCGAGATATTTGAAAAAGATAGAATGGATACATGTAGTAACAGTAAATCCAAAGAAAGTAAAGGATTCTAAAGAGTTAGATGATAATTGTCAAACAAAAAGTGATAAAAAGGATTGTATAACAATAGCAAGATTAATAAAGGATGCAAGATATTTTGAGCCATATTTACCTGAAGGAGTATGGGCAGAATTAAGAAATTTATCAAATACAAGAGCTGAATTAGTAAGAAAACAAAATGCAGTAAAATGCAGAATAGTAGCAACGATGGATGAGTATTTTCCCGAATACGGAAAAGTATTCAAGCAAATATTAAGTAGAACATCAGAAGAAATATTAAAAAGATGTCCATTTCCAGAAGACATAAAAAGCATGGGAAAAGAAGAATTACTAAAGCATATAAAAGAGACTGTAAAAAGAGGATATAGCAAAAAGCAAGTAAATACAATATATGAATTAGCAATAGAAAGCATAGGAACAACAGAAGGATTGACAGGAGCAAGAGTACAATTACAAATGTATGTAGAAGAAGCAGAGTTAATAAAAAAACAAATAGAAAGAACAGAAATATATTTAGAAGAACAGCTTAAAGAAACAGGATATTATGAAAGCATAATAAGCATACAAGGAGTTGGAATTGTAAGTGCAGCGATGTTAGTAGGAGAAATAGGCGAAATAGATAGATTTGATAGTTATGAACAAATAAGAAGATATGCAGGACTAAATTTAGTAGAAAATAGTTCTGGAAAACATCAAGGAAAAACAACAATATCAAAAAGAGGAAGAGGATTATTAAGAAATATATTGTATAGAATGGCATTTACAATGGTAGCAACAAATGAAGAAATAAAACAGCTATATAAATATTTGACAACAAGGAAAGAAAGACAGTTAAAGAAAAAACAGGCACTGGTAGCAGTAACAGGAAAAATATTGCAAATAATATATGCTGTAGTAACAAAAAATGAAGAATACGAAGCTACAAGAGTATTTACACAAGAAAGAATCGAACAACTAAAAGTAGCGTAAAATATATTTTTAATTTAGCTAGATAAAAGTGGCATGAGGGGGGATCCCTCCATAAGGCCTTAAATGAGCCAGTATCTAAGCAGTAATGCGCCATGTCGCTTTATCTTCATATATTGAACGAAGGATGGTAAGGACTACATTAGTAGATCCAGAGAGAAATGATAGGGTTAATAGTGAAGAAAGAATCTAGGCAAAAATCGCCAATAGAGTTAACATAAATAACACGTTTTTTAGTGTTTTTAATAAACATGTTTTTAAATTTATTAAATCTAATAATATAGATTTAATATAAAATATAAAAAAATAAAGAAAAAATAAAACTTTAAGAAAAAGAAAGATATCGAGAGATAATCTTTCATTTATAGAGATAGGAGGGAAATAAAATGGAATACAAAGTATCAGAACTAGCAGATAAAGCAGGAGTAACAAAAAGAACAATACACTATTACATAAGCAAAGGGTTGTTATTACCACCAGAGGGAAGCGGAGTAAATAGTTTATACAATGATGAACATTTACAAAGAATACTTCTAATAAAAAAACTACAGGCAGAATATATGCCATTAAATAAAATAAGAGAATATATTCTAGAAAATCCTACAGAAAAAGTTCCAAAAAAAGCAAAAGAAATTAAAGCAAAAATAGTAAAAGAAGAAGGACAAGAAATATACATTAGAGAAAATATATGTGATATATTTGAAATCCACTATTCAGAAGAAAACGGAGAAAAGTATAAACACATTATAGAAAATGTAAAAAAATATGTAGAAAAAATGCTTGAGGACTAATGAGAAAATGCATTATATTTTCAAAGAGTGCAATAATTAAATAAAGAAAGGAAAGAGGAATATTATGAAAAATGTAGATCTAAGAGAGTTAGCTCTCAAAAAAGTAAAAATAACAGGTAATGTTATTGGAAAATTTGGAGCATTTGAAATTGAGCAAGTGTATAAAAACAACGCAAAAGATGTATTAGAAGTAGGATATACATTTCCAATAGTAGAAACAGCAACAGTTGTAGGATTTGAAATAAACGTTGGAGATAAAGTATTAAAAGGTAAATGTAAGGAAAAGGGAGAAGCTAAAAAAGAGTATCAAAAAAATATTGTAAAAGGCAATAGCGCATATATGATGGAACAAGAAACAGACAATATATTTAAAATTTCTGTAGGAAAGATAGATAGAGATGAAGAAGTAACAGTAAAAATTCAATATATTGATAAGTTTGAAATTACTGATAATACTATACAGATTATAATGCCAACATTAGTTACTCCTAAATACAAATCAAATATTACAGATAAATTAATTTATGGAAAAGTAGATTACACAATAGATTTTAACATTAATATAGACAAATCATTAAATAGAAAAAGTATTTATTGTCCAAGCCATAAAATAAACGTTATAGATGAAGAAAAAACTGAAAGAGTAGAAGTATTAAATTATGATTTATCAAAAGATTTTAAACTAAATATTGAATTAAAGAATGAATTATCATCAAATGCAATTACATCTAAAACAAGAGATGAAAAAGACATGATATACTTATCTTTTATGCCTGAAATATTAGATTCTTATGAAGACAGTGAAAAAGAATATCTATTTATAATAGACGTATCTGGATCAATGTCTGGTGCGAAAATAGAAGAAACAAAAAGAGCAGTAATAGAATGCTTAAAGCAATTAGATGTTGGTGATAAATTTAATATTATTCCATTTGAATCAAGATTTGAAGCTATGAGTATTAAATCAATTGAATATAATGAAGAAA
>ODAI010973592.1_pt1 | contig 14377 bp, 9 predicted proteins | sample 1539321 | NCBI WGS metagenome assembly ODAI01 (sample SAMN02144231, study PRJEB22623) | gut metagenome | biome: sheep rumen | host: Ovis aries | place: New Zealand
ATCTTCAACTCCAAGAAGATACTGCTCAGCATCTCTTTTGCCGGCTCGAAGGACGGACAGTCGCAGCTGATGATGGAGGAGATGAACGACGTGAACGACTTCATGGCCAAATTCGGCAACGACTTCGAAATCAAGTGGGGACTGGCCACCGACCCCGAATTGGGCAAGAAGGTGAAGGTCACCATCCTTGCTACCGGCTTCGGCATAGAGAGTGTCGACGGAATGGATGCCCACCTGAAGAAGCATACGCAGGACGACATCAACCGTATCGCTGAGGAGCAGGCCAGGGCAGTGGAGCGCCAGGACCGTCGCAACCGCTACTATGGTGGCGACAGCACAGCCAAGCGCTATAAGCGCCGGCCAAACATCTATCTGTTCCGTGCCGAAGACCTCGACAACGACGATGTCATCTCTGCCGTTGAGTCTACGCCCACCTACAAGCGTACGCGCGAGATACTCGACAGCATCAACTCGCAAGCCACGGGCGATATCGTAGCTGACGATCCCGTCACTACTCCTAACGACGAACCCGTACAAGGCACTATCAAGTTCTTCTCCTAATTCAACTATACGCGCTACGCGCGCGTGGTAATAGCGAATAGAAGAGAAAACATCCTATAGAGCCACCATAGAGACGAGTACAACAAGGCTCGAACTCAGAATAACTGCTGAAGGACAGCCAGCGACTTGAGCTCCGGAAAGTTGGGCAGGTGTAAGCGGTAGTAGGTGACGGCCACCTCGAGCAGGCGATTGCGCTCGTGACGGGAAAGGCGGAAGAGGTGCATCGTGGGATAGTCCATGCGCATCATGAGCTGCAGTTTGGCGGCCTCGTCGGGCTGCAGAATGTCATGGTGAACCGGTGGCTGTCTGCAGAAGATGCTCTCGCGCAGGTCGAAGTAGTCGCCCGTCTGGTAGTCGTCGAGGTTCGGGTAGAAACCGAGAAAGCGGCTCAGCCGCATGAGGAACACGAGATGGAAGTTGGCAAAGCTGTCTGTCTGGCTGTCGAGCCACTGGATGCTGCTGGCGATATAGTCGTAGAGCGACTCGTTGCGCTGCTCGGAGCGCAGGGCATAGTAGAGGAACTCGGCAACAAAGAGCGAGATGGCGAGCTTGTGGGGGTGAAATGGCAGCGAGGCGAAGGGGTAGTCGAGTCGCAGGTCCTTCAGTTTCTGCAACTGTGCCATGGGCCTGACGTCGATCTCGGCCTCCAGCAGCGTCAGAGGCTGGAAGAGCTGTTTCTTCACCCTGGTACGGGGCGACTTAGGGATGCTCACCAAGAACGACAGTCGTCCGTGTGACTTGGTGAACATATCCACAACCAATCTCGTCTCGCCGTACTTGAGAGAATGGAGTACGATGGCCTGAGTCTTCGTCAGCATGCGGCTGCAAAGTTACCAAAAAAAACGAAGAAGTAAAGTGTAAAGCGAAGAGTTTTAGTTAATAATACTTAAAAGTGGCCATAATATTCAATATTCAATGTCCAATGTTCAATTAAATTAGTACCTTTGCACCCGCATTTTGCGCAACCGGTCCCTTCGTCTATCGGTTAGGACGAGAGATTTTCATTCTCTAAAGAGGAGTTCGACTCTCCTAGGGACTACCAGCATTAAATCCGTCATCTGCACAGCCAAGTGCTACCAGCAACAGCGGGACAAGGTGGCGGAGACCTGAAAAGGTCGCCCGGGGCAGTCGAGAGACATAAGACCCGCAAGCTTTAAAATTAACAATTAAACAATTACAAAACAAAATGGCAAATCACAAATCATCCGTGAAGCGCATCCGTCAGGACAAGAAGAAGGCACTTCACAATCACTATTACGCAAAGACAATGCGTAACGCTGTACGCAAGCTGCGTGCTATGACCAACAAGGAAGAGGCAGTGGCCCTGTATCCCAAAGTACAGAAGATGCTTGACAAGCTCGCCAAGACCAACATCATCCACAAGAACAAGGCAGCCAACCTGAAGTCGAGCCTGTCGCAGCACATCAACAAACTTTAAAATTGCTGATTAGTAAATAAAGAACCGCAACCCGAAAGGGCTGCGGTTTTATTTTTGTAGTTTTTTAGCAGATAAACTATGTTTATCTGACTTTTTTTTCGTACCTTTGCAGCCAAATACGTAAATCGACAAATTAAAATATGCTGACAGAAGAACAACAGATTCAGGAACAGAACTATTCCGCGAGCAATATCCAAGTGCTCGAAGGCCTTGAGGCCGTGCGCAAACGCCCCGCAATGTATATTGGTGACATCAGCGAAAAGGGTCTGCACCATCTGGTCAATGAGACCGTCGACAACTCTATCGATGAGGCGATGGCAGGCTATTGCACCCACATCGAAGTAACTATCAATGAAGACAACTCCATCACCGTACAAGATAACGGTCGCGGTATCCCCGTCGACATGCACGAGAAGATGCACAAGTCTGCTCTCGAGGTGGTCATGACTGTGCTCCATGCAGGTGGTAAGTTCGATAAGGGATCCTATAAGGTGTCTGGCGGTCTGCACGGTGTCGGCGTAAGTTGTGTGAACGCCCTCTCCACCCACATGATGTCGCAGGTATTCCGCAACGGTCATATCTACCAGCAGGAGTACGAGAAGGGCAAGCCTCTCTACGACGTGAAGATTGTTGGCGACACCGACAAGACGGGTACACGCCAGCAGTTCTGGCCCGACCCCACGATTTTCACCACCACCGAATACAAGTACGACACCATTGCCCGCCGTATGCGCGAGCTGGCCTATCTGAATGCCGGCATCACCATCACCCTCACCGACCTCCGTCCCGACGAGGAGGGCAACCTGAAGCAGCCTGAGGTGTTCCACGCCAAGGAGGGACTCAAGGAGTTCGTGCGCTACGTGGATCGCCATCGCCAGTCCATTATCGGCGACCCCATCTGCCTGAAGACAGAGAAAGACGGTGTGCCCATCGAGGTGGCACTGCTCTACAACAATGACTACTCTGAGAATATCCACTCTTACGTCAACAATATCAACACCATCGAGGGTGGTACCCACCTGACAGGTTTCCGCATCGCCCTTGCCCGCTGCCTGAAGAAGTATGCCGACGAGGACGACCAGCTGCGCAAGCAGATTGAGAAAGCCAAGATCGAGGTGGCACAAGACGACTTCCGCGAAGGCCTCACCGCCATCATCTCCGTCAAGGTAGCAGAGCCCCAGTTCGAAGGTCAGACCAAGACCAAGCTGGGTAATAGCGAGGTCAACGGTGCCGTGCAGAAGGCCGTAGGCGAGGCGATGACCAACTATCTGGAGGAACATCCCAAGGAGGCCCACACCATCTGCGAGAAGGTAATTCTTGCAGCCACAGCCCGTATCGCCGCCCGCAAGGCCCGTGAGAGCGTACAGCGCAAGAACCCCATGACGGGTGGAGGTCTGCCCGGCAAGCTCGCCGACTGTTCAAACAAAGACCCGAAGGACTGCGAGATATTCCTCGTCGAGGGTGACTCGGCAGGAGGCTCCGCCAAGCAGGGCCGCGACCGCCACTTCCAGGCCATCCTCCCTCTGCGCGGAAAGATTCTCAATGTGGAGAAGGTACAGTGGCACCGTGTGTTCGAGGCAGAGTCGGTGATGAACATCATCCAGTCGATAGGCGTGCGCTTTGGTGTCGACGGCGAAGACTCCAAGGAGGCCAACATCGAGAAGCTGCGCTACGACAAGATCATCATCATGACCGATGCCGACGTCGATGGCTCTCACATCGACACCCTCATCATGACCCTCTTCTACCGATTCATGCCGCAGGTCATCCAGGGCGGTCACCTCTACATCGCCACACCACCACTCTATAAGTGTACCTACAAGAAGTTCTCAGAATACTGCTACACAGAGCAGCAGCGCCAGGCCTTCATTGACAAGTATGTGGCAGGCGACGAAAATGCGACGGCTCTCCACACCCAGCGCTACAAAGGTCTGGGAGAGATGAATCCCGAACAACTCTGGGAGACCACCATGAATCCCGAGAACCGACTGCTGAAACAGGTCACCATCGAGAATGCTGCGGAGGCTGACGAGATATTCTCCATGCTCATGGGCGACGACGTGGAACCGCGACGCCAGTTCATCGAGAAGAACGCCACCTACGCCAATATCGACGCATAAAACAGGGGAAGCCATCCGGCTTCCCCCTTTTTTATTCTTATTCCCACTCTATCGTCCCCGTGGGTTTCGGCGTCAGGTCATAGAGTACGCGATTCACGCCTGCCACCTCCGTCACGATACGCTGCGTGATGTGGTGCAGCAGTGCGTAGGGTATCTCCTCGATGGTTGCCGTCATGGCATCACGCGTGTTCACGGCACGTATGATGACGGGCCAGTCCCAGCTGCGCTTATTGTCCTTCACACCCGTCGACTTATAGTCGGGCACTACGGTGAAGTACTGCCACACCTTGCCCTCCAGACCGTTCTTGGCAAACTCCTCACGCAGGATGGCATCGCTCTCGCGCAGAGCTTCCAAGCGGTCGCGAGTGATGGCACCTGTGCAGCGCACACCCAGTCCAGGGCCGGGGAACGGCTGGCGATACACCATATTGTCTGGCAGACCCAGTTCCTTACCTACCACACGCACCTCGTCCTTGAAGAGCAACTTGATGGGTTCTACGAGCTCAAACTGCATATCCTCTGGCAGACCGCCCACATTATGGTGCGACTTCACAGGGCCCGACTCCACAATGTCGGGATAGATGGTGCCCTGAGCCAGGAAACTGATACCTTCGAGCTTGCGGGCCTCCTCCTCAAACACACGGATAAACTCCGCACCGATGATCTTACGCTTCTGCTCGGGGTCAGCCACACCTGCCAGCTTGTCGAGGAATCTGTCAGTAGCGTCGACATACACCAAGTTGGCGTTCATCTCGTCACGGAACACCCTGACCACCTGCTCGGGCTCACCCTTGCGCAGCAGTCCGTGGTTCACGTGTACTGAAACCAGCTGACGGCCCACGGCCTTGATCAGCAGCGCAGCCACCACCGACGAGTCGACACCGCCAGAGAGGGCCAGCAGCACCTTCTTGTCACCAATCTGAGCACGAAGCTCAGCAACCTGTTCTTCAATGAATTTCTGTGCCAGAGCGGGGGTCGTGATTCTCTCCATCGACTCCGGACGCACGTTTCCTGTTGCCATAACCTTAATTTGTTTTTAGTGAATAATAAACCGTCTGCAAAGTTACAACTTTTTTTGCTACTTTCAGCATGTTCCATCAAAAATCTCACACTCGGAATTAATCTTTGACAGCCCTTTTGCGTCAAAATAGTATGAACTCTTTTACGAAACTAACACTATTCGTTGCACTCCTTGCCTGCACAAGCACCGTGAGTGCACAACTGCCCAATGAGAAATTTGGCAAGCCTTCTCAATTGGAATGGGACTTCGTAGGCTGGGGCAGCGCGGTCGATGCCGATGCCATCATCCTGAGTAAAACGCTCAAAGTCACCTATCAGATCTCCGATCAAGTATCCAACTACAACGAGTCCTTCTCTGATGTCAGTGCCGAGAACATCACCGACTTCGGCAAGAACCAGATTGACGAGGGCAACATCCTTGTCAAGTACGAGGTGGGACTGCGCACCAAGATACTCAAGCCCTCAGGAGCCAGCCACACCGGTATCGACATTACCTATTATAATGTCAACGATAACAAGCTCATCCTGCGCGACGAGGTGGATGACCTGAAAATCACGGTCTTCACCCGAAACGAGAAGGGGAAGGTGGTGAAACGGAAGATCAATACCCGTTCCTTCGCCAGCGAGCGTATCGACAACAACTATATGGTTTTACATGTCACAGTACCTGATGTAGAGGCGGGCAGCATCGTCGAATATCAATACAGCATAACGAGCACACGTCCCACTTTCCTCTACGACTGGGTATTCCAGGAGTCTATCCCCACCGTCCATTCAAAATGCGATATCGACGTGCCGGCATTCCTGCAGTTCAAGATGAATACCCCCATCAACAAACTCATCAAGGCTGGCGTAGAGGTGGGACGACTCACATACGACGTCAACCGCACCGACTTGAAAAAAGCAAAGAGTTTCCCGACCAACCACTACACCATCCAGGGGGACTATATCCTGCCTGAGGGCTACGCCCTGAAGCGCAGCCAAGACGGTGCAGACGAAAAGAAGGAAGCTATCCAAGAAGAAATTGCTCCCTTCACCAGTCAGATTGCCATGCCCAACGTCACCATCCCTGCTCCACTGCCGAAGGGCCACACACACCTGAAGCTCAAATAGCACCCGTGTGTCCGCCAACCATGTCTACTGGTAGACCTTTGCCTGCCGCTTACCGGTAAGCACAGCGAGGGCATTCTGGGCAAGGGCCCCCATCTCGTCTTCGCCGGGGAAGCAGCGGACAGGTGCCAGAAAGCCGATGCGCCGACGCAGACGACTGACAATATACTCTGAGCGTGCCAGTCCGCCTGTGAGCAGGATGGCATCGACATTACCGCACAGTACGGCAGCCTCAGCAGCAATATGCTTGGCCACATGATAGATCATCGCATCAAGGATCAGCCGGGCATGACTGTCATTCTCATCTTCGATACGCCGCAGGATTTCCCTGACATCATTGGTGCCGAGATGGGCATTGAGCCCTGCCTCACCGGCAACACGCTTGAGCAGTTGTTTCTCAGTATAGCGCCCACTGAAACAGAGACGTATGAGATCGGAAGCAGGCAGTGAACCGGCACGTTCGGGCGAGAAAGGCCCCTCACCGTCGAGAGCATTGTTAGCATCGACGGCCTTACCATGTTCATGTGCCGCTATGGAGATACCACCTCCCATGTGACAGACTATCAGGTTCAGATTCTCGTATTCACGGCCTATCTCGTCAGCATAGCGACGGGCTATGGCACGTTGATTGAGGGCATGCCAAATGCAGATGCGGTTCATCAACGGTGAACCAGAGATGCGGGCATAGTCGTTGAGCTCGTCCACAACACCAGGGTCGGCAATAAAACTGCGACATCCGGGAACCCCCGCAGCTATCTCCCTGGCGATGAGACAACCAAGATTACAGGCATGGCTATGAAGGGCTATGCCGCTGAGGGTGTCGCGGACCATCAAGTCGTTGATCTCATAGACGCCTCCTTCGAGGGGCTTCACCAGTCCACCCCGTCCGATGACGGCATCAAAATCCACGGGGATAGCCGAACGCTGCAGTTCGGCAAGCACCAGGCTACGGCGAAAGTCTTTCTGGTCGAGCACATCGTTAAACGGTGCCAGTTGTTCAGGACTGTGAACGATATTCCGCAGGAGCACGGGCATCTCATCCTCGAAGACTGCCATCTTCGTGGAGGTAGAGCCTGGATTGACGACAAGTATCTTCATATAGCAGCCAAGGCAAGAGAGTAATACTTCGAGTCGGGACTGTCGGCACGCGAGGGCACCACGCAACAGCACTGGGTGCCCTGCAGCACCCCTGCTGTCTTGGCATAGCCGAAGAGGGTGAGCGTCTTATAGAACACATTGCCCGCCACGATGTCGGGGAAGATGAGGGCATCGGCCTGTCCGTCGATGACGGAGTGGATACCCTTCTCACGCAGACTGACACTGTCGAGCGAAGTCTTCAAATCCAACGGACCGTCGATGATGCAACGCCCGAACTTACCCGTCTGGGCCTCTGCGATGATCTCCAGATAGTCTACCGTATAGGGAAACGACTTAGCCGACACTTTCTCGGCACAGTGGATGAGCGAGATACGCGGCTCCTGGATACCGAGGGCATGACAGACGTAGTTGACATAGTGAATCTGCTGACGACGCTGGGCATCGGTGGGCACGGGGATGACAGCAGCGTCGGTAAAGAAGAGTAATTTCTCGTACTTAGGAATCTCAGCCATCGCCACGTGGGTGAGCACATGTCCGGGACGGATGATACCATTCTCCTTATCTAATATAGCTCGAAGGAGTACATCGGTATTGATAAGGCCTTTCATCAGGATATCGGCTTCACCGCTCTTGCAGAGAGCAACAGCTCGACGGGCACACTCCTCCCGGTCGTCGCCGTTGACATAGATAGGCTCGATGAATCCCATCTCCTGTCCTTTCTCCACAGCATACCGCGTAGAGGCATCATTGGCACAGACCACGGCCACACGCTTCTTGTCACCCCGTTGCTGCAGGAATACAATCATGTCGTTCAGGTTTCTGATAGCTTGCATAGGCTAATATATTTGGGATTTATATGTTTACTGATTTACGATTGGCGCTTGATGACGACGACATCCTTGCTACGGCTGGCGAAGAGGTCGAAAAGCTGGCGGAGGGTGTCGTAGTTGTCGCTGGTGTATACCAGTTCGCTCAGGCGGAACTGATAGTGGATGGTCAGCGTGTGCTCGTCGGCGGCCTCGAAGAGCAGTTGGCCCGTGATGCTCCTATCGGCGGTGGTCACCCTCGTGCTCTTGGGCATCTCCTCTATCAGCCAGCCGTCGGGCAGGGTCAGCCGGATGGTCATGTTGTAGTTCTGACGGCAAGGGAACTCCACGGGCAACCTCCGCTCCTGCTCCACGAAGGGGTTGGAGGTGATGGGCGTGCCGGTGAACGGGCTGAAGTAGATATGGTCGGCAGTGGCGTCTGCCCGGCGAGTGAACGCGATGTTCTCCCTGACACTGGGGCCGAACTGCCGGTGGCCCGTCATCTGCAGGGCGGTAATCTCGTAGCCGTTGCGCTCAGCCTTCGCAGCCACAAAGGCAGCGCTGTCGGTAGCCGTACGGAAGGCATGACGCTCTTCGGCGGCGGCATTACCCTGATAGAGGACTGTCTGCTCGCCCTTCAGTTCACCGTCGGGCGACAGCGTAGCCTGTATGCTGACCTGTGTCCTGGCTTCGCCCACCTTCTGCAGGTTGACCCATTGGCCTGGTGCGTCTTTCTGGATGATCCGGGCCTGTTCGGCATAGAGGTTAGGCGACAGCACGTTGAGGTAACCGTCGGCTGAGGAGGCATCCAAGTAGAGCCACTTTCCCCCGTCGGGGATGCCAACGATGAAGGTGTTCAGTTTGTTCAGACTCGGATAGGTCTTGGGAAGCCGGCCGTGCCGACGGGTACTGAGCACCACTGGCTCGGCCTTCACGCCCACGTCGCCAAGCATGTTGATAAGCATCATGTTCAGGTCGGCATTGGTGCCGCTGCCTTTCTTGACGACTTCCGAGGCTGGACGTATCTTCAGGTCGTACTCACCGTTCCATGAGAGGCGTTGCATCAGGAAGCGCCAGGTAGCTGCCACTTTCTGTGACAGGTCGCCCATCTCGGCGATGCCGCTGGCCGCCAGTTCCTCACGGTACTTGCTGTGCTTATGCAGGTGGGAGCCGAAGTCGGGATGGTCGAGCAGGGTCTGGTCTACCTGTTCCCACTTCTTGCGCACATCACGGAAGCCACCTCGTGGATTGTTGATGCGCTGCAGCTCTGCGGTGACCTTGGTGGCATAGTCGTCAACATTCCATACAAAGTCATCCTTCTTCAGGGCCGGCAGGTTGCGGGCAGTGCAGAGATATACATTGGTGTTGCATTTGTCGGGACCGGTCAGGCTGTTGCTGTTCGACTTGAATGCCAGTGAGCCTTGCGAGACGGCCGTCTCAAGCTGCTGCATGCCGGTGGTCTCCACATTATATATAAATATGGCGGGAATCTCCAGGCGGTAGTGCGCATAGGCGACGGGAATCCCCGTCTGGACGTTCCAGTCATAGATATGGTAGAACACGTTGCTGTGGAGCCTGTATTCATACTCGATGACCGACCCAGCCTTCACCTGAGGGAGGGCGACCTTGGCCAGCATATAGTCCTCGTCGATGCGCTCCTTGAAGAGCCGCTCGCCGCCAATCTTGGTCTTCACCGTCTTGCCGTTCTCCACGTTATAGACGGTGGCCTTGAAGTCTGCGATGGACTCTTGGGCATACTGCTCGCCCGGGTTGTCGATGTAGGAGATGCTGATGTTGGCATAATCCTTACCGTCGTCCTTGAGTACCTTGATGCGCCGTTTCACCTCGTAGTCGACGAGGAAGTTGTAGAAGTCCATCGTGTAGCTGACGGTGGTCAGGTCGCAGAGCACCACGGCCGCTGCCTCCGGGTCCGTGTCGTAGACGGTCATGTTCAGTTCCTCGGAGGCAGGTTTGCCGAATTTGAGGTTCTGGGCCTGCAGTCCGGCCCAGCAGGTTAGTACAATAATCAGTATACCTATTCGTTTCATGGAATTATGTTTTTTTAATTACTATCTTCTGGGAGAATGCGCTGCCTACGGCCTTGGCGAATGCCGAAAGGTCTGGATAGAGCGACTTGTCGTAGCTGCCGGCCTTGATCAGCACACGGCTCTTGATGCGGACTTCGCGCCCTTCGGGACGGATGCTGAAGTGGAACTCGCCGAAGGGCTGCTGCAGCGTGACCGCTCGCGGCATGGCCTCGATGGCATAGCCGTCGGGGATGACAAGCGTGATATCGTCCTCGTCGGCATAGCCAGTCTCCAGCCATACATCTTCCTGACGGCCGCCGACCGTCGACGGAACATCGTAGCTTCGGCGGAACGGACTGACAGGCAGGAACAGACGCTGGCCAGTGACCGTGGCATAACGCTGACAGCTGATGCCGGCATCGACTGCCAGCGATGCGCCGTCGTCGTGTAGGTTAAATATCTGGATTTCTGTCTGTGGCACCTTCAACATACGCAGCAGGGCCTCCTTTCGCTCCTTGCCGTCCATCGACAGCAGGGAAGCATATTGCTCGTACTGCCAGTTGCGCCACTCCCTGAATAGGATCATCTCGGCTGCCCCGCTGCCGTCAACCTCGACGCGCACGCCACTGTGCATCACGTTGGCGGTGTCGGCATAAGCAGGCAGTCGCACCAGCCTGCCGCCCTTCGGGCCAATCTCCACGGCATCGTGCCCGGCAATGTCCTCATGCACATAGCCCATCGGCAGCCGGGGGTTGGTACATTCCAGCCAAAGCGTGTCGCCAGACAGGGGCACCTCGAGGATGACATGGTCCAGCTGGCCCACACTGGCGAAGTCGGGCATGAGCCGACGGTTGCGGGTGCTGATGGTTGTATAATAAGAAGGTATGCCAACCTCCTTCAGCATGGCACGCATATAGTTGGAAAGTCCCTTACAGTCGCCGTAACCGCTGCGACAGACTCCAGCAGCGGAGGCGGGCCGCTGGCCGCCGATGCCGAGGAGGATGGCCACGTAGCGGGTAGTCTTGCCCAGTTCCTGATAGAGTGCCGCCACCTTTTCGCGGTCGGAGAGGCCGTCGGTCAGCTGGTGGAGGCGCTGACAGACATCTTCGGGCAGGGCTTCGGAGCCATTGATCAGACTGTATTCCCACAGTCCATAGTCGTTCCAACTGCGCAGACTTCCCCGCGTGCCATAGTACACAAAGTCGGAGGGGGTGAAGTAGGCCATGGGGCATCGCTCACCCAGCGGCCGGGAATAGGGCTCCCTGCATAGCGGCGGCAGCGAGCCGAGTTCCAACACAAGGGTCTGGGAATACTTGGAGGAATCGGCCATCATGACCGTCTGGCTGATGTTCTGCGTGGCATGGCGTATCTCCATGCTCTTCGGCACTGTCAGGCGATAGACGGCTTTCTTCACGCTGACGTCATAGTCGGTCTGCGGACAGAATCGTGGAAACTCTATCAGGTTGTCGTGACTGTCGATGGTCCACTCGTAAGTGACGGTGACGGGATACGTCGGAGGCGTGTATTCCAGATACTCCTGATGTTCGTCGATTGCCAGATAGGGAGAGTACTCCGTGTACTTCAGGTCTTTCTCCCTCAACTTTCGGATGACCCGGCCGCTACCGTCGGACACGCTTCCCCTGAAACTGGTCAGCCGGTCGTTGCCGCCGACAGAGCAGACGAAGCTGGCCAGCGAGGCTCCCTGCGCGTTGAGAATCATAGTCACCCGGCGGTAATGCACCACCGCGTGAGTACGGCTGTCACAGTTAATCTCCGTCACCGACTCCTCTACAACTGCCTTCTGAGCCAACGCCGGAAATGGCACCGCCAATAGCAGGGCCAGAAAGCAGAAAACCCTTCGATTCCATCGCGCCAGTGATTGCATAGTTGCTGCTCTTTACGATTTACGGGCAAAGATACAACTTTTTCGCCAATTTCGGTAGTTTTCTGGCAGAAAAAGTGTAAATTTGCAGCAAAATTGCAAGAACATATAAACTTAGAACTATGATAAAGAGACATTTCATCTACCTTTGCTCGCTGCTGATGACGGCGGGCAGTGCGACAGCCCAGCAGGCGCCAATGGTGCTGCAATACAACCGTCCTGCCGACTTCTTCGAGGAGTCGCTGCCCATCGGCAACGGAAAACTCGGCGCACTGATATATGGAGGAACAGACGACAACATCATCTACCTAAACGACATCACTCTTTGGACTGGAAAACCCGCAGACCGTACCCTCGACAAGGACGCCCACCAGTGGATTCCCAAGATACGCGAGGCCCTCTTCCGAGAGGACTACAAGACCGCCGACTCGCTGCAGCTCAACGTGCAAGGGCCCAACTCGCAGTTCTTCCAGCCCCTGGGCACACTCCATATCAAAGACCTGGGACTCGGTGAGGTGAGCGACTACCACCGACAGCTCTCACTCGACTCTGCCATCGTACGCGACAGCTATCTGCGCAACGGAAAGGCCATTAAGAGAGAATACTTTGCATCGCACCCCGACAAGCTCATCGCCATCAGACTCAGCGGCGACATCAACTGCAAGATTGCGCTCACGGCACAGGTGCCCCATCAGGTGAAGGCCATCCCCACCCAACTGACCATGACAGGCCATGCCACTGGCGACCCACAACAGAGCATACACTTCTGCACCATGCTCTCGGTAAAGACTGACGGAGAGATGACGGCCAGCGACTCGACTATTACCATTACCCACGCCAAGGAGGCCATCCTCTACATGATCAATGAGACCAGCTTCAACGGTTTCGACAAGCACCCCGTCACAGAAGGCGCACCCTATCTGGAGAACGCTGCCAACGACCTCTGGCACACCCTGAACCTGACCTACGACGAATTCTATCAGCGCCACCTGGCAGACTATAAATCCATCTATGACCGCGTCACCCTCCGTCTCTCGTCCAGTAAACCGTCGTATTACGACGGTCCCACCGACGCCCTCCTCAAAACCTACACCGACACTCGCGGACAGGCTTCCGGCAGCCGTTATCTGGAAGAACTCTATTTTCAATACGGGCGCTACCTGCTCATCTCCTCTTCGCGCACACAGGGCGTGCCTGCCAACCTGCAAGGCCTTTGGACACCACACCTCTGGTCGCCCTGGCGAGGCAACTACACGGGAAACATCAACCTGGAGGAAAACTATTGGCCTGCCTTTGTGGCAAACATGGCTGAGATGGCCCAGCCCCTCGACGGCTTCATCGCTGCACTTGCGGCCAACGGCCAATACACAGCGCGCAACTACTACGGTATCAACGAGGGCTGGTGCTCGAGCCACAACAGCGACATCTGGGCCATGACCAACCCTGTGGGAGAGAAACGAGAGAGTCCGGAGTGGTCGAACTGGAACCTGGGTGGAGCCTGGTTGGTGAACACCCTATGGGAGCGCTATCAGTTCACACAAGACAAACAATACCTCAAGCAGGTGGCCTGGCCACTGATGAAAGGGGCAGCCGACTTCTGCCTGCGTTGGCTCATCGACAACCCCAAAGAGCCGGGAGAACTGATCACGGCTCCCTCGACATCGCCGGAGAACGAATACAAGACGCCGGAAGGCTATCACGGCACCACCTGCTATGGAGGCACTGCCGACCTGGCCATCATCCGCGAACTGCTCACCAACGCCATCGCGGCCGGCTCAGTTTGCGGCGGTAGCACCGCCGCCTACAAAAAAGCCCTCGCCCGGCTGCACCCCTACACCATCGGCCATGAGGGAGACATCAACGAGTGGTATTACGACTGGGACGACTGGGACCCGCAGCACCGACACCAGAGCCACCTCATCGGACTCTATCCGGGCAACCACCTCACGGATGCTGCCCTGCAGAAGGCCGCTGAGCGCTCGCTCGAGATCAAGGGCGACCACACTACAGGCTGGAGCACTGGCTGGCGCATCAACCTCTGGGCCCGACTGCACAACCCGCAGCAAGCCTACCATATCTACCAGAAACTGCTGACGTATGTCTCGCCCGACAAATACCAAGGCCCTGACCGCAGGCGCAGCGGAGGTACCTATCCCAACCTGATGGATGCCCACCCGCCTTTCCAAATCGACGGAAACTTCGGCGGTACGGCTGGTGTCTGCGAGATGCTCATGCAGTCGCAGACCAATGGCAACCTGACGACAATAGAGCTGTTGCCAGCACTGCCTGAAACATGGAACGACGGTAAGGTGAGC
>ODAI010917753.1_pt1 | contig 14375 bp, 8 predicted proteins | sample 1539321 | NCBI WGS metagenome assembly ODAI01 (sample SAMN02144231, study PRJEB22623) | gut metagenome | biome: sheep rumen | host: Ovis aries | place: New Zealand
GCCAAGGGCAAGAGTATTGCCAACAAGATGTTCACCGACGGCTGTGATATCGTCTACCATGCGGCGGGCGGCACCGGCACAGGTGTCATCGAGGCGGCCAAGGAATCCGGCAATTATGCCATCGGCGTCGACCGCGACCAGGCTTATCTGGCTCCGGAGAATGTGCTGACTTCTTCGCTCAAGAATGTCGACATCGCGGTAGACCTAGTTTCCAGACAGCACATACTGGGCAGGAAGATCGGCGGCAAGAACCTGAGCTTCGGTCTCACAGAGGATGCGGTCGGTATTCCCGAGCATCACGAGAACTATTCCGATGAGATCTACAATGAGGCGATCGAGATCGGCGAGAAGATCAAGAACGGAGAGATCGATCCTCCGGCAACAGAGATAGAACTCAAGAAGTTTAAGGAATCAACGCAGTTTTGATAAGGAGGTCAAAAAATGGCGGCAGAAGTCAGCAGCAAATATGCTGTGCAGATGCATGGGATCACCAAAAGATTTGGTTCCTTCTATGCGCTGACCGACGTTGATCTCGACGTGGAGAAGGGGACGATCCACTCGATCCTCGGAGAGAACGGCGCCGGCAAGAGTACGCTGATGAATGTCCTGTACGGCCTGTATCAGGCGGATGAGGGAGAGATTTATCTGGGCGGAAAGAAGGTAGATATCAAGAATCCGACAACTGCGATCGCAAACGGGATCGGAATGGTCCACCAGCACTTTATGCTGGTAGAGAATTTCACTGTAACGCAGAATATCGTTCTGGGTTCGGAACCGAGAAAGGGCATTACGCTGGACATGAAACAGGCCAGGCAGAATGTCCTGGACATTGTCAAAAAGTACGGGCTGGAAGTCAACCCGGATGCGCTGGTGCAGGATATTACCGTCGGAATGCAGCAGCGTGTCGAGATCCTCAAGGCGCTGTACCGCGGAGCTGAGATCCTGATCCTGGACGAGCCCACCGCAGTGCTGACGGAGCAGGAGATCGACGAGCTTCTCGCAATTATGAAGAACCTCATTAAGGACGGGAAGACCATCATCATCATCACACACAAGCTCAAGGAGATCCAGGCGTCCTCCGACATGTGCACGATCATCCGCCGCGGACATTACATCGACACTGTCCCGGTGAAGGGCGTCACAGAGGACGAACTTGCCACCATGATGGTCGGGCATGAAGTCAAGTTGGTCGTCGACAAGACGCCCTCCAAGCCCGGCAAGGTGGTCCTGGACATTCAGGATCTGTATGTCAAAAACGAGCAGGATATCAATGCAGTCAAGGACTTCAACCTTCAGGTCCGCGCCGGCGAGATCGTCGGCATAGCCGGAATTGACGGAAACGGCCAGCAGGAGCTGATGGAGGCGGTCAATAACCTCAAGAAATGTGAGGGCAAGATCATCGTCGACGGCGTTGAGATTCAGAACAAGACGCCCAAGTTCGGAATTGACAACGGTGTTGCAACGATCCCTGCGGACAGACATAAAGACGGCCTGGTCCTGGGCTTTACCGTGTATGAGAACACGATCCTGGAAAAATACAGATCCGAGGAGTATTCTCCCCACGGCAGGATCGATCGTAAAAAGATGCGCTCTTTTGCCGAGGAGCTGATCAAGGCCTATGACGTGCGCCCCGAGGACTGCGGTCCCAAGCTGGCCGGCGGCCTTTCAGGAGGTAATCAGCAGAAGATCATCATCGGCAGGGAAATTGCCAATGATCCCAAGCTTCTGATCGCGATCCAGCCCACGAGAGGCCTGGATGTCGGCGCGATCGAGAACGTGCACAAAATGTTGATCCACGAGAGAGACAAAGGCGTTGCCGTTCTATTGATCTCATTCGAACTGGACGAAGTAATGAATGTATCCGACCGGATCGCGGTCATCTATGACGGCCACATCCAGCAGATCTTCGAACACGGAACCGTGGACAACCGCACACTCGGGCGCGTGATGGCGGGCGGAACCGTGGAGGAGCCCGGAAACGAAAAAGCCAAGGCAGGCAGCACTGCTCAGAAGACCGAGACAAAATCGGGTCAGAAGTAAGGGAAAGGAGGAGTTATGGAATCAACGAGAAAGAAGTTTTTCAGCCACCCCTTTGTCCTGACGATCATTGCCATCATCCTGGGTTTTGGCGTGGCCAGCGTGATCCTGCTGCTTGCGGGATTCCCGCCTGCCGAGTCGATCTCTACACTGGTCCACAGCATGGTCGGAAGGCCCAAGGATATATCGAGCGTGATCATCCGCTCGACCCCCATTATCTTCACGGGACTGGGCGTTGCGTTTGCGATCAAGACGGGCCTGTTCAATATCGGCGCTGAGGGACAGTATATCATCGGCTGCGTGGTCGCCACGATGGTCGGAAGCATGCTGGACTTTCCCAAGCCGGTCGCCGTGATCATGGTGCTTGCATCCGCCATGCTGGTCTCGGCACTGTATGCGGGATTTGTCGGAATTCTGAAGGCAAAATTCGGCATCCATGAAGTCATCACCAGTATCATGCTGAACTGGATCGCACTCTATTTTTCCAACTGGATCTGCAGTCTGGATTTCTTCCACAAGCCGGGAACGATCGGAATGTATCCGGTCAACGACTGCACCTACACTATGGTGCTGCCGGCATGGAAGCGGTCGGAGGCGGGACAGGCATTTCTGGCTCAGCATCCGTTCCTGCAGGAGACACTGGGAAGAACCGATGTCAATATAGGATTTCTGATCGCAGTCATCGCGGCGATCTTTGTCTCCTATCTGCTTAACAGCACGAAAAAGGGATATGAGCTGCGCGCGGTCGGACTCAATATTCACGCTGCCCGTTTCTCGGGCATCGATGTCAACAAGAGTATCGTGCATGCCATGATGATCTCCGGTGCGCTTTGCGGACTGGGTGCCGGGCTGTATGTGACCGGGCAGTCGCCGCACACCGTGTCGACGCTGTCTGCATTCGAGAATGTCGGATTTAACGGACTGTCGGTCGCCTTCATCGCCTTCAGTTCACCGATCGGCTGCATCTTTGCGGGACTTCTGTTCGGCGGACTTCTGTATGGCGGCGCCGGACTGCAGTCCAAAGTCGGAGCTCCGACAGAGATCATCAATATCGTGATCGGCGTCATCGTCTTCTTCTGTGCGCTGTCGTATCTGATCCCGCGCTTCGTGGATCGCCTGGACGCGAACAGAGAGTCGAAACGCAGAGCTAACGCTGCAAAGGAAGGAGGCCCAAATGCTTGATTCAATTCTGCTGCTTTTAGGAATCACATTGATGTACTCTACACCTATGGTATTTGCGGCACAAGGAAGCGTCATCTCCGAAGTCTCGGGTGTTGTCAATATCGGGATCGAGGGAATGATGACGATCGGCGCTTTTACAGGCGCGGCAGTCGGCTATTTCAGCGGCAATCCCTGGCTTGGATTTATCTGCGCAGGACTTGCGGGCGCCGTGTTCGGACTGGTCCATGCATTTGCTTCCGTGACCTGCAAAGCGGACCAGACGGTCTGCGGTATCGCAATGAACCTGATCGGGCCCGGCCTGGCACTGTTCCTCTCAAGAGTCTTTTTCGCCGGAGCGACGCAGACACTGCCGGTTACCAACAAGATCCCGAAACTGTTCGGGAGCGGCGGGCTTCCGGGGGCATGGAACAACCTCAATGTCGACGTGACGACGCTGCTGGCGCTCCTTGTTTCGATCGGCATGTGGTATGTGTTCTACAAGACGACCTGGGGACTTCACCTGCGCGCGGTCGGTGAGCATCCGGCAGCGGCGGATACGCTGGGAATCAATGTCTACAAGGTCCGCTACACCTGCGTGATCATCTCCGGTATGCTGGCGGGACTTGGCGGCGCTGCCATGACGCTTGCGATCGTGCCGCAGTTCATGCCGACGGCCATCAGCGGACAGGGCTTCATCGCGATCGCGGCGGTCATCTTCGGTAAGTGGACCCCGCACGGCGGATATCTCGCCTGCCTGCTGTTCGGTTTTGCACAGGCGCTCACGGTCTGGCTGGGCGGCGGCCGGTTTGCGGTACCGTCGGAGATCCTGGCTATGCTCCCTTACGTCATGACGGTATTTATTCTGATCCTGTTCGTAGGAAGAGCGCATGCGCCCAAGGCGAACGGTGTGCCTTATAATAAGGGATCGAGAGTTTGATCCGGTGAGCTGTAATTGTATCCAAAGAGGGGTGGATCACGGAAAACGGGTGGTCCACCCCCTTTTTCGGATATTCCCGAGCCCTGTGCTGCCGCATATGAGTCTCGGGCTTCCGGAGCGGCGCAGTACCTCGGTAAACGGATGCAGGATAGGAGTATTATGATCAAAACAGTGATTTTTGATATTGACAATACGCTTTATAATTTTGATAAAGCAGATCGGATCGCGATGGATGCGGTCTGCACTTATGCACAGGAACAGCTCGGCTGGGAAAAAACGGAGTTTTCTGTTGTATACGAGAATATGAAGAAGCAGCTTTTCGGGGAACTCGGCGATATAGGTTCCTCCCACAACCGACTGCTCAGATTTGAAAAGATATTGGAAGACCATGGTCTTCCCCTGTCTCCGCACGCGCTGAATCTGTATCATAAGTACTGGGATACGCTCATTGATGTCTCAGAGATCTCACCGGGAGCCGCAGATACGCTCAAGACACTGAAAGAAAAAGGGATCCGCCTGGGGATCGGCTCTGATATGACGGCGTGGATCCAGTATAAAAAGCTGGAAAAGCTGGAGCTTCTTGTCTATTTTGACTTCGTCGTCACCAGCGAGGAGGCGGGACTGGACAAACCGGCCCCTATGTTTTTCAACTTATGTCTGAAGAAAGCGAAGTGCGAGCCCGGGGAATGCCTGTTTATCGGCGATGATTATTTGAAGGACTATCAGGGCGCGCTGGCAGCGGGAATGCAGGCGCTCTGGTTCGTGCCGGAGCATTTGGAGTCGTATGCAGCACAGTTCGGGGACAGCTCTGCCGAAAGGATCAAGGCGCTTCCCGAGATCTTGTCGCTCCCGGGCCTCGGATCCCCGGAACAGTAACGTCCCTGAGTCCGAAGCAAAGTAGGAGAAAACGTTTCCCAAGCTTCGGAATCGGGGTAAGGTGACACCATGAAGCAGAAGTGCATTATTTCAAGGCTGAAAGAACCGAATATCGCGCACTTGTATGTGATCGATCCCGATCAGAATCTGATCAATAACATTCGCATTCTGTGTACCAAGCACCCCGAGACGATTCGATGCTTCATCCCGGAGGCGCTCTTTTTGGATGTCACAAACGGGTATCCGATCCCGATCACTGCTTTCTGCTATAACGCCGGCGGCCGCAGGCTGTTTGAGATCGACCCACTGAGGGTCCTGTCCGAGCAGCTGGCCGATGCCCGTTCCCGCAGTCCATATCCGGAGCGCTCTCCGGGCGGGGCGGGATACCTGGATTATGAGATCGCGGAGATCGGAATTTATGTGAAGGGACACGATCTCCCTGCGCCGGAAAAGGGCCAGGGATTCATGTCCAGACAGCCCTCCGATCATAAGAGCGCCGGGGCCGGTTATGCCGGGCCCGGAGGCGCCTCGGCCGGGAATGCTGCAAACGGTTATGCCGGTACCGGCAGCTTCTATGCAGGGCGAACCGAAGCCGGCAGAACAGACGCTCGGAGAGAGGATGGACGGTATGAGTACCGTACCTACTACAGAAATGGTGACGCCGCAAACAATCCCCAGGACGGCCCGGTCCTGAGAAAGAGAAAACGCAAGGCTCCTCTCATCAGGAGTCTGGTCGCCGCGGCCGTTCTCATTGCCGTTATGACTGCAGGCGTCTATCTGGTCCGGGAATCCCGTATAGAGCGCATGGAAGAATCGCTCTCAGCGTCAAATTACAGCGAAGCCGTCATCATCTACAACGAAAAGGTCCTGGGACGTCAGTCCCGGGAAGCCAAAGCGGATCCGCAGATCGAGGCGGCCATCAGCGAGATTGAAAATGCATATCTGGAGGGAGAGCTCGAGTATGAGGATGCTGCGGAGGGACTCCGTGCCCTGACCGGGATCGGGAAGGAAAGCCTGTCCGGAAAAGCCGGGAAGGCGCTGGAAGAAGTGGAGAAAAGTGAGTCTTATGCCGTGATCTACAGAGAAGGCCTTGCGCACATGGAGGAAGGTGAATATGTCGAGGCCATCCGCTCTTTTGCACAGATCGACGAGGCTTCGAATATGTATGCAGAAGCACAGGAGCAGCTGGATGCCGGCATCGGGAGTCTGATCGAGGCTGCGCTCAGCATCGAGTCGCCGGACGAGTATCCCGAAGCTATGGCCGGGATCGAAGAAGCTCTGAAAATAGTGCCGGACTACGAAGCGCTCACCAAAGGCCGGGAGGAATGCCGCGCTCACTATGAGGGCCTGATCAGGAGCAGTGCGATCGCCGATGCAGATGCTCTTGCGGAAGAGGGGGATTATGCGGGCGCATTTGAGCGCATGGAAACTGCACTTGAGACGCTTCCCGATGACGAAGCGCTGAGGTCTGCGATGGATCAATACCACCTCGCCTATGTGGACCACATAGCCGGAGAGGCCTGCGCCAAAGTCGATGCGGGCGAGCCGGACGAGGCATCTGCGCTTGTCAGCAGTGCGTCAGAAGTCTATGCCTGTGATGCGTTTGATTCGCTGGCTTCCCAGATTGAGGAGACAGAAAGCAGCTACTCAAAGGACAGCTCCGCCATGACGGCTGACAAAACAAAATTTGACGAGTTTTCCGGCGTCTTCAAGGAGAAGGGCGACAGCAAGCAGTTCAAACTGACGGCACCTGCTAGCGGGACCTACGGCTTTAAGTTCGCCAGGTTGGCGGACGGCCTCAAGGTCAAAATACTGATCACCGCTGAAGACGGCTCCGCTGTCTGCGATGCAGACGGACTGACGGCAGGAAAGAGTGTGGCATGCCGCCTGGAGGAGAAGCACAGCTACATCATTGAGATCACCTGCGTGACCGATGTGAAGGATACAGCTGCGGGCACCGGCAAAGACACAAAGAATTCCGATGCAAAGAGTCCGGAGAGCAAGACTTCAGACAATAAAGCATCAGACAATAAAACAACAGATAATAAAACATCAGAGAATAAGACATCAGAGAAAAAGAACACGGGAGAAAAGACTTCGAAAGAGACAAAGACAGAGAAGGGAAGCTATCTTTTGACAGTGGGGCATCCCAAGGGCTCCGTCGATGTGTCGGAATACGATTTGGTAAAGGACAGCATGGACTATTCCGGCCAGCAGAATGAATATACATTTACTCCTGAGGCGAGCGGAATCTATCGTTTTGACCTGTCCGGTGAGACGGACGGGTTTAAACTCATGCTCTCTGTCTATGATCCCGCAGGCAGCAAGGTGAGCGGCGATCAGAAACTGGCCGACGGTGGTGGTGTGACAGTGCGCCTGGAAGCGGGCGGCAAGTACAGGATCAAAGCGGCGCAGCTCAACAAAGGCGGCGAGTATGAGCTCTCGATCGGAAAACCGAAAGTCTCGGAGGATGCCTCCGGGAAGTATATTCTGTCGGATTCTCTGGATTACACGGATCAGCGGATCACTTACAAGTACACTGCAGCTGCAGAGGGGGAGTATCGCATTACCATGGGAAATATGCCGGAGGGATGCTCGGTCAGGCTGTGTGTATATGATTCTGTGGGAGACCAGGTCGGCATCGATGAGGAAATGAAAAATCAAGATGCACTGTCAGTGCATCTTGATGAAGGCCAATCCTATGAGATCCAGCTGATCCAGAACAGCGGACTGGGAAAATACACAATGACGATCTGCCGCGAGCGGCGGAGCGATCAGGCCGGGCAGTCCGGCCCTTAAAGCGGCAGATCAGCTCAGAAAGAGCTCAATGGCTAGATCAGCCACCCGGTCGGGGGTCGCCGGATCATTGCAGAGGGAATGCCCCTCGCCCTCGAACACGGTCTCTTCGATATGAAAGCGCTCTGCAAAACGGGCGGCAGCTTCAGGGTCGATGGTCGCGTCTTCCGCGCCGTGCGCCATGGCAATCTTGTGGGGCCCGTACCGATCAGGGTCAAATTTTTCGAACAGATCGGCGGCGGCCAGATCCTCAATAAAGCCTTTCGTGACTTTCACAGGCCTGCCCAGGCCGAATCCCTGCATGAAGTATCCCTGTTCCTCTAAAAGAGCGAACTGCCGGGCTTCTTCCTCAGTCATGTTGTCTTTGATGAAAAGGGAAGGCATATTGACGGCGGCGCTGCGAAAGAACGCCCTGCGCCCCTGATGCGGCCTGGTGCTTATGTACAGCGCTGTGGAGTAGGCTCCGAAACTTGAGCCGAAGTAGCAGATCCGCGCGGATGGATATTTTGCCAAAATATAGTTCTCCGCAGCTTCGATACTGTCCAGGCAGGAGGACAGACGCAGCTCCTCCTCATAGGAGTCTTCCATGCCGTGGCTGGGCAGATCGATCCCGACGACCCCGATCCCGGCGGCAGGCAGGCGTCTGAGCAGCATCTGAACGGTGGGGCTCTCCTTACTGCTCGTAAAGCCGTGAACAGCGATCGCGATCATCCCGGCATGATCCGGGATTTCTTCTACACAGGCCACTTTGTGCGAATTGGATTTAGTAAGCGTGAAGTTATGCATGATCTTATCTCCTTGATCAGATAATTGTTCAGGGTAAGGCCCCGTGATGATCGGAGCCGCCATACCCCATTCTAGCACAGATGATTTGGCTCCGCATGGATTACATGCATTCTCCGGTCTGACATTCCCCGGCCCATTTGATAAGATAGAGGGGCACTGCTATAATAGAAACATTGAAGGGAGGCGATTAGATGTCATTTGAAGTTTTTGCAGACGGAAGCGCGAATCTGCCTAAAGATATGCTGGAGGGAATCTCTCTTTTGCCCTGTGAATATACAGTGGACGGCGAGCCGCAGACTTATTGGGGTGATGTTGACAGCTTTGACGGACACGCTTATTATGAGAGCCTTCGCAATGGCAGAAAGATCGGGACCAGTCTATTAAACGCCCAGATTTTTATCACTTATTTCACACCGTTTCTTGAGAAGGGGCGCGACATTATCTACGTGTCAATGAGCTCCGGGATCAGCGGCACTTATAACGCTGCGGTCGGTGCAGCCAATGAACTGATGGAGCAGTTCCCCGGCAGGTTTATTCACATCGTGGACTCGCACGGATGCGGTTTCGGCAACGGGCTGCTGGCGGTGCGGGCGGCAGAGCTGAGCCGCAAAGGCGTAGATGTAAGAGAAGCGGCGAAGATCCTCGACGAAGAAGTGCCGCACACATGCCAGTATTTTACGGTGGACGACCTGAACTTCCTCAAGAGGACGGGCCGAGTCAGCGGCTTTACGGCTGCGATCGGAACGATGCTCAATATCAAACCGATCCTCTACGGTGATCACACAGGCCATATTGTTGCATGTTCCAAAGTCCGCGGCCGCAAAAAGGCGATCGAGGCCATGGTTGAAAAGTACAAAGAGAAGAAGCTGGATTCCGAGGACCAGAGGATCTGCATTTCGCACGGAGACTGCCTCGATGAAGCCGAGACTCTGGCGGAAATGGTCAGGAAGGTCTCACCGGGCATACCGATCAGGATCTGTCAGCATGAGCCCTTCTCGGGTGCCCACGTAGGTCCCGGAATGCTGGCGCTGTTTTTCAGAGGGAAAGAGCGCTGACGACAATCTGAGAGGGACAGATCTGAGAGGAACTGAAATGGATAAGAAAAACAGGAATACGCTTCTGACGGCCGGAGCTGCTGTGAGCCTGGCCGCCGCCGGAGCGGCTGCGCACAAAAATGCGGCATATCTGCAGGCGGAACGTGTAAGGCTGCTGTTCAGAAGAAACGATGAGATCAGAGACAGAGGTCTCACAGAACCGGATGATATCGTGAAAGTAAAGGACCTGGCTTACGGGAAGGACCCGGAGCAGGTCCTTGATCTCTATTACCCTGCGGGCACAGAGGAGCCGCTCCCGACGATCGTCAGCGTGCACGGCGGCGCCTATGTCTATGGGAGCAAAGAATTATACCGTTTTTATTGCATGAGCCTCGCGCAGAGAGGCTTTGCCGTGGTCAACTTTTCCTACCGGCTGGCGCCGAAATATCGATATCCGGCACAGCTGCAGGACACGAACGCAGTGATGCAGTATGTTTGTGCTCATGCAAAGGAGAATTTCATCGATACGGAACGGGTCTTTATGGTGGGAGACAGTGCAGGGGCACAGCTGGCAAGCCAATATGCGGCCGCAGTGACCAATCCGGCTTATGCGGAACTTCTTAATCTGGAGATCCCGAAGTTCAGGCTTTTGGCCTGTGCGTTCAACTGCGGACTTTACAAACCGGACCCGAGGCGGGACAAGCTGATGCTCAAGTGCTATTTTGACGATCCCAAAGTCCTCGGCTCTGAGCAGATGGATGTGTTCGGGCATATCACGAAGGACTATCCGCCTGTGTTCATCATGTCTTCCAACGGAGATTTCCTGCTTGACAGAGTGAAGGGATTTGCAGATCTTCTGTCAATGAAAGGAGTCGTGAACGAGGTCCATATTTACAGCCCGAAGGACAGAAAACTGGGGCACGTATTCCACTGCAATATGAAAGAACCGTATGCGAAGCAGTGCAATGATGAGGAGTGTGCGTTTTTCAGAAAACACTTAAATTGTAATTCGTTTACTTAGTTTTCGAAACAGAGTTGCCTTGTTTAGAAAATGTGTTATAATTGTTAAATATATATTACACTACGCTGTCCGGTCACACAGAATTGTGCAACTTGATTCTGCATTACTGATTATAAAGACTTGCTTGAGCGAACATGGTCCACATATTTGTGTGCGGGATCACGCACATTAGACAGGTGTTGTGACGAATACCTGTTCATTACGACTAGTCGCAAAGCTTATAAATCAAGTCTTTTCCAGTTGAGAATTCAGTTGGCGAACGAAAATGACCGGAAGGTCATTTTTTTTGCATCATGCGGGGTATCCGCGAGGATCACAACGCAGGAAGGCAGTTCAAGGCTGACAGCCTTTTAAATATAGAAATGCAACAGTCAACTAAAGGTAACGACGAGTTACCTGAGTATTACTTGAGGGAGAATGGCATGAAAAAAGCGAGAAGACTCCTGGCATGTTTACTGGCCGCTTCTATGTTGATCGGAGCAAACGGGGTTTCTTATGCAGCTGAAACTGCTGACGGCGGCAGTACAGCAGGCATAGAGGAGTCAGTCACCGAGATCAGAAGTGAGGACACAGATGATTCATCTTCGGACGCGTCGGGGGAGATTCAAGATGCGGAAGAGAATGAAAACGAGGAGATTGATACTTCTGAGGATGAGCAGTCCTTGCAGGAGGATGATCAGGATACTTCATCGGAGGAAAACACAGAAGACCCTTCAGATGGGATGACAGAGGACTATGCGGATCCGGAAGAGGGCGGCGGGCAGTCGCCTGAGTTGGAGAAATCCGAGGAAGCAGCAGAAGCCGGCACTACAGCAGAGACCGCCGCAGTCGTGGAACCTGCAGGTACGACTGTGATCACAGCGGTCGCCGTTGACCAGAACGGTGAAGTGATCAAGGGATATGAGAATGTGCCGCTGCCGGCTTTTGAAACGGAACTTAAGCTGGCGGATCCTTCCGCAGCCCCCGTCTCCATCAAGGGATACGAGTATGTCGGCGCCAAGGCCGATGACAAGGCGGTCAATGCGGCTGTGATCCGAACGGCAGAAGACGGAACGCAGGAGCTCTGTCTTGTAACCGACACAGAAGAGATCAAAGCGACAGAGCAGACTGTGCTCACGCTTTGTTATAAATGGATCGATGTCAAAAGGGTATATACCTATGAAGACAGCAAGGTCAAGGTAACGGCAACACTGCAGTATGCGGATGCCGTTCCTGATGATGCCGTTTTCAAGGTGACAGAGATCACACCCGACACAAAGGGCTACAGCTATGACACCTACATGGAACTTGTCAATAAAGAGGCAACCAAGGACGGCCCCGGCGATCTCAATGACGCGCTTAAATACGCGCAGCAGGGATATAAGGTCTCCACGGATAAGCCGTTCGCGGAATATAATACGCTGGTTTATGATATCGCGTTCATGGTCGACAAGAGAGATGACCAGGGCAACGTGATCGCGGGAGAGCAGGTCGAATTCCAGCCTGAAAACGGTTCTGTCAAGATCAACATCGAATTCAAGAAGAACCAGCTGGAAAAGATCGGCATCGATGATGATCACGTCCTCGAAGTGGTGCATCTTCCACTGACCGATGAAGCCAAAAAAGAGAGCGGAACGACGGAAAATGCGGACAATCTGTCTGTCGAAGACCTCGGCTATGAAGAAGTAAAAAGCGTGAACAGCAAGGCGGACCGGACAAGCTTCTCCCTGAGCAGCTTCTCGCCTGTCCTGTTCAAGGCTGCGCCCGTCAACGGAAAGTATCCCGGCTCCACGACGGATGCCGTAAACTTTGACCGTGTACTGGGAAGAGCCGCAGAGTATGGAATTCTTGCGGATACGTACAGACAGGAGAACCACGCGCAGACAAACTTCGCTGTCAAGCACTATGACCGCGATCCCAGCTACAACGACGACCCCGACCTGTCCGGAACCCATACGGTTCCCTTTATTGTTGCGGATATCGTCCATGACATGCGGTTCGGCGGCAGCACGGCCGACGGCGTAAAGATGCAGTACGATATCTATACGGACAAGAAGTACCAGGAAGTGATCGATGGGGAAATCGCCGCAGATAAGCAGGGCGATCAGAGAACGTATATCAAGCTGGATAATAAAGATAAAGTTACGACGCACATGATCTATCAGGATACGGATACCATCAATGCGAACGTAGACAAGATGATCACGCACATAACGGAGTGGTCGCAGGCGCTGGCCACCACGTCGGACGATGAGGCGACGATCAAGCTTCCCGCATCCACGAACTACAACAAGTACGTGCTGGATACCACGTCTTATCCGGACAATGCCGTGGTCTATGTGGATGTTCCGCAGGGATTTGCAAACAAAATTCTTGCGCTGGAAGGCGGTATGGGAGACGACGGCACTGTCGGACAGGGTTTTGTCATCAACAAGAAACCCGGGCAGAATGTTGTATTAAACATTCACAACGACGGCGCTGTTAAGGTCAGTAAGTTTTTCGTATGCGAAGGCGGAACCGTTGAATTCAGCGGCGACGAGAACAATGCCAACTATAAGATCAGCGGCGGCAGACGTGTTGCTACGAATACTACTATTAATGAATCTTCGCAAAATAGTGATGTTGACAGCATGATCACACAGCATGTGATCATGAACTTTGTCGGAGGCGGAGACGTCGAGCTCAATACAACAGCGGCCTGCGTACTCGCGCCGTCTGCAAATGTCAAAGTGACGGGTTCCAGCGCGGGATGGATCGCATCCGGCAAGACCGTGACAAACAAAGGTGCCGAATTCCACTTCGTGTATCACAACAGAAAATACTCAGAGACCACGGAAGATGCCATCTATTATTCCTTTACCAAAGAAGTATGGGATAAGGATAATCTGAACCAGGGTCTGCTCGGAAAGACATTCAGCTTTGAGCGCTATGAGACAGGCGAGAATTACAGTACGGAAGGACTCGCTCCGGTAGAAAGTCAGACCACTTCCGAGACCAGTAAGGTCACCTTCGATGAGATCAAGATCACGGAGGATGATATCGGAACGCACTACTACGTCATCAAAGAAGTCAATGGCGGCGAAACGATCGACGATATCAAGTACTGGGGCGGCGAGCTCAGGATCAAACTGACAGTGGAAGAGTCTGAGAGCGGATCGGGCTTTAAAAAGACGATCGAAGCCTGGAAGACCGAGCATCGCACGGCAGAAGGAACAAGTACCAGACATTATGAGCCTTTCGTGGTCAATACCCCGGAGGTCACGTTCGGTGAGATCATCAACAGCTATGGAGAAGAGGAACTGAGCGTCAGTGTCAGTAAGGTCGATGCGACTTCCAAGGAGGAGATCGCAGGAGCACACATTCAGGTTCTCACAACCAATGCGGAAGGGGAAACAGTCATTGTTGACGAGTGGGATTCTTCCGCGACAGAGGCACATATTGTAGAAGGCCTGTCATCGGGCGTGGAATATACGCTCAAGGAGACCGTGGCGCCGGAAGGCTACACGATCGCGACAGAGACCACATTCACGATCGATGCAGACGGAAATGTGACAACGCAGGCAGAAACGACAACGGATGCGGAAGGAAATACCGTCATCCTGGTCGCAGATGACAAGACCAAGGTCAGCGTGAGCAAGGTTGACATTGCGGATGGCGAAGAGATCGAGGGGGCGCATATCCAGATCCTTGACAGCGAAGGCAATGTAGTCGAGGAGGGGGGTTCCACGACCGAGGCGCGCGAGCTCGA
>ODAI011224022.1_pt1 | contig 14375 bp, 13 predicted proteins | sample 1539321 | NCBI WGS metagenome assembly ODAI01 (sample SAMN02144231, study PRJEB22623) | gut metagenome | biome: sheep rumen | host: Ovis aries | place: New Zealand
GAGTTGCAAAGATTGAAGCGATGGACTTAGCTGATAAAAACACCTTCTTCTTTCCCGGAATAGCTATAACAAGCGGCATAACCGATTCCAGATACAGATATTTATATGCCCAAAAAGTAATCTTTCCATTTATTGCAAAATGAACTGCCGCAGATAAAACAGGTAAAATACATAAGAACACAACAACAGCATATTTATCTTTTCGAATAAGTTTGGGACATATAAATGCAAGTACAATCGTATAAAGTAATATGCTAATTGAATAAATCCCATATGAAGTTTTCGCAGTCAAATACAGTATATACATTTCTTAGCAATCCATTCCATATCCGGTTTTAAATCTCTGATTTCTGACATATCTCTTCTTCTATTCTATCTTAAGTATATCATAGTCACCTTCCGTTTTATTATAAACATGTTTTCCGATAATTGATAAAACATTCCTGATATCCTCTATGTCATCACTTGCAAATTCTATATATGAATTCTCTTTATCAGATTCATTCTCTTTATCATAACTGTCGTAACAATACACATAGAACTCATCCAATATATCTTCCAAAGGATACTGCGAAATAAATGAATCCGCAGGCTCATTTTCTTCAAATTCCGGCTCAGGCTCAAAAACTATCGATGTAACATAAATCATATTTGCTTCGTCTGTATCAGGATAACAGTCTTCAAATACAACATCATCTTCCGTATCAATACTTTCTATATCACGGTAATACATTTTCCCTTCATATGTAAATATCAAATAATCCTCAAGAAGCTCCCCGGTTCCTTTTTTCCAGCCATCAGACTTTTTCAGTCTGTCTGCCAGATTATCGTCCTCACATTGCTTTAGTGCCAGACTTTTCACATTACCGGATCTTTCTTCCTTTGTCTTATATATCATATCTTCTATCTTTTCATATTCCGGCGTACCATACTTTTCCGCTTCATAAAATCTTATATTTTTCATAAACTTGACACTCCTTACATACATAATTCTATTCCCATATAATGCTCCATCGTTCATCTTCTGTATGAAGACATGGCATCTTACCTTACTGAGGCATTTGCATACACATAGCACTGTTGACTACACCATTGTCCATATAAAGCATCAGGCTGGAGGAACCGATTTCATATACAATCATACTTTCATCCTCCTGATTTGGAGTACCAAGCGCATTTTTTACCGTTTCTGCCGTATCACCTTTCTTTACCGCACCCATGACATCCACATCTTTGCTGTCTGTGGTCATAGAAATGCCAATTATGTTTTCATCTCTAAGTGTTGTAATCTCTGCACCTTCATAATAATGTATAATCTGGATATAATCTCCACCGTCACACGGTTCTATAGTATCAGACGGTTTAGCTTCATCGCCAAGCGTATCCTTTACATCGGCCCATACCGCACCCTGCTTAACCTCGACTCCGTTGACAGTAAAAAATACTTCTGAAGAAGACGTATCATCTGCAGCTTCTTTAGTTGTAGATTTATCACTTTGCTTTTTATCGCCGCAAGCAACCATGCCGGTTGTTAAAACAAGAGCTGTCGCAGTTAAAACTGCTAATTTTTTTAAATTATTCTTTTTCATTTTAATAATTCCTTTCATATTTTAATTTAAGATTGTAAAACTCGGTTACGAGTTTCGCAATTACCTAAATGATTTATTATTAACATTCGTTTTGCAAAAAAAGTATGTCAATATAATCAAAACACAACAAATATGTAACAAACTACGCTTTTTATTTTATAATAAGAATGGAAAAGTAGCCTGCCTTATCCGGTATAGCATCAAGTCCGTCATAGGCCTTCTCATCATCCATACCACAGTTTTCAACCAGATAAACTCTCTTTTCACTGCCGGCAAGCTTCTCCTTAATAAGCTTCTCCTTAATCGTCTTAAGCATTCTACCTGCCTTCATTATTATAAGCGTTCCTTCAAAATCCCGATATTCACCTGCTGTTATCAAAACCGGCTCATCACCTAAACACGCCGGTATTTTAAGTTTTGCAAATATAGCACAAAATGAAGGAATCCCATTAATTATCTCTACATCAAAACCTTTATCTTTTACGATTTCAGCCACATAAAAAAATGTCGAAAAAAAGCCCGTGTCACCCAAAGTAAGCATTGCAACATCTTTTCCTGTCGAAAGCTCATTAATTATTTTTTCGGCAGCTGACTTATGTGCTATTTCCCACTCTGATTTTTCCATAGGAAAGTTAAGCAACAGGCACTCTTTATCTGTTATATTTGGATATACCTTTCGGGCTATACCATATGCAACTCCGGGTTCACCGTCTTTTGCCGGACAGGCTATAACTTCTGCCTTTTTCATAAACTTCATAGCTTTAAGCGTGATAAGTTCCGGATCTCCCGGTCCGACTCCTATACCATATAATTTTCCGTTAATATTCTGTTTCATTTCTATCCCTGATTACATAAACTATATAGTATCATACTTACGTACTTTAAGTCGTTCTTCAAATTCATCTACTTTAAGAGGTTTATCAAAATAGTATCCCTGAGCGATACGACATTTATTTTCCTTAAGTATTTCAACCTGATCACCGGTTTCAACACCCTCAGTCACACATTCAAGCCCCATATCAAGTGCCATGGCTATAACATGTTTGTACATAAGGCTCGTTACATTGCTGTTTTCATCATCAACCGGGAGGAAACTCTTGTCCACCTTAAGGATATTCCAAGGAATTTCTCTTATAAGATTAAGTGATGAATATCCCATACCAAAATCATCGACCGAAGTAGCTATACCTTCCTTTTGAAGATTTTGAACAAGCTGTTTTAAATCACGGAATTCGGCATCGTTGGTTGTTTCTGTAAGCTCTATTTCAATATATTCATGCGGAACTTTATTTTTTTCAATTATCTCCATAATATGTTTAAATATGTCAGCATCAACCAGATGCTTTCTTGACAGATTTACAGATATTCTGACCGGTTTTTTATCCTCCGATATCCACCTCATAAGATCCTTGCAAACCGTGTCAAGCATAAAAAAGTCAAGTTTGCATATATCCATATTTTGTTCAAGTATCGGTATGAAATCCATAGGCGGAACTACTTTTTTATCCCTTATCCATCGGCACAGTGCTTCTGCTCCCACTATCTCCCCGGTGTTTACATCGACCTTAGGCTGATAAAATGCTTTAAACTCTTTATTCTCAAGAGCAGTCGGAAATACTCTTCTCATTTCAAGAATTTTCTTTCTGTTTTCACGCATCTTGTTGTCATTATAAATTATCGTACCTTTTTGTTCGATCTTTGCATATTGCATGGCTATATATGCCTTTTCAAACAACTCTCCGGGTTTTTTAAATTCAAAATCAAAAGGCACGACAAATATACCCGCTGCCGCAGATATCATAACTCGCTTTTCATCATCTTTATCGTAAACGATCGGGCACCCGTTTATAATGTCAATAACACTATCCAGCCTCTCGCTGTCAATTACTATTACAAAATTATCGCCGCCCATACGACAAAGCGAACCATCATCGTCTAAAACCGATTTAATCCTAAGATAATAATTTTTCATCGCTATATCGCCGAATTCTCTGCCTATCTCTCTGTTCACGACGGAAAATTGTCTGAGATTATATAGAATTATGGCTTTGTTATATACTTTTCCTTTGGCTATCAGATAATCCAGATGCCTCATAAAATAATTCAGATTAGGATATCCATCTTCATCATAAAAAGCCAGTTGCTCAACTGTAGCTAAAAGTCTGTTTCGACTTATGAAGCTTAAAAGTGCTCTTATTATGATATCCAGCTTTTCAATCTCTTCGTCCGAATAAGGCGGTTCATCCGCCGCGCAGTAAAGCGTACCCTTGATAACTGCCTTTGTTTTTGTTACGATTCTCTTGGCTATGACAACTTTCTCGCCATGTCCGTTATCATAATCAATAAGAATCTCTCCCACGCCTTCCCGCTCTTCTCTTTCATTTTTATAGAATTCAGTAACACCCTTTGCTATATGAAAAAGCTCACATATCTCGGCAAGCAGATCAACAAATTCCTGTCTGACAAAGTTTTCCGGATCAGTCATGGTACTAATCATTTTTTCAAACAGATACGTATATTTCGCCCTTTTATCCTCATCCATAGCACTTCTCCTTTACATGTCTTTATACACCCTCGGCATCATCTTTGTCTTCTGTCACCGAACTGTCTGTAATACTGCCCTTTGTTTGCATACATAGCCACATCAGCCCGCTTAAATACTGCCTGATATTCGGTATCCTCATCAGCATTAAACACAGAGCCCCCCTTTGAAAACGAAAGTGTCATTTCATAATTTTTTTCATTTGCATTAAACGATTCAAGCTCCCTGTCAAGCTGCTTAAACAATTCAAGCACGTATTTATCAGTATAACGCCCTTCCATTATAGCTATAAACTCATCTCCGCCTATTCTGAATATTTGAGCAGACCCAAATACTCTTTTTATTATAAGCGCCGTATCGCATATAATCATATCTCCGTATTCATGGCCAAGATTATCATTTACCGTTTTAAGACCATTTACATCAAAAACTACAGTCGCAAAAGCAGCCTTCTTATTGTCGATTTTATAGTTGAGATTTTTCACCATTTCAAGATATGCTGTCTTGTTTCCAACCCCTGTCATAGGATCAGTATAAGCCTGTTCATGAACATAAGAAATATAATGCGTCATCTCAGTATGCATAAGATTTATCTTATCACCCAACGCATCTATTGAATCACTTGAAAGATTACGGATATCATTTGAGTCAGATGTATATAATTCCATATCATCAGATGTAAGTTTGTCTGTTGTAGGAGTGTAATTGGAACTCGCTGCCATCTCTTTGCTAAGATGCTCGACATCTGTTGCAAGCGAGGAAAGGTCATTATAAACGCCATTCAGACGTCTTCTTATCTGAGAAGTGATAAGTATTACGGTAGCAGCACCTATAAACAGTGATATTATGCTTACAAGAATAACTGAAAGCGCATATCTTTTAATCTGCTTTTCGTACCATGTGGCATCAAAATCGACACCCACTATAGCCACTACATCACCATCAGAATCAAACACAGGACTGTAGGCACTGTAAAATGTACCCCACCGGTCTACAAATGCCTCGGTATCAACACCGGGAGTTCCAAGCCATGCATTGTAAAGTGCTTCGGTATAAACAATCTCCTCACCATACGCTCCCGGATCAACGGGATCCGGATCAATGATAAATCCGAAATGCTTACCACCCATATTTTTGACGGTATAGATATACGAAAGATCTATATTGTCCTGATATCTTCTGAGTTCTTTTACGATCTCGTTGTATGCGTCGCTCCCCATATCGTCCTCACCTATAGATGCAAGCATATCTCCATCCAAAGAAGACGCAGCTATATTGGAAACATCCAGCATACGCTCGTTAATAAGCTTTGTCATAGCCGCTTTGGACTGTTTCATCAAAACATATCCAAGTATGAAATTAGCAGCCAGTAAAAATATACTTATCAATATAGTATATTTGGCTGAATCACGTAGTTTTCTTTTTTTCATATTAAAATACCCTCAAATATCCCCATACAAATCAATTAAAATCATCATTATACTATTCGCAAAATAACAAATAGATACAGTTAATTGAATTATAAAGTACAGCGACTATTATGTCAAACAAATGTGACGTTCAGGATATGCTTTTTCCACTGCATATATCCGTTATTGTGGTCATCGGTACACCACTTTCTTTGCTCAAACGATATCCGGACATTTTTTCTTTTTCCGATAAAGCATTTACTATCTTCAATATCGCCTCATTCCATAATAATTTGTAATAGATTATATCAAGCATTCTGTCTTAATATTTTTATTGGTAAACAAAACTATTATCAATATCTTTCAATTAAATATTCTTCTCTCTGGATTTCATATGATTTCCGACTATTTCAGATACATCGGATATAGTTGTAAATGTACTGCCCTCTACGGAATTGATTACGAGCTTAAGGTCGTGTATCTCAGCTCTGGTTACAACACAGTAGAGGATATCTTTTGTATCCTTGCTGACCAGACCTTCACCCTTTAAAAATGTAACAGTACGGCCGAGCTTTTCATATATAAGCCTGGCAAGTCCTCTGCCGTCAGAGGTTATGATCATTACAGACTTGGTATTGTCCCAGCCCATCTCAACAATATCTATAACTTTAGAAGTGATAAAATACATCAAAAGTGAATACATACCCCTGTCAAGTCCAAATACCGCACCCGCAACTGAGTATATAATCACATTAAATAAAAGAATCAGTGTTCCAACCGATATAGAAAATTTCTTGCTTAATACAAGCGCCACAATCTCTGTTCCATCAAGGACTCCACCGCCTCGCAGCACAAGTCCGACACCTATACCTAAAAATACTCCACCAAAAGTAACCGCAAGTATATTGTCCTCAGTTACATTTTGAAGCGGCTCAAACACCGTGGTCATAAAAGAAAAAACAACCAACGCAACAGCAGATTTTGCGATAAATTTCTTACCGATTTTCGTAAAACCGTATATGATAAAAGGAAGATTTATAACTATAACCGGCAGACCAAGCTTTATCGGCACCCCGGCCTTATCATTTAAAACATGCGTTATAATCATACTTATACCGGTTACTCCACCGTCAAATATATTGTTAGGTGCAAGAAATTCCTCAAGTGCAAAAGCAGCTACAACCGCTCCGACTATTATCATAAGCCATGATAAAATTGCATCTTTTTTCTTCATATTCATATTTCCTCATCTTTGGGACAGGCATCTTGACATATTTAGGTACACGCAAATCCCGCTAATGCTCACGATTTGCTTAGCACCTGAATTTGTCAAGGTTTCTGTCCTACATTACAATATTTTTTCCATTCCAACTTTTTGTGGCACAAGTCCCATTGCCTCATAAAACTTCATAGCAATAGGGTTGCAAGACCAGACATTGAGCGTTACATTGTAGCAACCGCTCTTTCTCGCATAATCGATAACGTATTCATATAGCGCAGTTCCCACATTCTTACCTCTCGCTGCCTCATCTACACATATATCATCGATATATAGCGTCCTTATATCCGTAAGCACGCTATCTTCTTTTATCTGCTTATGTATGCAAAACGCATGACCTAAAGCCACATCACTTTCATCCACACACACGAAAACAGGTGTTTCATCCTGTGCAAGTATCTTTTCAAGTTCTTCACTGTTATACTTGGTTGCCGGTCCTTTAAAAAGATCCGGTCTGCTGTTATGATGAACCATATCCACCTGAACAAGAAGTTCAAGTATCCTTGGAATGTCTTTACTTGTAGCTCGTCTGACACTGTTCATAAATTATCTCCTCTTATTAGTCGATGAATAAAACTCTTCTCCTGTATCAAGGCAAATTGCCGCAAGTCTTCCTCCGTAAAAGCAAGCTCCGCAATCAACTGCGATATGATTATTCTTTTTATAAATATAGCCCTTGTCAGGATTTGACTCAATTAGCTGAGTTGGCGTGTGCCCTGTCACAAGGTAGATATCATCAAAATATTTCCTATCATAATCGGCTCTGTCCCAGACAATCTCTTTTAATGAATAATCCTCAATATCCTTATCCGTCGAAAAATTCCCGAGTCCTGCGTGGACAAGCAAATAATCCTTATCATTTACAGAAAGCTCCTCATATAAAGAAAAATCCTTGATAAACTCAATTATCCCATGCTGTTCCTCGAGCTTTAGGCTGCGGAACTCATCTATTGTGGTTTTACTTCCGTTATACTGCCATGTCACGATATTATTGAGCATCTTCTCATCCAGTTCCTCAATAGACATTTCCGTAATCTCTTTCATCAGAAATTCAAGGCATTCAAGCGCCATCAACTCATGATTACCCACAAGACAAATCACATTTGGCATCTCCATAAGCTTATGCAGCACCTTAATCGGATGCGGCCCTCTGTCAATCACATCCCCTATAATGTACAGTGTGTCCTCATACTTTAGCCTAATCTTATCAATGAGTTCCATAAATAAATCATATTCTCCATGTATGTCTCCCATTACATATGTTGCCATGAAAAACCTCCATTTATATGCAGATGTTTAAAGGGTCTAATATGTACTTCTCATGTTAATATTTTAACATAGAACTTCCTTATTTTATACATTTTCGAAATTAAATTCCAAATTTGTATAAAATTATGTCATGGGTGTAAGCCTTATCACATCATTTTTTCTTGTGTACGTTTCGGATGGTCTTTTTCTTACTTTGACCGGATTGGTTTTTATTCGTATTTCTACCGGCCTTGGAAATATCTCCGTTTTTAGGATTTTCATTATTCTTACGATTTCCACCGGTTCTTTCCTTTGTTGAACCGCCCTTTTTCATGTCACCTTTATTTTTTGGTTTACCCTTTTCAGCGTTCGCCATCTTTCTCGGGCGTATCAGACACTTCTCATCAAATCCAATCAGGTCGCCTCTGCCTGCCTTGAGAAGTGCTTCCTTGACAAGCTCGTAGTTATCCGGATTGCGGTACTGGATAAGTGCTCGCTGCATCGCTTTTTCATGAGGATTCTTCGGCACGTAGACCTTTGTCATGTCCCGAGGGTCAACGCCCGTATAGTACATAACCGTGGAGATGGTGGAAGGTGTCGGATAAAAGTCCTGCACCTGCTCCGGCATATAGCCTATATCTCTTACATGTTCGGCAAGTTCAATCGCCGCCTTAAGATCTGAGCCCGGATGTGAAGACATAAGATACGGCACAAGATACTGCTTCTTACCTAGCCTTTCATTTATCTTAGCATACTTTTGGGCAAATGCTTTATAAACCGAGTTCTTAGGTTTGCCCATCTTGGATAAAACCGAATCTGCCACATGTTCCGGTGCAACTTTTAGCTGTCCGCTTACATGATATTCACACAACTCTCTGAAAAATGTATCATCCTTATCATAGAGCATATAATCAAAACGGATTCCCGAACGGACAAAGACCTTCTTGACTCCGGGAAGTACACGAAGCTTTCGTAAAAGCGCCAGATAGTCATCATGATTTATAATCAGATTATCACAAGGCTTTGGGAAAAGGCACTGCTTGTTCGGGCAGGCACCATATTTCTCCTGTTTTTTACACGCCTTATGATAAAAATTAGCCGTCGGGCCACCCACATCATGGATGTATCCCTTAAAATCCTTATCTTTGGTTATAAGCTTTGCTTCTTTTATCAGTGATTCGTGACTCCTCGTCTGCATGATACGTCCCTGATGAAAAGTAAGCGCACAGAAACTGCATCCACCATAGCAACCGCGATTGCTAATCAAACTGAATTTTACTTCTTCGATAGCCGGCACACCACCCGCTTCTTCATAGGACGGGTGATATGTCCGCATATATGGAAGTGCATAGACATCATCCATTTCCTGAACTGTAAGCGGCTTGGAAGGCGGATTTTGAACTATGTACTGCTTATTGGCATAAGGTTCAACAAGCCTCTTACCCGAATACGCATCCGTATTGCAGTATTGTATATAAAAACTCCTTGCATATTCTAACTTATCCTCCTTCATTTTCTCATAAGAAGGAAGCTCTATATAATCAACGACAGAGCTTATATCTTTGGTTCTGTAAACCGTTCCGTCAACAAATGTAATGTCCGCCACATCTATTCCCGAATCAAGCGCTTCAGCCAGCTCAACTACCGCCTTTTCACCCATTCCATACATCAGTATATCCGCACCGGAATCCATAAGAACCGAACGTTTAAGCTTATCCGACCAGTAGTCATAATGCGCGAGCCTTCTTAAACTCGCTTCGATACCACCGATAAGGATAGGAGTCTTTTTATATGTATGTCTGATAAGATTAGAATAAACTATCGTCGCATAATCAGGCCGTCTTCCCATCACACCACCCGGAGTATAGCTATCTTTGTCACGTCTTTTTTTTGACACACTATAATGATTTACCATCGAATCCATATTGCCTGCCGACACAAGAAAAGCAAGTCTCGGTTCTCCGAACTCTGTTATACTGTCATCATCCTTCCAGTCAGGTTGCGAGATAATTCCCACAGAATATCCATGTGCCGCAAGTATTCTGCTGATTATAGCAGTACCAAAAGAAGGGTGATCCACATATGCATCACCCGTTATATATACGAAGTCAGGCTGCGTTATGCCAAGTGACTTCATTTCTTCTTTTGTTGTTGGTAAAAATCCTGCCATTATCCACTCTGCCTTCGCTAATTGTAATTACAAAAAGAAGAATATACCTTGAAATATATTCTTCTTTCATTAATTATTTAATCAAGACTTGTCTTCGACCACAAGTGCCGCCGAACCATAAGCCTTAAGCGGTTTTCCGTTCTCGTCAAATTCGGTGGTATATCTCACATGGAAAGGCACCCGTCCGACAGTAAGTGGTATGATAGCTTCCAATGTTCCGACGCCTTCCTCAAGCTGTCTATGCCAATCCCTGTACATATCCGCATAATCAGGTGGAAAAATCCCAACCTCGATAGCCGGCTCCGGATAATTTTTTACAAGTGGAGGAAGTCCGAGATCTCTCATACATCTAAAACAAGGGCGCATTTCCCTGGTAGAAATGTCATACTCCCATGCATAAACATTTACCTGTTCGCTGGCAAAACGGAACCTTCTTTCGCTTTCATACAAATCTTCATACATTTTCTTTTCCTTGGTGATATTTTGAACCATAGCATAAAAAATGTACTGATCCTCCGTCTTACCAATCATGCGCACAAAGCTCTTTACGCATATCCTGTCTTCACCACAACAGTCGCTGTAAATCGTTCTCCATGTCTCACAACTTTCCTCATCACGGGACTTGATAGCTCTTTCAAGAGTATCGATATATTTTTGTTTATCGCCTTCCACATAATATGCCCATGGATCAGTGCTCAGTATGTCGGCTTCTGTTTGATTCATACCGACTTCCTTTATATATTTTTCATTTATCCTTAAAATCTCAGCTTTTCCGTTTTGATATGTAAATATAGCAGCGCCGCCCACATAATTGTTGAAAATGAGTGTCTCCAAAGACTCCGGATTCCAGAACTTACCGGCATCCATAGTATCTATGAGATCCATTGCAGAACCTACCGGTTCATGCTCGACAGAATCAAGCTTCTTTAAAAATTCATTTTCCTCAATCGGCTTTGAATAAAGATATCCCTGGATATATTTACACCCGATACTCTTCATATAATCCGCCTGCTCAATTGTCTCGACACCTTCTGCGATAACAGGAGTATTGAGCCACTTGGTCATCTGCACGATAGAGCTTATGATTGTACCACCCCGTCCACCGATGTCTCCGCTCAAAAATCTCATATCAAGCTTTATAACGTCGACATTAAGATCCTTAAGCACATTTAAGGACGAATAACCGCTTCCAAAATCATCCATCTCTACTATGTAGCCTAGCTCATGAAGTCTGTTCAGCACGTTTATAATAAGCTCCATACCGCCGATAGCCGAAGACTCCGTTATCTCTACACGAAGAAACTTAACAGGGACATCATACTTTATACGAAGCTTCTCAATATCATCAACATAATTATTGTTATATATGTCGTACCTTGACATATTGAAGGAAATCGGCACTATATGTCTTCCCTCATCGATACATTTTTTCTGGAAGCGGCAAACCTGCTCGAACACATATAAGTCAGCCTTACATATAAGATTGCTCTTTTCAAGCACAGGGATAAAATCCGACGGAAATTGCATACCATACTCCGGATGTCTCCATCTCATAAGTGCCTCAGCACCGACCATCCTTCCTGTTGCATGATTAATCTTAGGCTGATATACAACAAATATATGATTATCCGCAAGAGCTTCTTCAAAGCTTTCTAAAAGTTCCTGTTCGCTCATTCTCTTTTCCATGAAAACCTCCCTCTAAAACAGCTAACCTTCCTTACAAAAAATTTGTCTACTGTCGGCAAATCAAAAATTATCTGATAGAATTTCGCAGATTATATAGATTTATAATAACATAAAAGGAAAGGCTTGACCACATGAAAAATATAAAAATTACAGCCTTATTTTCTATTCAAAACGGTACATATCGGTACTTAAATATTTCATTCAGTTGTCCGAAAAACCGCAACCATATTCTTATCTTCTCCTTTTTCCTTACAGTAAATTAGTTAATCCATTTTTCAACCGTTTTTACCGTTTCAGGATAAGTATCATTGTCAATCTCATCAATCGGATTAAAACTCTTCTGTTTCATTATTTATGTCTCTTCTTATAATCATTTTCTATTTCATCAAGAAAACCATCTTCGTCAAGAGCCTGTGACATCATAGAAGGGCTGCTGCTCATACGTGCACTTGATATAATATTGGACATAACATTATAATTAAGTTTAGTTCCGGCTGAATCACTTTCATATCTTACTGCACGATTTTTGTCTATACCAAACTGATTTGCAACCGAAATCGCATCTATATTGGCACCCATAAAGATAAACTCCCAACCCTGCTTTTTCTTCTTTTTTTCAACCATCTTCCTGACTTTATCGTAAGTGTATTTGTGGCTGGCATTTTCCATACCGTCAGTCGTTATGATAAATAAAGTCTTCTCCGGCACCTCATCAGGATCAGCATTCTTGTGTATCTTACCGATATGATGAATCGCCTTGCCCACAGCATCTAAAAGTGCAGTACAACCTCTTACAAAATACTCCTTTCGAGTGATAGGCTTAATCTCTCCTATCGGCTTTCGGTCATGTATGACTTCCATCTTGTCATCAAATAAAACTGTCGAAATGATAACATCTCCCTTGCCGGTCTTTTGCTTTTTTAGCATAGAATTGTAACCGCCTATCGTATCTGCCTCAAGTCCGCTCATCGAACCGCTTCTGTCTAAGATAAATACAACCTCTGTTAAACTTTTTTTCATAATACTTACCTCCTTAATTCACTTTGTATTTCAGCAACAGACAATTTGTTTTTCCTGTCACAACTTTGTTATATTCCTGTTACGAGATAAGTATATAAAATTTTTAAATGGAAATGGTCGCTTCACATGCGACTTTTAAACTATCCAAAAAAGTTGTAAAATATCATTCTCCCAGAAGCTGCTGCTCATGTTTAAACAAAGCCAGATTAATCGTATATATATCGTAGACCTCCTGCTCGATAAAATATTCTACAATAAGATCAAACATACTGCTCGGTGAAAGAGCATACCCCGCCCTGCTAAGAAAATCCTTAGTTTCATCAAGATTAAGCCGCAATGCAAGTGCAAATGCCAAGGCAGTAACCTTCTTAGGCTGATAGGCTGCATTACTCCTTATTTTTGAGAAAAGCTTTCTGTCAACATTGGCTCTTTTATAGACCTCAATATCCGTATATCCTCTCTCATCAATCAAATGGAACAAACTTTCCTGCCATGTATCCTTAATGTGCGCCACCTTGTCATCAAGAGACATATGTACGGCCTTGTTACTTTGTGACATATGTACGGCCTTGTTACTTTGTGGTGGTACACTTTCCGGCATAGAAGCCGAACGACTTGCATACATAGGGAAAGAACCCTGCGAAGATTCTTTCGCCCTTGATGCGCTTCCAAAACGCCGCGAGCCCGGCCTGTAGGGTATATCCCCCAACAGAGTTCTTGTCTCGTCCTCCGTTTCATACTCTTCATAGACCTTTTGAGTCACATAGTTGTCATCGATATATGTCTCTACACCCGCAAAAATCTTATCCGACAGAACAAAAGACTTTTCATCAAATACAACGAGTGTAATCTCCATATCCGAATCAATCAAAAATTCGCTAAAAACATTTATGGCTATCCTGAGTGCGTCATCCTTGGGGAAACCATAAACTCCGGTTGCTATGAGTGGAAATGCTATGCTCTCACAACCAAGCTCTTTAGCCAGATTAAGACTATTAACATAGCAGTTTTTTACAGTCTCACGCTCACCGGCATCGCCACCCTGCCACTCGGGACCTACTGTGTGAATTATATACTTTGCGGAAAGCTTAAATGCCGGTGTTGATACAGCGCATCCCGGCTCTATATCACCTATCTTTTTTCTTTCCTTTAAAAGTTTCCTCGCTCCCGCCGCCTTATAAATAGCCGAATCAACGCCACTCGCATAAGCCGGCTTGGGATTTGCAGTATTGACAATCGCATCCGCCGATACATTTATAATATTATTTCTTATAATTTTAAATGCCATAACAACACCTCCCCTTCATATATAGCAAACCCGGCAATCAATATGCAATAAGACTCAGTGGGCCCTACTAACCGCTGCCTCCCTGCATACCATAACAACATCTCTATGTATAAGTTTTCTTGGTTCAAAATGAATAATATTATA
>ODAI011763208.1_pt1 | contig 14372 bp, 18 predicted proteins | sample 1539321 | NCBI WGS metagenome assembly ODAI01 (sample SAMN02144231, study PRJEB22623) | gut metagenome | biome: sheep rumen | host: Ovis aries | place: New Zealand
CCCAAATGTAACGCTTATGGGAATTACCGCAAGCGGTGGAGTTAATCAGAACAATGGAGTATACATATATCTAACAGAAAACATCAGCATTGACTATCCTGTGTTTTTATCTCTCTGACCAGAAGATGTACCGATGAACGATACAGATTATACCAGGGAAAACAGGATAGCTCTCGATATAAATATACCCATCACAAAAGAAAATGCATTAAGGCTCTTCTCTATGGATGGTGAAGATATTGAACTTGAGTATGCTGTTCATTATCTCGAGGAAAGTCAGAATTAAGTAAATAAAGTAACAGCGGAATGCACAAAGAATTGAACGGATGCAGGTGAAATCAAGCAATCCACGCTCGGTTATCAGCCGGATGAGGAGTGTCTGGTATTCGACAATTTCAATTTTAAGCTTGCAGTGATTCAGGAACTGATGTACGAACAGAAAGTCCTTAAGCCATATTTTGACATTTATGATTATAAAGCTTATAAGAAAGCAAAGTGGAATCTTGACACTGAAAAAAATGTAAGAGGGGCTGTGACCTTCTTTAAATAACTTCCAATTCCGGTAAGCCTGGCGAAAAATATCGAAAGAATACAAATGGATGGAGGAAATGATATTTATATGAATATCGCTCCTATGTGGGATGGAGAAGACCAGAGGTTTGATATTGATAAGTTGTCTGAACAGGAACTAAGGCAATTCCCGAATCTTAGGTATATGAGTGTTCTTACAGGAAAACCTGATGAATTAAGGAAAGTATGTGAGTCGATGGGTATTGAGCTTTCGATATAAATGGGGTTAATCTGAATGGGTGATATAATTCGATGGATATACAATTAAATGAACTTTCAAAGAAAGAATTTGATCCGGCTCTGATTAATGAGATTACGCCTGATACCGGCTACTCGATTTGGACGAAGAAAGATCCGTTTGGAAGAGCTTATTTTGGAGTAGGAAACTTTTGTGGTATGGACAGAAGTATCAATGAAGATACGGATCTTTCCTGGTTGGAATGGGATGGAAATGAAGTAAACATTTCGAATAATGACAAGATGCTTCTTTTCGAAAAAACAATTGGGATTATGAAAGGCTGGATAGATCAATTAGTTGAGCGTTATCCGGATGACAGCTTTGTAGTATTTGCTTCTTTCGATGATGGCAATGCCTTGGTCGAAGAATGCGAAAGAAATATGTCTTTTACACTTCGTTTTTGGAAAAAACGTGAGGGTTCGGGACTTGATGAAAATATGGAATACAATCAGCCTGTAATCAGATGGAGCAATTAACAATAGTTATATTTCAGGATAATAGACTAAGACAAATCGGAGTTTGTAGGGCTCTTCTATAAGAGAAAGAGCTCGATAAATTCCAGTTTGTAGGTATTCTAATCTAACTTTCCCTTATTTTCCACACTTTCCGAGCATATCACATCGAAATTATATCCGTTTTCCCTTGTTTTTTCCCTTATGAATATCCTATGAGGGAAACAAGGGAAATTTTATTTGCTGGTAGTTACTTTAATCATTGCCTGCCACTTTGTCAAGAAGTCGTGCTGATGAACGCTTTGCCTCTCTGTTGGAGTGGGCATATACATTCATTGTGGTACTCACATCGGAATGTCCGAGAAGTTCCTGCACATCCTTTGGTGACGCACCGTTTGTTATGAGATTCGTGGTATAGGAATGTCTTAAACAGTGAAAATGAAATCCGTCAAGCCCGTCAACCTTTTTTGCGGCACTCCGGCACATTGAGGCAACCTGTTCCGAAGAAGTATAGGCTCCGTCAAGTTTGGTGCATACAAGGTCGATTTCATGATAATCTTCGGGGACATCTTCTGAACGGGGCATTGCATACAGCTCATAATGAGTACGGTTTTTCTCAACCACTTCCTTGTAGTAATTCTTATATCCGAGTTCTCCGTATTTCATTCTGTTTTTAAGCTGTTCCTTTCTTGCCTTTTTCAGAATATCAGTAAGGGTATCTCCAAAATCAACTGTCCGTATCTTCTTCCGTTTGGTAGTTCCGAGTTCCACTTTCTTTCGTGCTGAATTGCGTCTGACACTTCGCCTTATAGTCAGATACTGTTCGTCAAGATTAATGTCATTCCATGTAAGGGCGCACGCCTCGCCGATACGAAGTCCCGCATAGTATGCGACCTGTATCGGAAGTACGGCTGGGTTTTCTTTCCTTTCCAAGAAACTGACCAGAGATAAAAACTGTTCGTGTGTGATTGCGGATATCTTTTCTTCTTCATCATCTCCCGTAGCAAATATGTCAACGTCTTCCGCTTTATTATGCATCACAACATACTGCATGGGATTAAATGTGATAAGTGTTTTTGGAAATACCGCAAACTTGAAACTCCTGTTGAGGACTGCCGAGAACGAACGGACATAATCCTTTGAGAATCCCCTGTATTCTGTTCCGTCGGGAGCTTTTCCGCCAAATATGAGCAGATCCATATACTGCTGAAGATGTTCGGCAGTCACTGTCTTTAACTTTCTGACAGCAATCGGGTGTTCCTTGATTTTTCTGATTGCATGAAGATAAGTATCGACTGTACCATTGGAGAGTGTGCCGACCTTCAAATCTTCCTCTGCCCACATATCAAGCAGGTCTCCGAGTGTAATGGAATTCGTCTTTGCCACGAACTGTTTTTCCTCAAAATCCTTGATTGCCTCCCGAAGTAACTTCTCCGTTTCCGCCTTGCTCTCCGTACCGACACATTCCCTCTGGATACGGTTGCCGCTTGCATCCTCCACATAGTAGCGGTAGTACCACTTCTTTCCTTTCTTTCTTACTGATCCTTTTGCCATAGATAAGTCTCCTTCCATATTGTATTGTTGTATTTGACAATCGGAATCGTAAGATATGCTCTATTTGCGTGTAGGTATATCACGACTCCGGTTGTTATTATCTTTTTATTCGTCCTTTCTTCCTTTGAACCATCCGAGATAAGAGTTCATCGCTCCTCTGACTGCATCCGGTTCGGAATCATATCGCTTAAGCATATCAGCAGTGTTATTAAGCTCATTTATCATGGAGGTAACACCCTGTATATATGCCATTCTGTTGAAATCATCATTTGTAAGATTTTCATCCGGTTTAATTCCATTGATGGCTCCAACGATATCTGAATTGTCGGAACCTGCTGAATAATTCTTAATCACTCGTGCAAAGTTTCCCATGAAATCATTATACTCTTTTAAAAAGAGCAGAAGTATGTTTTTGCAAAACTCTTCATCCTTCTTTTCCATATCCTTCGGAAAGTTTCTGAGAATGACACCGACCATGTCGTTGATTTGTAATTCCTGCGTATCGGAATTCTGGGTGTGCATTTCATCCGTTTCACCTTTCAGCCAGTCCACTGATACATCAAGTGCTTTGGATAATCCTTCGAGTATATAGAACTTAGTATTGTCGCTTGCTCCCTTTTCATATCGGAGAACGGTAGAGGTATCAACTCCGAGCTTCTCTGCTATGTACTTCTGTGACAGTTTTAATTCTTTTCTTCTCTGCAAGGCTCTCTTACCGATAGTCTTGCGAAGCTCCTTCTCATTCATAAGGTATCCACTCCTTTAATAACGTTGTCATCTCTGAACTGTTCTTATTATAGCATCTGACAGCTTATATTGCAATACGCAAATTAATATAAATTAATATGATTGCAAAATACTTGACAATATAAAAAGAGATGATATAATGCAATTATCAATATTGCAAAATGCAATTTTAAGAAAGGAGGAAGAGTTTATGGCGGAAAACAGAATCGGAATGTCGATAGATGAAGCTTCGGCATATACAGGTATCGGAAGAAATACCATGCGCCAGCTCATAGAGTGGCACAAGCTTCCTGTCCTTCGTATCGGGCGAAAGATTGTAGTCCGCAGGGATGCACTGGAAAGATTTGTTGCTTTAAATGAAGGCAGGAATCTCAGAAACCGTTCTGAAGTCAGAGCGATAGAATGAAAAAAGGAGTGACTTTTTATAGCCACTCCCTTTGGTAATCAGACCGAAGTCGTGATATACCTACACGCAAATAGATTGTATCACATGCACATCTGATTATCAATATTTTCTTTCTTATCTGTTTATCCCGAATGTAAATGATCGTAAAGCGTTATTAAGGAAACCTGCTTTTCTTATGCGTATTAAAGTCGGCTCAAAAACAGATGAAAAGAAAATATTTTTTGTATCTGATAATTTTTTTAATAATGAAAGGCAGGTAATAAGTATGGCGAGTAAGAGAACAATAGATGAACGCATACAGGAAAAAGATAACATGATGCAGCAGCTTCTCACAAAGGCAAAACAATACGAGGCACAGATCAGGCAGTTGGAAAAGCGAAAAAAGGAAGAAGAACGCAAAGCAAGAACACACAGACTTATAACAATAGGTGGAGCTGTCAGTGCAGTGCTTGGAAGGGACTTTGTTGAGGGTGATGATATGCGTCTTATGAACTTTCTGAAACAGCAGGAACGAAATGGTAATTACTTCAGCAAGGCTATGAACAAAGGAGCACCGGATACGGCGAAAAAGAGTGACGGACAGGCTGGCAGCCAACACACAAGCGACAATGCTGATAACGACAATGCAGGCTTGCAGGAGACTGAAAACGGAAGTGATACGACTGGCGGGAAGTGATTTTATCATTCCCTTCACACCGTGAAGGGCGCACTTATAAGTGGGCGCAGCCCACTCATACCACTCCGCTACGCTCCGTTAGTGCGCTCTCCGAGGGGCAGGGGACACCCCTGCACCCCTTTACGCATTTCATGCGGGACGGTGTGGTGAATATCCTATGGCGATTGGGGGAATTGTACTATGGCTATCTACCACTGTTCCATAAAGATTATCGGACGTTCAGGCGGGAGATCGGCGGTTGCGTCTGCCGCTTACCGTTCGGGAGAAAAGCTGCTGAACGAAGAAACGGGCATCACCCACGACTTCACCCGTAAAGGCGGGGTTGTGATGTCCGAGATTCTTCTTCCAACGAACGCACCCGACAGATACCATGACCGTCAGACTTTATGGAACGAAGTACAGAAAGTTGAGAAACGGTCAGACGCACAGCTTGCAAGGGAGATCGAGGTAGCACTTCCAAGCGAGCTTACAAGGACACAGCAGATAGAATGTGTGAGGAACTATATCAATGAGAATTTCACATCAAAGGGAATGATTGCAGACTGGGCTTTGCATGATAAAGGGGACGGAAACCCACACGCACACATCATGCTTTCCGTCAGGGCATTTGATGAAAATGAGAAATGGCAGACGAAACACAGGTCGGTATTTGCCAACGCACGAGATGATAAAGGCAGACCGGTCTATGATCCGTCAAAGCCATCATACGATCCCAAAGACAGAGAGCATACATCACAGTTTCGCATTCCCGTTCTTGATGATAACGGAAATCAGAAAACAAGGGTACGCAAAGGCAAGGGTACGGAATACCTGTGGGAGCGAATCAACATTCCCACTAATGACTGGAACGAACACTCCAAAGCAGAGGAATGGAGAAAGTCGTGGGCGGAACACTGCAACCGTTATCTTGCACCCGACAGGCAGATCGACCACCGTTCTTATGAAAGGCAGGGGCTTGATATTGAGCCGACCATACATGAGGGCGTGACGGCAAGGCAGATTGAACAGCGTGGTGACATATCCGACAGGTGCGGAATCAACAGGAGCATTAAGGAGCGCAATATACTCCGCCGAAAGTTAAAGCAGACCTTTGCGGAGCTTACGGCATTTATTATTGAGAAAGCGAGGGCGATTTATGCAAGATATACAGGCATTGAAAGACATTTTGGAAATGCTGGAAAAGCAGGACGAAATGGTGCAGATGTTGGAGGAACAGCAGGACGAGATAGACGATTTGGAACAAAGGCTTTCAACACTGACACAGGAGTTATCGGACAGCAGGGAACAGATTATGAGGGAGCAGGAGGCAGCCAAGCAGTATCGGCTGGAGCTTTACGCCACGAACAAGAGGCTTTCGCAGACGAGGGAAGAACTGGACGAATCCTTGAGCTTAAACGAGGACTTATCGAAAGAAAACTGTCGATTGAACGATCTTCTTACATCATCGGGAACACAGAATCAAAGATTGCAGATACAGATAGACAGCTTGAAGAACTTACAAGAATAAAAAATGAAAAGGAGCGTGAGCGTGATGAACGGATACGGAAACTCAAAGAGCGACGACGAGCTAATAATAATGATGGAGGATATGCAGGACGAACTGGAGCAGATGAAGAACAGACTGGAGGAAAAGGACAAGACCATAGTGGACTTGCAGAAACAGCTTCAGACATCAGTGCCTTCCTCAACAGTATCAGCCTTAAAGAACAAGATTCAAGAGCAGGCAGACGAGATAGTGAGCTTGAACGAACATATCGTGAGGCTGAACAGCGCCGACTTGATACTGAAAGACAACGAGAGGCTGAAAGAAGAAAACAGCAGGATCGTAAGAGAAACAGAGGCAGCCGTTAGAAATGCCCGTAAAGAGATTGATGCTGAAAATCAGAAAATCGGCAGACAGGCTACGAAGCTTATTGAAACGGAAAAGAAAGTGAAAATGCACCAGGCAAAACTTGATGATATGCTCGCTAATGAGAGTGAGCATATCAAGAAAGAGGCACAGATTATTAGTGAGAAAACAAGAAAGTATTATGAAAGGCTGTATTCAAAAAAATCCAAAGAATTAAGAGCAGGTTATCATGCAAGAGTTGCTGCCCACGAAGGTCAGTTATGGGGAACAACGGTGTATGGTATCATATTCACACTTCTGTCAGCTTTGAAGTCACAAGTGTTCCGAAATGATTTTGCAGGATTCTATATCGGATTTGCCAACATAATAGCATTCTGTTTGAAATGTGCAGGCAGAGCTGGTGAATGGATGGGAAATTTCAGTCATGCAATAACCCAACCAAATGTTGCAGGGATTGTCTATTATGTTTTATATGTCCTTGCGGTTGCTTTTTTGCTGGGAGTTCCCTTGCTATTGATTTATTTTGCCGGAAAGAAATTTATCAGATGGTACAAGGAAGAGATTGCCGATACCATTTCCCTATGGGCAGCATTTATCGTACTGGCGGTGAGCGTGGTATTTGGAAAAGAATTAAATGAATTGTTTTCAATAAATCTTATTCTCTTTAATTGTCTTATCCATCTGGTATATTGTGGATTCAGACATTATATCAGAGGCTGTAAAAAGAATCGGGGATATTATTAAATAACAGGTATAACGGAATGATTGGAAATGCTGAGTGATTACGAGAGAAGGATATGTCTTGCTGTCATAGGAATGTTGTTGATGATATAAGAAATACGATGAATAAGCGTCTGATGGTTTTGGTGGCTGTCAGGCGTTTTTTGTTGCAATATATTTAGCTGAATTTTGATACCTTTCTAACTATTTCTTGACAGAGCAAAGAATTGATTTTAAAATATATTGTTAATAGCTATTAACCATTAACGAGAATAAACCGATATAGAATATGAGAACAGTATCGGTGTAGGAAAGAGTAAGCTGTAGAAAGCATTAGAGGGTGATGATATGGAAAGAGAAGAAAGTATGCCAACCGAGAGAGAATGGCTTATTATGGAAGTTATCTGGGACAGTGCAGATGGGATTACTTCATCAGAGATTTTGGACAAAATACAGAAAGATGATGATATGACGGCAAGGACAGAGCGAGTTTTGCTGCACCATCTTTGCAAAAAGGGACTTGTAGGCTATACGGTAGATGAACATGACAGCAGGGTATACCACTATTTCGCAAAGCGGACAAGAGAGGAATGCCTTGCGCTAAAAAGAAAAGATTTTGTAAATACATATTATCGGGGAAATGAGGCACGAGCATTGGCTTCGTTCATACAAGGAATTACGCTGACAGATGAACAGATCAAGGAACTGGAAGAAATTCTTGAGCAGGGCAGAAGTCAGGGACAGGACGAATCTCCGGGGGAAGGAGGCGGTCATGACTGATGGAATGCTTCAGATGCTAAAAGCATTTGATTTTTGTATTGCTTATTTTGTAATCCAACTTGGAAGATGTGCACTGATTTCTTTTTTTATACTAGGAACCGTATTGCTTGTTCGTGTTTTTATTTTGAAAGATAAAGTTTTTGCGAAAGGTATGGCATGGGGTATATTTCTGGTCGTTCCTTTCTTGGGCAAGTTAAAAGCATTTTATGAAGATACAATTGTTACATTGCCTTTTCTTTATTGGCAAGGGTTATGTATTAAATATATGTGGGTTCGTTATGGATATTTGCTTGGCATGATAGTAAGTGCTATTTGGTTATACTGTAAGCAGAGGAAATCAACAAAGGCTATTAAAGACTTAAAAGCAGATTTAGGAGTTGACGGAACAGTGTATATTTCAGAATTGCCCGTATCTCCGTTTTCAATAGGGCTTTTTAAGCCCAAAATCATAATTCCGGATATAATGCGGAAAGAGTTTGGTGAAACAGAATTACATACCATAATACTTCACGAAAAAACGCATATTCAGTTAGGACATATCTGGATTTTTATGTTTTGGAAAATACTTGCGGTATTACTATGGATTAATCCCTTTTTAATAAGGTCTATGTCGAAATTAAAAGAAGATATGGAAGTAATATGTGACAGAGTGACGATAGGACGCAGCGGTATGAATGCGACCGGTTATGGAAAATTGGTCATCAAAAGTATGGCGCTATTAAAGGCGGATATGAATGATGCGGTCACATTCACAGGAGAAAAGGATTTTGTGTCCGCAAAGGAGAGAATAAAGCACATCAGGGATTACGAGCCATGCAAGACAGGTCGTATTGTTGCGACGATAATATGCGGAATTGTGATAGTAGTAAGCCTTGTGTTTCTGACAGCAAAAATATCGTTTCCAAGATATACAGAATTAACAGATGTGACCATTATGGATGAAAACAACCAAGTTGTTGCTCAGGGTAAAGAAGATTTGTTTGAGAATGTCTTTGTTTTTGAAAAAAACAAGGTGGAAGTCAATAATAAGGCTTTTTGTGATACAGTAGGAAGCAATGATATAGAGCAGAAGATATACTATGTATATTGGGGCGGGTATATGAAGATTCCGGGGATTGGCGGTGCCACGAACTGTATAAGTATTGAAGATTTGGATAAAGGAGATAAAACTTATATTCCATATAAAAATGCAGGAGACGGTTTCATAATGAAACTGATCAAGTGGCTGTAGGAAATGAATTAAATTGAAGACAATAAATCATTGTATCAGGCAGTTTTGCCTGAGATGATTTTTAATATAAATGTTAATGAATGTTAATCGTTAATGTGAGTAAATGGATTGATTTTCTGTTTTCAAGAAGCTTATATAATGAGCATAAGGTGAAACGGATTTCAAAATAAATAAAGCCAAAGGAGGGCGACATTATGTCAATGGAAATCAATAATGTGTACAACAATTACACAGGAAGTTACACGAAAACAAACGAGAAGAAAGAGGCGGTTAAATCTTTGGAGAAGCAGGGGGCTGTGGAAAAAGCGGAACAGAAAGAAAGCACAAGGAAAACCGCAGCAGATGAATTGGCTTACCTTGCCGAGAAGTATGATGGGTATAGCTTTGTGGGAGTAAACTTTAAGTCGGGTATGAAATATGGTTCTAAAGATACTGTTAATGTCGCAATATCACCTATATTTTTGAAGAAAATGGCAAATAATCCGGAATTAGAGGAGCAATACGAAAAGGAAATTGCCAATATGAAAGTCTGTGATGAGCAGAAGGTTCGCAACATTGAAGGACAGGGGGATCGTATTATTGCGAAGGGCTGGGCAATAGATAAGGATGGAAATATTAGTAGCTGGACAATTGGAGAGCGTGGCGGAAATCGTCCTAAAGTAGTTTCTCCAAATGAATATGGTGCAAAAATTCGCAAACAGAAGGAAGAGAAGAAAAAGGCAGAGGCAAAAATTGTTGCGAAACAAAAGGAGAAAGCAGAGAAGAAGGAAGCTTTAGAAGAAAAAATCGAGGAAAGAAAAAAAGAACAGAATGAATTAAAGGAACAAATTAGCGGCGATTTGCAAAGTATCATGGGAGAAAAGTACATAGGCGAGAAAATACTTGATGTGAGTGAAGGTTCTGGGTTGATTACAGTTTCTGACAAAGATAAAAATAATGACGATGTAGTAGGGCTTAATATAGATATGAAGATGTAAGTGGGTAACAGATTGGAGGATGATATTATGGCAATAGAAATCAACAGTGCTTATAACAAGTACGCAGGAAGTTACATAAAAACAGAGGGGAAAGAAACAACAAAAACATCAGAGAAGCAGACTGTGGAAAAAACAGAACAGACAGAGAGTGCAAGAAAAACAGCAGCGGATGAATTAGCATATCTATCCAAGAAATATGATGGCATTACTTTTGTTGCAGCAAATTTCAAGCCGAGCATGAGATATGGAACACTTGCAACAACGAACATTGCTATTTCGCCGGAATTTTTGAAGAAAATGGCAAATGATCCGGCGTTGGAGAAGGAATATACAGATCAATTTGAAAACATGAAGAAACTTGATGAGCAAAATATCAAGTCACACGAAGCACAAGGAAGACATCTTGTCGCACAGGGATGGGCGATCGATAAAAATGGCGGTATGAGCAAGTGGAGTATCAGTGAAGCAGACAATAAGCGTCACTATGGTCAGGAAATGACGGATTATGCAAATAAAATAAGAAAGCAGAAATCAGAAAAGAAAAAAGAGCAGGAAAAGATTGCTGCTAAGAAAAAGAAAACTGCTGAGAAGAAAGAAGCCTTGGAAGAAAAACGCAATGCGGATAAAGAAGAACAGGCTGCTTTGAAGGGAAAGATAGATAGTGACAACAGGGAGCTTTTGGGAGATAAGTACAAAGGCTCTGAATGGTATGATGTTTCAGACGAGATTATTAATGATGGAGCTATAAAAGGATCTGACAATGATTTAGTCGGACTGAATTTGGATATGAAGCTGTAAATCAATTATGGAGAGGAGGCGGTTATTATGCCTATTTCATTGAATGGTATTGGATAGAAAATGGTTGAAGAAAAAGTGAATCATTTAGAGGATGGCTTAATTTATCTTAATAATGATGAAATGGAGAAAAATATACTGAAAGCAAAGGAAGAAGATAGTGAGAAATCTACAGGGTTATATGTAGATTTAAAGGTTTGAATGAAAGGAAGGATAACATTATGGCAACAACGATAAGTACAAGTTACAGTCAGTTTTATAAAGGAACAGAGCAGATTAAGAATTATGGTACTACTTCAGGACAAAAGGACACCGTTGTCCGTTATCAGTTTAATACCACAGATGAAAAGGGCAATAAGATAATGGATAAAATGTCCAAGGAAGAAACCATGCGAGCGGTGAATGAGATTTCATCCATGTACGGAGATAATGTTATAGTGGAATTTTCCGGCGATGGTATGGCGAAGTTAGCAGATCATAAGCTAATGATGGATTTCCCTGAAGATCATCGGGAAATACCGGAGGATATGATGATACAGTTGGAGGGACCGGAACCTTTAACTGAAGAACAACTTGCTAAAATGAATGAAAAGCATGGGGATGATACAGAAGCCCTGATGAAGGTTTATGATCCCAAGGCTTATGAAGAAATGAAGAAAATTGAGAAGGAAGGACTTGCCACAGGTACAAAGGAAGGTATGGTTGCCGGATTTCGTTATATGTGGAAATGGATGAACGATAAGGCAAAGACAGATCCCGGATGGATAGATAAGGCAAAGAACGGGCAACAGGCGGTGAAGAATGATCATATAATGACAGATTACAGCCACGAGCTTGCAAGTAGAATGCCATCCATATATGGGGAGAAAGATGCTAACGGTGAATATTCACTGCGTAAATTCTTTTCTGTATCAGATACTGCTAATAATTTGTTGAAAGCGTATGCATCGCTTTATGACGAGATTGTAAAAGGGCATGAAGCAGGAACGAGAGAAACCTATGTGGAGGATAAGACGGCTGAAGGTGGGTATCGTAAGCTCTCGATGGAGGAAGAATTAAACGAACTGGACAAGGCATATAAGGATTATGCTGATAGATATGCCTCGAATCGTGATAAGCATGTCATGGATATTCTTTCGGCTCATGCGAAAAAGGTTTCAGAGATAAGCGGTGGCAGGACAAGCATTGTAAACAAAGCTAAGGCTCTTTTGGAGAAGTACAAGAATGATCCTGTTCCAGAAGATTTCAGCAGTAGGATGTTAAAGGCGACAAATACCTTTGTTCAGCAGTATAAAACTAATCGGGGAATGGATATAAACAGTCTGTTGTCAGGGATTAGTATTTTTGCAAAGAATTGAAATGCGGTGTACAGATTTTAAAATAGGCTCGCCCAAGAAAGCGAGCCTTATTTTCTGCCATTTTTAGATTTCATCGCTGATATTATGGTAGGCATTCAGCTCATAGTAATTTACTTATTTGATTCGATAGTATAAGTTTACTGCATATATGATTTACCCGTCAAAAGTCTCATTGCATACTATATATTGTGTATTGAGGGATATTATCAAACATCATACTGTATGCTAAATGACTTTTGACTGGCGAACCATATATGCTTATATTCAAGAACAGGGCAAAACAAATATATTATCCTGTGCCCATACCCAATCAGCCATTTCATTATTTAGTACTAATCGTGCATATTCTAATGGATCATCAATAGCAAGTGCGTTAAGTGCACATTGCGAGTTGGGTGTGGTATTAAGACCATCCTCTGCCTTGTTACAATCAATCCGCAGGATGTATCCCTCATAAAAGTTGACATCTATACAATTATATTGTGCATTATATGTTGCATATATCAATCTCATTTTTATCCGTCCTTTCTCCATACTCGTCGTATAGCAGTCATTATTGTGTGCTTTTTAGTGAGCATATCTTTAATTCCGACCATCAAATTATACTGTGTTATTTGATGTTATCGTATTTTCTTTCCCTTGTTTTTTCCCTTGCGAGAGTTCGGAAAAGACCTTGAACGGATATAATATGGTGCAACATGAAACGGTGAGTTGTTGTCAATAAATTTAGTGTTTTCAAGGGTTGTAGATGGATACTATAACGCCTTGTAAGTGTTAAAAATATCTGTTAAAATGGGGACATTAGAATTCCAGTTTGCCGAAATGAGCATTAGAACATAATATCGGAATTTAAATGAATAAGAAAAATGGCGAAAACAGGACCCTGCAACGGTTTTTAACAGGATTGTTAACCGGCATTGACAGATTGCCAAGGCTGATTGGTAGAATTTTTTGTACACAAATCTTATGATTGACTCAACAAAAAACATTTAGGAGGAACTTGTGGTCATGAGTAAGATTAAGCAGTTTTTTAAGAATATCAGCCCCTTAAACAATCGAACCGATATGCCGGGGATACTTTATATCATTAAAGTGTTCATAATATTCTGGTTTGTGAAAATAGGTGCTGAATTGATTGGTGAAGGTGTTGTTATAGCAGTCTGTTTTGCATGTGGTAAGAACCCGCTTCAGGGTGAAATGTTTTCTCCCAATATAATGATGCTGATAATGTATTACGGTTACGTGATCCTAATCGGAATAATGTTTCTGTATTGGAAGCTGTTCCAGAAGAAAACTCTGTCCGAATTAGGATTTACGCAGAAGGTCGGAAGCTACATTACAGGAGTGATTACAGGGACAGTTCTTGTTGTGATATCAGTTTTCTTGGTAGTGCTTGCCGGTGCAATATCATATAACGGAGTATTTGAAAACATTAATAACGGTTTTATACTTCTTATGCTGGGTGGGTTTATCTGCCAGGGAGCTATGGAAGAGGTGCTTTGCAGAGGAATTGTCATGGGGCTTCTCATGAAGAGAACATCTGTTCCGGTTGCAATAGGTCTAAGTTCAGCGATGTTTACCATTCCACATCTTTTTAATATGACGTTATCAGGTGGTGTGTTCATCTTTTTTGCGATAGTTAATCTGTTCCTGATATCAATCGTTTTTTCATTACTTACTCTGTATTATAAGAGTATATGGGCGGCTTGCGGATTTCATTCAATCTGGAATTTCATCCTTTATAATATTTTTGGAATGAATCTAAGTGGAAATGATGAGATTAAGGCAGCTGTTTTCGATATGAGATCAGTTGGAAATAACATTTTGAATGGTGGAATATATGGTATAGAAGCCAGTGTTGTAACGGCTATAGTGCTGGCAGTAACAGTAATAATATTATTTGTTATAATTAACAGGAAAGGCAGGATGACGGATGGAATTCAATAATAAACTTTATGAACTTCGAAAACAAAAAGGATTCTCTCAAGAGGAACTTGCCAATCGCTTGAATGTATCAAG
>ODAI012356327.1_pt1 | contig 14370 bp, 14 predicted proteins | sample 1539321 | NCBI WGS metagenome assembly ODAI01 (sample SAMN02144231, study PRJEB22623) | gut metagenome | biome: sheep rumen | host: Ovis aries | place: New Zealand
CACTCTGGTGAGCTCTTACCTCGCCTTTCCACCATCACCCTGCAAAAGCAGGGCAGTATATCTCTGTTGCACTTGCCCTAAGGTCGCCCTCGGCTGCCGTTAGCAGCTATCCTGCTCTGTGATGCCCGGACTTTCCTCATGAACTAAAACGTTCCCGCTACCGCATAGTCTGCTCAATCATATTTTATCATATTTCCGGAGATATGTCAACAGATGCTATCACTTTTTCTTTTATACCACAGTTGTAATAATATCTTAATTGACATGATGCGACAAGTGTGATAAAATAATATCATACAGCTCAGGATGTGTGGGGAGCCCCCGCCGGTGAGCATATCTGAATGACTCAGGAGGCTTTATTTTGAAAAAAAACGCTCTTTTATCAATATGTACTGCCGCATTTCTGTCTGCAGCCCTTGCCGGATGCTCTGACAAAAAGAGCTCTTCCGCAGAAGTTGAAGATAAACCAGTCGAGAGGGTATCTCCAAAGAGGATAGCATTCGAGTGGCAGGAGCCGTACAAGGCAAAAATAGACGAATTCCGTTCTTCTGCTGATTTTTCACAGGAGGATTCCCGTTTTGATATCCGTGACCTTGACAGGAACGGGACTCCTGAGCTTATCATATCGCCTGCATCAGACCCGAACTCAGCCTGCCAGCTCTACACCTTTTCAGGGGGAGAGGTCATATCTCTTGGAGAGAACGGCAGCTTCGGCTGTTTTGTATACTACCCTGAGAACTGCTGTTTCAACAGCGAGCATTACGGACAGGGATTCATTCTTGGAGAGTACAGGACTCTCAGCGAAAACGGCTTTAAAACAGAGCTGAGCTACTACAATAACGCTGATTCCGCATCGTCCGGAGCTGCGATAACATATGAGATAGACAAGGAAGAGGTAACTCTCAAACAGTACGACGAGGAAATATCTAAATTTGCCGGTTATCCCTCTGTACTGCTTGGACGAAAGTATACCTTCGGAAATGCCTGCGAGGAGCAAGCTCTGTATTTCACAGAGAGCTGGAGAGCAGTCCTTTCCGAGAAGGAGAAGGAGCTCATCCGCAATAAGCTGACAGAGCTTGCACCGGATTATGACGGTTACGCTGGCTTTGAGCTCTGTGACCTTGACAACGATGACTGCCCGGAGCTGATATTTTCGGAGGGGATCTCCGACGGATGCGGATGCAGGATATTCTGTCTGAATGAAGGTGAGCTCACGGAGCTTGAGGGCAAGTACGGAAACAGCGGAAAAATAGGCTTTGACGCTGAAAAATACGTATTTTTCTCAGTTGATTCCAGCGGTAATCAGTGCTGGAACCTTACAGATGAACCTCTTGACAACTATGAAAAGTCTGACAGCATAATCGAGTGCGGCAGAAATTATCTTCTCAGCGACGCTGTGATAAACTACGCTCTTCAGTGAGCCGGAGGAAAAATGGCTAAGTCAAGATTTATTTATACCTGCAACCAGTGCGGCTACGAGAGCTCCAAATGGAACGGAAAATGCCCGTCATGCGGTGCATGGAACAGTTTTGAGGAGGAAGAGGCGAGTCCTGCGGCAAGTACAAGAGGGAACTCTTCACAGCCTGTCCCGGACCTCTCCGACAGGATACTTGAACTTGAACAGATAGGTGTTGACAGTGATGTAAGGTACGATACAGGTATAGGGGAGCTGAACAGAGTTCTCGGAGGAGGCCTTGTAAAGGGCTCACTTGTACTGCTTGGCGGAGAACCGGGTATCGGAAAGTCCACCATACTGCTACAGATATGTCAGTTCCTTGGCGAGGAGCATTCCATACTCTATGTATCGGGGGAGGAGTCTGCAAGACAGATAAAGCTCCGTGCCCAGAGACTTGGAGTTGACACTGAGAACCTTTACATACTCACATCTACAGACGCAGAGGCCGTAGCTGAGACCATTGCTTCCAGTGCACCGGATATAGCCATAATCGACTCTATCCAGACCATGAGCATAGGGCGGATAACCTCCAGTCCCGGAAGTCTCACACAGGTCAGAGAGTGTACGAATCTTTTTATGCACACAGCCAAAAATCAGGAGATACCAATGATAATCGTGGGACACGTCAACAAGGACGGTGCCATAGCCGGACCAAAGGTCATGGAGCATATCGTGGACGCAGTTCTCTATTTTGAAGGCGAAAGACATCAGAGCTACAGGCTTCTCCGTGCGGTGAAGAACCGTTTCGGCTCTACCAATGAGATAGGAGTATTCGAGATGAGGGACAAGGGCCTTGCAGAGGTGGAGAATCCCTCCCAGATGCTGCTGTCCGGACGTCCCCACAATGTTTCCGGTACCTGCGTAGCCTGCGTCATGGAGGGCAGCAGGCCTATACTTGCGGAAGTACAGGCACTTGCGGCAAAGACCAGCTATGCTGCTCCAAGAAGAATGGTCACAGGCTTTGACTTCAACAGGCTGAACATAATAATAGCAGTACTCGAAAAGCGGCTTGGCATTTTCATGGGTACACTGGATGTATACCTTAATATAGTAGGAGGATTCAGGCTCGATGAGCCTGCCGGAGACCTACCGGTAGCAATGGCGCTCTACTCAGGCATAATGGATAAACAGATAGACGAACAGCTCATAGCATTCGGGGAAATAGGACTTGGCGGCGAGATAAGGTCAGTGTCGCATATAGTGCAGCGTATCCGTGAAGCGGAGCGAATGGGATTCCGTACCTGTATAGTCCCGAAACAGTCGATGTCTGCGGTTGATGTATCCGAATTTGACATAGATATAATTCCGGCATCAAGTCTGAAACAGGCTTTCAGTGTGATAAAATAAAACTGCCCATTTTTGAACACAATATCCGTTTGCTATTGCATTTTAAAGTAAATGGTGGTATAATAAGGATATAATTTTGAACGGAGGTATCTGTTATGTTAACTGATATTGAGATAGCTCAGAATGCTGACATGAAGAAGATCAACGAGATCGCCGCAGAACTGGGCATAGAAGAGAACGACCTTGAACCATACGGACATTATAAAGCTAAGCTCTCTGAGAACCTTTATTCAAAACTTGCATTCCGTACAGACGGAAAACTCATACTTGTAACTGCAATAAATCCCACACCGGCAGGAGAGGGCAAGACTACAGTCAGTGTAGGTCTTGCTGAGGCAATGGGACGTATAGGCAAAAAAGCCGTACTTGCACTCCGTGAACCCTCACTGGGACCTGTTTTCGGCATGAAGGGCGGAGCAGCCGGCGGCGGATATGCACAGGTAGTTCCCATGGAGGACATAAACCTCCACTTCACAGGAGATATGCACGCTATAACCGCAGCCAACAACCTTCTCTGTGCAATGCTGGACAATCATCTCCAGCAGGGCAACGAGCTTGGCATCGACCCTCGCAGAGTAATGTTCAAGCGCTGCCTTGATATGAACGACCGTGCCCTGAGAAACATCGTTATCGGCATGGGCGGAAAGGCAAACGGAGTTCCCAGAGAGGACGGTTTCAATATAACAGTTGCCTCTGAGATAATGGCTATACTCTGCCTTGCAACAGATATTTCAGACCTGAAGGAGCGTATCGGCAATATCCTTGTTGCCTACAATTACTCCGGCGAGCCTGTATTTGCACGTCAGCTCGGCGCCTGCGGAGCAATGACAGCTCTGCTCAAGGACGCTCTCAAGCCGAACCTTGTACAGACTCTTGAGAACAATCCTGCATTCATCCACGGAGGCCCCTTTGCAAACATTGCACACGGATGCAACTCCATAAGAGCAACAAAGCTGGCTCTGAAGCTGGGTGACTACTGCATAACTGAGGCAGGATTCGGCTCTGACCTGGGAGCTGAGAAGTTCTTCGATATCAAGTGCCGCTACGGCGGACTCACACCAGCCTGCGTAGTGCTCGTTGCAACTATAAAGGCACTGAAATACAACGGCGGAGTCCAGAAGAATGACCTTGCAAAGGAGAATATGTGGGCACTTGAAAAGGGTATCGTCAACCTCCAGACTCACATTGAGAATATGCACAAGTATCATCTGCCGGTAGTTGTAGCTATCAACAGATTCGGCACAGATACGGAAGAGGAGATAAAGTTCGTTCAGGACTTCTGCGCCGAGATGGGTGTTGAGGTATCAATGTGCGAGGTATTCGCCAAGGGCGGCGAAGGCGGTATCGACCTGGCAGAAAAGGTCTGCGAAACTATCAAATTCTGCTCAGAGAACGACTCCGAATTCAAGCCTCTGTACAGCACTGAGCTCTCTATCAAGGACAAGGTCGAGACCATTGCCCGTGAGATATACCGTGCAGACGGAGTAAATTTCACAGCACAGGCTGAGAAGGCAATAAAGGAAATAGAGGCTATAGGCTTCCGTGACCTGCCTGTATGCGTTGCAAAGACCCAGTATTCACTGTCTGACAACCCGGCACTCCTCGGAAAGCCAAAGAACTTCAAGATAACTGTCCGCGATGCAAAGCTGTCCTCAGGTGCAGGATTCGTGGTAATATACACCGGAGACATCCTTACAATGCCCGGACTTCCAAAGAGCCCTGCCGCATTCAACATCGACTGCGACAACAACGGCAATATCACAGGACTTTTCTGACAGGCAGGCTTTATGATAAAGATAACTACACATTCTCCGGAGGAGACTATAAGAGCGGGGGAGAAACTCGGCTCACTTCTTGGCCCCGGAGACATGATAGCGTACAAGGGAGGGCTCGGTGCCGGCAAGACCACATTTACCCGTGGCATAGCCATAGGCCTGGGACTTGGCGACAATGTAACGTCGCCCACATTTGCCCTTGTCAATGAATACCGTGGAGATAAAATGAATCTCTATCACTTTGATATGTACCGCATAGAAAACGGCGATGACCTTGAGTCCACTGGCTTCTATGACTATCCATTTGAGGAAAATGCAGCGGTGATAGAGTGGTCAGAGAATATCGAGGAGTTTCTCCCGGACAGCACTATCTATGTAACAATAGATACGCTCGGAGAAAACGAGCGTGAAATAACTATCGAGGAGGGCGGCAGATTTGCTGATTCTTGGGATTGACACATCCGGAAAGACTGCATCGGCAGCCTTGTTCGACACAGAGTCGGAGGTCTTTCTTGCACAGTCCGCACTGTACACTCAGAAGACTCATTCACAGGTCATAATGCCAATGGTAAGGAGCGTGGTCGAACAGGCCGGAAAGACTCTCAGTGACCTTGGAGGCATTGCCGTTGCAAACGGCCCCGGCTCATACACAGGCCTGCGTATCGGAGTTGCTGCTGTAAAGGCGCTCAGCTTCGGACTTGGAACAGGCTGCTGCGGAGTTTCGACTCTGCTTGGAATTGCCTGCAACAATATAGCCCATAAGGGAATCATATGCTCCATAATGAAGGCAAGAGGCGAGCTTGTGTACACCTGTACCTACCACAGTGACGGCTACAGCATCGAACCGCTGTGTGCAGAGAGGATGATAACACGGGACGAACTTGCACAGGAACTGGCATTTTCCGGCAAGGAGGTGCTGGTCTGCGGTGACGGTGCACCGGACTTTTTCAGTGACTACAGGTCACCGATGATACTGATAGCTCCGCCGCAGGGACGGCTGCAAAATGCTGCCGGAGTATGTCTTGCGGGAGCTTCTGTTAAAACGACATCACCTGACGAGCTGGAAGTCTCATACCTCCAGAAGGTCAAGGCAGAAAAGGACCTCGAAGACAGACAAAAAGGCTTGAAGTGACGTACTAAAACTAAATAGAACGGAGAATAAGATATGATAGCTATTGGATGCGACCATGCAGGGGTAGAGCTTAAAAAATACATTATCAGCGAGCTTTCTAAAAAGGGATTTGAGTTCGAGGATATGGGCACTGACGGAGAGCCCTGTGACTATCCTGATATGGCTGAAAAGGTCTGCCGTAAGGTCACCGAGGGTGCCTGCGAAAGAGGCATACTCATCTGCGGCACGGGAATCGGTATGTCTATGGCAGCAAACAAAATAAAAGGCATAAGAGCCGCACTTTGTGCAGACTCATTCTCAACAAAGTTCACAAGGCTCCATAACGACGCAAATGTAATGTGCATGGGCGCAAGAACAATGGGTCCGGGACTGGCTGCTGAGCTTGCAGAGATATTCCTGACAACCGGATTTGAAGGCGGACGTCACCAGAGACGCATAGACCTTATAACAGCCCTTGAAAATAAGTAATGAAAGGAAGAAATATCATGGCAGAATTACATATCATAGACCACCCCCTTGTACAGCACAAGGTATCCCTCCTCAGAGATAAGACCACAGGTACAAAGGAATTCAGAGAGCTGGTATCGGAGATAGCAATGTTCATTTGCTACGAGGCTACCAGAGACCTTCCGCTGAAGGAGATAGAGATTGAAACTCCCCTTGCAGTTGCAAAGACAAAGATAATCTCAGGCAGAAAGCTGGCATTCGTGCCCATTCTCCGTGCAGGACTTGGCATGGTAGACGGTGTCACAAAGCTGGTGCCTGCTGCTAAAATAGGTCATATCGGACTTTTCCGTGACCCTGATACAAAGGCATCTGTACATTACTACTCAAAGCTGCCGGAGGATATTGCCGAGAGAGATGCTATCATAGTTGACCCTATGCTGGCAACAGGCAATTCAGCAGTCAGTGCGATAAACATCCTCAAGGAGAAGGGCGCAAAGAGCGTGAAGTTCATGTGCATAATCTGCTCACCTGAGGGAGTTGCAGCAATACAGGCAGCACATCCTGATGTTGAGATATATACCGGAGCAATGGACCAGGGCCTCAACGAGGATAAGTACATAGTACCCGGAGTCGGAGACGCAGGCGACAGGATATTCGGCACTAAGTAAGTGTTAAAGGGAGACAGCAGTCTCCCTTTTGCTATGAGCTTTTGAAATAATAGTTCCGGATTATATATAAGTATTGAAAAAGCGTATATCGCAAAAAAACGGCAGAGCTATTGACAAAAAACGGGATACGTGATATATTATATATAACCTACCGGAAAGATAGTTAAATACTGCATGATGCCCCTGACATCATGTGAAGGGAGCGATTACTATGAATGGGAAAAAACTCAGACGCTTGACACTTTCTGCTGTTCTTGCAGCATTCACCTGCGTCGCAACGCTGATAGTGAGGATACCTACTCCTACCAAGGGATATGTGAACCTCGGCGACTGTCTTGTGAATCTGTCTGCATGGATACTCGGCCCTTATTACGGAGCCGCAGCAGCAGGTATAGGCTCAGCCCTTGCTGACCTTTTTGCAGGCTATGCTGTATATGCAGCAGCAACTCTTGTTATAAAGGGTCTTATGGCGGCAGCGTCTTACGGTACATATAAGGCAGTATCAGGAAAGTCACACAGCTTTGCAGGCCGTATCTCAGGAGCAATAGCAGCAGAGCTTGTAATGGCATCGGGTTATTTTATTTTCGAGGCAGTGCTCTACGGCTCCATAGCAACAGCAGCTCTCGGAATCACCGGCAATATCGCACAGGGAATAATGGGTGCAGTGAGCTCGGTAGTGATATACGAGGCAGTGATAAAAAGGATACCAAGGTCAATATGAGAAAACAGCTTCGGCGGCAGCGCCGGAGCTTTTTCGGGTTATAGTAAGGAGTAAAAAATGCTTAATCAGTTTTCAAGGACACAATTGATATTCGGCGGCGAGGCAATGGAAAAGCTGGCCGCATGCCGTGTAGCAGTATTCGGCATAGGCGGAGTAGGAGGGTATACAGTGGAGGCCCTTGCACGTTCTGGAGTCGGAGCCCTTGACCTCTTCGACGATGACAAGGTATGTCTGACGAACATAAACCGTCAGATAATCGCACTCCGCAGCACTGTCGGAAAGTACAAGGTGGATGTGGCAAAGGAGAGGATACTCGACATAAACCCAGACTGCAAGGTCAACACGTATAAGACATTCTTCATGCCGGAAACTGCCGGGCAGTTCGATTTCACACAGTACGATTATGTCGTGGATGCCATCGACACAGTCACCGGTAAGATAGAGATAATAATGCAGGCGAAGGCTGCGGGAGTACCGGTGATAAGCTCAATGGGAGCCGGAAACAAGGTTGACCCTACAGCGTTTGAGGTCACAGACATATACAAGACATCAGTATGTCCGCTTGCAAGAGTGATGAGGTATCAGCTAAAGCGCAGGGGAGTAAAAAAGCTGAAAGTCGTTTATTCCAAGGAGCAGCCCATACGTCCGCTGGAGGATATGTCAATAAGCTGCCGGCAGCACTGCATTTGTCCGCCGGACACAAGGAAGTGTACAGTAAGACGTGACATTCCAGGTTCAGACGCATTTGTTCCCTCAGTGGCAGGACTGATAATTGCCGGTGAGATAGTAAAGGACCTCACAGGCTTCGACCGCAGGAACAGATAAAAAAACGGAGACCATAATGGTCTCCGTTTTCGTTTATTATCAGTCTCAGAGTGTTATCTTTCTTGCTTCCATGTAGAAACGCTTGTCCTCAGCGTGGCCCATAGAGAAGGTCTTGCGGGGGAGGGCGCCGTCCTTGATAACAGTCGGGAAGAGCTGGGACTTGTCCATATCAGGCAGAATGAAGCCAAGTCCGGAATGCTTGTCAGCCAGTGTCTTGACAGTATCAGCACCGTGGATGTAGTCTATCTTTCCGCCGTTTTCCTTGATGTAGCCGTCGAGGAAGTTCTGGAGGGAACCTACAGAGAGGTTTGAGGACTTTTTGTTTATCCAGAGCTTTTTCTCCTGACCGCTGCGGCAGCAGATAACGTACTGGTCGGAGGTCTCAGTCTCAGAAAGGCCGAGAGCATCTGTTAATCCGGACATGAGCTTATCGCAGTCAACATCGTAAACGAGTCTGTGGATAGCCTCAAATTTAAGAGCATCGCTGTGGAGGTTAACTATCTCAGCGAGAGCATACCTTGCAGGGTGGTCAGAGAAGTCCTTTTCGGGAGCGGACTTTTTGAGCTGTTCGTAGAATTCCTTAGCAGTAGCGAGAGAATGGTTGCCGTCACCCATAGCATAGAGAAGGACGGGGGTATCACTGAGGGAGTACTTCTTGCAGAAGGTCTCAGGGTCAGAGAGAGCAGTGAGAGCAGCATCGACCTTTTCCTGCTGAGCGGAGTCAAGGAGGTAACCGGAGATGCTGCCGCCGTTCTGCATGAGTTCAGTGTCATAGAGCTTTTTCATGCCGTTCTTGTCTGAAGCGAGGGGCTCGATAACGGTGTTATCGGGGTCATCAATGAGTATCATGATGTGGGGGAGTTCAAGGGGAGCGCCCTGACGGACCTTGATGCGGGGAGGTATTCTTTCGATAACAGTAGCCTCTGTAGCACGTACCTCAGAGGAACTGCCCTTTGAGAAATCATACTTTTCAAGGTCAATAGCTCCTACGATACCCTGTCGGAGGATGCCGTTGCCCTGTATTCTTTCAACATATACCATAGCGTTCTTGTACTCATCGAAGATACCGTCAGCGATGTACTTGTCCATAGACTTGTGGATGTCGCTGATGCGCTGAGCAACACCCTCCTCTTCGAGGTAGAGCTCAGGGAGGATGAGGTTGAGAGTTGAGGGAGCGTCACCAACGATAGAGTAGACCTGGTCCCAGTATTCAGGCTCGCTTGTGTACTGGTCGCAGGCAATTACAGACCATTTTGCAGTGTCAACGGACTCCTTGGGAACAAGTATATCCGCATTGTGAAAAGCAGTAGAGTTCATATTAATTCTCCTTTATATTTCTTAGAAATTTTTTAAGCTCCTGATAAAGACGTGTTACGGGAAGACCCACCACGTTGAAGAAGTCGCCGTCGATATTATAGATAAGCTCCGAGCCAAGCCCCTGGATACCGTAGCCGCCGGCCTTATCATATGGCTCGTCTGTGGAGGCGTACTTTTCTATCTCCTCATCGGAAAGCTCACGGAAGGAAACGTCCGTTATCTCAGAGAATGACTCTATCATGTCACCGTACATTATGGAGCAGCCTGTAACGACCTGATGAGTCCGGGCATTGGAAAGCAGTGTTATGCAGCTGATACACTCTTCTTTGGTATGAGGCTTTCCCAGTATATCACCTTTGCAGATGACCGTAGTATCGCATCCTATGACGACAGCATCGGGATATTTTATCGCAGCAGCCAGCGCCTTGACGTTTGCAAGGTACTCAGATGCCTTCATCGGGTCGATACCGTCAGGCAGAGTCTCGTCGGTATCGAGAGAGACAGCTTCAAAGTCCTGGACGATATATTTCATGAGCTCCCGGCGTCTTGGTGAACCGGAGGCGAGTATTATCTTCATGTTATCACATCCTTTGACCATTATATTTTACCATTATAAAGGGGATATGTCAAGGAATAATGATAAAAATACTTGACATATCGGTATTTGAGTGTTATAATTTAATTGCAGTACGGAACTGAGGGAATGTGGGGAAGAACCACAGCAGCAGCCACTACCGTGACCGGAGCATTTCCGGGAGCCGGGTCGCTCGCCGTAACTGCGGCATAAAACGTTTTTGGGCAATGAAAAGCGTCAGCCGGAAGGCTCCGTCAGGAGCTTTTGTTGTGCTGCTTTTCTGTGTATTCAGAAAGGCTTTTTTATTGCGTAAGACAATGGAGGAAAATAAAAATGAAAAAGACATTAGCTATCACAGCAGCATTCCTGCTCTCATGCACAGCAATGAGCGTAATGCCCACAGCCGCAGAGGGCGATTCCACAAGTGTTTACGTTACTATTTCCGATAAGGACGGAAAGCTCGCAGTTGCACAGGAAAAGATAGATGTCACAGACATTGACAGCGACGGAGCACTCACTATCAATGATGTATTCTATATTGCTCACGAGAAGTTCTACGAGGGCGGAGCAGCAGAGGGCTACAAGTCCTCAACAGGCACATACGGTCTTGCAGTAGACAAGCTCTGGGGAGCAGAAAACGGCGGAAGCTACGGCTACTACGTAAACAGCAAGGCAGCAAACGGCCTTGCAGATACGATCAAGGACGGCGACTATGTAGATGGCTTTGTTTATACAGACCTTTCTGCATGGTCCGATGCATATAGCTGGTTCGATGTAAGGACCGGTGAAACAGACAAGGACGGGGAGCTCACATTCAAGCTGTCAAGAGCAGCATTTGACGAGAACTATGCCCCTGTAACTCTTCCTGTTGAGGGAGCAGTTATAACTCTCAACGGGGAGGACACAGAGTACGTGACTGACGCAGAGGGTGCGGTAACTGTAAAGTTTGAGAAAGCAGGCAAGACATTAGTCAGCGCAAAGTCTGATTCTCTGACACTTGTACCTCCTGTATCTATCGTAGAAGTAGCCGGTGAAGAGGAAGAGAATGTTACCACAACAACTCAGGCACCTGCCGCAGCTTCAACAACAACTACAACAGCAGCTTCAACAACAACAACTACCAAAGCAGCATCAACAACTACAACAAAGGCAGCCGCAGCTTCAAACGCTCCTGCAACAGGAGATAAGGGCACAGGCATTGCAGCCGCACTGCTTGGAGTTTCCGCAGCAGCAGCACTCTCTTTAAGAAAGAGACATGAGGACTAAGGTATTATCCGGTATCCTGAGCAGTCTGATCATCATAGCATTTTTCCTTGGAGATGTTCCAATGAAGGGAAGGTGCAGAGAGTATACCGTCGATGAAGTACAGAGCTTTATCGACGGTATCGTCGCTTATAAGCTCAGCGAGACCGGTTCAGGCAGCGCACAGGACTGGATAAACGGCGACCTCACGGAAGGGGCCGGTTCATGGTCCGAGTGGTACATAATAGCGCTCAGCCAGAGCGGACAGTATGACCTCAGCTCTTACGAGAACGGACTCAGGGCATATATCAGGGACAATAACGTCCCTTCTGCAACTTCGAGGGAGAAGTATGCCCTTGCTCTTGCGGCATCCGGAAGTACAGACCGTTATATAGCGGAAGTGCTGGATTCCTCTATAGGACAGCAGGGGATAATGAGCTGGATATACGGACTTCACATAATAAACAACGGCTATACCAGTGATTCCTTCGATGCGGACAAGGTCATAGACAGTCTCCTTTCCATGCAGCTTGGGGACGGCGGCTGGGCACTGTTCGGTGCAAACGGAGATATTGACGTCACAGCGATGACTATGCAGGCAATGGCACCGTACTATGGCAGCCGAGATGATGTCCGGAGCGCAGTTGACAGGGGAATAGACTTCCTGTCCGAGCGCCAGAATGATGACGGCGGCTTTGCCAGCTTTGGAACGGCCAATTCAGAGAGTACAGCGCAGGTCCTTGTGACTGTTTCTGCACTTGGGATAGACTGCCTTTCGGATGAAAGATTGATAAAGAACGGCTGCACTATCATAGACGGCTTGTTGAAGTACCGTCTGCCTGACGGCAGCTTCTGCCATACACTTGACGGATATCAGAATGAGAGCGCAACGATGCAGGCATTGTATTCACTTGTAGCATATAAGCGTTACAGAGACGGCAGAGGTCCGCTTCTGATAATGGACAACAGAAGAGCCCTTGATGCACCGTCACCGGAGCAGCCGTCAGTACAGCCTGTACAGCCTCAGCAGCCGGGAGGCAGTGTAAGTATTCAGCCTGATACACCGGCAGTTACAACTCCGTCAGCTCCGGGAACTGTATCTCCAACAGCTACAGCAGCAGTTTCAGGTACGGTTACGACCGGTAACGCAGCTTCACAGACTACAACGGTATCCGGCAGGACTTCGACGACTATATCAGCAGTTTCCGGCACATCGGGAGTTACCGTCACAATGTCGGTGACTATTGTATCAGGTACAGGCAGTGACACGTCAGTTACATCTGTTGCAGTCACAGCTCTGACTACATCAGCATCAAAAGGCGGAGGGAACAGCAGCTATAAGGTCAAAGCGATCATCATTATCCTTATTTCGGCAGTTCTGCTGTCATTGATATTATTTGCCACAGGAAAGCGGAATTACAAGAATTTCATTGCTGTGGCTATAGTTGCAGCGGCGGCGGCCGCAGCAGTACTTTTCACTGACATAAAGACCAAGGATGAATATTACAACGGCGAGAAGAAGTCCAAACCAAATGCTGTAGGAACTGTTACCCTGACTATCAGATGCGACACTATCGCAGGGAAGTCTGATTCTGAATTCATTCCTGAGGACGGTATCATCCTTGATACCACAGACTTTGACATAGATGAAGGGGAGACAGTTTTTGACATCCTCACCGAGGCAGCAAGAGCCTACGGGATACAGGTAGAAAACACAGGAAGCAAGGGAAACTCCCATGGAATGGTATATATAGCAGGCATAAATTATATCTATGAGAAGGACTTTGGAGACCTTTCAGGCTGGGTATATCATGTCAACGGCATATCGCCGTCACGAAACTGCGGAGAGTATGTGCTAAGTGACGGCGACCAGATAGAATGGCTGTATACCTGCGAGCTGGGCTATGACCTGAATGAGGTATACGAGGAATGAGGAGCTTTTCAGAGTATGACCCCAAGGTAGTTGCACTTTACTTTTTCAGTGTGACAGGACTTGCGATGCTTTGCAGCTATCCTGCTATAACAGCCATGACGCTTGGCGGCGGAGTACTGTACTACATTGTACGCAACAGGCGGAAGCATATTAAGTCACACCTGTTTTTCTTTCTGCTGTTCCTTGCACTTGCCCTCATTAATCCGCTTATTTCCCACAACGGAGCGACGGTCCTGTTCGTTATGAACGACAACCCTGTTACTCTGGAGGCACTTCTCTATGGAATAAATTCAGCGGCAATGGTAGTGGGAGTACTGTATTGGTTCAGGTCCTTTACAGAGATAATGACCAGTGAAAAGCTGCTTTATCTCACCGGGACACTTTCACCGAAGCTGTCACTGGTGCTTTCAATGGCACTGCGTTTCGTACCACTTTTCCGGAGGCAGTCAGCCAAGGTCAGTGATGCTCAGAAGGCAATGGGACTTTTCAAGGAGGACAACGTGATAGACGACGTCCGCAGCAATATGAGGATATTCTCGGTACTCATAACCTGGGCACTGGAGAACGGGATAATCACCGCAGACAGTATGGCTGCGAGGGGATTCGGCACCGGCAGGAGGACGCAGTTCACAAATTACCGGATGCGCCGCTGGGACTACCTCTTTCTTGCAGCGGACATAGTCCTGATGACTCTGTGCATCTGGGCGGCAGCATCGGGAGCGTACACATTTGAATTCTATCCGATGATGCGTTACCGTGGCAGTGCCGGGCATAAAATAATAGGGGAGGCGGCCTATGGGATACTGGTGCTGCTCCCTGTGATAGTTGAACTGGAGGTGAACATCCGTTGGAAATACTTAAAGTCGAAGATATGACATTTACTTACCCCACCAGCGCCGCTCCTGCCCTTGAAGGCATCGGACTGACAATAGA
>ODAI014559846.1_pt1 | contig 14370 bp, 11 predicted proteins | sample 1539321 | NCBI WGS metagenome assembly ODAI01 (sample SAMN02144231, study PRJEB22623) | gut metagenome | biome: sheep rumen | host: Ovis aries | place: New Zealand
ACTCCGAGCGTTTCCTCGACCATGTGCTCGATCGGCTGCCCGTGGCAGTCCCAGCCCGGGATGTAGGGCGTGTAGTAGCCGCGCTGGGCGTGCGACTTGTTGACGAAGTCTTTGAGAATCTTGTTGAACGCGTGCCCGATATGGATGGGGCCGTTCGCGTAGGGAGGACCGTCGTGAAGGATGAACGGCTCCCCGTCGGCGTTCTTCTCGAGAACGCGCCAGTAGATCTTCTCTTCTTCCCATTTCTGGAGACGCTTCGGCTCGTTTACGGGGAGGTTGCCCCTCATCGGAAAGTCGGTCTCCGGCAAGTTCATCGTATTCTTGTATGCGTTCGCCACGGTTTCCTCTTTCATGCTGATACACAAACCCGATAAGTATACGCTATCGTGCGCCCTGAACAGCCATTGAATCCCCGCGCCACATAGGACGACCATTCGTTTTTCGAATTCGCTTCCGTATTTGTGCAGAGCAACGAGAATGGGGCCAAACGGCATGCCGCCGATAGATTTGTTCCCCATGATTCCAGTTTGTGTACAATAGGCGTCGTTACAAAAACGATGGAGGCGTTACATGCAGTTTGAGATTGTCACCGATTCGAGCAGCAATCTGACCGACGAGCAGATCGAGGAATTCGGCCTGCACATCCTTCCGCTCACGTTCATGAGCGACGGAAAGCAGTACCAAAGCTACACCAAAGGCGAGAAGAGCGACTTGAAGCTGTTCTTCAACCTCATGCGCGAGGGTAAGGTGTTCACCACGTCGCTGCCGAACATAAAGCAATCAGAGGAGACGCTGAGGGCAATCCTGGATTCCGGCCGCGACCTGCTCTACATCGGCTTCTCGAGTGGTCTTTCCGGCACGTACGCCGCGACTGCCGCCCTCTGCGAAGAGCTCAAGGGCGAGTACCCCGACCGCAAGATTCTGCACGTAGACACGCTCGCCGCCGCGCTCGGCGAAGGCCTTCTCGTGTACAAGGCGGCCTGCATGGCGCGTGACGGCGCGACCATCGAGGAGACGCACGCCTGGGTCGAGGAGCACAAGCTGAACCTGGCCCATTGGTTCACGGTCGACGACCTCGTCTACCTGTTCCGCGGCGGCCGCGTCTCGCGCACGAGCGCCTGGGCGGGCACGCTGCTGAAGATCAAGCCCGTCCTCCACGTCGACGACGAGGGCCATCTCATCCCCATGGACAAGGTCCGGGGCCGAAAGAAGTCGATCATGGACTTGGTCGACCATATGGAAGAGACGATTACGAAACCGGCTGCCGACCAGACGGTCTTCATCTCGCATGGCGATTGCGAGGAAGACGCGCAGCTGCTCGTCGACGAGATCAAGAAGCGGTTTGGCTGCACGGACTTCTGCGTCAACATACTCGACCCGGTCATCGGCGCGCATGCGGGTCCGGGAACGCTCGCGCTGTTCTTCATGGCGGACCATCGCTAACGACGCGCTGCAAACGAGCGACGAGCGCGCCTGCACTTCGATGCGCAGGCGCGCTTTCGTTTCGGCTCACTTGTAGTCGGCTGGGTTCTTCGACGACGAGCCCGTGTCCATGCCCGAAAGCCTCAGCTCGCGCCCGAACTTCAGCGCGCCCTCCCCGAAGCGGTTCTTCACCTTGTCCGTCGCGTCGATGAGGCTGCGGACGGATTCGGCGCCTGCGGCAGGGACGTCGTCCTCGAAGAGGGCGAGCTGCTCGGGTTCTAAATCTTGCTCGAAACCGGTCACGGCGACGCCGACGAGCCTGAGCGCCATGCCGGGTGCCCACAGCTCGTCGAGCATCTCGTCGAGCTGTTCCATGAACTCGTACTCGTTGTCCCCCGCCCCGCCGACCGGCCTCTGGCACGACCTCACGGAGAAATCCGCATAGCGGACCTTGAGCGACAACGTGCGCCCCGCAAGTCCCTTCGCGCGCAACCGACGCGCGACCTTGGCGGCCATCGTTGCAATTTCCGCCATGATGTCCTCGCGGTCCGTGAGGTCGACCGCGAAGGAAGTCTCGTTCGACACCGACTTGACCTCGTCGTCGGGATCGACGGGCGCCGCCTCCTCGCCCCGCGCGCGATCCATCATCACGGCGCCCGACTTTCCGAGCAGGCTCACGATCTGCTCGCGGTCCGCGCGTGCGAGCTCGCCGAGCGTCTTGATGCCGAGCGCGGCGAGCTTCCTTTCAGCCGAGGGGCCGATGCCGCTGAGCGCGCGTATCGGAAGCGGGTCCATGAAATTGCGCTCGCTGCCCGGAAGCACGACGGTGAGTCCGCGCGGCTTGTCCATGTCGGATGCGAGCTTCGCGATCGATTTCGTGGTGCCTATCCCGATGGAGCAGCTTACGCCGAGCTTCTCGACCCTCTCCTGGATCCTGCGGGCAATCGACACCGGATGCTCCGTGTTCACCTTCGTGGGCGACACGTCCATGAAAGCCTCGTCGATGCTCACCTGCTGGACGTGGGGCGTTTCCGCACGGAGTATCTCCATGACCGCGTTCGACACCTCGCGGTAGCGGGTGTAATTGCCCGTCGTCCAGATCGCGTCGGGGCAAAGGCGCCTCGCCGTCGAGGACGGCATGGCGGAATGCACGCCGAACGTGCGCGCCTCGTACGAGGCGGTCGACACGACGCCGCGCCTGTCCGCGCCGCCGCCCACGATGACGGGCTTGCCGCGCCATGCGGGATGGTCGAGCTGCTCGACCGAGGCGAAGAACGCGTCGAGGTCCACGAGCATGATTGCCGGGCCCGTCCAAGGCACGTGCTCGAATATGCTTGCATGTTGCGATTCCGACATGGGAAAAAGTCTAGCACGAGTGCCTTTTAAAATGTGCTAGCATATAAAACCGCTGTTCATCTGGGGTTTTAATTATTATGAAACCACAAGATGTTCGGTCTAGACGAGATCAGTCCGCAACATGATGGGATACGTGCGCGCCGTGGCATACGACCAGCAGAGAACCGAATACTCCTTGAGAAGCGCGATTTCCGAGCTTCCCGAGCAGATTCTATGCCCTCCCTACGACGTGCGCGACGAAATTTCGTGGATCGATTTCTCGGGAACCGAGAACCCGTTCGGAACGCCGGAGAGCTTCGTGAAGGCAGCGAGCGACGCCGTGCTCTCGGGCGTCATGTCGTATCTGCCCGACCGTGAGGCCCATACCTTGCGCAGCGTCCTCGCGCGCTCGTTCGGCTTTCCCGTCGACTCGTTCATGGTCGGAACGACCGTCTCGAGCATGATCACGGCCGTTTCGCAGGCGTTCGAGCCGTGCAACGTCGGCGTGTCCATGCCCTGCCCCATCGAGTACGTGCTCGCGTTGTCGAACACGGGGCATACGATACAGCGCATCTCGTCGCCGACGAGCTTCGTCACGCCGGATGCCGACCTCGTGTCGCGCCGCAAGATCGGCATAGACGCCGCGCTGCTCGCGAACCCGAGCTATCCCACGAGCCGGCTGCTGCCGCGCTCCACGCTCGTCTCGTACCTCGAGACGTGCGACTGGGTGGTCGTTGACGAGCGCTCCATCGAGCTCACGCTCGGGGGCGAGACGATGGCGCCTTTGACCATGAAGTACAAGAACCTGATCGTCATCCAGTCGTTCACGGAGCAGTACGCGCTCATGGGGGCGCCGGTGAGCTATTGCATCGCGCATCCCGACACGATAGAGCAGATCTCGCGGTTCTACGACAACACGTGCGTGACCATGATGGCCGAAGTGCTCGCCGAGCCGTCGGCCTACGAGCGCCCGAAGCTCGACGGCGTGCGCGGCTTCCTCGACTCCGAGATTCCCTGGATGCAATGCATGCTCAGCCTCGTTCCGGGAATCGACATCTTTCCCGCCGAGGCGAACTACGTCATGTGCTCGTACCACAACGGCGGCGACCTCAAGCTCGCCATCGACTCGATCGACGAGCTGAGCGCGCGTCTCCAGCTCGAGGGTTTCCTCGTGAGGAAGCTCGCGGGCACGCCCGGGCTCGCCGACAACGGCTATTTCTGCGTCGCCGTGCGCACGCGCCAGGACAACGAGAAGCTCATCTCGACCCTCAGGCGGATAGTCTCCCCGTCGTCCTAGCCGAGAGTTCCTACGCGATCGACGTGACCTCGTAATCCTCTGCCACGACTGCCGCGACAAGCACTTCGTCGGCAATGTCGGCGCTCGCCTTGACGACCGCCGTGCCGGCATCGAGGTCGACGATTGCCTCGTCGACGCCCTCGACTCCCTCGAGCGCCTTCTTGACGTGGGCGACGCACTTCTGGCACATCATTCCGTTCACATGCAGGGTCTTTTCCATTGTCGGCTTCCTTTCGATATCGATAACCGGATACTCCGAAACGTCGGCGGTTTCAGGCTCGAGCTGAGCATGTGAGGGCTTCCAGCCCCGCAGGCGCAACGCGTTGCTCACGACGCAAACCGAACTCGCGCTCATGGCCGCCGCCGCGATCATAGGGTTGAGCTCGACGCCGAAGGGCACGAGCACGCCGGCGGCAACGGGAATACAAATCGCGTTGTAGAACAGCGCCCAGAACAGATTCTGCTTGATGTTGCGCATCGTCGCGCGGGAAAGCTGTATCGCCCCCGAGACGTCCGTCAGGTCGCTGTTCATGAGCACGATGTCGGCGCTCTCGATGGCGACGTCGGTGCCCGCACCGATCGCGATCCCGACGTCGGCGCGCACGAGGGCGGGTGCGTCGTTCACGCCGTCGCCCACCATGGCCACCTTGCCTGCGCGAGAGAGCTCGCGGACCTTCTCGTCCTTCTGCTCGGGGAGCACGTCTGAAACGACCTCGTCGACGCCGACGAGCCTTTGGATGGCCTGCGCCGTGCGCGCGTTGTCGCCGGTCAGCATGACCGTGCGTATCCCCAATGACCTCAGCTCGGCGATGGCCTGCGCGCTCGTGGGCTTTATCGCGTCTGCGACTGCGATGATGCCGAGAAGCTCGCCATCGGCCGCGAAGTAGAGCGGCGTCGCGCCGTCGTGCGCAAACGCTTCGGCGTCGCCTTCGAGCGCGGCAATGTCGATGCCGTGGGCACGCATGAGGCGCTCGTTTCCGGCGACGACTGGGTGCTTGCCCATGGTTCCGACAAGTCCGCCCCCGGCCACTTGCGCGAATCCGTCGACGTGGCGCGTTCGGGCACCGCAGGCCCGCGCGTATTCGCACACAGCCTTCGCGAGCGGATGCTCCGAAAGCGATTCGAGCGAGAGGGCGACGTCGAGCAGGTCGACGACGTCTGCGCCTTCGGCCAGCGAGAGCCCGAAGACCCGGGGGACGCCGCTTGTTATCGTGCCCGTCTTGTCGAGCACGACGGTCTTCACGTCGTGGGCGCTCTGAAGGGCCTCGGCGGATTTGATGAGGATGCCGTTCGTGGCGCCGCGCCCTGTACCGACCATGACAGCCGTCGGCGTCGCGAGGCCGAGCGCGCAAGGGCACGATATGACGAGGATCGTGATCGCGTGCGTGAGCGCGACCTCGAGCGTGGAGCCGAGCGGGAACTTCCACACGACGAACGCGATGATGGCGAGCGCTATGACGATGGGGACGAAGATTCCGGCCACCTTGTCGGCGAAATGCTCGATCGGGGCCTTCGTGCTCGTCGCCTCGTCCACGAGCTTGATGATGTTCGCGAGCGTCGTGTCGGCGCCCGTCCTGTCGACGCGCATCGTGAAATAGCCCGAGCGGTTGATCGTGGCGCCGATGACCCGATCGCCCGGGCCCTTGTCGACCGGCGCGGACTCTCCCGTAAGCGCCGATTCGTCGACCGACCCCTCGCCCGACACGACTATGCCGTCTGCTGCTATCGCCTGACCCGCACGTACGATGAGGACGTCGTCGAGCCTGACGCTGTCCGCGTCGACTTCCTCCTCGGTACCGTCGGCGTTGAGCCGCGTGGCGCGTTTCGGCGCCAAGTCGACGAGCGCGGCTATGGCGTCGGTCGTCTTCCCCTTCGCGCGCGCCTCGAAGTACTTCCCGAGCGTGATGAGCGTCAAGATCATCGCCGCCGACTCGAAGTAGAGCTCCATGCCCGCCTCATGAGCCGTCGCGATGTCGCCCGCTCCGAGGAAGTAGGCGATGCGGTACAGCGCGTATATGCCGTAGAGCGTGCTCGCACCCGACCCGAGCGCGATGAGCGAGTCCATGTTCGGCGCGAGGTGGAACAGCGACTTGAACCCCACGCGGAAGAACTTGAAGTTGACGAATATGACGGGAACGAGGAGCAGGAACTCGGTCAACGCGAGAATCATGACGTGCTCGGGCCCGAGCAGCACGTCTGGGAGCGGCCATCCGAACATATGCCCCATGGATATGTAGAACAACGGGATGGTGAAAACGAACGAGATCACAAGGCGTCGCTTGACGGCGGCGGCCTCCCTCGCAGCCACGTTCTCAGAGCGCGGAGATCCCTGCGACGACGAGCCCGGAGTTGCCCCGGAGGTGCCGGCGGTGTCGTTCACCCGGGGATACGCGCCGTAGCCCGCCTTCTCAACGGCACCGGAAATCGCGGCGACGACGTCCGGGCCGCCTTCGAAGTCGACGTCCATGCTGTTCTTGAGCAAGTTCACGACGACGTCGTTCACGCCTTCGACCGAGCGCGCCGCCTTGTCGACGCGCGCCGAGCATGCTGCGCACGTCATTCCCGTAACATCGAATGTCTGTTTCACTTGAACCTCTAGCCGATGCGAATCGCAAGTAGTTTTCAAGAAGTGATACTACCTCATCGCACGCCCGAGGTGGCGGACAACCGTCCGCTAGTTGAACTTGAAGATCTTCTGCGCGGTGCGGTAGCCGGCGATGCCGAGGCGACGGCCCATCTCGGTCGGGACGTTCGTGCCGACGTTCAAGATGTTTCGTCTGATGCGCGTATACACGTTCGGACGCTTCTCGAGCAAGTAGCTCCAGATCTGCTTGCGCTTCTGCTCGGCTTCGGCCGTGTTGATCATGCGCAGGAAGATCGAGCATATGCACATCATCATGGACAGGTAGTTCTCCATGTAGCGCTCGAGCTTCTTCTGCACGACGTCCGTGTCCAAATCGATGCTGTCGATCATGACGCGCGTGATTCGCAACTGCTGGTCGATGCGCTTCATCATGGTCTCCTCGTTGACGGACTGGCCTTCGCGACCAATGAAGTAGCGGTACATGTCGACGTCGAAGTACCTGATGGAATAGACGGTCGGGAGCGGGACGTACACGAAGATGTTGTCCACGTAGAAGCAGTGCTCGGGAAGCTTGAGGTTGATGTCGCGCAAGAGCTCCGTGCGGTATATGACCGAATGCATGAGCAGGTACTGGCTCGGCTTGAAACGGCCGATGTCGTCCCACGTGAACTCCCGGTCGGTCGGGAACACGTTCGTGTAGCTGATCGTCGTGCTCGTCCCCTCGTAGACCTTCTCGTAGACGTAGTTTCCGATCACGAGGTCGGTCGCATCGCGCAGCTCGCTCTGCTTGCGCAGGTACGGCATTATCTGCGCCATGGCGTCCGCATCGAGCCAGTCGTCCGAGTCGACGACCTTGAAGTAGCGCCCGCGGGCGTTCTCGAGCCCGACGTTCACGGCCGAGCCGTGCCCGCCGTTCTCCTTGTGGATGGCGTAGACGCTTCGGGGGTAGCGCTCGTGCCACTCGTCCGCCTTGGCCGCCGTGTCGTCCTTCGTGGAGCCGTCGTCGACGATGAGGATCTCGATGTCTCCCCTGCCGTCATCGCATGCGAGGAGTGACTCAATGCACTTGTCCATGTATTCCGCAGAGTTGTAGCACGGCACCGCGAACGTGATCGTCTTCACGTATGCTCCTCTTCCCCCGAGTTACCGACTCCCCTTCAGAAAGAGCCAGAGACCATTTTTATTCAACCACGGATAATTGCCATGCCTTACGATGCAAATACGGGAAAAACGCATCTATTAGATATGAAACGGGAGGTTCCATGAGCGCATTTTTGAACAGCATCGTCGCACGGGCCAAGTCTTCGAAGAAGACCATCGTCTTGCCCGAAGGCGACGATCCTCGGACGCTCGAAGCAGCCGAGCGCATCCTTGCCGACGGCATCGCCGACATAATCGTGCTCGGCGATCCGGACGAAATCGCGAAAAGCGGGCACGACCTCGCATCCGCGCGCATCATCGACCCGAAGACGAGCCCTGAGCGCGAGCGGCTCGCAGAGCGCCTCTTCGAGATCCGCAAGCACAAGGGCATGACCCCCGAGCAAGCACTCGAGAAACTCGACGACGTGCTGTACTACGGCGTCATGCTCGTGAAGGAGGGCGTCGCCGACGGCATGGTCGCAGGTGCCTGCCACGCGACGGGCGACGTGCTGCGCCCGAGCCTCCAGATCCTCAAGACCGCACCGGGCGCCGCGCTCGTCAGCGCGTTCTTCGTCATGGTCGTGCCCGATTGCGACCTGGGAGCGAACGGCACGTTCGTGTTCTCGGACTGCGGCCTCGAGGTGCAGCCCGACGCCACGCGCCTCGCGAACATCGCCGTGTCCTCGGCCGCCTCGTTCAAGTCGCTCGTCGGCGAAGAGCCCGCCGTGGCGCTGCTCTCGCATTCCTCGCACGGCTCGGCCAGAAACGACGACGCGGCGAAGGTCGTCGAGGCGACCGCCATCGCGAAAGAGCTCGCGCCCGAGCTCGCGCTCGACGGCGAGCTGCAGCTCGACGCTGCCATCATCCCCGAGATCGGCGCGTCCAAGGCGCCCGACTCGAGCGTCGCCGGCCACGCGAACGTCCTCGTTTTCCCCGATCTCGATGCGGGCAACATCGGCTACAAGCTCGTCCAGCGCCTCGCGAAGGCTGAGGCGTACGGCCCGATCACGCAGGGCATCGCCGCTCCCGTGAACGATCTTTCGCGCGGTTGCACCGCAGACGACATCTACGGCGTCGTCGCCATCACGTGCGTTCAGGCGCAGAACAACGGCTAGAAGTCCTGCTCGCCAGGAAAACGGAGCGGCCGCCCTCGGGCGGCCGCCTTTTTGTTTGCGCTCTACGCCTAGAAATAGAACAGGTCGGGATCGTAGTCGATGTCGGGATCGGCGATCAGGTCGTGGACGAGCTCGTACGTGTCGCGTGCGATCATGAGCTCCTCGTCCGTCGGGATGATGACGATCAGCACTTCGGAGCGGTCCGACGAGATCTCGCGCTCGCGCGCTCCGGAACGGTTGCGCTCCTCGTCGAGGATGATGCCCATGGTCTGCATGCCGGCGAAGATCATGCGCCGCATCTTCGCGCTGTTCTCGCCGACGCCGCCCGTGAGCACGATGCAGTCGACGCCGCCCATGACGGCGATGTACTGGCCGATGAACTTCTTCGCGGAATTCGAGTACATCTCGTAGGCGAGCAGCGCGCGCTCGTTGCCGTGTTCCGCCTGCTCGTCGACGCTGCGGAGGTCGTTGCTGATGCCGGACACGCCCAGGAGACCCGACTTCTTGTTCAGCAGGTCGTTCATCTCGTCGGTCGTGAGCCCCTCCTTGTCCATGACGTACGTCACGATGGCGGGGTCGATCGAGCCGCAGCGCGTTCCCATCATCAGTCCGTCGAGGGGCGTCATGCCCATCGAGGTGTCGACGGCGATGCCGTGGTCGACTGCCGTGATGGAGCACCCGTTGCCGAGATGGCATGTGATGAGCTTCAGGTCGCGCAGGTCCTCGTCGAGGAAGTCGGCCGCGCGTTCCGCGATGTAGCGGTGCGACGTACCATGGGCTCCGTACTTCCTTATCGCGTACTTCTCGTACAGCTCGTACGGGAGCGGGTACATGTAGGCCTTCGGCGGAAGCGACTGGTAGAACGAAGTGTCGAACACGGCGACCATAGGCGTGTCGGTCATGTGGTGCTGGCATCCGCGGATGCCCATGATGGCAGCCTTGTTGTGGAGCGGCGCGAGCTCGGCCATCTCGTCGATTTTCTCGATGACGTCCTCGTCGATGATGACGGAACGGTCGAAGTACTTGCCACCTTGGACGATGCGGTGGCCTACGGCGTCGATCTGGTCGAGCGAGTCGATCGCCTTCGTGGGGCCGCTCGTCAGCGTCTCCAGCACGAGTGCGACGGCGTCGTCATGCGTGGGAAGAGGCAGCTCGTCGACGTGCTCGTTGCCGCTGAGTCCGTGCTTGTGGACCGCTTCGTCCGTTCCGACGCGCTCGCAGAGGCCCCTTGCCAGGAGATGCTGGGTTTCGACGTTGATGAGCTGGTATTTGAGCGATGAAGATCCTGCGTTTATGACGAGTACGTTCATATGAACCCCCTCGGTGCGTTTTTATGTAGACGTTATTGTACCGAGAGCGGCCATATTTGCATGTGAATCATGTGCCAGCAATCGGCAAACGGTGAGACGGCGCAAGACGCTGCGCCACTGGGCGCTCTTCGGCGCAGTTGACACGAGCGATAGGCGCGCCTTTGCCGAAGCGCGATTAGGAGAGCGTCGTGTCGCGGACCGTGTCGTCCTGCTGCCCGGAAAGCTCGCCCATGAGCACTTCCACCTTCTGCTCGGCGTCTGCCAGGCGCTTCTGCAGCGATGCGATGAGGGCCACGCCGCGCTCGTATGCCTGCAGCGTCTCCTCGAGCTCGAGCGAGTTGCTCTCGAGCATGCGCACGATCGCGTCGAGCTCGGCCGATGCCTCGCGGAACGTCATCTCGTCGATGGGCTTCTTCTCGTTCATTGATCGTCTACCTTTCGTTGACGTTGAAAATGTCCTTCTTGACCGCGTCCCTCACCTCGCAGTCGAGCACGCCGTCGCCGAGCGTGAGCGAGATCAGGGAGCCTGCGGGAGCCTGCTCGACCGATTTCACGATCTTGCCCTGCTCGTCACGGGCGAACGAATAACCGCGCGCGAGCACGCCGAGCGGAGAGAGGTCCTGCAGCCTGCCTGCCTGGGCGGACAGCTCGAGCCTGCGCTTCTGCGTCAGGCGCGGCCCGTTCGAGAGCAGCCGCTCGCGCGCGTTGTCGAGCGCCATGCCGCGCGCCTGCAGGCTTATGGGCAGGGCGCGTGCCAGGCGCTCGGCCGCCGCGTCGACCGCGAGCGCCTCCGAGCTGAAAAGCGTAAGCGGATCGGCGAAGAACGGCTTGTCCGCCGCGCGTTCGACGAGCGACTTGCGCGCCTCGAGCTGGCGCATGACGCTGCCGCCGAGGCTCGCCGCGCGCGTCGCGAAAAGCGACTCGAGGCTTTCCGCAGATGGGCTCACCGCCTCCGCGGCGGCCGTCGGCGTTGAGGCCCTGAAATCCGAGACCATGTCGGCGATGGACGTGTCGACCTCGTGGCCGATTCCGGTGACGACCGGGACGGGGCATGCCGCGATTGCGCGCGCGAGGCCCTCGTCGTTGAAGGGCATGAGGTCCTCGAACGAGCCTCCGCCGCGAACGACGAGCACCACCTCGGCGCCTGCGGCGACGACGCAGCGGAGCCCTTCCGTGAGGTACCCGGGCGCCTGCGCCCCCTCGACGGGCACGCCGGCGAGATACACCGTTGCAACCGGGAAGCGCCGCCTCAAGGTCCTGAGGACGTCGTGCACCGCGGCGCTGCGCGGGGACGTGACGAGGCCGATCTTCTCGGGAAACAGCGGGATGCGCCTTTTTCGCGCCTGGTCCGTGAGCCCTTCGGCCTGCAGCTTCCGGGCGATGTTAGCGACCTTGAGGCGCAGGTTTCCCTCGCCTGCCAGCTCGATGGAAAACACGTCGAAGTTCATGCGTCCCTTGGCGGCGTACAACGTGAAGCGCCCGGTCAGCTCGACGAGCATTCCGACTTTGAGCTCGATGCCCGATGCGCGGTAGCGGTTGTTCCACATCATGCACGGGAGGCTCGCGCCCGAGTCCTTGACGGTGAAGTAGGCGGCCTTGTAGCCGGGCTTCACGGAGACCTCGGAGACCTCGCCGAGTATCCTGACCGTCAACGCCTCGAGCGAGGACTTCGCGAGCGACATGGCGGCGGACACGCTGAGGGCGCCCGTGCCTTGCTGCTGGCCGGCGGCCGCATCTTGCCGCCCGGCAGCGCCCGCTTCCTGGTAGCGGGTGTACGAATCGGATGAATATCCCATGCCGTACCCCGGCTAGTTGTCGCGCACGTTCAGCAGGTACAAAAGCTGCAGCACGGATGCGAGCGCAGCCGCGACGTACGTGAGCGCGCAGGCGCGCAGGACCGAGAAGGACCCTGCGACCTCGCCGGAGGGGAGGCCGATCGTCTTCATGTAGTCCATGGCGCGATGCGATGCGTTGAACTCGACCGGCAGGGTGACAATCTGGAACAGCACGACGATGACGTACATGATGATGGCGATGTCGATGAGGTTCGCCATTTGGAAGAAGATGCCGAGCAGCAAAAGCCAGATCCAGGCGTTCGACGCGATGTTGACGGCCGGCACGATCGCGCTCCTGATCTTCAGCGGCGCATATCCCTGGGCGAACTGGCAGGCGTGGCCGACCTCGTGGCAGGCCGTCGCGTACGCGGTGACCGTGCTGTAGTCGAACACGCTCGGCGACAGCGAGATCGAGTTCGTGCGCGGGTCGAAGTGGTCCTGCCCCTCGTTTCCCCGGTAGATGCTGACCCCTTGCACGCCGTTGCGCTGCAGCATGAGCTGCGCCGCCTGCGCCCCGGTAAGGCCGCTCGAGGAACGCACCTGGCTGTACTTCTTCAGCTGCGACTTCACGTACCCGGAAGCGGCCATGCCTATGACCAGCGTAACGATTACAAGCATCCAGTAACTCATCATGGTTCCTTTCGGTTGGCCATTCTCTCAACGGAGATTATAGCCGTTCGAGTCGACGGCCTCGCAGTTGTAATTGTGTTGTCAGCGTTCGCGGGTAAGTTGCCGTCATTGCGCATGCAACCGGGGCTTACGCTTACCATGTTTGTCATCTTTCGCGGGGCTTTACCCTCCCCTGCGCGGCGCTAAACGCGCTTCACGCGGACCTTCCCGTTCGATATGGACAGTACGATCCTGCCCTCGAGCAGGTCGACGAGCTCGTTTCCCACGATGTCGCGCCGCCAGCCTTTCATGATGTCGACGCCTTCGTAGTGCCCGCGCGCGATGGCGACGAGGTCCGAGTGGTTCGCGAGCGTGGGCACGGCGATGTCGTTCTGCTTCGCGCGCAGCCTCACGATGGACATGAGCAGGTCGACCTGGGCGTCGACGTTCGGCTCGGCGCGGTTGGGCTGCGTGATCTCGGGCCACGCCTCCGGGCTCGAGTCGAGCGCGGCCACGACGAGCGCGATGAGCTCGCGGGCATCGCGCGTGGTCACGCGCTCGCGGAACCCCCTGACCATGAACAGGTCGTCGATGGTGCGCGGTTCGCGCTTGCACGCCTCGACGATCTGCTCGTCGGTGAGGATCCACTTGCGCGGCACGTTGCGCTTGCGCGCCTCTATCTCGCGCCATGCCGTCATCTCGCGGGCGGCGGCCATCTGGCGGCGCGAAAGCTGCATGATGTGCTTGAGCTTGCGGAATCGGTTCTGCTCGTCGACGAGGTACGTCTCGGGATTCGACATCTCTGCGAAATCGGCCTCGAGCCACGAAAGCCGCCCCTTCGCCTCGAGCTCCTCTACCATTCTCCTGTACATCTTCGGGAGGTAGCGCACGTCGGCTTCTGCGTACTTGAGCTGGGAGTCGGAAAGCGGGCGCGCGGACCAGTCGGTGAACGAGTCGACCTTCTTCAACTTCACGCCGCAGACGGAATGCACGAGCGATGCGTAGCCGATTTGCTGCGTCTGGCCCAGAAGGGCAGCTGCGACCTGGGTGTCGAATATCGGCTTCGGAAGCGTGCCGACCTCGTAAAGTATGATCTCGAGGTCCTGGTATCCCGCGTGGAAGATCTTCACGATGCGCTCGTCGGCGAACAGCTCGGCGAGCACCTTCAAATCCTCGACGGCGAACGGGTCGATGATCACGCTCTCGTCGTCGGTCGCCATCTGGATGAGGCACAACTTGGGGTAGTACGTCTTCTCGCGCAGGAACTCGGTGTCGATTGCGAGGACCGACGAGCTCTTCGCCCGTGCGACGAATTCTTCCAAATCGTGCTGTGATGCTATGTACATGTGCCAAATCTCCACGGTTTCGTTGTGCATAAGAGTTACCATCATAGCATCGCGAGCTATTCCGAAACGAGGCGCCCATGAAGCTGCTCATTGTAAACAACATTTCATCGGGTATTGGCGACGGCGCCATATACGACTACCTGCGCGTCATGGCGGCGGACGGCGACGAGACCTGCATTCGGAACACCGACGGCACGACGGACGTAACGTCGCTGGTCTCCGACGCGCGAGATTTCGATGCCGTCGTCGTCGCGGGCGGCGACGGAACCATGGCGGCGGTGGCCTACAAGCTGGCCGGAATGAAGGTGCCGATTCTCCCCTTCCCCGCAGGAACGGCCAACCTTCTGGCCAACAACCTGCTATCGCCGTTCGAGCCG
>ODAI012557705.1_pt1 | contig 14369 bp, 10 predicted proteins | sample 1539321 | NCBI WGS metagenome assembly ODAI01 (sample SAMN02144231, study PRJEB22623) | gut metagenome | biome: sheep rumen | host: Ovis aries | place: New Zealand
ACCTATTACGCTCAACCGCGGGGCTTGCTTGACACGCTGCAACGGTAGCCTTTTTGCTGCACATTCATTTCATTTGTCCAGCCGATATGCAAGCTCGATATCTACAATGCGTTTTTCCTGCCTTATTATCTTGGCAGTTGCGTGCTGCTTATTGAATTTTCAACGGATTCCGTTTCTGATTATAAAACCGTGCATTTCCAGCGTGGCCAAAAACTGCACCACTCTGTTCAGCATTTTATCGCTTTCGGCAGGGAAGGCTTCGGTCATCGCTTTTAGGATGTCGCTTACCGTTGCTTTTCCGTCCAAGACCTGCCACAAAAGAGAGCCATATTTATCGAGCGAAATGTGAGAAATTTTCGGCTTTTTGAAAAATCTTTGGGCGATGGAGTTGAAAAATCCCCTGTTTTCCATGTCGATTTCCACAAATCCATCGTCTTTTACCCGCCAGGGCCGGCTTTCATTCTTGATGAAAACCAAGTCCATATAGTTGGCGGGAATTTTTTTTGTTTTATGCATTCTTTTTGTTTCTCGTGAAGAAGACCATGCTTGCCAGCAGAAGAACGAAGAAAATCAGGCCGCCCGCATTTCCGAGAATGCTGCCCATGTTTATTGTCTGTAAGAGCGACTTTCCGTTTGACATGGGAATAACTGCGAACACTGCCAGCAAAATACCGATAAGGCCTTCACCGGCGATAAGTCCCGAACTGTAAAGAATACCGCGATCTGTGATTGCTTTTCCTTTTTCTCCTTTTCGGTCAAAGAATGCGCGGAGCAGACCGCCGATAAAAATCGGAACAGAAAGATGAATCGGAAGATAGAGACCGACAGCCACAGGAAGAACAGGAATTCCGATTACTTCGATTGCCACTGCGATTCCAACCCCGGCGAAAACCAGAATCCATGGCAGGTTTCCGCCCATAACGCCTTCAACGACAAGTTTCATCAATGTAGCCTGAGGAGCCGGAAGTTCCTTTGAGCCGAAGCCCCATGCCGCATCCAGAAGATACATGATTCCGCCGATTGCGATTGCCGAAACGATACAACCAATAAGCTCGCCAATCTGCTGATTTTTCGGCGTAGCGCCCACGATGTAGCCGGTTTTCAAATCCTGAGACATGTCGCCTGCCATTGATGCGATGATACAGATGATTGTTCCCACGCAGATTGCGCTTACCATGCCGGCGGCTCCTGTGTGGCCGGTTGATTTGAGCAGGGATGTTGCAATCAGAAGCGTTGCGATTGTCATGCCAGAGACCGGGTTGTTTGAAAAGCCTACAAGACCGACCATGCGGGCTGAGACCGTGGCAAAAAAGAAGCCGAAAATCACGATGATGATGGCTCCCAAAAGACCCACAGGAATTGCAGGCAAAAGCCAGATAACAGCAACGATTACGAGAGCCAGAATCAAGAGTGGTTTCATTGAAAGGTCACGGTTTGTGCGTGTCTCAACGGCTTCCTTGTGACCGAATCCGCTGACAGCTTTTTTGAAAGTCCTGATGATTGTGGGAAATGACTTAATCAGGCTGATGATTCCTCCTGCGGCGACAGCTCCCGCACCCACATAGCGGAGGTAGTTGCTCCAAATTCCCCATGCGCCGAGTTCAGAAACCGGTGCACTTGCAGGGGCAAAAACAGAAGAAAGACCGAAAAAATTAATCAGCGGAATTATGACGAACCAGCCGATTACGCCGCCTGCGAACATATAGGCAGAGATTTTTTTGCCGCAGATGTAGCCGACACCTGCAAGGGCTGGAAGAACATCCGCACCAAAGCCCGTACCGAATTTTTTGATGCTCCAGTCAATTTCTGAAGGGAAGAGACGCAATCCGTCAGCGATGAATTTGTAGAGGGCCGCGATTCCGAGACCAGAGAAAACGGTCTTTGATTTTTCGCCGCCTTCTTCTCCTGCAAGCAAAACCTCCGCACAGGCAGTTCCTTCCGGGAAGGGAAGAATTCCGTGCTCCTCGACGATAAGAGCCGAGCGGAGGGGAACCATAAAAATAAGACCCAGCAAAGCCGCGCAGAGGGAGATAATCGCTATGACCCAGAATGACGGTTTTGTAATCGCGTCACTTTCGTTTGCCCACATAAAGAGCGCGGGGATAGTAAAGATTGCTCCGGCGGCAAGGGATTCACCGGTCGAGCCGATTGTCTGCACCAGATTGTTTTCAAGGATGGAATCCCGCTTCAAGATGATTCGGATGATTCCCATTGAGAGAACGGCGGCAGGAATTGAAGCCGAGACGGTCATGCCGACCCGGAGACCCAAGTAAGCGTTTGCCGCACCAAAGAGCACGGCAAGGATTATTCCGAGACAGATTGAAACCGGAGTGATTTCTGGCAGCACTCGGTCAGCGGAAATGAATGGTTTGAATGACTTTTCTTCCATAAAAGAAAATCTCCAACTAGAGCATAGAATTTGTCGGAAAAGTTGATGAATCAGCATTTCCTAAAGCTGATAAACTTGGTTTAAATAATTAAATTGATAAACCGAATGACCATTATAATAGAAAATTGTAATTTTTTAAAGCAGAAAGATAGTAAAACCCAGGGTCTCCGCATTTGCCTGTGCCCTTTTTGTCTCTTGTGTGAATGCAGTACAATACGTTACACTGCTTTTATGGAAGTATTAGACCCCCACATTTTGACTGCTGAAACAACATTCAGAATTGAATTTTTTGAGGTAGATTCCATGAGAATCGCCTGGCACGGAAACTATATCAATTATTTTGAAAAAGCCCGCTGCACTCTTCTGGAAAAAATCGGCTACACCTACATCGACATGGAAAAAGACGGCTATGCCTTTCCTGTCACCGAAGTAAAAGTAAAGTACATAAAATCCCTGCGCTTTAGCGACATCTGCCGGGCAAAAGCCATTCTGGACGAATACGAAAATATGCTCAGAGTAAAGTTTGAATTATACAACGCCAGAACTGGTGAACTCACCACAAAAGGTTCCGTAAGCCAGATGTGTGTCAGTCTTGCCACGGGGAAGAGTCTCTTTGTATGCCCAAAAACATTTACAGACAAAGTTGATGCCCTTATCCGGGCCGGCGGCTTTTCAGACTAAAAAATACCCTTCTGTGACAAAATTCTTGCGACCATAATGCCAAAGACAATTTTCTGCTTGGGGAAAGTGCGCGCAGGCTTAAAGACATCATAACAGACAAGAATGTCCGGAGTACCGTCTTCTTTTCTGCACAAAACTTCCAGCGTAGAGGAAACCTTGTCCGTCAGGTACATATCATATTTTTCCTTGTCTACGGTATCAAAAACATTGATGTTGTCCGCCTGAAAGAAATCATAGTCGTTAAAGTACTTAAAATAATCAGCACCCAGATTATGCTGACGAAAATTGACATCATCATGCCCCGAAGAATAGGCAATATTGTAGGCAAGACCGTCATATTTAAAGACCGTCATTTTGTGAACCTGCAGGAAGTCCGTCAGTTTTGGAATCAGATTTTCTATCAGTTGATTTTTCTTTTCTCCTGGCTTGTACACAGAAAGCATGTGCAAAATGGAAATTTCAGTTTCTACGCTTTCTGCATACCGCTTGCCGGAAACCAGATCCTTTAAGCCTTCATCATTTTTCTGAATTACCGAATCATGCAGTTCCGGCCGGTAGATTACATAGCAGTTGCGTCCGCGGCTCTTGGCAATGTAGAGACATTTGTCAGCGATTTTAAATGCATCCTCGTAGGTGGCGGCATTCTGGGGAATACGAACAATACCCATGGAACAGGTTACCACGCTGCCCGGATTGATTGCCGGAATTGCCCACTGAATTCCCAGGCGGATATTACGGGCAATAGTCCGTACGTCATATTCTTCCGTTCTTTCCAGATAGCAGATAAACTCATCACCGCCAATTCTTCCGGCAAAACCAAGAGAACCCAGGGCTTCCTGAATGACTTTTGAAACAGCTACCAGAACTTTGTCTCCAAAGGCATGGCCAAAAACGTCATTGCATTCCTTAAATTTATCCACATCGATGATAAAAAGCGAACCGGACTGCTTGGAAACATTGATTTTATTAATCAGCATTTCCGTAACGGTTTTCTTATTGTAAAGATTGGTAAGTCCGTCAAATTTTTCTACAAAGAGACCGTCATCTTTTACGCTGGCATCTGTAGAAATAAGGGCAAGGTAGGCCGTTTTTTTGCGGGTGCTGAATTTTCTGGACATAATGTGAACTTCTTCTCCATCCAGAGTCAGCAGATGATAAGACCTGTCTATTTCCTTGCGGGACATATCTTCAAAAAGCTGTGAAATCTGTTTTGAATTTTCTTCCAGAGAAATATCAATCTTAAAGAAATCAAGAAAATAATTGCGGAAAGTCTCTTCATTGCCTTCAAAAAGGTCAGTCAAATCCCTGGTGTTCTGCAGACAATAGCGGCTGCCGTCAAAAGTAAAAAAATAGGAATTGAAATTGTTTAGAATCTTCTGGTACTTGCGGTTTTCAAAGATGATTTTTTCCAGCATTTCCATCAGATAGGAAATTTCCTGCATCGTGACTGAAAAAAGGTTTCCATCTTTGTTCACCTGTACAATGCAGTTCATGTGGTCATTACGGGGAGTGAATTCCGCAATAAAATAGGGATTTTCCGTTTCCTCATTGCAGGAAGAAAGAAAATACTGGAAATTTTTTCTGTTCCGTTCGTCCATGTAATCGCCAAGATTTACATTGCTGTCAACGGTATTGAATAAGCGGAGAAAATTTCTGTTTGCCTCGGTAACCTGAAGCTGGCTGTCAACCGTAAAGGAAATGTCGCTGATTCTTCGCTGTCTGATAGCTGCCGGACTCTCTAACATAACACTAATATACTATAATGTCTCTCTTTTTTCTACTCTTTTCTTTTTTACCTTCATTCATTAGAATTGTTTTATATAACGATGAAAAAACCGATTTTTGCCGCCATTTTATTCTGTGTAACCGCATTAACCTTTGGAGACATATTTGACCACCCCCTTACAGATGAAAGCAAAAGTGTCTTCCAAAAAATAAGCCAGTCGATTGCATCCCATAAGGTGCAGAAGGGTGATTTTACCCAGACAAAATTCATCAGCAAACTAAAGCGTGAACTGTCATCTTCCGGCAGCTGCATAATTTCCAGGGAAGACGGCATCATGTGGCAGACAAAAAAGCCTTTCCCCTCCACGATGATTGTAAGTGCTTCCTCGGTGGTGCAGATTTCTTCCAGCGGAAAAAAATCTGTACTGCAGGCAGAGGGCAATGCCACTTTTGAATCTTTTGCAAAAGTCATCGGTTCCGTTTTTCAGGGCGGAGAAGAATTAAGCGAAAAGAATTTTGACATCTTTTTTGAAGGCAGTGAAAAAGCCTGGTCTGTAGGACTTATCCCCAGAGAAAAAAGCATACGCACAATTGCAGACCGCTTTTTGCTGCAGGGCGGAGAAGCTCTGACCTCTGTGACCATGCATGAAAAAAACGGCGATTTTATCCGCTACGAATTTGCAAACCTTAGCTTTCCGGCTACACTGACAGACAATGAAAAAGCATTTTTTGAAAAGCAATAGACTCCCCCTTTTGTGGGTGATTTTTCACGCCGGCCTGCTGCTGGCTCTGGGGTTTTCCCTGGCTTTTGGCCGCCGCCTGCATTTTAATACCAGTCTTTTTGACATTCTGCCGCCATCCCATTCGCTAAAATCCGCAGCCCAGGCAGATGCAGAACTTGCCGCCCTTACAAGCCGCAGCGTCACTATTCTCGCATACGCCCCGGATTTTTCTCTTGCAAAAGGAGCGGCCGAAGATTTGTATGCCTGCTACAAGGGGAAAAATCCGCAGGAATTTTTTTTTGAAGACATCACGTTATATGTAGACTCCTCCGCCACCCGCCAGCTCAAAGATTTTTTGCATGAACACCGTTTTTCACTTTTGGACAGGGATACGGTCTCCCTGCTACAAAATGGCGGCGCGGAAGAAGTGGCCCAGGATGCCCTCAGCCGCATTTATTCTGCCTTTTCCTTTACAGATTTTTCCGGCCTGGAAACAGACCCCTTTGACCTGACCGGCGGCATCCTGCAGCGTTTTCTGTCTGCGGCCACTACAGGCGCTTCCATGAGCGTAAAAGACGATGTGCTTGCCGCCCAAAAAGACGGATTCTGGTATGTCATGCTGCGCGGCAGGCTGTCCCCCGACGCAATCTCCCTTACCGGAAAAAAATCTGCCGTCAGGGACATCTATTCCCGCTGTGAAGAAATTTCCCGTAAGACTGCCGCTGAGGAAAATAGCGGAGTACAGTTTGCCTTTAGCGGAGTGCCTTTCCACAGTTACGAAAGTTCTTCTTCAGCACAAAGGCAGGTTTCCGTCATCTCCACAATCGGCATGCTCTTAGTCATCCTGCTTTTTCTGTATGTTTTCCGCTCGCTAGTGCCGGCACTTATTTCTGCGGGAGCGGTTGCCCTTTCCTGCGGCCTTGCCCTTGCCTCGGTACTGCTGGTTTTCGGGCAGATTCATGTGCTCACCTTTGTCTTTGGAACCACGCTCATCGGCACCTGCGTAGACTATTCAATTCATTATTTTGTCCACTGGAAAAACGATTCTTCCCTTTCTGACGGTACCGCCATCCGCCGGAAAATTTTAAGGGGAATCGGAATCAGTTTTGCCTCTACGGAAATATGTTTTGCCGCCCTCTTTCTGGCACCCTTTCCCTTCCTCAAACAGGTATCCGTCTTTCTTTTTACCGGACTCATGAGCGCTTTTCTGGGAGTCATCTGCCTCTACCCCCTTCTTCCCCTGCCCGCAAAAAGAGCCCTGCCAAAAGAGGAAAAAGCAACCCGCTTTCCCTGGCACAAAATTGTCCGTCCTCTGCCCCTGCTGCTTGCAGTCTTTTCGCTTTTCATTCTTTTTATCAGCCGCAAGCCGCTCACCATCGACAACAATCTCCGGGACATGTACAGCATGAGTCCGCGCCTTTTTGAAAGTGAAAAAATTGTAAATCAGGTGCTTGATTACGGTTCTGCCGGCTGGTATTTTCTTGCAGAAGGAGAAAGCGCGGAATCCCTTTTGCAGACCGAAGAAGCCTTTTCTCAAAAACTTGCGCAAGCTCAGAAAGAAGGCAAACTGGGGTCATTTCTTTCTACAAGCGCCTTTATTCCTTCGAAAAAGACCCAGGCTCAGAGTTATGATGCGGCATCTTTTCTGCTTGCACTGGCAGGAGAACAATATTCCGCCCTGGGTTTTGCCCAAAATGTAAGTGACGAAAAAACCTTGTCTGAACAATACGCGGCAGAATATCAGCAGGCAAAAAATGTCTCTGTCAGCCCGGAAGCAAGAATTCCCGACATTCTTTCAGGCGTCACCAGAAATCTCTGGCTGGGAGAAATCAAGGGCAGATACTATTCCTGCATACTACCCCTGCACGCCCAGGATGCAGACTATTTCCGCTCCCTGACAGAGGACTTTCCTTCCGTCCATTTTGTAAACAAAAGTGCCGACATCGCCTCTGAACTCAACAGCCTCACTGCAACCATGCTCAAACTCTTGGCGGCTGCATTCCTTCTGGTTCTTGTGATTTTGTTTTTCTGTTATCCGCCAAAAACAGTAGCCCGTATCGCCTCCATTCCCCTGCTGGTAGTGCTGGTCACTCTTTCTGTGCTGACAGCCCTTCACATTTCCCTGGGATTTTTTAGCGTAACGGGTCTGGTTCTTACATTTGGACTGGGACTGGATTATATCATCTATGCGATTGAAGGCGAAAAATCAGCAGAAAAACTGAACAACCTTGCCATTCTCATTTCTTTTGCCACCACAGCCCTTTCCTTTGGGGCACTGGCACTCATAGATTTTGCACCGGTTCATACTATCGGAGTAGCTGTTTTCAGCGGTCTGACCACTGCCTGTCTGTGTGCATTTGGAATGACGGCAAAAAAGTAAGCTAAGCCTGTAAAGTGCGCAGAGCCTGGGCGCAGTCGCATACTGCCTGTGTACCGCCGCTGCACAAAGCCGTAGCCATAGGGCGGCCAACAGCCACTTCTTCTGCACCAAGAGCTATTGCGGTGGCTACATCTTCAGCCGTACGAATGCCGCCGTCTACCCAGAGTGAAGCGCAGTAGTTGCGCAGTTCCTTTGCATGGCTTTGTAAAAATTCGGCGGTACTACCCGTCCGTGTCTCTATGCGTCCGCCATGGTTTGAAATATAGACTACATCCGGGCGGACTTCTTTTACAAGGGCAATATCATCTTCAGTAAAAACACCTTTGATGATAAAGGGAACATGCAGGGCTTTTTTTATTTCAAGCAGCTGGCTTACTGTCTTTTTTTCCAGTTTTACCAGATTGCGCATGGTAACAATATTGTAGGAATCAATGTCTATGCCAATGGAATCTGCTACGCTGTCCGCCCATGAAATGCGTTCTAAAATGCGCTCATTGTCGTAGGGTTTTATGAAAACAGAAGCCTTTACTTTTTCATCCTGCTTTTGAATCCATTTTACCGCGCCAATTCCAGCCTGCAGTTTTAAATCCGGTGTACCATCACCAATACAGAGTCCCAGACCCGCCTTGTAGGCAGAAAAAAGCATGGTGTAGTAATATGACTGTTCATCTTCAAAGCCGATATTTTCCACGGCTCCGGTCATAGGTGCAAGACGGATTTTTGGTTCAAAAGAATTGTTATCCAGAAAGCGGGAAAGCAGTGAGGGGTCAGCTTTACGACATTCAGCCCAGCCCTGACAGTTTGCAATGAAATTTCCATTGTTGTACACGCCACCCATACCGGGCATTTCTCCCGTACAGCCATTTCCATCGCAGACCGGGCAAAAATGGCACTTAAATGCAGGCATGTTGTTTTCCAAGATTTTCCCACCAAAAAAAAGATACTTTAGTATATAGAACAAAATGCCCCTATGCAAGGCTTGCCAAAAAGTATTCTGCCTGTGCTTTTCTTCTAAATAAAATTTTTGGAAATCCGATAATAAAGAGACAGAAAGAGATTTCTTAAAATTTGGGAGATTTAATGAAAAACTCTAGTAAAGCTTCGCTTGCTGCGGGAATCGGTCTGATTATCCTTGCGGCATTATTTTCTATCTCACTTCTTCTGGTCTTGTTTGACTTTGGCAAGGCAAATCCCGTTGCAGAGACCTTTTTATTCCGCGCAGGAAAAATGCTTACGGGCGTTTACGGCTTGTGCTCCGCACTCATTCCCCTTTTCCTGATTGTGGCTGCCTCTCAGTGCTTTACCGAAAACTGGGGCATTAAGCGTGGAGTTCTGCTTTTGGGTTCTGTCATTCCCTTCTTTACATTGGATGCTTTGGAACACATCGCTCGCATTATCATTGCAAACAACGCAGATGCTGTTCTGGGAATAAAACTTTCTACCGCACTGCTGATTGGTCTGGTGATTGTCGCCATCGAATATGCCCTGCTGGCCATGCTGGGAGACACTCTGCAGAATATGCTGGGTTCTCCGTCTGAACAGGAAGATGACGACGATGAAATTGAAGACATTGCCGAAGATGACCGCGTTATGCTCAGCGAAGAAGCGGAAGAGGCAGAAGATGCGGATGACTCAGATGACGATGAAGAAGTTCATGCTGTTCCCCTTGCAGTCCCTCTGGCAAAAAAAGAATACGATGAAAATGAAGAAGTCGAACTGAAAGACGGCGAGTACATCGAAAGCGAAGAAATCTATGATGAAGACTCACTTCCCCCGGAAGATGAAGATGAAGTTGAAGTTGAAGTTGAAGCAGAAGATTCAGAGCCGACAGAAAAAGACATTTCCAAACTGAATTCAGGCGAAGACAATCCCTTTATGCATGTCTTTGATGCGGCAGATGAAGAACCGGCTCAGGAACTTACAGAAGATGTTGCTGACGAAGAACCTGCTGTAGAAGACGCAATTGATCAGGATATGACTGTGGAAGAAGCTCTGGCTCAGTCAGAAAATGACATCCCGGAAGCAGAAGACAAATCTGACGAAAGTGAATCCTTCCACGAACCAGTGCCCTACATTCCCGAAAATCGTGGCCCCGCACCGGAATACAATGAAGACGCATTTTTCCCGGAGCCGGAAGAAGAAGCAACTGAACTTCTGGAACTCGACTCATTTAATCCCGAAGAAGATTCTTACCGCGACATGGTAGTTCCGCCGGATGAAAGTGTTGATGATGTGGAACCGCTTGATGAAGAAGTCCCGCCTGAAGACGAAGAATCTGATGAAGACATTATGTCTGCATTCGGTGATACTTTTGATGAAGAAGCAGATACTTCTTTTGAACCCGATGAATACGATTTAATGGCTCAGAGTGCAGAAGCTCATCGCCTTGCCGACCAGCTGGAAGCAGAAGCGGATGATGAAAATCTCGCAGATGATGAACTTCTTGAAGACGATCTTGACGAAGATGCTTTTCTGGAAGACGACCTGATGGAAGACGCTGAAGACGCAGAAGAAGATTCCCCCAATCAGGAAGTTCAGGAGCCTGAAAAAGAAGGTCTTGATGCCATTTTTGCAGAAATGGACGATGATGCCGCAAGCGACCCGGTTTTTGACGATGAAGATGAAATTTCCGTTCCCGTGCTGGCAGACAGCGCACAGCCTGACCAGATTTCAGCAGAAGCAGAAGATGAAGTCGAAGAGAACGAAAATGTAGACCCCCTCGCGCCACCAGTTGTAGACAGCAATGGTAAGCCTTTTGACAATTCAGATTCTATCGACTTTGAAGACATTTCTCTGGAAGAAATGGAAAGCGATGAGTCAGAAGTTCCTGTTGTTCAGGTAGAAGATGATTTTGATGAAAACGATGAAGGTGTCGTAAAGCTGGAAAGGCCTGAGCCGCTGGTAGAAGAAGCTCCTGCAGCCCCCAAAAAGAAAATCCGCGGCCCCTACAAGATTCCTTCTGATTTGCTGGACACCTATTCCAACGGCGAATACTGGCTGATTGATGAAGAAACAAAACAGGCCGCCTCTGACCTCAAGGAAACACTCAGCGAGTTTAAGATTGAAGCAGAAGTAACGGGAATCCGCAAGGGACCTGTTGTAACGATGTTTGAAATTCTCCCTGCTCCCGGCGTAAAACTGAGCAAGATTGTTGCCCTGCAGGATAATATCGCCCTGCGCCTGGCAGCAAGCAGTGTCCGTATTGTTGCTCCTATTCCGGGTAAACATGCTGTTGGTATTGAAGTTCCAAACAAAGAACGCGCTGTAGTCAGCTTTAAGGAAATTGTAGACCTTGACCTGCCTCAGTTCAATAAAATGGCAATTCCCGTCATTCTGGGTAAGGATATTTCCGGTGAACCCCAGGTGCTCGATCTTGCAAAGACACCTCACCTCCTGATTGCAGGTTCAACTGGTGCAGGTAAGTCTGTCTGTGTAAACAGCATGATTCTTTCCATCCTCTACAAACGCAGTCCTCAGGATGTAAAGCTGATTATGATTGACCCCAAAGTGGTTGAGCTTAAACTCTACAATGATATTCCCCACCTGCTCACGCCGGTCATTACGGAATCAAAACGCGCATTCCAGTCTCTCCAGTACTGTCTGTGTGAAATGGAACGCCGCTACGCTTGTCTGGACGGTATGGGCGTTCGCGATATCGTCAGCTACAACAAGCGTATTGTAGAGCGTAAGATTGCTGCAGAAAAACTGCCTTACATTGTAGTTATCATTGATGAATTTGCAGACCTGATGGCAACCACCGGCAAGGAACTGGAATCTACAATTGCACGTCTCGCCGCCATGAGCCGCGCCGTTGGTATTCACCTTGTACTGGCAACCCAGCGTCCGTCAATCGATGTCATCACCGGTCTGATTAAGGCAAATATTCCAAGCCGCATTGCCTTCATGGTTGCGTCAAAGATGGACAGCCGCATCATCATTGACCAGGTGGGCGCGGAAAAACTGCTGGGTAAGGGTGACATGCTCTATGCAAGCGCAACAGATCCCTTCCCCGTGCGTATTCAGGGTACTCTGGTAAATGATAACGAAGTAGAAGCCGTAGTAGACTATGTAAAACAGTACGGCGAGCCTGAATACATCGATGACGAAATCTTTGTGGATGATGATGAAGAGGGTGGCTCAGGTCCTGGTCTTTTCAGCGACGGTGAAGATCCCCTCTACGATGAAGCACTGCAGATTGTCGTACAGGCAGGAAAGGCAAGCGCAAGTTACATTCAGCGCAGGCTCAAAATCGGATACAACCGTGCTGCCCGCCTTGTGGAAGAAATGGAAGAACGCGGTATAGTCGGCCCTGCAAACGGCAGTAAACCCCGTGAAGTCATCCATGTGCCAAGCTGATGCCCTGGCTGTTAAGATGTAACCCTTAAGATGTGATACAAAACAAAAACCCCTGCCAGATTGACAGGGGTTTTTCTATATCAAATTAAAGTTATTTTACTTTGATTTTTTTGCGGTAGCTTTTTTTGCTGCCGGTTTCTTTTCAGCAGCAGGCTTTTTTTCTGCTTTTGCTGCGGCTTTCTTTGCAGGAGCTTCCTTCTTGGGAACTACACAAACAACAACGCTGTTATCAGTGCTGCTGAAAGGAGCAGGAATATATTTGTCTGCTTCCCAGTCGTTGTCCCAGCGGCTGCCGTCCAGCAGATAGCGGAACTGATATTCTTTACCTGTAGCCAATTCAAGCTCTACAGAGAAAGAACCGTCTTTTGCCTTTTTAAGCGGAGTTTCTGTGCTGCTCCAGCTATTGAAGTCACCAGCAATAGAAATAGATTTAGCGCCCTGAGCAGCTTCTTTCTTTACAGTAAAGACAACCTTGCATTTTTTTCCGTCAGCAGAAAAAGTTTTTTTTAATGCCATAAAGCCTTACCTCTTTTGTAATTGTCAATTTTCAGAGATTAAATCTCAAGAAATAATTATAAAAAAAAATTATATTTTAGTACAGTACTTGACATAAAATTCTTATAGTTTTTGGCAAAAAAAGGCCCGCTTTTCATTGTGACTTTTATTAATTTGTTGTATACTCAAACTACCAATCAGCCCGTTGATTTATCCAAATTGCAGACGGGGACTGTTCCCTAAGGAACAGCAAATCATGCTAAATAGGAGGCTCTTTATGAGTGCTGCCTTATCTAACAATCACTATCTTTTTACATCTGAATCAGTCGGCGAAGGTCACCCCGACAAATTGTGTGACCAGATTTCCGATGCTATTCTGGACGCATGTCTGGAAAAAGACCCGGAAAGTCATGTAGCCTGCGAAACCTTTGCATCTACCGCCCTTGTCCTCATCGGCGGCGAACTTACCACAAAAACCTATGTTGATTTTCAGCAGGTAGCCCGCGATGTAGCCAAGGACATCGGCTACACCAATTCTGATTACGGTCTGGACTGCAACTCTATGGCAGTTCTGAATATGATTCACGCACAGAGTCCTGATATTGACCAGGGTGTAGAAGGCCGCGGTCTTTCTGAATTCAAAGGCCAGCAGGGTGCTGGAGACCAGGGTATGATGTTCGGTTTTGCCTGCAACGAAACCCCGGAACTGATGCCCGCTCCCATCATGTATGCTCACAATCTTTTGCACCGTGCCACACGCCTTCGCAAAAACAAGACAATTGCATGGCTTCGCCCGGACGCAAAAAGCCAGGTCACCATTGAATACGAAGGTCACAAGCCTGTAAGAATTGACACTGTCGTTATCAGCCACCAGCATGACCCGGAAGTAAGTTACGACACCATCAAGGAAGGCGTAATTGAAGAAATCATCAAGCCGGAACTTGAACCCACTGGTCTTCTGGACAAGAACACAAAATATTTCATAAACCCCACAGGACGCTTTGTCGTTGGCGGCCCCTTTGGCGACACAGGCCTTACCGGACGCAAAATCATTGTAGACACCTACGGCGGCATGGGGCGTCACGGTGGCGGCGCATTCAGCGGTAAAGACCCCAGCAAGGTAGACCGTTCAGCCGCCTACATGGCACGCTACATTGCAAAGAATGTTGTTGCCGCAGGTCTCGCAGACCGTTGTGAAGTTCAGCTGGCTTATGCCATCGGCGTTCCCTTCCCGGTTTCTATCATGGTAGACACCTTTGGTACCGGCAAAGTTGCTGACTTTAAAATCAGCGAGGCCGTAAAGGAAGTCTTTGACTGTACCCCCGCCGGCATCATCAAGACCCTGGACTTAAAGCGCCCCATCTACCGCCCCACCGCCTCCTACGGACACTTCGGCCGCAGCGAGTTCAGCTGGGAAAAGACCGACAAAATCGACGCCCTCAAAAAAGCGGTTAAATAACAGGGGAAGAATAAGGGGTTGTCCATTTCTTTTGGACAACCCTTTTTTTTCTGTTTCATATTATTACTGATGATAATGAGTCCCACACTGGACTATATATAATGTACTGCCCAGACTTTTATCATTAAATGTCCTCCCTCAATTCGTGTTCATGACCTTTTC
>ODAI013667013.1_pt1 | contig 14369 bp, 12 predicted proteins | sample 1539321 | NCBI WGS metagenome assembly ODAI01 (sample SAMN02144231, study PRJEB22623) | gut metagenome | biome: sheep rumen | host: Ovis aries | place: New Zealand
AGGCGGAGGCCGCTCTCCCCGTTTAGCGGGGAGACGCTCCGGGTATTACAATGGTATTACTCAGTTTTGTGGTTGGGGCAGAAAAAGTGAGAGACGAAGAAGACGGGAGATTGTGAAGAGGGAATATGGTGAAATTGCCCCTCTAGGCGGAGGCCGCTCTCCCCGTTTGGCGTGGAGACGCTCCGGGTATTACAATGGTATTAGTCAGTATGCAGGGGAGTATGCACCAAACAAGACTACCGTTTTGCAGCGTGAGAGAAGCGATTTTGTGCAGTTAAGAACACCCGAAACTGCCGATTTTGTGCAGTTAAAAGCACCTGAAACTACCGATTTTGTGCAGTTAAGCACCCAAAAAGTGCCGATTTTGTGCAGTTTGGTTGTCTTTTCCTTGCAAATATCAAAAAAAAAGCAGTACCTTTGTGCTCGATTTTTTCATTGAATATTTCGAATGGTATCCGAAATTTTCATTAAATATCTCGAATAGCGAACTGAATTTTTACACTTTTCAGTTATGTACAAGCGCTAACTGCCTGTACTTTAATGGATGGTTACAATGCATCTGCGATTCGCGGTTACGCGGTATAATAAGCAGATAATAAATCAGTAACACATGCGAACCGCTAACCGCGGATTGATATGTAAAACTAATATAGAAGTGCCCTTAATATGTAAATCGTAACTCCTCCAACACAAACTGCCCACCGCAAACGCAGTGGGCAGAATTGTTCATATAAAGGGACGAATTAATATCCTGCGTCCCAAGAATCGAGAGCACGCTCGCCAGGAGCAAGAGTTGCCCAAGTTGAGTTATACTCATTAGCAACCTTCATACTGGTAGCAATTACGTCATTCTTATTGATGCTAACTACTTGAAGCATCGGGCTATTGTATGTCTTCATAATTTTCCTTTCTTTATTTATAGTGACACTTCAATTTACTTGCGAATTACACGTCCGAGAGCATCGAATACAACTCCGTCGCGAAGGATATAAATCTGGCCATTCTCCAAGAACTTAACGGCCTTCTCTTTAGCCTCAACATTCTCAATATTAGTTGCGCTGTTCTCGCCTTCTATTTCAAAACGCAACATAGGCGCACTAGTAGGCAGTTGAGCAGCAGAAAGAACTAAGTATGCTTGATTTGCGCCAACAGAAAAAGCAGCTCCATCTTCTGCTCCATAAGCAAAGCCGACAGAAGAAGCACTCACACCATCCCAGGTAAGGCGATAGTATTTTCCTCCAGTGGCAGCACCCGTAGTGGTTCCTGCATATAAGCGACCCTTTAATAGATTATCAGATACCGTTTCAGGGACGCTACTATAAGCAAAATGATATGTATTTGCTGATGCGTTCACTACAACACCCGAGTTCGCAGGGATTACGTTTCCGGCGGCAATTGGGGATAGAGTGATAACATCATCACTTATAGCACTTGCATAATACGCAGTTGCGCCGGAAGGAACGACTACAGGATAGTCAAGATAGAGAGAAGCCCAGCCGGCAGAGGTGATGGTGAGTTCAAAAGAAGGCTCGGAAGAGATCGGTTCCACTTTAATAGCCATCATGCTTGCACCGCTTGCATTGCCTGAGTACGCATATACATCCGTATTTTCCGTGCCGCAATAATAGTAAACCATGCTTTCAACATCACCAGCCGCAAAAGAGTATGTTTGTTCGTTGTCTCCGAAAGAGGAACCAAACGATAGCGCAAGCCCATTAGGTTGAGCGGCGTCACTAGCCCGAACACCCCAATAGGTGATTTTTACGTTAGGTTTAATCTTGAAGTGAAGATAGTTGCCTTCAGAGGTTCCTTCCTTGCCCATTCTCACACGACCACCAACAGTTTTTCCGTCAATACTCTTTTCCCCGCCGGTAGTTATTTTGAGGGCAGTAGATGTTCCCTTTATTTCCATGTTGTCAATATATCTGCTTTCTGTGATGTCTGTGTTACTACCGCCAACAGCAGTCAGGAATGCAGCTGATGTCCAGAACTTGGTATCAACAGCAGACTGTACAACATTGATTGTGTAGTTGGCATCAGAAGCACCATAAGATTCATTGCCCGCGTAGTGGGCTGTAATAGTGGCAGAACCAACACCAACACCAGTTACTTCACCGTTCTCATCAACAGTAGCGACCTCTTCGTTAGATGACTCGTATGTGAAAATGGCACCTCCGACAGCAGGGGTCAAAGTCGGTACTTTTGTAACATTTTCATCCACTCCTACCGTAGTTGTCGGGCTGACAAATGCCAATGATGTTGCCGTTCGTGAAGCAACGATGGAGTATGTGGCATGAGCAATTTCTCCGTCACCTGCGGCATTTATACCATAGGCGTATAAATAACGTGTGCCCGTTACAGAAGGTACGGTAACATTTGTGCTGTAATCACTCCAAGAATCTGGAGTCTCTTCCGTTTCTGACCATTGATACTTGATACTGGTACTTCCAGTAGATGAAATAGTAATAGAATTTTCTTGCTCTACAGTACCACCGGCAGGAGAGAAGGTAGGTGCAGAGGGTTTTGGCTGCGCTGTGTAAGTAATTACGAATCTGACACCAGCATTGTAACTGCCTGAACTCATATTTGTTATAGTGTATGTTTGACCTACCCCCTTCTTTAGGCCTGCCACACTATTGAATGCCTTACTGGTTAAAGAAGTAGAGGATTTTCTATTATTCCATGACCCAGAAGAAGTCTGTACACTTGTGGTTCCATCAGAAATTGTAAAATTTACTGTTTTATTACTATTATTATCTGCCACACCTTCTGCTGTTATGGCAGTAATAGTTGCGCCGGTAACATTTGTAATAGTAATCGCTGCTCCTACATCCATCGTTATAAGATTATAACTCGTCCATTTAGAACTATAATCATATTGAGTTAACGATTCTTCCACAGCAAACAGAGCATCTGAAGATGTTGTGGTTGAGTTGATAGTATAACTATCTCCCCACACATTTCCTATTGAGCATAGTAAGCCCAATAGGACTAAAGAAAAAATTTTGTGTTTCATAAAATAAATGTTTTAAAGTTGTTATTATTGTTTGTTATAGTTTCCTGTTTAAAATATACCTCATTTTATAACCCGGGCGAGTGTCATACTCGTACTCCGTATCATCGCGCAGGGCTTCCTTGAGTAGCAATCCAACGGCACGTCCGGCTTCTGATTTAGCCTTGACGGCGTTGCCTTTGTATCTCTTAAGGAGCGAGGCATATAACTCCGTCAGAGGGTACTCACTCCATGCATTACTCTCTCTGCCCACAAGTGTATAGGCGTAAAAGCATACATCTCCTTATTCTCTGCATCCGTGCTTGTTTTCAAAAAAGGGGCGCTACTTTCTCAAGCAAACACCCCCTCCAAATTTGTACTAACAATAATTTAAACAAATTTTATATGAAAACAAAAGAGAGTCTGCTTTCGCAGCACTCCCTTACGGAAGCACCTCACCCTCAGCCCTCTCCCAAAGAGAGGGAAGCCTCTCCGCTTGGGGGAGACGGGAGAGAGGTGTTATAAGTACAAGCGCACGTGGCGCTCACGGAAGCAAAGGATATGTCAAAGAGCACGTTCGCATTAGGCACATTCGGATTTGGGGCTCCACCTATAGGCACAAAAAAAGCGTGGAACTGATGCTCCACGTCTCTGTATTGAGGTCCTGAGAAAACCCACGAAAAAAGATATAGATACAAACAGCCCACGCCGATACAGCGTGAACCATTGTCCTTTCGTCTTGTTTTCGTTTTTGAAATTTCTCAGGTTTCAATACACAAGAGCGAAGCACAACGCTTCAGATATGTCATTGTAATCCAATTTCACACTCTTTCCACACACACCTGTGAGAACATTTGACATGCAAAATCGAATTGCGGGTGCAAAGTTACTGCTTTTTTTTGAAATGAGCAAATATTTTGGTCATTTTCCATGCAAAAAATGCATTTTTTTCTTTCGGGTATAAAAAAAATGTCTTATACTGAAATAGGTTTACTCATAAAACGATAAAAAATGTACTATTTTTAAGATTACAACTCAGTTATTGAGTCAACCTTTTTCAGGTTTAGTCACTGCGGTGCGCCTATTCCGCTTCACGGTCATCTCGGCTTTAAGGAGTTCTATGTTTGCTTGCAAACTCGCGCGGCGCACTTACTGACACCCCACGCGAACAAGTTCTTTGGGGACCCCGTACTCCTTGACTGTCCACCGGACACTCTGCGGTGCGCCTATTCCGCTTCACGGTCATCTCTCGGTCATCTCTCGGTCGGGAGAGTGGTGAATTTCGGAGGGTATCAACGGAGGAAAGAATAGCGTCAGGTGGACGGGAACATTGCGGAGACAAGTTTAGTCATCTATATTTATTTTCTGTGGAGTCGTTGAGTAGGGAGAGGTAACTATCGTATCTGGAGGGCGCTAATCGCGCATTCTCGAGGGCGGCACGTACGGCACAGCCGGGTTCTTCCGTGTGGGTGCAGTTGTTAAAACGGCACTGTGCCGACAGGCGGAAAATGTCCTTGAAATAGTGACCGACTTCTTCCCGCTGCATGTCGAATGTTCCGAAGCCTTTGATGCCCGGGGTGTCTATGACCGCGGTGTCGGGCGTGAGGAAATACATCTGGGAGAATGTAGTGGTGTGCATTCCCCTGTCATGCGCATTGCTAATGATGCCGGTCCGCGTCTTTTGCTCGCCAAACAGGCTGTTGAGCAGCGTAGATTTGCCGACCCCAGAGTTGCCGCTAAGGAGCGTTGTTTTCCCTGACAACAGTTGCCCCAAGCCGGAATGAAAAAACGCGTCTTTGTCTTGAGCAATCTGTTCTGCCAAGTGAGTTGCACTTATCGCGAAGACCGGATAACCGATGTCCTCGTATATGAGGCGCAAATAGTCCAATTCGGCACGGTCGTCTTCGTCATACAGGTCGGTTTTGTTGAAGATGAGCACCGCCGGCACCCGGTACGCCTCGCACGTAGCAAGAAAACGGTCAATAAAAGTGGTGCTGGTTTTAGGATGATTAACCGTCACAAGGAGCGCCACCAAATCAACGTTTGCGGCAAGGATGTGGGACTGTTTGGACAAGTTGGTTGAACGACGAATGATATAGTTACGCCGGTCGCAGATGGCGGTGATCCAGTTCGTACCGTCAGGCAACTGTTCCAACTCGACCCTATCCCCCACCGCAACAGGGTTAGTAGAGCGTATCCCTTTTATTCGGAAATTGCCCTTGACATGCGCCTCAACGGTGTTACCGTTTTCCAGCAACACCCCGAAGGCACTTCCCGATGATTTGATGATTAGTCCAAACATGCACGTTTCAAGCAGAGAGGGGCATTGTCCCTCCTCTGAAGTATATTCCGCCGATTAGAAAGAGAGTGTGATCAGACAGTCATGATCTCTTTTTCCTTGGCTGCGTAGAGGTCGTCTATCTTCTTGATAAACTTGTCGTGCGTTTTCTGCACATCTGCCTCCGCATCTTTCTCTGCATCTTCGGGCAGTCCCTGCTTTTGCAGCTTCTTGAACTCCTCAATGGCATCTCTGCGGGCATTCCGTACAGCCATCTTGGCGGTCTCTGCCTCGGCTTTGCATTGTTTGGCGAGGTCCCGACGGCGTTCCTCGGTGAGAGGCGGCATGGTAAGACGGATCACTTCGCCGTTGTTGGACGGAGTGAGACCGATATTGGAGTTGATGATAGCACGTTCTATCTCGCCGATAAGTTTTTTCTCCCACGGTTGAATCGTGATGGTACGTGCATCCGGTACTATTACCGTAGCCACAGAACTGAGCGGTGACATGGAGCCGTAGTAGTCCACCTTGATGGGGTCAAGCAGGGCAGGACTTGCCTTACCGGCGCGAATATGGTTAAGTACATCGTCCAAATGGCGGACCGCCGATTCCATCTGCTCTTTTGCTGCATCATGGCATAATTGAACTTCTTCTTGCATAGCACTTCGTTAATTAGAGTTAATATTAAGGTGTAAACAATAACTTATGGTTTTACGAGAGTACCGATAGGTTCTCCCTTCATTACTTTCAGCAGGTTCCCCGGAATATCCATGTTGAAGACATAGATGGGCATTCCGTTCTCTTTGCACATCACGGTTGCGGTAAGGTCCATCACTTTGAGTCCTCGACTTATCACTTCGTCATAGGTTATTTCGCTGAACTTGACCGCCTTCGGGTCCTTCTCGGGGTCAGCGGTGTATATGCCATCCACGCGCGTACCTTTTAACATTACGTCCGCCTCTATTTCAATAGCGCGGAGCGATGAGCCGGTGTCGGTGGTAAAGTAGGGGTTTCCTGTTCCGGCAGCCATAATGACGACGTTCCCTTTGCCCAGCAGTCTGAGCGCTTTCGCCTTGCTGTAGAACTCACCTACGGGTTCCATACGAACAGCAGTCAGTACACGCACTTTTTGTCCGGCGGCCTCCAACGCCGAGGAGAGTGCCAGTGCATTGATGACCGTAGCGAGCATACCCATCTGGTCGCCTTTCACGCGGTCAAACCCTTTCTTGGCGCCGCTCAGTCCGCGAAAGATATTTCCTCCGCCGATGACAATACCTATTTGTACGCCCATGGCGGCAATTTCACGAATCTGTTCTGCATACTGCGAAAGTCGCTCCTCGTCAATGCCATATCCCTTGGCACCCATGAGCGATTCGCCGGACAATTTAAGTAATATTCTCTTATACACTTTATATAAAATTATGAGTTATGAATTATGAGTTATGAATAATGAATTATGCGCAACAAAGGGAATTCCTCAGTTTTCCTCGTACCACGAGGCATACATAGCGTAGTTATGCGCTATTTTTTTGTTGATTTCTTCCGTTTGAGCAGGGTCGGCTTTCTTGATGAATTTTGCCGGCACTCCGCCCCATATCTCGTATTCCCCTATTTGCGTTCCTTTCAGCACGAGTGCTCCGGCAGCAACAATAGCCCCCTTGCCCACATGCACTCCGTCCAAGAGGGTCGAACCCATGCCTATCAAAGCGTAATCATCGACATCGGCACCATGAATAGTCACGTTATGCCCCACAGACACATAGTCTCCCAACGTGATGGTCGATTTCTGGTACAAGGTATGCAGTACCGAGCCGTCCTGGATATTGCAGTGTTTGCCAATATGTATCCAATTGACATCTCCGCGCAGAACCGCGTTGAACCAGACGCTGGTGCCTTCGCCGATGGTAACATCCCCCACGACGGTGGCGTTCTCTGCCATCCATACATCCGCTGCAATCTGCGGAGTGAATCCCCTTACCGATTTGATTAAAGACATGACATTTTAATATTTAATCATTTACTATTTTCACATTCAGACTGGTCAGAGCATCTTGAATGCCTGTTTGATAGTCTGTTCCACGGTAAGCGAAGGTTGTGCCGTCAGCAGTCTCTGCACCACTTTGTTCACCGGCGCGGCGGGATATCCCAGTGCCACAAGTGCCTGTGTCGCCTCTTCATACACCACGCTGTTGGCAGCCGCAGAAACCTCCTCCATAGGCTGTGCTCCCGGGTTGTCACCGAGGTCAATCTTCAGCACTTTGTCCTTCAGTTCAACGATGATTTTCTGAGCTGTCTTTAGTCCAAGTCCTTTGATTTGGCTCAAAGCACGGGCGTTGCCCACAGCAATCAGTTGGCGTATCTCCACAGCCGTATAACCGGACATAATCATTCGCGCGCTGTTTGGTCCCACTCCCGACACCGTTATCAATGCGAGGAACAGTTGCCGTTCGCCTTTACTCGGGAAACCGTAGAGGTCCTGCGAGTCGTCGCGCAGTGCTTCATACACGAATAGTTTCGCATCCGCTTTACCGGCAATCCACGAATAAGTGGGCAGGGCGATGTTGATTTCATACCCTATTCCACCCGCCTCAAGCACCACATACGTGGGAGTCAGTTCCGTCACTTTACCGTTTATATAGTCTATCATACACTTTGTTTTCGTTAAATCACTATGTTTTGTTTGTGTCGTCGCTTTATGTTGTCGTTTCAACCTGCCAACAAAGCCCGACAGGGTATGGTAACCCAATTTGGGGTGCAAAGTTACAACAAAATATCCATATTTGCAAATCTTCAAACCAAAAAACGCAAAAAAATCAAGTTATATTGCTTTTTAGGTCGCTTTTTTCACAAATTTCCCACACAAAAAAGCATTTTTGTAAGAAACTAACCTCTTACACGAATTTCCCCTTCGTAAATTATCAGTTATATTACTCTCTGCCATTTTTCTCTCCTTTTTCTTGCATAATTCAAAAAAAGCAGTAACTTTGCAGCCGAAGTGTATGTTGACAAATAGCATTAAGTCAGCCGGGCAGACAACCTTTCTGACCTGTTTTGCGAAGAAGACTGCCGTTTTTTGCATCAAAAGTTAAGAAAGAGTACACTTTTCTTGCATTTTTCTTGCAAATATCATAAAAAAGCAGTAATTTTGCAACGCAAGAATATGCGAACATATGAAACATACATATCAAACATACCTATTTGCGCTCCTTTTCTGCACGATGAGTGCCCTACTCTGCCTGAGTTGCGGAGGCAGCCATGACGCAGAACAAGCCGCAGCCCGAGTGCAGCAGGCACGCACCCTCATCCTGCAGGGGAACTTGGAAGGAGCCAAACAAGAGTTGGACTCGGTACATATCCTGTTCCGGCAACAAGTGGATGCGCGCCGTGAAGCCAAGAGTCTGCAAGACACCATAGCACGGCTTGAGGCGGAAAGGAATGCACACTATGCGGACTCGGTACTGCAGCTACTCCTTCCGCAGGTTGATCCCCTACTGAAGCATTTCCGCTACGACAAAGACGACAAGTACGAGGACAATGGGCACTATGTGAGCCGCCTTTTGCGCACCGAGCAAAACAGCGAGCGTTGTTTCCTGCAGGCATACGTAGGCGACAACCGAATCACCACCCTCAAGAGTTACTACTGCGGCAAAGCGCAACTGTGTCAGACCAAACTGGAAATCAGTGCCATGAACAGCGATGTTCACGACAGCAGAACAGGCAGAGAGCACCATTTCTCTCCCACTGCGGAGGAGGCAGACGGATTCCACTCCATTCTGACCATTGAAGACCAAGACGCCATTGACCTGCTCGCCTTCATCACTATCCATCAGCGAGAGCGACTACGTGTTCGTCTGCACGGGAACACTACCACAGGCAAAGAGGTATCACCGTACGTGTATTTCCTTTCAGACAACGACAAAAAAGCACTGGTCGAGACCCTACAACTCGCCACGCTTTTTCACGATATCAACCAAATGGAACAAGTGCTCAACAATGCACAACGTCAGATTGAAAGACTAAACAGAAAAGACTTAAAGTAATGAAAACAAACCTCATACGTACCTTATTCGCCTCCGCGGCATTCTTATTTGCCTCAACACTCAGCGCGCAGAACACATTCAACGTTGCCGCCATGAATGTGGACGGTTTGCCCACTTCCATCCTCGGCATCACCCTCAACCCCGACGGGCATGGCGCAGAAGGGACATTAGCCATCTCGCGGAAACTGGCAACGATGGGTTACGATATCATCGGAGTCAGCGAGGATTTCAACTACCATCAGCAACTGATGACCTACCTAAGCAACTACAACTTCGGCACGTACCGCGGCGGAATCACGGCAGGCGGTTACCAAGCAAACATATCCTTCGACACCGATGGATTGGAGTTGTTCTGGCGCAAGGATTTTGTTGTCACCAACGAGGCTTTCTATGGATGGAACCAAAAATACGGCAAGTTCACCAACGGTGCAGACGAACTGATCGACAAGGGGTTCCGATACTATCAAGTCACTATTCACGACACACTTTCTATTGACCTGTACATCGTGCACATGGATGCCGAAGTGGATGCGCAGGACCTTGCCGCGCGCTGGAGTCAGTGGTCGCAACTTGCCAGTATGATTATCTCCTCCAACAATGGCAGACCTATTATTGTAATGGGCGACACCAACAGCCGTTATACGCGTGACCGTATCATCGACAACTTTATTGCGCCGCTTGAAGCAGACGGACGTTTCACGGTGAGGGACGCATGGATAGAAAAAGAGTACGATGGCGTTTATCCCGAGTTCGGCACCGATGCACTTATGGTATGGGACCTCGGTTTCCAAAAAGGCGAAGTGGTGGACAAAGTGTTCTATATCAACAACACCGCAAGCAACTACGCCCTGTCTGCCAACTATTACCTGCAGGACACCTCTTTCGTGGACTCTACCGGCACTCCGCTTGCCGACCACTGGCCCATCGTAGTGGAGTTCACCTATGAGAAGCGTGCCGAGCAGCCGCATATCTACCACACCCATGCAGAGCAAGTCCATTGGCAGGGCGAGGACCCTACTGCCGGCGGACGGTACTATATCTTCCATCCAGACACGCGCACTTTCCTCTGCAACAACGACATGACTCTCACCGCCGTGGAGGAACCACTATACGCATGGACCATGACCCCGCAGTCGGAGAACCAAGGTGTTTACACCATGAACATGTTCTCGGGCGCCTACTATTTCTACCTGCAGAAAACAGGCGTCATCGGCACCTCCGCCACGCCTACCTTGTCGGCAGACGTACAGACGATACAAGTGTCCGCCTCGACCACCAACACCGAGCGCAACGCCTACAAGATTCACCGTACGGCTTCTCCCGCCAAACTGCTCAACTACGACGGCAGTCAGTTTACCGGTGCCAATGGCCGCAGCAACCAGAACGACTGGCTGTTTATCTCGCAGCAACAATTCCGCGACTCCATGCGCACGTACGCGGATTGGGAGATGACTATCTGCTCCAACGAGTCGGTCACGGAAGCACCCTTTGGAGGAATTAACGAAGCCGGCACTTATCAGGGCACCCTCGTCAACCACTTCGGCTACGACTCGCTCATCACCCTCACCCTGCACGTACTGCCCGCCTATGAGATAGAGGAAGAGCATACCCTCAACATAGGTGACTCGGTTGAGTTCCGAGGGATGATTTTCCGCGCCACCGAACCGGGCACATTCCGCCTGAGCGACTCTCTGCTGACCGTCCTCGGTTGTGACAGCACATTTACAGCCACTATTACCGTCAACCCAGCGCAAGGAGGCACGGCATTGCAACCCGTCAATGCAGCAAACGGCAATAACGGCTCAGCACTGAAAGCAGAGAAAGTGTTATTGAACGGACAATTATACATCCGTCGCGAAAACACCCTGTTCGACCTCTCCGGACGCAAAGTTCGTACTGAAAATATCGAGTAAAACTCACTATTAAGGCGGAAAAAGGCAGAAAAATACACTTTTTAGTCACTTTTTTACCAAAATATTTGGTCATGTCAAAAAAAAGCAGTACCTTTGCAGCCGCTTTTGAAAAAGAGCATTCTTTTAGCACTGAACGTGCGACTCGCTAGCTCAGTTGGTAGAGCATCACACTTTTAATGTGGGGGTCTTGGGTTCGAGCCCCAAGCGGGTCACAAAAAGACAAGAGACGCAGTAATGCGCCTCTTTGTTGTTATGGCAGGACTTTCTGTGTTTCTTTCTTATTTATTGGACTGTCACTGTTTCTTTCTTATTGTTCGGGCTGTTTCCGGTAATTTAGATTGTACGCCGCCCATTCAAGACGGATGAAAGGAGCAGAGTAGCGGAGTGTAAAGAGCGGAATGGTGGAGTATAAAGAGCAGAACGGTGGAGTATAAAGAAAGTAAAGAGAGGGTCTCATCCTCCCCTTACCAGGTAGCGATAAAGTTTATACTAAGTGCAATGGTTGCTCAGTCTATAATTGCTCAGTATGCGGTTAGTATGCGGGCTTGCCTATTTTTCCGGCGAAGAGTATAGTGCCGTACTTAACCTCGCGGATAAAGAGGAGGAACGGACGATCCACGATGAAAGGCTCGATGGGCATTGGTGCTGCAGCCTTGTCATTAACGAGACCAATAGTAACCGCAGCAGCTTTGGCTCCCTCTTCGTCCACTTCGAGGTAAGTTTTCTGGAAGAGTTTGTCAAGGAAGAGGTCGGCATCGACATCCAAGCCGTTGTATGTGGCGAGGTCGGTGAGGTCTGCGCGTACAATGTCAAAGACATCGGTCATGCCCAGCGCTTTCATATCATTCTCAAGGTCGCGGCGGTAGTCGAGTTTGAACTTAGGCATTTGCACCTCCACATCATAATTATCCATCAGTCCTTCCAACTCAGCCAGTTTGTCCATGCTAAGGTCCGCCAGATAGTCGTCACAGGAAAGCCCTTCGCGCGGCAGAACGATGTCCATGCAATACGCCTTGTCCTTAAAATACATGCGTAACATGCGCGCGTCGTAGGGGGCGATAGTGGTATCGGGCACATCCGGTCCATAGTAGTGCTCCATGGGCCAAGCGGGCATGACCCGCAGTTCCTTGGTTTGCTGCATCATGTCCACCTGGACGGTGCTACCGTTGCTGAGAGTGAAATCCTGCTTGCGGGTGTCGGTCTTATTGAATTTTTCCTGCCATTTGCTCTTGAAATAGAGTGCGTTGGCAAGTACCATACGGGTTGCTTCATTGAAGTCCCGCTCGGTAACGACCTCTTTGATAAGTCCCTTGGTGTTCTTGTCAGCCCAAGAGTTGACGGTATTCACGATGGCGGGGTCTTGCAGGTCGGAGGTCTCAATAGTAGCCTTGAAATACTGTTTTCCTGCCTGCCTGAAAGGCTCTTTAAGCGTGAGGGCATCGTCCACCCAAATGGCATTGGCGATGTTCATGTCGGTGTATTTGTCCAAGTAGGGCAAGTTCTCGAGGAGGTTCTTGCTGTAGTCGTTGAGGTCTGCCACTACGTAGTCGCCTGCTCCGATAGTCTGCAGGATTTGGGAGAGCGTCTCACCATTGGCGCCATTGGCGAGCATGGCACTGACAATAGAAACACTAAGCGGTGAGAGAAACACATTCTCACTTTGCTGCTCGGTGGCATTGACCTGCTTGAGCAAGTTAAGGGAGAACTCGTTCTGGTTGCGATTGATGACCTGCTCTTCGGAGGAGAACGAAAGGGTCTTCACTTGGTGGGGAGTGTCTCCGCAGCCCGCAAACAGGAGAGGGGCCACGAGTGCACAAATAATACTTCTTGATTTCATATTCACTCTGTTTTGGTTGTGGACTCAGAATATTTTGAATCCGGGTGCAAAGTTACTGTTTTTTTTTGAATTGTGCAAATTTCAGACTTATTCAGCGACAATTTCGCCCCTTGCTGCAACATGGTGTTTACCAGAGTATTGCAACGAGGGGCGAAAATAAATACTTATTCAGCGGTGCGTTGTGTCTTGTTTAGAGCACAATATTGACGATTTTTCCGGGTACAACAATCACCTTTTTGGGCGTTCCGCCGTTGAGGAAACGTGGTGTCTGTTCGTTCTCAAGTACGGCTTTTTCCACTTCTTCGCGAGTGGCGGTCTTGGGCAGATCGAGGGGGAAGCGCACCTTGCCGTTGAACTGAACCGGGTATTTGACGTTACTTTCCTCGAGGTACTTATCGTTGCACACAGGCCAGGCGGCATCGAAGATGGTTTCGTACTCTTCCGTCTCCTTTGGATCCCCCTCTTCTACCTTAGTGGAGGAGTTGTTAGTGAGTGAGTACATCTCCTCGGCGATATGGGGAGCAAAGGGAGCAAGGAGGATGGCGTAGTCCTTAAGAATGGCGCGCTTGCTGCACTTGGCGAGTTCGCTCTGGGCAATCATGAAAGCGGGAATGGAGGTATTGAAAGAGAAGTGCTCGATATCCCAAGTCACCTTCTTGATGAGTTTGTGCAAACTGCGCAACTCGTCCGGCGTAGGATCGTCGTCATTGAGGTTCTCGAACTGGTTCCATAGTTTCTTAAGGAAACGGTGCACACCGTCAATGCCGTTGGTGTCCCAAGGCTTGGACATCTCCAAAGGACCGAGGAACATCTCGTAGAGTCGGAGCGTGTCGGCGCCGTAGCGCTCGCAGATGTCGTCGGGGTTGACGACGTTATACTTTGACTTCGACATTTTCTCGATGGCCTGCATGACGATGTACTTGCCCTCGGCGTTCATCGTGAACTCGGCGTCCTTGAAGTCGGGCATCCACTGGCGTATCTTCTCCACGTCGAGCTCCTTGCCGTCGACGGTGCTGATGTCGGTGTAGATGGGGTCGGCCTCCTGGCCCTGGTAGTAGTAGCGCTGCTTCTTGGCCTCGTTGTCGAATGTGGTCTCGAGCAGGTCATAGGAGACGTAGCGGTTGGTGCCCTTGAGCCGGAAGACGAAGCTCGACCATCCCTGTATCATGCCCTGGTTGACGAGCTTGCGGAAGGGCTCGTCCTCGCAGGTGTAGCCCGAGTCGTAGAGGAACTTGTTCCAGAAGCGCGAGTAGATGAGGTGGCCTGTGGCGTGCTCGGAGCCTCCGACGTAGAGGTCGACGGAGCGCCA
>ODAI011966132.1_pt1 | contig 14367 bp, 15 predicted proteins | sample 1539321 | NCBI WGS metagenome assembly ODAI01 (sample SAMN02144231, study PRJEB22623) | gut metagenome | biome: sheep rumen | host: Ovis aries | place: New Zealand
CCGATATCTCATCATCGAACACTTTCCTCCTGTACTTCACGACCAGGATGAGGTGGTAGTACAGGAGGAAGACTGAATGTGCATTATGGTCATATTTATCCATAATATCATCGGTTCCTCCAATTCGACTGAATAGCATTCTCCGTTGATATTATTATATCACAGGGCTCTAACAAGAACAAGTGTTCTAGTGGAGTTTTATTATAATTTCTGTCCTGTTATTTATACAGAACTACAGGTACCGAAGACAGAAAAACAAAACTATCAAAAGAAATTCATCCCGCCACCTAAGAGGATGGGGGAATTCTTGCTATGATATGTTAAAAAACAATAGATTGCCTCCGTTTAATCCATAAAAATCTTATGCCGGTTCAGATGGAAAAGGAAGTCAGACTGCCGATCTACTGTGGAACGGGAAGTCAGACTACCGGTTCACTGTGAGTTTACATACGGCTTATTATTTTGATATAATTTTTCTGCATTTAACGTATGAAAGTGTTCAATAAAATATAAAAAGCAATCAACCTTTCAGGATTTACTGATATCCGGGATATGGAGGAATTCACGTGACAGACACTATTCTCTTGACGGGGGCGACCGGATTTTTAGGAACGGATTGGCGTGCCTGCCGGTAACCAGTTTCTCGGGACCCTTAACGCGGGCCATCCGGGCGGTATGCTGCCGCTTACGTCTGCCGAAAAGTATTCCCTGCATAATCCGGCACTGCCGGATAATCTCTATGTGGCAGACGCAACGATTCTGCCAAAGGCAATGGAAAATCCGCCGATTCTGACGATCATGGCCCTGGCGAAGAAGATGGCAGAGGTCATCGGCTAAGCGAAAATGAACCATGAAGTCTGACTTGCTGGTTCACTTCCAAAATGAACCAGCAAGTCAGACTTTCGGTTCAGAAATGCAGGGATTCCAGTATATATAAGGAAACAGGGAAAAATAATGATTACAGATCCAATGTATGAGATTAACGGTGGGAAATTGACCGCGTTTAAAGGAGCATCCGGCTGGAATAAAATTGATACTGCAGTTATTCCTGAAGGGGTTACGGAAATATGCGCATGCGCATTCTGTGACTGTCAGGATCTTGTGCGCGTGGTAATCCCTGAAAGTGTGACCGCCATCGGAGATCTGGCCTTCTGCGAGTGTAAGTCTCTGCAGCACGTCAATATACCGGACAACGTGAGGACAATCGGTGCCGGCGCGTTTGGGAACTGCTGCGCTTTGGAGGACTTAATGATTCCGGACGGCGTGCTGGTCATTCATCAGAGTACTTTCAGCGGCTGCCTTTCGCTGGAGAGCATCCGGATTCCTGAAAGCGTGATCTACATCGGGCAGGGTGCGTTCCGAAGCTGTGAACGTCTGATAAATGTGACCCTTCCCGCTGGAATTCCACAGATATGCGATGAGACGTTCAAAGAATGCTTATCGCTTCTGCGAATCAATATTCCGGACAGTGTAACTTCCATCGGCCGCGATGCGTTCCGGAATTGCGAGCATCTGAATCATGTCTGTATTCCGGAGCATGTGGAAGAAATAGGCAAAGACGCGTTCTATTCCTGTCTGTGGCTGGATCATCTTGAAATTCTGGGCCGCGAAACTCGTATGGAAGAATGCGGGGCAGGCTACGGAACCTTTCTGGATTACAATTTGTATGACGGATATTTTGAAAATTCAGGAAAAGTGAGCGACGACTTCACCATCTACTGCAAAAGAAGAAGTCCGGCGGAAAAATACGCAAAGAAGCATCATTTCAAAGTGTCAATTATTAAGAAAGGGCAGAAATGATCTATGGAGCACAATAAGGTATTTGTTCCGCGTTATAAAAAAGCGGACCGGGATCATATGCGGCAATTTCTGCTGAAAGCCTCTCCCGTTATTGATTTGATCGCCCAAAATCAGGTTCCGTGGGGATCTTTTTTATCCGCTGAACTGGCGGATGACGCTGATCTTACCGATTCTGAGCGGAACACAGAAAATCTGCGCAGGGCTTTGCGGAAGAAGCCTTTGGATAAAGCGGCAATCGAGACAGGACTTGCGCTATGTAGAGATCATGCGGTGCTGTACGAGATTAAAGGTAAAGTTAAGATTCCCGGTGTAGATCTTACGAAGCCGGATCCCTCATTCAAACAATGATATAAGTAATGAAATAAGGAGTAGATTGATGATCGACCATGATAACGGTGATTCCCTGGTCATCTATTGCTATAAACAGATCAGTGACAGGACTGAATTCAGTGATCTGCTGAAAAAGAAGTTCCGGCAAAGCGGTCATGAGCGGGAACTTGAATTCCGTTTCTGGGACTGTTATAAGGAGCTGCCCGGACAGGATGGAGATATATATATTTACGACGGCATGGTGCTTTCCGCCCTGGCCGATCTGGGATATATACGCAGACTTCCTGATATCATTGATACAGGTAACGTTTTTGAATGGGTGCTCAGCGGCAGTATGGTGAATAAAAAGATCTTCGGCTTCCCTTTCCTGTTATGTACAGATGTTCTGATCAGCAGAAAAAGTGAAAGTCTTCCCTTCTGCCAGCTGGACAAAGGCCAGCTGTCGGCCCCGATGAAATCCATGCTGGTTGAATATTACATTTTTTCTTATTTCAACTCCACTCAAAAAGAAGAAGGGAGCATTTCTGCCCTGAAACGCCTGCTGGAGCTGATCGGAGGGAGGGAAGTCTATGAACGGTCACGTTTTGACCAATACGATGGTGTAGAGCGTTTTATCCGGGGAGAGAGTAAATACCTGCTGGGATTCACGGAAGACCTCCGCTTACTGCCGCCGGATGATTACATCGTTCAGCCCGCCAATATTTCGGAAAGCAATTATGTGGATTTTCCCTTTTACTATGTGAACTATATCTCAGTCGGTCCCGGACCGGCAGAGGAAAGACTGCTGGATTGTCTTGATCTGATTGAGATACTTACCGGCAGGGAATTCTTTATGGATTACTGCAATGGGGACGGAAAACTCAAATATATGATTCCGGCAGACAGAACTTTCTATAGTGAACTGATCGAACTCGACGGTATCTACAGGCAGCTTTACGAAATGGTCAGGAACGAGGAAAACTGTGTGCTCCGATACGGAAAGCGTTTTTACGAGGAGTATCCGGCAAAATTTGCGGAACTGCACGACATTCTAAACAGATGAACCAGCAAGTCTGACTATCCGGTTCAAAAATGAACCAGCAAGTCTGACGCCCGGTTCATATTGTAAGAATCACTTTCTGAGATTATTATTAAGTAAATAATTGTCGACACAACTCGTCAGGCGCATACAGAGGATGACTTATGAACAATTCTGAAAACCTGAATGATTGGGAAATTAAATATCTGCTTTTGCGCATCGGAAACATCATTTTATGGATGTTTGTAATTACAACAGCTGTCTCAATCTGGCACTACGTGCCTGTGCTGTTCCGTGCGGTCAAAGAATTGGATTTGTCCCCATTGTTTGACATTCTACTGGTGATTGTGGGAGAGCTCATGCTCTTTTGGATCGGAATCATCCTTGTATACCTTACTTCCCGGCAGCTGGGCTTTAAAACGCGCATTCTGGGAATCATATTTGGTCTGATCCCGCTGGCCAATCTAATCATGCTGATGAAGATTCTGCGCATTACCGGCAGGGAAGCGAAGACGGAACTGGCAAGGTGTAAGCGCAACAAGCTTCGCGTCTCGGAACAGGTATGCCGGACAAAGTATCCTCTGCTGCTGGTCCATGGGGTCTTTTTCCGGGATTTCGAGCATTTCAACTACTGGGGCAGAATTCCGGATGAACTCAGGAGGAACGGCGCCACGATTTATTACGGGGAGCACCAGTCTGCGGACTGTGTCGATAACAGTGCCAAAGAGCTGGAGAAACGCATTCTTCAGATCATCCGGGAGAACGGCTATGAAAAACTGAATGTCATAGCCCATTCCAAAGGCGGACTTGATATGCGCACGGCCCTTTCGAAAACATCTGTCGCACCGTACGTCGCAAGCCTGACCACAGTGAATACGCCCCACCGCGGTTGTGAATTTGCGGACTATCTGCTGAGCAAGATCCCGGAATCACAGCAGCAGATGATTGCGAATACCTACAATCGTGCCGCGGCAAAGCTTGGAGATCCGAACCCGGATTTTATGGCTGCGGTAACAGATCTTACATCCGCGGCCTGCAGCGAGCGGAACAAGACTGTCCGGGATGTCCCGGGCGTCTACTATCAGTCGATAGGTTCCGTGATGGAAAAACCTTCCGCCGGACGATTCCCCCTTAACATGACTTATAATCTGGTCAATTTATTTGACGGTAAAAATGACGGACTTGTGGGCGAAAAATCCTTCCCCTGGGGCAGCAATTTCCAGATGCTGACTGTTTCAGGAAAGCGCGGGATTTCTCATGGCGATGTGATCGACCTGAACCGTGAAAACTTTGAAGGGTTTGATGTACGCGAATTTTATGTAAAGATGGTCTCGGATCTGAAACAGAAGGGATTCTGATATGAAAAAATACTGGCCATCGGCAATGATGCTGGTGATTTTTGAAATAACAGCAGTGACGTTATGGCTGACAAAAGACAATATATTCTATCTTTTCAATTTCAGCTATATCGGACTGTCTATATCCCTTGGTGTTTTCCTGTTTATCAGGAAACATGAACATGCCCGGCGTATTGTACAGCTCCTTGTAGGACTATATATGCTGATATACCTGGGGCTGATCTGCAGGGAGAATATGCAGATTGAAGGTTTCTGGTACTACTTATTTACCGGCGCTTTCGAGGCTGCGACGATTCACTACGCAGTGGCCAAGATATTCGGTCCGCTTCTGTTTGGAAGAGGGTGGTGCGGTTACGCATGCTGGACGGCTATGGTTCTTGATTTCCTTCCCTATAAAGTCCCGGAAAAACCGCGTCAGAAAATCGGGTGGTTCAGGTACATTACATTTACAGGATCTCTGCTGTTCGTCGCAGCATTGCTCCTTGCGAAAGCCGGCAGCATCGAAAGAATTATGTTCTGGGCATTTATAGCCGGAAATATCATTTACTACGCGACTGGGATCATTATGGCTTATGCTTTTAAAGACAACAGAGCATTCTGTAAATATATTTGTCCGATCACGCTGTTTCTAAAGCCCATGAGCTACTTTGCATTACTGCGCATTAAATGCGATAAAGATAAATGTATATCGTGCGGCAAATGTAAAAGGGTCTGTCCAATGAATGTAGATGTGACGGATAACAGCAGAAAACGGCTGAACGGAACAGAATGCATCTTATGCATGGAATGTGTCAGAAACTGCCCTAAGGATGCACTTTGAACCGGGGAGTGAACCGGGAAGTCAGACTTCCCGGTTCACGCAGGAAGAATTTTAAACCGTTCTAAATTATCTAAACGGAAAGGGAGTAAGAGACATGAATAAAAAACTCAGCTTTGCCTGTGATTATGCGAAAGGAGCGCATCCTGCCATTATACGGAGAATGGTGGAAACCAACTTGATGGAAACAGCCGGGTACGGGCTTGACGAGATTTCCGAATCCGCCAGGAACAGGATCAGAAAAGCCTGTAATTGTGAAAATGCCGCTGTGGAGTTTCTGACAGGTGGAACACAGACGAATGCCGTTATGATCGATGCCCTGCTGAAATCTTATCAGGGAGTCATTGCTGCCCGGACCGGGCATATCAGTGTTCATGAAGCGGGCGCCATCGAGGCAAACGGACATAAAGTTCTTACAATCCCGCATCAGCACGGAAAGATATCTGCCGGAGATGTGGAAAAATATCTTGAAGATTTCTATAGAGACGAGAACCATGAACATATGGTAATGCCCGGCATGGTTTATCTGTCCCATCCTACAGAGTATGGAACGCTTTATGCAAAGGCAGAACTGCAGGCTTTCAGAAATGTGTGTGATAAGTATGGAATTTATCTGTATGTGGATGGAGCAAGACTTGCGTATGCCCTCTCATGTCCGGAGAATGATGTGAGCCTGGTGGATCTGGCGGCCCTGTGTGATGCTTTTTATATCGGAGGCACGAAGTGCGGCGCGCTTTTCGGCGAGGCGGTGGTGGTTCCGGAGCCGAAAAAAATCCCCCATCTGTTCACGATCATCAAGCAGCATGGAGCTCTTTTCGCAAAGGGAAGATTGTTGGGAATCCAGTTCGATGAACTGTTCCGGGATGATCTGTATATGAGAATTGGTGAACCGGCCATCAAGGCAGCCGCAGATATAAGGTCGGCTCTTCAGGAAAAAGGATATCGTCTGTGTTTCGGCTCGCCTTCAAATCAGATATTTGTTGTCATTAAAAATGATAAACTGAAAGAGCTGGGAAAAAAAGTTGAATACGGATACTGGGAAAAATTCGATGAGGAGCATTCCGTAATACGTTTGGCAACGGACTGGGCAGCATCAGAAGCAGAGACACGATTATTAATTGACGTACTGTAAAAGCCCTGTTATTTTTCAATCCCCGAAAAACGGCCGTAAGCCGGAAGACGCATTTTATATTGCGCCTTCCGGCTTTTATCATTTAGTTATATTTGATAAAATTAGACCTGCTGTTTCCGACACTTTTGCAACAAAATCACGCAAAAAAACAAATGTTATTATAATAATACTGGTCGGCAATACCATCACCACTTATCTGGTAGACTACCGCGGCTACGGCTATATGGGCATCAACGCCGATCTGGTCAACGTGAACAATGAGCCCGGTTCTGAGGCTTCCAAGAATCTCCGTAAGGGATTTATGACCCTCTTCTCCGTTTACCGTGATACGGTCATCAACTCCTACTACGGTGATCAGGCCTCTGTCATCCAGTATCCGATCTCCAATACCTCCTGGGCTGCTCCCATGCCCGCCGATGAGGGTTATCATGCCGCTTATTCCACGGATGTGGACGGCACCCCCATCTACACCGAAGGCATGACCGAAGAAGAGAGGTACGCGGCTGCCAAAGAAGCAGCCATCTCCTGGATTCCAGTGTCTCCAGACGGCGGCACGCAATCGTAGTCTATGAACCTAAGAAAAGGGTGTTCATTGCGCAGCCCGGAGACTCTCATGAACTGTGTTATCTCAATGATGAAGTCGTGCTTACTGCAACCGAGATGAAGGACAGGGATATCCTTATGCTTGGTGAGACTTCACTGGCTATTTATCACTTTATAGTTGATATTTATAAATTCACGAAGCAGCTTCCCGCTCCGCTCTTTTAATGGCACTAAGACACTGATCGCGTTCTTTTCAAGAGCGGATGAAAACTACTTTGGCGGAGCTATGAGATATGTGAAGATCGGCAATACGGAGATTGTTGTAAACGTGAAGCTATGAGAAAAGACCGGGAACAGTGAGGAGGCTGTTCCCGGTCTTAATTATGTTTCCGTCGTTCCTGATCGGTGTGGGTGCAGATTTTAAATTCTGTTACAGCAGTTCTGTAATCTCTGCAAGAGAGGGGAGGATGATGTCGGGACGGAAATCGTACTGGTCCAGATCCTCCAGCTGTGTCTCCCCGGTCAGGACCATAATGGAAAGGGCTTTGGTGCCGTTGGCGATGGCAATATCTGTATATATCCGGTCGCCGACTACAGCGATCTCCTCCTCCCGGAAACCCGTGTGGCGGATGATATAGTCCAGGGCGTGCCGGGAAGGCTTCCCGTAGAAATCCGGAAACCGTCCGGTGGAACGCTCGACCAGCTTCGCGATGGAACCGCAGTCAGGGATATAATCCAGCACCCCGTTGTCGTCGACCGGACAGTTGTAGTCCATATTGACGCCGTAATAAGCCGACCCGTGCCGAAGGTATTTGCAGGCCAGGGAGATCCGCTCATAGGTCAGGGTCGTGTCAAAACCCAGGATGACCACATCGGCCCTGCTTCCGGGTGCTTCCGATTCCGGATCGAAGATCCGCAGCCCGGCGCGCCGGAATGCCTCGACGAGATTGGGCGTCCCGACAATAAAGAAGGAATCCTCCCGGTGGAGGCGCCGCATTTCTTCTAGAATGACCTGTGTCGACAAAAACACCTGTTTTTCCGTGACGGGAATACCCATTCCGGACAGCTTGTCCAGGTAGTCCTGCTGGTGCTTTGTGGAGTTGTTCGTGAAAAAGCAGTAGCTGCGTCCGGTATCTCCCAGTTTTTTCAAAAAGGGAATTGTGAAGGGGAAGAGACGATTGCTCAGATATATGGTCCCGTCCATGTCGAGGACAAAACAGCGGATCTTCCGCAGACGGCGGATATCTTTTGCCTTTTTCCAGTGAAAGTATGTCTCCTGAATTGGAAGCGGTGTCTTCTGCGGGATTGTCAGACCGGTGTCTTTCTGCGCTTCTTCCCTGCGGGAGTCTTCACGTTCGTTTTCCCGGATGGACCGTCCGATGGTATAGTCCATGGCCGCGGCCCCGGCAGAGGCGGCTTTCCGAATCAGTCCCTGCGGCGAATAGTAGGCAGTGAGCCGGTCCGCGAATTCCTCCGACAGTCCCAGATCCCACAACAGGCCGAGCAGTGTATAGCGGTCCCGGACCTCCTTCGCGTACAGGACTGCGCCTCTTACTTCCTCCAGGGTGACGCCGATCTGTTCCGGATGGACCGGGGCGTCCAGGGAGAGAAGAAGCTCTTCGATTTCGGAAACGGCGGGCAGATCATGGCGGATGGCCCAGAGGATTTCCTTCCGGCGGTTCCGGATTGCTTCCAGACGGTCATTCCGGCCGGCGGGATCATTTTTACAGGATTTGTTTTCAAGGGAGATGATGCCGTCCGAGGCCTCTCCGAAGACGGAACGGATATCTTCCTCCCATGCGTTTTTATCAAAAGTCTTTGCGGCTGCCGCAGCAAAAAGGTCCCCTTCACCAGCAGCAGGTACTTCGATGGAATCCGGGTCCGCAGCTTCCAGAATTTCCGCCAGCATATGATACATTTGCAGACAGGCAATCGCGGCGACACCGACCTTGGTGCCGTGGAGGATAGCTTTTTTTCCATGCATAAGGAACAGCATTTCCCAGAAGTGGGACATGTGGTGCTCACAGCCGGAAGCCGGCCGTGAGTTTCCGGCGAACTTCATGGCGATGCCCGTCAGGACCAGCGCTTCTGTAATGGAACCGATGACCTCGGGATCGCGCTCCCGGATCCGGCTGCTCTGCGCCAGCATTGTGCGCAGGGCGGTCCGGACCATATCAGCGACATGTTCGCAGTAATATTCTCCGGTGATAAGATTTGCCAGTTTCCAGTCGAGCAGGCAGGTGTATTTGCCCAGCATATCCCCCAGACCGGCAGTGATCATCTCCATCGGCGCCCGCGCAAGGATTTCTGTATCTGCGATGAAGGCCGCCGGCCCCTGCGCTTCATAGGTGACCTTGACATGGTCGACGATCAGGGCTGCTCCCGCGGATACAAAACCGTCCATGGAGGGCGCTGTCGCCAGAATGACATAAGGCAGGCCCTTTAACCGGCTGACATATTTACAGAGATCATTCATGGTCCCTGCGCCAACGGCAAGGACCACATCCGCGTCCTCCGGCATATGAAGGAGAAGCGCGCCGACTGCGGCTTCGTCCGGTACCAGCTCCGGATCCGGCAGAACAAAGGATTCAAAGGCAAAGCATCCGGCGGAGAGGATGGCAGCAGCTTCTTTGCCTGCGGCCTCCCAGGTATTGACATCCGCGGCAAGATAAGCCTTATGGAATCCCAGCCCGCGCAGCATCTCCGGGAGACGCTGCAGGGCGCCGCGTCCGATGTCGATCGCTTTTAAGTCTGTACTGTGCACGCGGCCGCAGCTGCAGTGCATTTCTTTTTCAATAATGGATTGGAAATTCATGGTATTTCTTTCTGTTGTATTGAGTCAGTGCAAAACAGTCCGAAGAGACCGCCGCGCAGGCGATTTCTCTTGAAAGGTCCTGTCTCCGGTCATATTAGTATCTCCTTCCTGTAGTTTATCTCAAACATTCCTGATTGAAAAGTTCCGCGATGGATCAGAAATTGATCAGGGATGGATCAGAAATTGATCAGGGATGGATTAGGAATTGATCAGGGATTGACAGGAATTGATTAGGGATTAATCAGAAATTGATCAGGAATGCAGGGCCTGTGAAGAAATTCTCCGCTGCTTGACAAAAGCGGGAGATGTCTGTAGTATATTAGTTAATACTAACCGCCGCTTTGTGTTACACGGCGGTATAAATAGCCAACAAGGTTAGTTAAAGCTAACTATCAACAGGAAGACCACCTTCATGAAATCAGCGGGAGAACCTCCTACATGAATTCATACAAAGATAGATTAAAGGAGAACGCAGCAAAATGCCGGACCAAATACTGATTGACCAATGCGCGCCCACACTGGCGGGCCTGAAGACCGGAAACATGTTTCCGGTCAAAATAGAACCGGGACAGGATATCTGTGCTGAACTGCGAAGTCTGAACAGGCTTCTCAGGGAGAAGGGGATCCGGGTCGTTATTTTCAGAAAGAACGATAAAAGAGCGCTGCTGTATCTGTACCGGCCGGATTATCTGGAGAGGGATCTTGGATATCCCGAGGCACGGCGGATCCTGGAGGAGAAAGGATATTGCTGCAGCAGTCCGGGAAAATGCCTTGCCCAGCTGATCCGCCATATGACGGAAGATGATGAATTTCCGCATGAGGTCGGTCTTTTCCTCGGGTATCCGCCCGGGGATGTACGGAGTTTCATGCAGGATACACGACATGGAGTGAAATGTACAGGCTGCTGGAAAGCATATGGAAATGAAGAGGAAGCAAGAAAGACGTTTGCTAAGTTCAGGAAATGTACGGATGTGTACCGCAGGGAGTTATCAAGAGGGAGATCCCTGCTCCAGCTGACGGTCCGTACGGATCCGAAGCGTCGGACAGGATATTCATAAACAAACAGGAGGAATGGAAAATGAGCAACATATTCATTTTTGCAGCCGTATTGGCAGCAGCTTTCCTGCTGTCGAAACTGAAACGGAAGCTGATGCAAATGGCCAGAGATATGGCAGGAAAAAAACAGAGACTATAAAAATCGGAAGTGCCGCGGTATTATATCGCGGCACTTTTTCTGCAGGCGCACATGTTGATGGGTCTCAATCGGTAACATCATAAAGTTGATATTCTTCGTTTTTTCGAATAGAATAAAATCGCGTTTTGGCAATCTCTGAATGATATCTCTGAAAAATGCCGGATATGAGATGAAAGGCAGTCAGTAAGGCGGTGATGTTTTATGGCCAATGAAGGCGGCACATGGATTATGAAAGGTCTCGACTGGAATGATCCTTACCGGATTCGTTCCTGGCGCGAGCTGGTCAACTGGATAAACGAAGTCGGATTTCTTCCCCTCTTTGCCAATGAGGTGCCGGGCTTTTCCGCGGAGGAACATGTCTCTCCTCTGTTCTGGTGGACCGGCGATCCTGAACAGGACCCCTGGGTATGGCGCGAGATCATCCCCGCGACCGGGGAAGTGGCTTACGGCAAGTTCTTCAATAACAAGACCGGTTTTATTTCCCGGGAATGGTTCCCGTATTTTGCCAATGCCCGCCGGGATGGTTATGATTTTGACGCGGCCTGGGATGACGAACTGGTGCAGCGCCGGTACAAAGCGATCATGGATATCTGCGAGGACGGCGGCATGCATCCGGGTTTTGAGCTGAAACCGGCAGCGGGATTCGGCAAAGGCGGGTTTAAGAACTTTGACGGCTGTATCACCCAGCTCCAGATGCAGACCTATCTTATTATCCGGAAATTTGAGCGGCGGCGGAACAAGCGCGGGCAGAGCTACGGCATGGCCGTATCCTACTACCAGAAGCCGGAAGAACTCTGGGGCTATGAACATGTAACAGGCGCTTATAAAGAAGACCCGCCGGTCTCCGCGGAGCGCATTTTCACAAGAGCGAAAGACTTGTTTCCGGAAGCGGACGAAGCGGCTCTCCGGAAAGTTTTGAAATAGGGGATTAGCAATGATCAGACCAATTGTAAAAGATGTGTTTTTCCTGGGTCAGAAATCCGGTCCGGCCACAATGCAGGATCTTTCCGTAGGGCAGGATCTCATGGATACCCTGCGGGCCAATCAGGACCACTGTGTCGGCATGGCCGCAAATATGATCGGTGTGAAGAAGAGGGTCATCATCGTCAACATGGGCATCCTGAATGTCGTAATGTACAATCCGGTGATCGTCAGGAATGATTCGCCCTATGAGACGGAAGAGGGGTGCCTGTCTCTTACCGGTGTCCGGAAGACGACCCGCTATCAGAATATTGAAGTCGAATACTATGACAGTAGCTGGAAGAAGCGCCGCCAGAAGTATTCCGGCTGGACAGCGCAGATCATCCAGCATGAATGCGACCACCTTGAGGGAATTATCATATGAGCGAAGCGTTTAAGAAAATAGACCTGCATGGCCTGCGCCAGGAAGAAGCAATCAAAGTCATTGACAGGGCAATTGCTGCGGCAGGTCCCACGACCTATCAGCTGCAGCTGATCCACGGGTATAACCGGGGCACCAGCCTCCGGTCTATGATCTATGACTGGTATCAGTTTGAACCCAAAGTAAAGCGGATCATTCCCGGAGATAATCCGGGGATCACGGTGCTGGTGCTGAAGGAACTGTATTGATAAAGAGAACGGTGCTGGTGCTGAAGGAACTGTATTGATAAAGAGCAAGGTACTGGTGCTGAAGGAATTGTATTGATAAAGAATATGGTGCTGGTGCTGAAGGAGCAGTATTGATGAAGATCATGGTCAGCGCCTGCCTGGCAGGCGAGAACTGCAAATATAACGGCGGGAACAACCGGAATGAGAAGGTCCTGCAGCTGATGGCGGATCATGAAGTGATTACCGTCTGTCCGGAGCAGATGGGCGGACTTCCGACACCACGGGTGCCCGCCGAGATTGTGGACGGCGTAGTCACGGCAAAGGACGGCAGGATCGTTGACGGGGAATTTCGTGCCGGGGCCGCCAGATGCCTGGAGATCGCGCGGCGGGAAAAGCCGGACCTGATCGTCCTGCAGTCCAGAAGTCCCAGCTGCGGGGTAAAGCAGCGTTATGATGGGACATTTACCGGAACACTGGTGGACGGAGCCGGTGTGACAGCGCAGCTTTTGATGCAGAACGGATTCCGTTGTCTCGACGTGGAGGAACTGGTCGGGATCCATGAAGGAATCGTGATAGAAAAACTGCGCCTTGAGGAAAAAGAACTGCTGAAGTTTTTCCTGTATCGGGAAGCGGAAAATCCAGGATGGCAAGTACGCTGGAGGGAGACGTGATTCAGATGGTGCCTCTGCAGGTTCTTTTCATTTTTTATTGTTCTTTTTTGTTAAATTTATGGTACTCTATAGAAGCCGGCGTTTTCAGCCGGCTTCATATCATTTTCAGGAGGGACATAAATGGAACAGAAAAGAAGCAGCTTTTCAGGCAAGCTGGGATACGTCCTGTCCGCGGCAGGCGCGTCCGTCGGCCTTGGCAATATATGGAGATTTCCATATCTGGCAGCGAAATACGGAGGAGGGATTTTCCTCCTGGTCTATATTATCCTGGCAATGACATTTGGTTATACCATGATCATCGCCGAGACAGCCATCGGCAGAAAAACCAAGAAGAGCCCGGTGGGCGCCTTCGCCAAATTCGGAAACAGTATTCTGGAAAGGGGCGGCGGCTGGATCAACGCCATCATCCCCATCCTGATCTGCCCTTACTATTCGACCATTGGCGGCTGGGTCATCAAGTACCTCTATGAATATCTGCGGGGCAATACCACCGGCGTGACGGAGGACGGATATTTCACCGGATTCATAACCGGCGGTTATGAAGCGGAACTGTGGTTCCTCCTTTTCATCATGGCAATCCTGGTCGTTATTTTCCTGGGCGTACAGAACGGTATTGAGAGGGTATCCCGTTTCATGATGCCTGTCCTGCTGGTCCTGGCTGTGATCATCGCGGTTTATTCGATGTCGCTGCCCGGTGCCATGGAGGGCGTCAAATATTTCCTGATTCCCAATCTGGCCAATTTCTCCCCGATGACAGTCGTGGCGGCCATGGGGCAGATGTTCTACTCCCTGTCGATCGCCATGGGCATCCTGATCACCTTCGGTTCCTACATGAAGGATGATGTTTCCATTGAGAGCGCGACCGTCAATGTTGAAATCTTTGATACAGGCATTGCAATGCTGGCAGGCCTTATGATCATCCCGGCGGTATTTGCCTTTTCCGGCGGAGACCCCCAGGCCCTGAACGCGGGTCCTTCCCTTATGTTCGTTACTATCCCCAAGGTACTGCAGGGAACCGCCTTCGCCAGAGCCGGCGGCATCCTTTTCTTTGTCCTGGTTCTGTTCGCTGCCCTGACAAGTGCCATCGCCCTGACAGAGAGCGCCGTCTCCACCCTGGAG
>ODAI013651295.1_pt1 | contig 14367 bp, 10 predicted proteins | sample 1539321 | NCBI WGS metagenome assembly ODAI01 (sample SAMN02144231, study PRJEB22623) | gut metagenome | biome: sheep rumen | host: Ovis aries | place: New Zealand
TAAATTACAGTACCCGGTAAATATCAAAACTCCTAACGCTAAGCTTGCTAAAATTATTGTGTCACAGCTTGGCGGTCCGGATGGTGAATTAAGTGCTTCCCTGAGATATCTGAATCAGCGTTATGCTATGCCTTACGGCGAGGTAAAGGGTCTGCTTACTGATATAGGAACGGAGGAACTGGCGCATTTTGAAATGATCTCCGCAATACTCTATCAGCTCACAAAAGACCTCACAATTGACGAGATCAAAGCCAGCGGTTTTGACACTTATTTTGTCGACCACACAACAGGAATATATCCTGTAGCTGCTTCCGGAGCTCCTTTTACCGCTGCTTATTTCCAGTCAAAAGGAGACATCATAACCGATCTTCACGAGGATATGGCAGCTGAGCAAAAGGCAAGAACGACCTATGACAATATCCTCAGATTTGCAGATGATCCTGATGTAAGAGATCCTATCAGATTCTTACGGGAACGAGAGATAGTTCATTACCAGAGATTCGGAGAGGCTCTTCGCATAACTCAGGATAAACTGAACGCCAAGAACTTCTACGCCTGCAATCCTGTATTTGACAAAAACTGCGGAAAGAGATAATAAAAAAGCGCTTCCGGCTTCAAAGTCGGAGGCGCTTAACATTTATTTATTGCGGCCAGATCAATCCATAGCCTTCTTTATTGCATCCAGCAGTTCATCATATGTCTCAAATGCAGGGAACTGAGGATAATCAGCCTTGATAGCATCAGTAGTTCTGAAGAGGAAACCGGCCTTGCTTGCCTTTATCATTCCAAGATCATTGAAGCTGTCTCCGCTTGCAATTGTATCGTAGCCAATTGACTGGAGTGCCTTGACTGTTGTCAGCTTTGACTGCTCACAGCGCATTTTGAAGCCGGTGATCTCACCGTCAGGAGCAACTTCAAGAGAGTTGCAGAATATAGTCGGCATACCAAGCTTCTTCATAAGAGGAGCTGCAAACTGTGTAAAAGTATCGCTGATGATAATTACCTGACAAAGTGAACGGAGCTCATCGAGGAACTCTTTAGCGCCGGGCATAGGATCAATTTTAGCGATCGTCTCCTGTATCTCCTTAAGGCCAAGACCGTGCTCTTTGAGGATACCAAGTCTCCAGTTCATGAGCTTATCATAGTCAGGCTCGTCACGGGTGGTTCTTTTGAGTTCAGGTATACCGCTGGCCTCAGCAAAAGCGATCCATATCTCAGGAACAAGCACACCTTCAAGATCAAGACAAGTTATATACATATAAATACCTCCGGTAAATTTAGTCCTTACTAATTATACTACAATACTTCGGATTTGTAAAGCATTAATTTCCCAGAACTGCATTGACTACTCCCTGATAGAGATTAGCAGAATGGCTTGCAAACTCAAAGCCATGATATGACGGGTTCCTTACCTGCATCACTATCACATACGAGCCGTTGTAGCTGCTGTAATCTGTATAGCTGGCAGAGCCGTCATCAGAATCGTTCTTCACGCAGCCTGTTATGTAAAGGAAATCATTCTCCCAGGTCTCTGCGGTACCTGTTTTAGCATAGAGAGTATATCCCTGAGGGACATATACCCCAAGACCGCCTGCAACTCCCCTCATGCCGTCCTGAAGATTCTGGCGGTACTCCTGAGGTATTGAAGCTATGACCTCACTGTGAGCGCTGCCCTCTTCCAGTACCTTTGTGCTGTCATTGGTATCAACAATGTCCTTCAGCACAAAGGGCTTTACCATATCTCCGAAAGCCGCCTCACGTCCAAGTGCAGCAAGGTAAAGAGGACAGGTAAGTACATAGGACTGTCCGAAAGCAGTTCTTCTGAGATCATCCTCACAGTAGATCTCAACATTATTCTTTATCTCTCCGAAATCACAGTCTATAGGTGTAACAAAATGGAATATACTGTCAAGATCGGAAAGTACAGCCTCAGAGCCGATATTGTCAAAAGCCTTTGCAAAGAAGATATTGCTGGAATTTATAAATGCTGACTGAAGAGTTCTGTTTTCAACAGGATATGAACCTGTATCGTGGTCCCAGTTGACGATCGATGTTCCGTCAAACTTCCACTCACCCTCGTCATAGCAGGAGGTAAATCCGTGCTTATCTGCAATGACCTCAGACATGATCTTGAAACAGGAACCGGGCTCAAAGTTCTGGAACGCCTTGTTTCCGGATTCTCCCCAGGCCAGCTTTTCATCATATTTCTGATCTGTGACTGTTCTTGGATCATATGAGGGATAGGAGACCTGTGCAAGAAGTGAACCGTCAGTCCTCATGGCAACCACTGATCCCACAAGATTTGTACTCTGCATATAATTGTAGACTGCATTCTGGATGTCTGCATCAATGGTAAGTTCTATCGACTTTCCCACATCAGAACCGTTGACCGGCTCATTAAGTATCTTCTCAAATGATGTATCATATCCCTCAGACATCTCTGTAACAAGATTAGCACAGGAAACAGCATAGTCATCTGCATACACTCTTTTCCCGGCCTCTCCGCTTACAAGGAGTCTGCCCTTTACGTCGTAGATATTTCCCTTCTGTCCGGCCTTAGCCTCTTTTGGCTCCTCAGGTTTATCTGTAATTATTTCCGCTGCTGATTCTGTAGGCTGAGCCTCTGCCGCTTCCTCTGTGGAAACAGCTGCGGATGTTGTCTCAGCTTCGCTGCTGCCAGCCTGTCCCACAGAAGATGAACAGGATGAAGAAGCTGCCAGAAATACGGATAAAGTCAAAAAGGATGCTGCTCTTTTTATATCTGAAAGCATATTTTTCTTCCTTAAATTTTATTCCGGATCATATCCGGTACTTATATTATACATTTTTCCTTTCGCTTCGTCAATATTTTATCATAAATACATTTTTTCAGAAAAAAATTATTTTTTTGTGAGAGTTTTTATAAGGTGCTCCGTCTAAAGAGTGTAAGGTGGACATCAGATAGGCGGAAGGAGAGCTTTTCTGTATCTTTTAATAGTTTTTTCATTGACTTTTATACTTATTCAGTATATAATATCAATAGCATGAGAAAGTGTGCCTATTCACTTTTGGGAGGCGAATGATATTGAAAAAGACCAGAAAAACTCTTCTGACTGCCGCCGCTCTGGCTGCTGCTGTAAATCTCTCAGCCTGCAATACTAACGGCTCATCAGATACAAGTGATTCATCCAGTCAGCAGTCCGTTACTGCACAGTCCGAAACTGATTACGATCCTTCAAAGGATGAACCTCAGGATATATACGGCCCACCGACAGATTTGAATATCGACCCTTATTTTCCGTCATCTGACCGGATACCTGTTATTTACGGACCTCCGGAAATGTCGGACTAAAATATAAATGAAAGGATGCGTTTAACATGAAAAAGACCAAAGCAACCGCACTGACCGCAGCGATATTCGCAGCAGCCATGAGTTCTGCAGCCTGTGGAAATGTCACCCAGGCCGGCGAAAAAGAGGGCTCAGAACTTTACGCAAAACCGCTCAATAATCAGATCGTAGCCGCAGATGCTGAAAATGTCACCACTACATATTCTCCAACTGCTACAACAATCCCCACCCTTTATGGGCCGCCTTGGGTATTCGACAAAGAATACAGTGACGGTGAGATCACTACAGAGGATCCTTCTATAAATGAAGAAGATCCTACAGATCCGTATTTTGAAGATGAAACAACTGAACCGGATACAAAATATGATGAGCCGGAGTTTCAGCCGGAAACAACATTACCTGCGCCTCTTTACGGTCCTCCACAGCTGGAAATAGAAGGCGATTTCAATTTAGACGGAATAGTTGATGCATTTGATCTTACTCTTATGAGAATGGTATACAATAATCCGAATGATTCATTCTATTACTATAACGACTATATATATGACCTGGATAAGAACGGTAAATTTGATCTGAGAGATATCAACGTCTTAAACAAGTACCTCACCGGCGAGATAAAGTCGTTTGACGATATACCTGACCCGACTGAACCGCCTACAGAAGAGGAAACTACAGTCCCTGAACCCGCCACCGATCCCATGACAAATACAACAGTACCCACACTTTACGGTCCTCCTTGGGTATTCGGATATTAATATATTAATTACGGAGAACAACGATAATGCTTAATACAAATCTTAAAAAGAGCCATCTTTATGCTATGGCTGATTACAGAGAAAAACTCAAGATAAAGCCTCAGCTCCGCAATCTTTTCCTTGAACTGACTATGCGCTGCAATGAGAATTGTATCCACTGCGGAAGCCGCTGCGGTGAATTCAAGGTGGAAGAGCTCTCACCGGCTCAGTACCGTGAATTTCTCACTCAGGTCAAAGAGGATATGGGTGTGCAGAACAAAATGTTATGTATAACAGGCGGCGAGCCTCTTCTCAGGAAGGATTTTTTCGATATAATGTCATCTGCACATGAACTGGGATTTCAATGGGGAATGACAAGCAATGCAACACTTATCGATGACAGTGTTGCCCGTGACCTCGCTCGCTGCGGAATGGGCACTATTTCCGTAAGCATCGATGGCCTTGAGGAAACACATGATAATTTCAGACGAACCAAAAACGGCTACAAAAAAGCTATGGCCGGTGTGGAGAGCCTCATAAGAAACGGCTCATTCAAGGCTGTTCAGATCACTACTGTTGTCACTCATGAGAATATAAGTCAGCTCCCTGAGCTCTATAAAATATTCAGCGAGCTGGATCTCGATTCATGGCGTGTCGTAAACATCGAGCCAATGGGACGTGCTAAGGACTATCCCAATCTCATTCTCACAAATGATGATTACAAAACACTTTTTGAATTCATCAGAAATATGAGAATTGCCGGCGAGCCGGTTACTTATGGATGCAGCCACTATCTCGGGCTTGAGTATGAGCGTGAGATAAGAGACTGGTATTTCCTCTGCACTGCCGGACTCTATACAGCAAGTATCTGTACAAATGGCGATATCATTGCCTGTCTTGATATCGACCGCCGCCCGGAGCTCGTTCAGGGTAATATTCTCAAGGACAGATTCAGCGATGTATGGCAGAACAAGTTCAAGGAGTTCCGCCGTGACCTCTCTGATTCATGTAAGAAGTGCTCTGACTGTCCCGAAAAGGACTTCTGCCACGGAGATTCCTTCCACAGCTGGGACTTTGAAAAGAACGAACCGCTTCTTTGTTTCCGTGATATTTTATTCTGAGATCAATGGACTGCTTCGGCAGTCCATTTTCGCAATTTTTGACTGGTTTTATTCAGATATGACAAAAATTATGTAGAATTATTAAGGTTTTTCTGTTATAATATGGTCAGTACCTTAGAAATATGCTCATTTATTTCATCACGTAGGTGAGCAATTATATTTTTGAGGTACATCCACATTCTTTCATATAAAATCCCCTAAAAAAGACCGGCACCCCCAACTGATGCCGGTCTTTTTCTGCCATTTTATAAATTAAAGGCTTATTTATTCTGTTCAAACTTTGGCATGAGCATAAGCTTGTGAAGATTCAGTCTGTGGAGACGGTCTATCTTCTCCTTTATCTCAGGGCATGAACTGAGGTCGTCCTCTCCCCTGATATATTTATCAAGCATTGCATATGTAAATCCAAGATTTTCCTCATCAGTCTTGCCGCAGAGTCCGTCAGTTGGTACCTTATGAACAAGCTCCTTGGGGAGTCCGAGCTCATCTCCGACTGCAAGGACCTCTGTTACTGTAAGATCAGAAAGGGGTGAAAAATCTCCGGCAGCATCACCATATTTTGTGGAATAGCCGACCCAGTCCTCGGAAAGATTGCAGGTATTGACCACACGGCCTCCAAAACAAGCTGCAACAGCGTATAAAGTGGTCATTCTGATACGGGCAGGTGTATTGACTATTGCCTGATTAGTAGGCTCCATATGCTTGCTAAGCTCGCTCATAAAGGTACTTACAGTATCTCCAACATTTATAACGTAGCTCTTTATTCCAAGGGTATCAACAAGCAGGTGACTGTAAGAGATATCTGACTGTTCGCCCTGAGGCATAAGAACTCCGATAACTCTGTCCTTACCAAGAGCCTTAACACAGACTGCTGCTGCAACAGAACTGTCCTTGCCTCCTGAAATTCCGATAACAGCCTTTGTTTCGGGAGAAGCAGTGGTCTCAAAATAATTTTTTACCCACTCCACAAGTTTTTCAGTAGTTGCCTTTGCATCGAAAACGTACTTCTTAGCATTATTATTTCCGCTCATATTGACCTCCTGAAATATGTTTTAGATCGATCCGTAACCGGATCATATTATTATTATAAACCCTATCACATATATTGTCAAGACAAAAAAACAGCACACCGAAGTGTGCTGTTGATTTTTGAAATTATTCCTTTACACCACCAAGTGCAACACCGGCAATGATGAATCTTGAGAGAAGGATGTATGCAACAATGATCGGGATGATACTGATTGCGATACAGGTGTAAACAACACCGTAGTCCTTATATGTATCCATTGACTGAACGTTAGCGATCATCATAGGAAGTGTTCTCTGAGACATCTTGTTGCTCAGGAGGATCATTGAAGGTGTATAGAAGTTATTCCACTGTGCAACGAAAGCGAATATTGCCTGAACAGCAATAGCGGGCTTCATCATAGGAATAGCTATTGTAAGGAATGTTCTGAACTCACTGCATCCGTCGATACGAGCTGCCTCAACGATATCCAGCGGGAATGAAGACTTCATGTAAGAACGCATGAAGAATATGATAGCCGGAGCTGCTGCTGCAGGAACGATGAGCGGGATGTAAGAATCTGTAAGATGAAGCTTAACCATGAAGTTAAGGAAGCCGGCAGCAGTAACCTGTGCAGGAACCATCATTACGAGAAGTATAATTGTATATGAGATCTCCTTAAGCTTGAAGTCATATACATGGATACCATATGCAGTAAGAGCAGAGAAGAATACAGAAAGGAATGTAGCGCTGACTGTGATTATAGCACTATTTCTGTAACCGATGAGAGGTCTGAACTGCTGCTTGAAGTCTGATCTCATAGTCTTAACGTTCTCAAGGAAGTGTTTTCCAGGAAGGATAGAAAGACCACCAGCGATATCGGATGCCTCTCGAGTAGCATTGATAAGAAGAATGTAAATGGGAACAAGACAGATAACTGTAAGTATTACGCACCAGATAAAGAGTATAGTAGACTTTAATCTGATCCTGAACATATAGTTGTCTTTGCCCTGGCCATAAACAGATTTCATATTATCACTCATAAGCTAAGACCTCCAAACTGTTTATTCTGAAGCTTAGCCTGCTTAGCGAGCTTCTTACGCTGCTTCTTCTTAGCGATCTCATCAGTATCTCTGTTGAGGTAGAATGTGATACAGCCAAGTGCAAGCGTAATAAGGAACAGGAGAACAGAAGCGGCACCAGACCAACCATAGTTCTGGTTCTTCTGACCTGTATGGAAATTCTTATAGATGAATACTGCAACAGTCTCAAGATCTGTATTGATATTTGTTCCCTTATGATAGAGGTAAGGAATATCGAACATCTGGAGACCACCGATCATAGATGTTACGAGTGTGTAAACCATGATAGGGCTGAGGAGGGGCAGAGTGATCTTTCTGAAGACCTGTCCGCTGCTTGCTCCGTCGATACTTGCAGCTTCAAAGAGTGAAGGATTGATTCCCATGATACCTGACATGAGCATGATCATTGTATTACCAAACCACATCCAGGTCTGTATAAACATTATGACGATTCGTGCAGGCCACGGGTGTCCCTGTCCGCCTACGAGGTGGACAACGTCAGCCTTCGGACCATCCAGCGTCTTTACAATACCCATCTTGTGGAACAACTGGTTAAATGCGCCATACTTATCTTCTGAACAAAGTGACATAAAGAGTACAGCAACAGAAGCAGCAGTGATGATGTTAGGCATATACATAACAACCTTGAAGAAGCCCTTTCCCGGGATCTTCAGCTTAGCGTCTGTGAACCATACCGCAAGTGAAAGTGAAAGCAGGATCTGGGGAATGAAGTTACCTATCCAGAGTACGAGAGTATGCTTGAATGACTCAACAAACTCCTTGTGGATAGCATTATTAGTTTTCTTTGCGATCGCAGCAGCATACTCCTCGTCAGTTGAGGGGATGATGTTAAGAGCGATCTTATTGTCTTCTGATGTGAAGTTGACCTTCTGAAGAAGAGTCTTGAAGTTTTCAAGTCCGACCCATTCGCCGGTCTTGGACTGGTTGCCCTGGAAAGCAACAATAAATGTGTTAATCAACGGCCAAAGTTGAAAAACGAAATAAACAAGAAAAAACGGCAATATAAAAATATAGCCATATTTAGCATAGCTGATTGATTTAATTCGTCTCTGGGCAGCTGATGCCATAAGCACACACCCTCTCGTTAAATTTGTTAAAAGATTATAAATAGCTGCCTATAGAATAAATCCTATAGGCAACTATTATAAGCTTAATTAATTAGCAGGTTTTACCAAGATACGAATTAGCCAAGGTCAGGATTTACAGTAAGAACGTCATCCATTGCTGCGGAAATTGTATCCTCGTATGAACCGCCCTCACAGTATACCTTCTGTACCTGATCGAGGAACTTGCCCTTAACGAGAGCGTCATAAGGTGTGATAAGGCCCTTGAGGTTGATAGCCTTAGCATTCTCGTGGAGAACTTCGAAGTAGTTCTGTCCGCCGAGGTTCTCTGTTACATAGCTATCGGGATCTGTCTTAGCATCAACGAGCTCCTGCATAACAACCTTGTTGTTTACATAGTCAGGCTTAGATGTAGCGTACTCCTTCATAGCTTCCTTATCAACTGTTGAGTTGAAGATGAAGGACTGAGCAAGATCAGCGTTATCTGTAGCAGGGTTAACAACGATCCATGTACCGCCCCAGAAGTAAGGAGCAGGACCTTCACAAAGTGCCCAGTTGCCGTGTGACTTAGAAGAAGCCTGGCCGAAGAATGCTGTCTCACCGAAGCCCCATGTAGATACGAAGTAACCCATGCAAGCGCCGTCCTGACCAGCAGGGATCCAAGAATCTGTCCACTGACCGTTCTTTGTTACACCGCCGTTGTCCCAGAGGGTCTTAGCGATCTTAGCGAAGTCTTCGCAAGAAGAATCGAATGTAAGTCTGCCGTTAGAGAGCCAAGGCTGTGTTCTGTTAGCAGCGAATACCTGCCACATACCACCGAGTGAGTCAGCAAGAGCAACCTTACCGTCTGTAGCCTCTGCAACTGTTGTAGCAGCAGCAACGAAGTTGTCCCAGCCCTCGATCTTAGCCTGCATCTCCTCAGGAGATGTTACGCCGAGGTACTGCTCAGCGAGGTCAGCTCTGTAAGCGAATCCACCAGGAGCAGCCTGCCATGAAGCACCAACGATCTTACCGCTGTTAGCGCCTTCTGTAGCTCTACCGATCTCATTTGTGTATGCATAAACGTCAGCGAAGTTACCCTCAGAGAAGCCGAGAGCCTCGAGAGGAGCTGTCTTTGTATCATCGTTGATGTACTTCAGAGCCCAGTCAGCCTCACAGAAGTAAACGTCGAGGTCATCACCGGACTGGAAGAGAGCGTCATACTTCTCAGAAGCATCGCCGCCGCCTACACCGAAGGAGATGAAATTGTTCTTAGATGTGTCGCCGCCGAACTCGCCCCAGTTGTCAAGAAGAGCAGGAACGTCCTGGTCATTCCAAGCAACTACTGTGAACTTGTCGCCGCCTGTCTTGAGCTTAACTTCGCCGAGGTCTGTAGAAGCAGCAGACTCAACAGGAGCCTGTGTATCCTCTGAAGTTGCCTCAACGTCGCCGCCTTCTGTTGTTGCCTCATCTGAGCCAGCCTCTGTTGCAGCTGCTGTTGTAGCCTCAGAAGAAGATGATGAATCGTCGCTTCCGCATGAAGCAAATGCTGTGGAAGCCATAGCAAGTGTAGCTACTAAAGCTAATGTTCTCTTAAGTGTGTTCATGAGATTTTTCCTCCTTAAATATGTATATTACGCTTTCCTTGAAGCATAATATGTTTGAATTAAATTTTCCCTCCGGACCTCATTCCAGTCGTTTTACTGATGAATGTCCTCACCGTTTTGGCGGCCTTCCTGCTGTCTTACGGGACACTGGCTGTTTCTTTGAAGCAGCCCTATCGACTTTTTGTCAATAAAGCAATCGTCCTTTTGGCAGATCCTTCATGCTGTTTTGCTCCGCAGTGCGGTTAACCTGCGGAAAACTCCGCACGCAATCCGGAACCGTTTGCTTTCGTATAACAAATATACAGTATTTTTTTTGCAAAGTCAATGCTTTGAATCGTTCTTTAACATTTTTTAAGCACATTGTACATTTTCAACACGATTTTTTCGGTAATAATTACATAATTCAAGACCTTAAAATCAAAAAGTTACAAAACGGTAAAAGTCATTTTCACTCTTATTTCACAAATCCTTAGACTTTCTTTTATGCCTAATGACTAAGTGTTACAATTACCAGCTTTTTCCAGCCCCCTTATTTTGTAGAATTTGTCAATACGTTTTATTACTTCCTATTTTCTTAATATTGTCATTCAGCCTGTTCAGCCGGATATATTGCCAGTCTTTCGCCATAAATTCGCAGTATCAGTGTCGCATCGGTTCCGTCTATGGCTCCGTCATTATTCATATCGCCCAGATACTGATCCTCCTCAGGGATCACAGGATCCGGAAAGTCCATTGCTCTTCCATAATGCTTCAGAACTATCGTAGCATCAGTTCCATCAAGAACTCCGTCCTTGTTGACATCGCCCTGCTCCCAGACCTGTACAGCCACTGCTTTCGAGGCAAATTCCGTATCTGTAGCCGCATATCTTATAAGATGTTTCTTTCCGAAGGGCACTGTAACATATACTCCCCAGTTTCCGGTTCCGATAGTACGGGCTATTTCATCTCCTACTCCCAAACGGGCAGAAACTACCCTGAGGCAGGCCTCAACATCGTCGTAGCCTTTATTATCAGCGTAATCCTCAAAGTCACCGAAATAATTCTCATCTGCCAGAGCGACCTCATAGCTGAAGTCATTGTATATCATATTTGTTTCTTCCTGACGATATTCCGGCAGTATCTCCGGCGCCTCAGGTGCCTGAGGTATCTCCAGTGTGTATTCCTTGCTTGCAAATTTTCCGTTTACCGGATCTATGCGGAATGTCAGTGTCTCTCCGGGAATGACCCTGAAGGCCTTGTTCATCGTCATTCCGGAATTTATCCATGAGCCGTCTATAAGTCTTGCATCAGCTTCCCTGAAATCCGCTTCATCAGGATCAGCCTTCGGCGCAAACTTCAGCTGTTCAGCTATATCATTTGGGAAGAATCCCAGAGTCTCTGAGTAGGTATCTATTTCCAGCTCAGGCAGTTCGTTTCTCTCGGGTATTTCCCATTCAAGCTCCTTGTCACCGACAATAGCTTTTACTTTCTCTCCCGCATACTTTCCTACATCGTCCCCGTCATTGATGAGTGTTCCGTCCTGACTGTATACCGCTGTTGCTGACATATAATGGATAGTCTCCTCATAGAGGCTGACAAGGAAAGGACTTCTTTTTATTCTTACCTCTACGGTATTGTCAAGTGCTCCTTCCTTTTTCAGTTCAAACTTCAATGTAGTGACACCGACTTCGCCTTCCTGCCATTTACCGAATTCAAAGGTCTTGTCAGCACCTCCGTTTATCACTGTGTCTCCGGAAGCTATCGGCATCAGCCTTGCTCCTTCATCAAAGGGGTAAAGCTCCATCTCATAAAGACTGTCATTTATTTTTTTTGCAGATCTGCATTCGTACTTATACTCGTTGTTCAGGGTATCATAATACAGCGCCGAAAGCTGTGCTTTGGCAGGCTTGTATTTTCTTTCACTATATGAACCGTTGTCCGTGTATGCTCCGATAGTCATCTCCTCGGTAACAGGTATGACCTCACCGGCATAGTCCAGAACTTCGCCGTTGTTGATACTGTAATGTATATTCTCTCCCTCTCCGGCTGAAAGCGTTACTCCCTCATCAAGGGGAACTTCTCCGGAGGGGCGTGAAAACTCAACTTTTCCCACAGGGTCCGCAAAAGCCTTCAGCGGGATATTTCCAAGTCTGACATGAACACTTCCCGCATCGAACAGCGTCTCGTACATATTGTATGTCTCGTCAGCGTCCTTCAGAAAGTCCGTATCCGTTTCCAGCAGGCCGTAATACAGGTCCTCCTTCAGTTCGTCGAGTATCTCCTGCTCTTCATCCTCTGTATATGTATAGAGCTCGTCCGTAGTATCTGACCAGTTCACACCGTCAGGACTGAAAAAGCTCTCTCCCTTTCCGGTGAAGAAGGATATATTGCTCTCACTTGTGCTTCCGCCCACATCAGCCTTGAAGCCTGTATCTTCATTCTCAACATACATGGCAGTTTCTACCGGTATGATATAGGGATTATTCTCGCTGTACACTGAGGCAACTACTCCGAAGTACTCCCCGCTCTCCACTCTTGCGTAATCGTCAAGAGGAAATGTATAGTAACCTGTTATCGGAACATTTTCCTCTGTCATATGAGCAGAAAGTGTACCGGAGGTAGGATCGCTGAGATCAGTAAGACCGGTATACACAAAGACCTCTACACTTGAATCCGGCTCAACTATATATGTAGATACAGCTTTTACATCCTCTGCATTATCAGCTTTGAATATATTTGCAAAGTAGGATCTGCCGTTAGCGTCCTCCTCATCAAAGGCAGACATTGACTGCATAGGGACATATGTATCATAGTGATGATTTGTGGCATAGTTATCCTTGTCATCAAGCTTGTACACCGCCAGATCGCTGAGGCTCTTGTCATAATAGGATATCCAGTAGAATCCCACATCTCCATAGTTCAGTCCCCAGCTGTTGCGGCAGAGCCACGCACCGTCCCCGGCAGGTTTAGTATTGAAATGTTCAGCAGGGAAATTATCGTCCCATCCGACTATGGCTATAGCATGATTTGACAGTCTCTGCGGCATTCTTGTATTATATGCGTAATATAAGTAGTTGTAATTATCCTGAGTTTCATGTACATAGAATGATGCATCCACAGCATTACCCTGATATACGCAGGATTTTATCAGGTTATTGACATAATCAAAATTAGAGTGATCCCTCTCGTGATCGAAGAGATAAGCCTCTCTGAGGTGATAATCTGCCATCTCTCCAAGGGAGTACAGCTTATCACTCTGGAAGATCGACATATCATCATAGGGCATTTTGTCTTCTCTTATCGGGCCAAGCCACTGGGACCAGAGGTTCACTACATCAGAAGCGCTTCCTCCGAGATCAAGCACATCTTCATACTGTAAATCACTATCATAACCCTTCTGATTAGGTCCGGCATATGTGAAATAAGCAGTATGCAGCTCTGAAAGATCAACAGCGGGATCGATATCGATAACGCTCGTCTCCGCACTGGCGGCAGATGAATGTGCCCAGCAGGTGCCGTATACGCCCTGGTTCTTGACTCCGCCCAGCGACTTTTCAGTTCTCAGGTCAAATGAAGCCGGTAATGCTTCGCCGGCGCTTTCTTCGGCTGTACCCTTGACTTTTCCGTAGTCCGGCACCATTATAACATCCTTAGTACTGCCAGGACGATATGAGAACCTGGGTGCAGACAGAGAATATCCCGATGTACTGAAGCGATTTCCGTTATTCTCCTCAGTTAAAAACGAAGGCGATGACACTCCGAAACCTGCTCCTGAACTCAGCGGCACTGAGAAAGCAAGCGTCAGCACACCTGACGTCAGCAGCGAGACTGTTCTGTTTATTTTTCTTTTCATAGTGGACCTCCTTTGAGTATACTTGCTCATGATACTATTATAGCATGGTTCTTGTCAAATAGCAAGATGCGGTGAAAAAACAATGAATAAAAAAGATCCGGAAACAGTCCTGAGGGCCATTTCCGGATCATTATTTCACTTATGCAGTTTCAATGCTGTTTGCATTGTGGAGATTCAGCTTTTCTACAGCCTGCTCTCTCATCTTGTATTTGAGAATCTTTCCTGCGGCATTCATGGGGAAGCCGTCAACAAAGTCAACGTATCTCGGGCACTTGTGCTTTGCCATTCTTGCAAGGCAGAAATCCTTGATCTCCTGCTCTGTAGCAGTCTCGCCATCCTGAAGTATTATGCAGGCCATGATCTCCTCGCCGTAGTCAGCATCGGGAACACCTATTACCTGTACATCCTTTACCTTGGGGTATGTATAGAGGAAGTCCTCGATCTCCTTGGGGTAGATATTCTCTCCTCCACGGATTATCATGCCCTTGATACGGCCGGTTATCTTGAAGTAGCCGTCCTCAGAGCGGCGTCTTGCAAGTTCTCCTGTATGGAGCCAGCAATCGCTGTCGATAGCAGATACAGTTGCCACGAGA
>ODAI010682797.1_pt1 | contig 14366 bp, 14 predicted proteins | sample 1539321 | NCBI WGS metagenome assembly ODAI01 (sample SAMN02144231, study PRJEB22623) | gut metagenome | biome: sheep rumen | host: Ovis aries | place: New Zealand
AACGGCGCAAGCAGCCGGTTGATCATGGCAAACAGCCCGGTTCCGGGCATCCCGAGTGAATCAATCCATTGTCCAAGTGCCGCAATCGCATGAAACAGAAGCAGCCTGCATGCGATCAGAACTGCCGAAACCGCCGCAAGACATAGTCCAAGCGTCACAAACGTTTTAACCGGATGGGTTTCTGCGCCGGTCCGGTTAACGATCCATGCGGCAGAAGCGCCAAGCATAAGACCGGTCACTGCGGACGGACCGTAAAGTGCAAGCGTATTTAACGGCTGATCCAGCACAGACGGCGCAAACAGGACGAAAAATGACGCGGCGGAGGAGGAATTGAACAGCATAATCCCGATCAGCGCACCAAGCGCACCGAAGATCCGCTTTCCGCTCAGGATATAGCCTGCGGATACAGCCGTGAGAAATCCGCGGTTGTCATAAACCGCACTGGCAATTCTTGAAAGAATCGATCCGATCCGGTTTGCCGGAGTCGCGATTGTCCCGCCCTGCATTGCGGCCGGTGAGAGCGCATAACCGATCCCTGCCAGAATTCCGAATACCGGAAGAATATAGATTGCCGGAAGAATTGCCTTCCGCATCATTTGCATTACGTTTTTCATTCTTTACCCATGATATTATGTTTTCGGACAGAAGGAAAACATGGAGGTTCATCAGATTATGATTATTCAGAGTACACGGGTATATGTTGCGGGGAGCTTCATGAAAGCGGCGCTTGAAATTGAAGACGGCGTGATCCGGCGCATTCTTCCTTACGGAAGTGCTGCGGCGGATAAGGATTACGGAAGTCTGCGCATTGTGCCGGGATTTATTGATGTTCACTGTCACGGTGCTTACGGATGGGATACCAATGACGCAACCCCGGACGGCCTGAAACAATGGGCAAAAGGCATTCCGGCAGAAGGCGTCACCGGATTCCTTGCGACAACGGTCACACAGATGAAACCGGTTCTGATGAAGGCGGTCGCAAATGTCGCAGACGTCATGAAAACCCACCGGCCCGGATCAGACGGCGCTGAGATTCTCGGCATCCATTTTGAAGGACCGTACCTGAATATCAAACATAAAGGTGCACAGCCTCCCGAAGCCATTGTTCCCCCTTCCGTGGAAGAGTTCAAAGAGTATCAGAATGCCGCCTGCGGCAACATCAGACTGATCACCGTGGCGACGGAGAACGATCCGGATTTCGCGCTGACCCGTTACTGTGCGTCCACCGGCGTCCGGGTTTCCGTCGGACATACCGATGCGGACTATGAGGGCGTCATGCTGGCGGCAGCCAACGGTGCCGTTTCCATTACGCATACCTACAATGCACAGACCCCGTTCAAGCACCGGGACAACGGCGTTGTCGGCGCTGCGCTGCGTCTGAGAAACATGTACAGTGAAGTGATCTGCGACTGTGCACACAGCACTCCGGAAGCGCTGAATATCTTCTTTACCTGCAAAGGCCGGGACAAGGCAATCATGATTTCCGATGCGCTTATGTGCAAGGGATTCAAGCCGGGCGACAAATTCATCTTCGGCGGTCACGAAGTCGAAATCTGGGAAGACGGCTGTGCGCATCTGACGGATATTCCCGAGCACAGTATCGCCGGTTCAACCATGCACACCAATGACGGTCTGCGCAATCTTGTCGAGCGCGCCGGTGTCCCCTTTGACGCCGCACTTAATTCCTGCACACAGAACCCTGCAGCCCTGCTTGGCATGGATGATCATCTCGGAAAGCTCTGCGCAGGTTATGATGCGGACATTGTTGTCCTGAATGACGACTATTCTGTGGAAGAAACCTTCTGCAAGGGCGTTCCTCAGCTTCATCAGTCCTTCTGATTGCCGGATTTCTCCGGCAATTTTTCATTTCCACGACGGTCCATCAGGCACAGTACGTTCACCGGCAGAAGCAGTTCAGACTCTTTTTGCATGAAGTTTTAATTCATTTTGTAAAAAGTTCTTCTTATTTTGTTTTATAATAAACGAGCATCCCTCGAGGAAATCCGGCAACGGTTTTCCTTTTTGGGTGTGTAATTGGAAAGAAATACAAGATGTCTAAACATGATGGCAAAAAAGTGAATAAGTCTGATATAAATCTCGCTCCCAGGAAAAGCGGAAAGCAGCGCAGGATGCCTGACCTTCCCCCCGTTCCGGGCAAGGCTGTCACAACCGCAGATACTCCTGCAGTTCGTGATGAGCAGAAGCTGGAACTCTTTTCGGAATCGGTTCATGAAAAAAAATCCAAAAAACGGGATACTTCCGTGACCCCTCCCGATCTTCCGAAGGAACTGATCCGGACAGAAGAATCAGAGAAGCCCGAGGCTGCCCCTGCCGTTCTTCCGGAACCGGCGGTAGAACCTGAGGACGCCGAAGATATCTCATTGTTCTTCCCGGAACTTTCAAAGCTGGAAGCAGAGGCACAGGGTTCCGTGCCGGAATCCCGGCCTGAAAAAGCGGAACGCCGGAAAAGCGAACAGAAGCCGGAGCCGGAAGCCGAACCGTCGGTAATCAAGGCACCCGCTGCGGAAACTGTTTCTGTCGAAGCAGCTGCACCGAAGAAACCGGTCGTAAAGAAGCAGAAGGAAACATCTGCTGCGGACAGCCTGCAGGAAGAGCAGGCCGCGCCACGTCCCGCACCGAAGAAACGGAAAAGGAAACCGCAGTCTTCGCAGACTGCCCCTTCGGAACCGAAGGTCATACGAACAGAAACATCAAAAACTGCGCCTGCTTCTGAAGCACCGAAAAAATCCTTTGCGGAAACGGTGCTGAAGCAGCGTCTGTTAACCAGAACGCCAAAGAAGGAAACCGGAAAGAAAAAAGGAACCGGCGAACCGCTGATTCAGTATCGTTCCGGTAAAATCCTGCTCGGCATATTCGCTGGATTTATGATTCTGGGCGTCATTGCCGGATTTGGCGGAACGATGTGGTTTGAGAACCTGATCAAGAACGTACCTCCGCTCGATGTCGGAAAACGCGAGGAATATTCGCAGGCATCCGTGATCTATGACTATAAGGGAAACTTTGTCGCAGAGTACGGAACCAACGAGAATGTTGAATGGGCGGAATCCAGTGAAATTCCTCAGCAGCTGAAAGATGCATTTATCGCGATTGAGGACCAGCGCTTCTATGAGCATAACGGTATCGACCTGAAACGTCTTGTCGGTGCCGTCATCGGTCAGGTCACCGGAAACGCCAGTTACGGTGCATCAACGATCACACAGCAGCTGATCAAGAATACGCACCTCAGCCAGGAAGTCTCCTATGAGCGTAAGGCAAGAGAAATTCACCTTGCGCTTGAGCTTGAAAAAGTAATGTCGAAGGATGACATCCTCGTCTGGTACATGAACACGCTGTATCTCGGTGACTCGAACTACGGTGTCAAGGTTGCGGCAGAAGACTACTTCGGCAAGAAGCTGAACCAGCTGTCTCTGCGGGAATGTGCGATTCTCGCCGGTCTTGCCCAGTCACCGAATGCGTATAACCCGCGCCTCAACAGCCTCAAGGGCGATATGTCTCCGACGAACCGGCGTGCCAACAACGTGCTCTTTGCGATGCACAAGACCGGAAAGATCAATGACACACAGTATGAAGCGGCACTGAATGAGCACCTCAATGTGCTGGAACAGTCCCGCCGCTATGAACTGTATGACTATCCGATCTACGTTGAATACGCAGTTGAAAACGTTGCGACAAAACTGCTTGAAGCTGAGGAAGCGGAAGTCACGGACGAAGCTCTGACGGAAAAGAAACAGTGGCTCCGTACCGCAGGCTACCAGATCTACACCGGCTTCAATACGAGCATTCAGGATACCGCACAGGAGGCGATCACCAACTTCGACCGCTATCCTACCCTGATTACCGGAACGGAAGTACAGGCCAGCGCAGTCATCATGGACCAGCGGACCGGCGAAGTTGTCGCGATGGTCGGCGGACGGGAAGAACCGACCGCACCGGAAGGATTCAACCGTGCAACCGACAGTACCCAGGCAGTAGGATCATCAATCAAGCCTCTCTCGGTCTATGCCCCGGCATGCGAAACCGGCGATTATCCCGGCACAACGGTCATGGATACCCAGGAAAGCATTCAGGGTTACGGGGAAGACAACAGCTACCCGAACGGCGATCATACCGGCGCAGCCATCACAATGCGGCGTGCCCTGGAACTCTCGCATAACATTCCTGCCGCACGGTTCCTGCTTGAACATGTCGGAATTGATAAAGCATATAACTTCATGGTTGAAGAAGGCTTCTCCCCGGAGAACCTCTCCAAAACAGCAGCCGGACTTGCGCTTGGCGCAACCGACGTCACAACGCTTGAAATGACCGGCGCATACGCATGTCTTGCCAACGGCGGTGTCTACATTGAACCGCATGCATACCGCAAGGTCACAGACCGCTTCGGAAATCTGATCCTTGACGGAAACAACGTCGATAAGCATCGGGTATTCTCCGAGGCTACTGCATGGCTTGTCACCAATATGATGGAAACCAACATGGTGGACGGATATGGTGTAAACGCACGTCTTTCCAACGTGAAATCCTGCGGCAAGACCGGTACGCATGAACATCAGGTCATCTCGTTCGGCGGATATACCCCCTACTACACCAGTTTCCTGCGGATCTCCGCAGATGACTATGTACGGATGACCAACAGTTCCTCGTACTATCAGTCCGCTCCGCTCTGGCGCGCCTATATGGAACCGATCCATGAGGGCCTCGAGGACCGTGAGATTCAGGACTTCACCGCAGAGGATGTCGGCATCAAGCAGTACTGGGTCTGCACCAACAGCGGTCAGCTTGCCCAGAGCTGGTGTGAAGGACATTATGAATATGCCGCTCCCAGCAATGCGCCTACGGTTGCCTGTGAAGGTCATACCTACGCAGAACCGGAATGGACCGAGGAAGACTGGAGCGAAGACGGATTCATCAATTATGACGATCCCAACTGGTGGGAAAAAGGCTGGTGGGATGAGATGGGCAACTTCCATCCGTACTGATTGCCATGATTTCCATAACTTCAGGATCTGAACGCATCCCGCGTTCAGATCTTTTTTTGTCCGCAGATAAGAAAAAAAAGATCCCGCACGAGCAGGATCTCTGAGTGAACTTACTGAATGCCTTCCGGATTCTTCAGTGTGAAGTTCCAGGAGTCACGGCACATCTCATCAATGTTGTACTTCGCCTTCCAGTGAAGCAGTTCTGCGGCCTTTTCGGTATCCGCATAGCATTCTGCGATATCACCCGGACGGCGCTCCATGATCTTGTACGGGAGTTCCTTTCCGCATGCCTTTTCATAGGCATGCAGCACTTCAAGAACGGAGTAGCCGTTGCCCGTTCCAAGATTGATATAATCCGCGCCTTTATGTTCCATTGCATACTTCACGGCCGCAATATGCCCTTCCGCAAGATCGACTACATGGATATAGTCACGGACGCCGGTTCCATCCGGTGTCGGATAGTCATTTCCCCAGACCCGGAGATATTCCAGCGTGCCGTTTGCGACACGCGCAATATACGGAACAAGATTGTTCGGGATTCCGTTCGGAACTTCACCGAGCAAGCCGCTCTGATGCGCGCCGATCGGATTGAAGTAACGAAGCAGCAGTACAGACCAGTCCGGATCCGATGCACATACATCCGCAAGGATCATTTCATTCATCAGCTTGGTCGTACCGTAAGGATTGGTTGTATGGGTCGGGAAATCCTCTCTGATCGGAACCGACTTCGGTGCACCGTATACAGTGGCGCTGCTGGAGAATACCAGAGTTTTTACCCCTGCCTCATTCATTGCCTGATACAGGTTGATGGAGCCGCTGATATTGTTTTCGTAATATGTCAGCGGAATCTGCGTGGATTCACCGACCGCCTTGTATCCCGCAAAATGGATCACCGCGTCGATCTTATTCTCCGCAAAAATTCGTTTCAGCCCTTCCTTGTCCAGAATGTCGGTCTTGTAAAACTTCGGCTTTGTGCCGGTGATCGTTTCAATACGGTCAAGCACGGCCTCATTGGAATTGTACAGGTTGTCGAGCACCACAACCTCATATCCCGCCTGAATCAGAGCGGTGACGGTATGGCTGCCGATATATCCGGTTCCGCCGGTCACAAGAATGTTTTTCATATACACGTTTCTCCTTTATCTACCTATCAGCCTGGAAATATCATTCCAGGTTACAAACAGCATCAGTGATATCAATAATACCCAGCACGCGCCCATCAGCGCAATCTTCACCTTATCGTTGAGTTTCTTTCCGACGATCGCTTCACCGAGTGTGATCACAACCTGACCGCCGTCAAGCACCGGCAGCGGAAGCAGATTCATGATTCCGATATTCAGGGAGAGTTCTGCCATCAGAATGAGGAATCCCCGCAGTCCGTACGAAACCGACTGTTCCGTTGCGGAATAGATTCCGACCGGTCCGCTTACCTGGTCCAGATTGTGTCCGGAAAGAATCGAACGCAGCCCTGCCATCAGCATACCCGCAAAATAGGCCATCTCCTTTGCGCCGTAGTACCAGCAGTTTCCAAGATTCACTTTGACATACTGATACCCTTCGCCCTGAATGCCGATCCGGTAACGCTGTTCCTCTGTAATATATTCCAGATTTGCGGGAAGTGTGACTGTTTCACCGTTTCGATCGACGGTGATGTCAACCGCCGGCGTGTCCAGAAGAAGAAGGTATGTTTCAATATCCTGAAAGTCCCCGATCTTCTCGGTCTCTCCATGCGCTGTGAATGCGGTAATGACATCTCCGGCCTGAAGCCCTGCTTTTTCCGCTGCGGATCCGCTTACCACTTCCACAATCCGGGCGGAAGGAGCTGCCGCAAACGCACCGTTATGAAGCACAATACCGGTCAGAATGAAGTAGCACAGCAGAAAGTTCATCGTCACGCCTGCCAGCAGAATGATCAGACGCTGCCAGGTGGGCTTGTCGGTAATATACCGGCCCTTGGGAACTTCAACATCTTCATAGCCTTCTTCCGCATCCGATTCCCCTGCCATGGCCACATAGCCGCCGATCGGAATCAGGCGCAGGCTGTACTGTGTTTCCCCCGGTTTGTATTTGAGCAGAAGCGGTCCCATGCCAAAACTGTATTCATAACAGTAGACGCCGAAGATCTTTGCGGCAATCAGATGTCCCGCTTCATGAATACAGATGATAACCGTAAGCAGAATCAGAAAATAAACGATTGTCATCAGTTCAGCTTCCTTATCTTTCCAAGGGCATATTCTTCGCCCCATTCATTTGCGGCAAGCAGATCGTCCACGTTCTTCAGCGGTGTAAACGGCGCTTCATGAACCGCACCGATAACGATATCTTCAATCATGGTAAACGGGATCTTATGGTCACGGAATGCTGCATTTGCGACTTCGTTTGCGGCATTCATGACGGCACCGAGATTTCCGCCCTTTGTGCCGGCTTCATACGCAAGCGCAAGCAGCGGGAACCGTTCCGTATCCGGATTTGCAAAATGCAGTGCTCCGGCTTTCGCCAGATCCAGCGGCGGTTCATTCAGCGGCAGACGGTCCGGCCAGGACAGTGCGTACTGGATCGGAAGACGCATATCGGGAGAACCAAGCTGAGCCATGACACTCTGGTCCACAAACTCGACCATGGAATGCACGATGGATTCCGGATGCATCAGCACATCGATCTTTTCATACGGAACACCAAACAGCCAGTGCGCTTCTGTTACTTCAAATCCCTTGTTCATCATGGTCGCAGAATCAATGGTGATCTTTGCGCCCATGGACCAGTTGGGATGGGCAAGCGCTTCTTCAACCGTTACCGAAGCGAGTTCCTCTCTGGTACGGTTGCGGAAACTGCCGCCGCTTGCGGTTACGATCAGGCGTTTGACCTGACGCATCCGGTTGCCCTGCAGACACTGGAATATGGCACTGTGTTCGCTGTCGATCGGAATCAGAGATTTTCCATGGAGCGCAAGCGCTCTCGTGATCAGTTCACCGCCGCATACCAGCGACTCCTTGTTCGCAAGCGCGACATCATGGTTCGACTCAATCGCCGCAAGGGTCGGCGCAAAACCGGCAAATCCGACCAGCGCATTTACGAGAACGTCATAGTCGCTCTCTGCAATGATCTTCAGTCCTTCATCCCCGAAGAGAATCGTTTTGTCAGGGAATTCCTTCTGCAGCTCAAGCGCGTCTGTTTCCTTCATGACAGCGCATAGCGAAATGTCCGGAAACTGTTTCAGCAGCGTCCGGGCGGTTTCAATCCGGCTTCCGACACCGAAACTGACCAGTTCAAACAGATCCGGATGCTGGAGAATCACATCAACGGTCTGGGTGCCGATACTTCCGCTGGCACCAAGCAGTGCAATACGCTTCATAATACGATCCCCCAGTGAATCATCAGAAAGCTGAATACCATAAGGCAGAACAGCAGACTGTCGATCCGATCAAGAATGCCGCCGTGTTCCGGGAAAATACTGCCGAAATCCTTCATTCCCCATCTGCGTTTTACGGAAGAGAATGCAAGGTCACCGACTTCCGCAACTGCCGGCAGCAGCAGACCTGCCACAACGACCAGATCATTCGGAATCTTGTCGCTCATAAGGCCGAATGCGATGGAGACAACCGCCGCAGTAACATACCCGCCGATCGCGCCCTCCCAGGTCTTGTTGGGAGAGATGCGCGGGATCATCTTGTGTTTACCCATGAAGCTGCCGAAGAAATAGGCGGCAGTATCACAGACATAACATGCAAGCGCGACAAACAGAGAACCTGCCCAGTTCATGCCGCACTGATAAATACCGAGAATGCCCCGGCTTGCGAACGTAATGATCAGGCTCAGCGTAAAGATATAAACCACCTGGTCCGACGAAATCGTCGCATCAAACAGAAGAACGATGAACAGAATGATCAGCCATACTCCCGCATAGGTCGGAAGACTTGCGGAAGGAATATGTCCCATAACAAGCACTGCCGCAGAAATCAGAATCGTCATCGGCCAGTTTGCCTTCGATTCATCCCGCAGACCGGCAATCTCATAGGAAGCAGCAATGACAACCACTGCCACAACGGCTTCCAGGAGTTTTCCGCCGATCAGAAATGTCGGCAGGAAGATGGCGATGAATGTGACCCCCATCAGGATCTTCGTCAGCATCTTCTTACTCATATTTGATTCCTCCGTAACGGCGGTCACGCTTTCCGAACTGTTCGACACAGCGTTTCAGCACGTCCGGTGTGAAATCCGGCCACGCCTCCGGCACAAACTCCAGTTCCGCATAGGCGATCTGCCATAACAGATAGTTCGAAATGCGCAGTTCTCCGCTCGTCCGGATAAGCAGATCCACATCCGGCATATCCGAGGTCATCAGATACGACGCAAACTGTTCATTGGTGATATCAAGTCCGATTTTCCCGTCCTGAACATCTTTTGCATAGCGTTCCGCAGCCAGTACGATTTCACGCTGCGATCCGTAATTGATTGCGATGGAAAGGTTCAGCCCGGTATTGGTCTTTGACTGTTCCACCGCATTGTCAAGCACGCGCTTTGTCTCCGCAGGAAGGCGGTCCAGTTCTCCCAGCATCCGCATCCGATAGCCGCGGTCAATGAACTCCTTCATGTACTTCCCGAAAAAAATGGCAGGAAGCTTCATGATATAGTTCACTTCATCCTGGCTGCGCTTCCAGTTTTCCGTGGAAAACGCATACAGCGTCAGATACTCAATTCCAAGCTCGCTTGCTGCGATAGCGATGGTACGGACATTGTCCGCTCCGACCAGATGCCCGGCTGTGCGCGGTTTGCCCTGCGCTTTTGCCCAGCGTCCGTTTCCATCCATAATAATTGCCACATGACGGCACTTTTTCTCATTTTCACTCATATGCAGAATTATAGCATTGTTCCGTTAAGCAGACATATATGTCACCTTTAAAATCCGACTTCTGATTCTGAAAAAGGAAAACCGGCTGAGCCGGTTTTCCATGAATGATTACTCACACTTTTTCGAACGATTCTTTGCCGAGTGCGCACACCGGACACATCCAGTCATCCGGCAGATCTTCAAATGGGGTACCTGCAGGAATATTATTGTCCGGGTCACCGACTTCCGGATCATAAACATATCCGCACGGGCATTCATACTGATCCATATAACGTTCCTCCTGTCTGAAGCATAATCGATTCACTGATTCGATACAAGATGTTCGGCCGCAGGTCGTAGCTCGACAATGGAATCGGCATAGTCCCGGATTTCATCCACATCATGCGTCACATAGACCATTGTCATACCGCGGTCTCTGCGGATCCGGTCCAGCTCCTGGATCAGTTCCGCGCGCAGCGGCTTGTCCAGGCTGCTGAACGGTTCATCAAGCAGCAGGATCTCCGGCTTCCGGATAATCGCGCGGGCAATGCCGGCTCTTTGAAGCTGACCGCCCGAAAGCGCGCCCGGATACTTGTCCAGCTGTTCTTCGATATGCAGAAGCGAAGCTGTTTCATTTACCATGCGTGCAATTTCTTTCTCCGGATAATTCAGTTTATGGAGACCGTAGGCAATGTTATGCCGCACCCTGGTGTGCGGAAACAGTGCCGCGTTCTGAAATACAAACGCCATCCTGCGCATGGACGGAGCGGTATCCGTAATATCTGTCCCGTCGAGCCATACAGTTCCGGCTTCCGGTTTTTTCAGGCCTGCGACAACTTTCAGCAATGTTGTTTTTCCAACACCGCTCGGACCGCAGATACAGACGCATGTGCCCTTCTGTGCGCTGAAAGAAACATCCCTGAGAACCGGGGTGTTCTGATATCCGCATGTGATATGTTCCACCGAAAGATATGTCATACACTGCTCCTGCACTGCCTGTTTCATGAAAAAATACTGCGGATCCATTTCGGAGTCCGCAGTGACTGGTGTTATTTACCGAGTACTTCCTTGGATTTCTTTGAAGCGATTTCTTCTGCCTGCTTTGTGAACTTGTCAGTCAGTTTCTGAATTTCTTCCTGTGCGTCCTTCTGGATATCCTCATCCATGGTCTTGTCATTCTTGACTGCGGTGTTCGCATCACGGCGGATATTGCGGATCGCAACCTTTGCCTCTTCCGCCATCTTATTGACCTTCTTGACCATTTCCTTACGGGTTTCTTCGGTCATCTGAGGAACCGCAAGTCGGATCACACTGCCGTCGTTCTGCGGCGCAATGCCCAGATTGGCGGTATTGATTGCTTTTTCAATGTCCTTCAGGCTGGACGGATCATACGGTTTGATGACAAGTGTTCTGCCTTCTTCGACCTTGATTCCGGCAATCTGATTCAGCGGTGTCGGGCTGCCGTAATAGTCAACATTGACGTTGTTCAGCATACCGGCGTTCGCCATGCCGGTGCGGATCGTGAGAAGATCTTCCTTCAGGTGCTCAATCGCCCCGTTCATCTTCTTTTCACTGGAATCTACGATTGGATAAGCCATACTTTTTCCTCCTGCCTGCTTATTATCGAATGATGGTGCAAACTGCAGTCCCCTTGACTGCTTTTACAAGGTTGCCAGGTTCATTCATGTTGAAGACGCTCAGTTCCATCTTGTTGTCCATGCACATACTGATGGCTGTACTGTCCATGACCTGAAGTCCCTTGTTAAGAACATCCATATAACTCAGCTGATCGTAACGGACCGCACTCGGATCCTTCTTCGGATCTGCGCTGTATACACCGTCTACGCCGTTCTTTGCCATGAGAATGACATCCGCCTTGATTTCCGAAGCACGAAGTGCAGCGGTGGTATCGGTGGAGAAGTACGGAGAACCGGTTCCGCCGCCGAAAATAACAATTCTGCCTTTTTCAAGGTGCCGCGTTGCGCGCCGTACGATGAACGGCTCCGCGACCTTGGTAATATCGATACTTGTCTGAACACGGGTATCGAGGCCGTGGCGTTCAAAACTGGACTGCAGTGCCAGCGCGTTGATGATTGTCGCCAGCATGCCCATATAATCGCCCTGCACACGCTCAATTCCGATATCGGTCAGATTCTTTCCGCGGATGAAGTTTCCGCCGCCCACAACGATGGCGGTCTCCACACCGAGACTTTGAATCTCCTTCATATCTTCCGCAAGGCGATCCAGCACCTTCGGATCAAAGTTATTGCCGTCCCCTGCGAGCGCTTCTCCGCTCAGCTTCAAAAGGATGCGTTTATACATAGTTGAAATCCTCTGCTTTCCTGAACTCAATTATAGCATCGCCGTATGGTCCCTGCATGGAAAAGGAGAATCACATACGCTTCATATCGATCAGAACCTGATAACGCTCCAGCACCCGGTCAATGATCGAGTCCCACGACTGCGGCAGCGTATGCATGGCATTAAGGGCAACTTTCTTCAGACGTGCCGGATTTTCAACGGCATGCCGCATCACCTCACACAGATCATGTGCATCACTTCCGCAGAGCCAGCCGTTTTCGCCGTTGATGATATCTTCCGCGGCCGCACTGTTTTTCAGGCATACGGACGGGGTTCCGGCATTTGCGGCTTCCCGCACCACCATCGCATAAGTGTCATAGTCCGACGGGAATACAAAGAGCGAAGCAGCACCGTACAGGCCGTCGAGAAGCTGTGTATCAAGAATATGACCGGTAAATACCGTATCTTCTGTAAGCCCAAGTTCTTCGGTCCGTCTATGGATTTCCTCTTCATGCGGTCCCTGTCCGGCAAGCACCAGCTGAAAGGAGGTTCCGGTCCGCTTCAGTTCGTCACACGCTTCCAGGATCTGTCCGATTCCCTTTTTCCAGTTCTGCTGTCCGACATACAGGAATACCGGCACATCGCGGCGCAGGCCGAATTTCCGTACGGCTTCGTCCTTTGTTTCTTCGCTGACCGGATGGACATCCATGCCGTTTGGCAGAATGAAGATATTCTTCGTGCATCCGTAGGCTTTCAACGTCCGTGCGCTGTTTTCCGTCAGCGTCCAGACTTCATCGCACTTGTTGAAGAATTCCGCCATCATGACATCGGTTGAAAGCCCGGCTAAAATGCGGGAACCGCTGATCTGATAGAAGTCATCATAGTATTTGGAATGAAAGGTTCCGACCAGCGGAATGTCATGTTTCCTGGCATAGCGGATGCCTTCCTGTCCGGCAATAAACGGGGTGTGGATGTGCACGATATCAAATTCCGTCATGGAGAGATGCTGCTGGTAATGCTCGTCAATGACCGGTGCGCCGAACTTGTACTGCGGCATTCCGGGCATGGATTTACTGTAATAATCAATGATTTCAAACGGATACTGTCCCCGGTAACCCATTTTTGTAAGAGGAACGATGGCTGAACACTCATGTCCCTTCCGTGCAATATGATCGCAGTAACTGTATGCAACCCGTCCGACACCGTCGACGACGGGAAGAAATGAATCACTGAATTCTCCGATTTTCATAACTGTCCGTAAACTCCTTTGCTGTGTGATAATGAATAATACAGTAACAATATGATAGTCCTGCCCGGGCTTCTGATACAAGAACCCTGCGGACTGCACGGAGGTGTTATGAAACAGTACGGCATTGTCGATATCGGATCCAATACGATCGTTCTGATCATCTATGATTCCGTCGAACCCGTTCACGTAAAGGAATACTGGTCCGAGCCGGTGCACCTTGTCAGTTATAACGACAACGGATATATGAAACCGGAAGGCACTGAAAAAGCACTCGCAGTGCTTCGCCGGTATAAAACACTTCTTGATGAAAACCAGGTGGATACTTATTTTGCATTTATAACGGAGCCTTGGCGCCGTCTGAACAATACCGATGAATTTCTTTCCCGGCTTGCGGAAAGCGGCTTTGCCATTGATACGCTGAGCGGACAGGAAGAAGCGGAATATGATTTCTACGGGTCCCGTATTGACTGCGCTGATATCCGGGAAGGAAATGCATTTGATATCGGCGGCGGATCAACGGAATTCATTTCGTTCCGTGACAGTAAGATCCATGCCTGTTATTCCCTTCCCGCCGGCTGTGTCCGCCTGAAGGAACTGCCGGTGACACCGGAAACCGCACAGTCTTATCTGCGAGCCGCATTTGAGGCATGTCCTTTCCTTCTCGATACGCCGTCCGAAAACCTGATCGGCATCGGCGGAACGGCACGGGCATGTGCACTGCTGGCGGAAGAACTGTATCCGGGAACATCCGTCACAAGATCCCTCGTTCGAACCCTTCTGAACGGACTTCTTGAGGATGATGCGGTTATTGTCGGCGCAATGAAAAAAGCCATCACACCGGGACGCTGGACCGTGCTGGCGCCGGGCCTCAACATGCTTGGAGAAATCATGGATGCGTATCATGCGGATACGGTGCGTATTTCGGAAGGCTGTGTCCGTGAAGGCTATCTTCTGAAACATGTTCCGGAAGATAAACCCTTCTGATTCCTGA
>ODAI014250826.1_pt1 | contig 14365 bp, 16 predicted proteins | sample 1539321 | NCBI WGS metagenome assembly ODAI01 (sample SAMN02144231, study PRJEB22623) | gut metagenome | biome: sheep rumen | host: Ovis aries | place: New Zealand
GCATATATGCTCCTGAATCCTGCGGCATCCGTTCCGTTCCAGGAGGAGAAGAGACTGTCGGAATACGAAACGACTGCTGCCCCTGCGCCGTCCCCGAAGAGGATGCATGAGGAGCGGTCATTGAAGTTTGTCACCTCCGACAGCTTTTCGGCGGAGATGATGAGCACGTACTTCATGTCACGGCGCACGGAAAGGTACTTTTCCGCAATGTCCATTGCGTAGACAAAGCCGGTACAGGCTGCGGAAATATCGTAGGCAAAGGCGTTTTCAGCGCCTATCATACTCTGTATCACAGCCGACATGGAGGGGGTGATAAAGTCATTGGTGATGGTGGTGCCTATTATCATGCCGATGTCAGCAGGGTCAATGCCCGCCCTGTCAACGGCAGTTTTTGCAGCCATAAGCCCCATGTACCAGGTGGTCTCGCCGTTTGCCATGTGCCTTGACCTTATGCCCGTGCGGCTGGCGATCCATTCGTCGTTGGTCTCGACTATCGCCGCCAGATCATCGTTTGTAACAGTCTTTACAGGAAGATATGATCCTGTGGAGATCACTCTGAGCCCCATTTATGATACCTCCGTCGTGCAAGAGAGACTGTGCCGCAGAGTCGTCCCTGCGGTTTTTTCTCATAAATTTGCAAATTCTGTTGAAATTTTTATTCAAATGTGTTATGATATATGAGTCATAAACAATCACATATCATTCTACCACAAAACAGGGTGTCAAGTCAACCATATTTGAAAATTTTTAAGGGAATGACTGCTGCGGCTTATGCGGCAGGGTTCTGACTGATCTGTGCTTTGTGTGTGATGCTGTGTTTGCCGCTTTGATATGATAACGTGCTAATATGTAAGCTATATGGGGGAATTTTGAAAATTCCGTGAATAAAGTGTGTTATGCATTGAGCATTATGGAGGAAATTATGAGTACAGCGTTTTTATTTTCAGGTCAGGGCAGCCAGTGCGCCGGCATGGGAGTGTCCCTTGCGGCGGTGTCACAGGGGGCAAAGAGGGTCTTTGATACGGCATCTCAGGTGCTGGGCTATGACCTGCTTGAAAAATGTGCCGGGGCACCTGTGGAGGAGCTGTCCCGCACCAGCATATCACAGCCTGCGATCATGGCTGTGTCTCTGGGGGCGGCTGAGGCACTGCGTGAAAGGGGCATCACCGCTGATACGGTGGCAGGCCATTCCCTGGGGGAATATGCGGCTATGGTGTATTCCGGCATAGTGGGCATGAAGGAGGGCTTTGAGCTTATCAAGGCTCGTTCTGCGGCTATGGAAAAGGCAGCGGCAGCCTCCGAGGGAGCCATGTATGCGGTGATGAAGATAGATGCGAAGGAGATAGAGCGCATCTGCGGAGAAACGGATGGCTATGTGCTCCCCGTCAACTACAATTCCCCCATGCAGACCGTTATCGCAGGGGAGCTTTCAGCCTGTGAGGCGGCCGTGGAGAAGCTTTCGGAGATAAAGGCGAAGGTGGTGCGCCTGAAGGTCGCATCCGCATTCCATTCGAGGCTAATGCAGCCCGCCGCCGACGAGTTCCTGCAAACAGCGGAAAAGTATACCTATTCTGCACCCTCCGTTACATTCATGTCCAACATAACAGGGGGCGCCATATCCGATACAGACGGCTTTGCACAGCGCCTTGCACAGCATATCGTAAGCCCTGTGCGCTTCACGGATGAGCTTTTCGCCATGCGTGACGCAGGGGTGGATACCTTCATCGAATGCGGCCCCGGCCACGTTCTGGCAGGCCTTGTGAAGAAAACGCTGGAGGGTGTCACCATATATAATGTGGAGAATGAGGACACACTTTCGGCAGTGAAGTAAGGGAGAACGCTATGAAGAAATACGGACTTACAGGCTGCCCCTTGGGGCACAGCCTTTCCCCTCAGATACACGAAAGGCTCTTTGCCATTGACGGCATAGAGGCGGATTACAGCCTTTACGAGATAGAGGCGGACAAGCTCTCCCAAGGGGTGGAGAAGCTGTTTGAGCTTTCCGGCTTTAATGTTACCATACCCTACAAGGGGGATATAATACCCTATCTTGACAGGCTCCATGAGTCTGCCGAGAGGTATTCCTCCGTCAACTGCGTTGCAAGTGTAAACGGAGAGCATATAGGCTACAACACGGACTGCGACGGCTTTCTCCGCTCCATTCAGGCAGGGGGCGGAGATCTTTCCGGGGATGTGCTCCTCTGCGGCTGCGGCGGTGTGGGGCGCATGATTGCCATCGAATGTGTGCGCCACGGCGCAAGGCTCTCCGTATCAGTCATGGAGGGCTTTGAGGACACGGTGGAGCCTGTCCGTGAATATGCCGCCAGAAACGGCATAGACACCCCCATTGTAACTGTTCACCCGAATGAGATAGACCTTGAGCCGGGCTATACCCTCATCAACGCCACCCCTGTGGGTATGTTCCCCAAGACGGGCGCAGCGCCTGTTTCAGAGGAGGTCATATCAAGGGCGGGCTTTGCCTTTGATGTCATATACAACCCCCGCAAGACACTTCTTATGGAAACTGCCGAAAAGCACGGCATCAAGGCTGTGGGCGGCATGGCGATGCTGGTATATCAGGCGGCTGTCGCCCATGAGATATGGGTGGGCAAGACCTACACTGACGAGGAGATAAACGGCGTAATAGCGGCTATGTACGAGATGCTGTAAGCTGATGTCTTGTGTAAAGGAGCTGGATCCCATATGCGCAGACACTTTAAGGGCTGCACCCTTGAGGGGCCTCTGCCTGCTGCCCTCATCACCTGTGAGGACGAAAAGGGCGCCAATGTGTTCACCGCCGCATGGACGGGGATAATCTGCACCCATCCACCTATGGCGTATGTGTCTGTAAGGCCTGAGCGCTTTTCCTACGAAAAGATACGGAAAACCGGTGTCTTTGCCATAAACCTGCCCCAGTCAAAAATGACGGAGCAGGTGGATCTGTGCGGCATGAAGAGCGGCAGGGACTTTGACAAGCTGTCCATGTTCCAGACGGAGAGGGCTGAAAAGATAGAGTGCCCTGTAATAGCGGACTGCCCCGTAGTCCTTGAATGCAGGGTGAAAAAGACGGAGGAGCTGGGCTCTCACACCATGTTCATTGCGGATATAGTCTCCGTCAGCGTTGACAGCGCCCTTGTGGACAGCAAGGGGAAGATAAACATAGAGCAGGCGGGACTGCTGGCATTTGCCCACGGGAACTATTTCAGTCTGGGGCGAAAGACCGGCTCCTTCGGCTGCTCGGTGCAGAAAAAGCCCCGCAAGAGGAAAGGAAGACAGTAGGCCCTCCTTTCAGGAAAGAGTGATTCAGATGCGATTTACCGAATACGGAAGAAACAACAAGCGGGTAGTGCTGCTGCTGCCGGGCACCTGCTGCACTGTAAGCATGAACTTCTCCGGGGTGATACCCGCCCTGCGTGAGAAATACTATGTTGTGGGCGTGGACTACACCGGCTTTGACGGCAGCGGCAGGGACTTTACGGATATGACGGACACTGCCGAGCGCATAGAGCGGTATGTGCTGACTTACTTCAACGGCAGGGTCTTTGCCATATACGGCTCAGGCCTTGGGGCGAGCCTTGCGGCACAGCTTGCGGAGCGCAGGGTCATATGTGCGGAGCACATAATACTGGGCTCCCCGGATATGGAGCAGGAGGAGAACATGGACAAAGCCTACCTTCGCTCCCAGACCGTTGCCGACCTGCTGTGCGGCCTTATCACCAAGAACTCCGTGGCAGGCTTCCTTGAAAAGCTGGTGCGGCGGAAGTATGGCGAGGAACAGGCTCAGATGGCATCTGCCGTTATGGGGGACATCTCCAACGTTGCCATGACCACCAACAGGCGCTCCGTGGCAAGGCAGTATTACTACGACCTTATCACCCCTCTGGGGCTGAACATATCCGTGCCGGGGACAAGGTTCCACATATTCTATGCCGCAAAGATGGGGAAGAAGTACCTCAAACGCTGCTATGCCCACTTCTTCGATCCCCATATAATCACCCGTGACTATGCCCAGGAGGAGCTGCTCCTTTTCCACCCTGATGAGTGGTTCAGGGACTTCGAGGAATGTGTGGGCGGATGACCCGCAAGATCCCCAAGGTCGGGGCAGGGCTTGTGTGCGGTATGCTGGCAGTGGCGGTGCTTTCAAACAGGCTTTTGTACATATGTGCCGCCGTCTTCGCCCTTACCCTTGTGAGCCTTGTCCGCAGGCGGTACAGACGGCTTGCCGTGCTCATCGCCTTTATTATAGGCATGGGGCTGTATATGGGGGCTGTAATGCGGCTTAACACCGCATCAAGGCTGCTGCAGGGTCATGTGCGGGGCAATGCCCTTGTGTGTGATGCCGCAACAGGCGGCACCCCCTACTACACCCTGCGCTGCACCCTGAAAAACGGCCAGACCGCCTATATCGGCTACTACTGCAATGATGCCGTCCTTTCAAGGGGAGATATCATCGCTCTTGACTACGACACCCTTGACACAGCCTCCAACTCCTACTACCGCTCCCAGGGGGTAGCGGCAGTCATCTATTCCCGGGAGACCGTGACCGTATCAAAGGAAAACGGCATATTCCGACAGGTAAAGTCCTTCCGGGACAGGGCAGCCGCCCGCATCCGTGCCCTTGGCATGGGGGATTCGGGGGAGCTGATGGTGGGGATGATCTTCGGCAGCAGATTCTGGGATCTTTCCTTTGAGGGGAAGAACACCCTCTACGGTGCGGGTATCGGGCATATAGCCTCGGTGTCGGGGCTGCACACCGCCATACTTGCGGGTATGCTCTCGGCGCTGCTGGGGCGCTTCGGCAGGCGGCACAGGCGGATAAGGGCATTCCTTTTGCTGCTGCTGTGCACCGGTATCGCCCTGCTTACGGACTTTACCCCCTCGGTGCTGAGAAGTGCCGCCATGATACTTGCCATCGACCTTGCCGCCCTTGCCAACAGGCGGGCTGATGGGCTCACCTCCCTGTTCACAGCACTCATTGCCATGCTGACCATATCCCCCCTCAGTGTCACCAGCGCATCACTGGTGCTTTCCGCCTGCGGTGCGGCAGGTGCGGGGATGATAGCCCCCCGCGTGTGGGAGGCACTCTCCTCCCGGTATGAGGAGCGAAAGGGCAGCCCTGTGCCCCTTGGGGGAATGCTGTCGGCTGCCCTTGCATCCGTGTGTGCATCACTGTGTACACTGCCTGTGTCCTTCTGCTTCTTTGATGAGGTGCCCCTTGTGTCCCCCCTGGCAAATATCCTGCTGTCCTCCTTTACGGAGCTGGCGGTGGGCACAGGGGCTGTGGGGGTGCTGCTTTCCGCAGGGAGATGGACTTTTGTTTCACGATTGTCCGATGCGGTCTTGACAATTGCCTCATTTATATGTAAAATAGTATTGGGCGGTGCGGAGCTGTTCTCCCATCTGCCCAAGGTGCCCTCCGGCTATGTGAGCCCCTGGGGGCTTGCCGTCACGGTCGCCGCCGCATTTGCGGTGTACCGCATCACCCGTGACAGGAGATACTGGATCCCCGCCTTTATGGTAACAGCCTCGGCAATGGCGCTGTCCGGCATTCTGGGCAGGGCGGCGGACACGGGGCGCTATCTGCGCATCGTCTCCGACAGCGATTCAGCTGCGGTCATCTACTCCGACAAAAGCCGCTGTGCCGTCTTCGATTTTGACAGCGGCGCCGCCTATGACACACAGCGTGCACTGAAAAGATACGGCCTTTCCCCCTCGGCAGTGTTCTGCGGGGAGGAAAACAGGGGCTATTATCCTTCCAATGCCGCCTTCTACCCCATATCCCCGGGGGAATACCTCATTGATGATGATATGCGCCTTTCTGTGGCTGACGGCTACGCTAAGCTTTGCATAGACGGCATGAACGTGATGATAGTGAATTCCCCCCATGTTCTCCCCAGAGGGGATCAGAACCTGGTCATATACAATTGTGATGCCGCCCCCTCCGACTTTACCGGGGTGCTTGTGACACCGGCGGACGGGGAGAGGGTCATACGCCTTGAAAAGGGAGAGTGACGTGATGAAAAAGCTGATCGCAGCCCTTCTTGCAGGGACAGTTGCCTGTGTGCTCCTTGCCTCATGCACCGGTGGCGGCACCGTCACCCATGAGGCAGCCACCATGACCGACAGTGGGGAAGAAATAAATGAGGTGTGAAAATGAAGCTGCGAATATATCTTGACAATTGCTGTTTTAATCGTCCGTTTGATTCACAGGATGAACTGAAAGTCTATCTTGAAACTCAAGCAAAATTGTTTATTCAAACCCTGATTAAATCATCAAAAGTTGAACTTGCCTCGTCTTACGTTCTCCTCTTTGAAAACAGTCGTAATCCCTATGAGAGCAGAAAGCTGAGTATTCGTTCCTTTTTGGTCTATAACACTTCGTGCTTTGTGTCAGAAGAACAAAATGATGAAGTAATAAGGATAGCAGCTCCGATTATTGAAACAGGAATAAAAAAGAATGATGCATTCCATGTTGCAAGTGCAATAATTTCAAAGTGCGATTACTTTATTACAACAGATAAACGGCTTTTAAAATATACTGATGAACGTATAAAGCTTATGAATCCGATTGATTTTCTTGATATATGGGAGGAAGACAAATGACAACTGCAAATGATATTCTCACAAAGGGAATGCAATGCCTGGTCAGGGAATTGGGCGAAGTAGGCGCAGAACAGTTTATCTCTATCGTGAACCGTGAAAAAATGGATTATACCAAATGGCGGGAAACCCTTTTTGATGATATGACCGTCGATGAATTTGCACAGATGGCTGTAGAGTACTCTAAGGAGCACCCGTTTAAAGGGAAAAAGGCTGTAGTGCTGTAAAAGGAAATTTGTATGAAAAGCTTTATGAACAAACTCAATGCCCTGTTTGACAAAAAGTGGTTCCGCATAGTGCTCCTTGCGGTGATAATCGCTGCGGAGCTCACATATACCATATACCTCTTTGCCAACGAAAAGCACGGCCAGCACTCCGATGAGGTGTGGAGCTATGCTATCGCCAATGACAGCAAGCAGTTTGATTTTGACGGGGACGATTTCCTTCACAGATGGCAGACAACGGAGCAGATACGTGATTACATGACTGTTCAGCCGGAGGAACGGTTTCATTTTGACATACCGTATAACAACAACATACATGATCTGAACCCTCCTCTCTACTATATGATCGTTCACTTTATCTGTTCTTTTTTCCCCAACAGTTATTCTCCGTGGTATGCTTTCTCCATAAATATTGCTGCGCTGATCGCAACGCAGATATATCTTTTCCTGCTGTCGGAAGTATCGTTTAAAGAAAAGCGGTATATGCCCTTTGTCGTATGCCTGTTCTATGCTGTCAGCCTGAGCTCTGCGGCTACCTTCATATTCATGCGTATGTATGCCATGATGACGGCTCTTACCGTGGCAAACCTGTATTATCAGGTGCGTGTTTTGCAGTATGAAAAGGAAAAGGGGCTGTGGAAGCCTGTTCTTGGCTCCTTCATCACCTGTTACTTAGGTTTTATGACCCACAGTATATTCCCTGTCATAGGCGGTATCGCAACATTTATGGTGTGCCTGTGGTTTCTGTGCCATAAGCAGATCAAAAGATGCTTCGGCTACGGTTTTGTAATGCTGGGTTCACTGGCACTGTATGCTGTCACATTTTCTGCCGGGGTGGCACACGTATTCAATACGGGTGAGGCAGCCCAGACTGCCGGTGCCACATATCCCTTCAGATCCCAGTTTTTAATGCTGCTGTCCTATATGCGGTACTATCTTGAAGGCAAATTCGTCAGCATTTTTCAGGGCTATACACATATATATGTATCTGTGGGTGCCATATGCATTATTGCCCTCTGTGTACCGCTGTGCTTCCTGTTCAGAAATGAGGAATGGTTCAAAAAGCTTGTGTCGGGCACAAAAAACTATTTTGTCACGTTCTTCAAGGAAAAGCGCTTCTGGAAAGTATTTGACTATCCCTTCTTCATCTTTGCGGCGGTCATACTGGCATATGTAATAGTGTGTGCAAAGGTGGTAAATGTGCAGGTAATGGGTGACGGGGTAGTGCGGTATACTTTCTGCCTTTTCCCGCTGTGCTGCCTGTGTATGACAATGGCGGTGCATTTCATACTTGAAAAGATTAAGTGGGTAAAAAAAGCGGCTATTGCCATCACTTTCACATTTGTTATGGCAAAAGGCATCTACACAGCCTTTCTTCCCAATACGTTCCTGTTCGCATATTATATATCCCCTGATAAATATGTGGATATGTACGATCTGTTCCGGGGACAAAGGCTGCAGATATATCTTTTGTCCGGGTGGATAGATGTGCCGTATATGCCCTATGTGCTTGGGTGTGAAAAGGTAAAGTTTATTACCATAGAGGATCTGCTGGGGAGCGAGGATCACGGCATAGACACCTCGGTAACAGCAGAGGGCAGCTTCCTTCTCCTGCTGCCGCAGACAGAACCCGATCTTACTCAGATGGACAGTTCTGATGCAAAGGATGAATCGCTTACGACCGTAGGCATTGAAAAGGCACTTTTCGGAGGAGCAATTGAGATGAACAGGGAGGATGAAGACCTGACACATACAGTTACGGAGGAAAAACTTAAGGACATATATTCCGAACTGCTTGAAAGAGACGATGTACATAGTATTGAGTATGTATGCGATGCACACGCACAGGGCTATGCGGTATGTGTTTACAGAGTAAGCTGAAAATATCACATAATCAGATATAAAAAACTCACATATTCACATAATTACATTTTTGTACATGAAAACGTTTTCGGTTTGTGTAACAATATCACCAAATCACTGATTTTTGCAATAAAAAAAAAAAAACCAACAAATTCACAAAATCAGAGGAAAAAATATCCAAAAACTATTGACAAGGGGGAGAAAGTATGATATACTCTAATCACAGTCAAGGGAACGGGAGGTTGAGGCCGATGGGCAGGATTAAGAAACAGTTCAGGGCCTTTACCTTGCTGGAGCTGATAGTGGTCATTGCCATAATCACAGTGCTGACAGCCATAGCGGTGCCCAGTCTGCTGACAAGGCTCAGGACCTCAAGGATCCAGGCTGCAAACGATCAGGCACAGCAGCTCTACATGGCGGCTCAGGATTACCTCATAGGTCTCCAGAGGAAGGGCGTTTCATCGACAGAGCTGAATGACTACTTCGACAGCTCAAGCCACGGCGGCTATAGAATGCTCGTGGTGAATGGGACAGGCTTTGAGAGTACAAGCCTTACCCCTGATCAGGCACTGAAACATGAGAATGCCCGTTCAGGCATCCTTAGCAGATATCAGAACGGCACAGGTGCTGTGGATATAGGCTGCTGGATAGTCTATGTTTATCCCAAGACATTCACGGTAGGTGCGGTGTTCTATAACGAGGGCAAGTACAACGATGATCCCATGCAGGCGTGCAAGGATACGGCAGGCTGGGGTTCGGCGGCAGGTCCTTTCCCCTCGATCTTTGACAGCGTATCTTCTCAGGAATACTCCGCAGTATATCATGATTCAAGGGCATATACGGGTCAGTACCCCATACCCGTATCAAGCAGTTTCTAATGTATAAATTCGATGGCTGTCAAACGACACATCGTGGTTTATAAAACAAATTTTTTTAAGGAGGAAATTTTCTTATGAAAACTTCTAAGATGAAGGGCTTTACCCTTATCGAACTCATCGTCGTAATCGCAATCATCGGTGTTCTGGCAGCTATCCTCGTACCTTCCATGATAGGCTACGTTGGTTCTTCCAAGCTGGCTACTGCTAACTCCAACGCTAAGCTCGCTTTCGAGAACACTGCTACCTACTGCACAGAGTCTGAAGTTGCTGGTTACTCTGTAACTTCGAACACTTATAGTGTTGACCTCAGACAGGGTACAGCTGGTCAGTCCTACTCCAAGAACGGTTCTCAGCTCGCATCCGCTCTTCAGTCCCTCATGGGCAACGCAACAAGCGGCGGCGAGGCTAAGGTAACAGTTTCTGCTGCTGGTGTTCCTACTGCAGCTAAGTGGAGAAAGACTTCTTCCGATCAGTATGTTGGCGGCTATCCTCAGGAGTCCACTACTAAGGGTGTTACATTCTAAGGACTGCTTTAGATCAACTGAATGAAGCAAACAAGTTCCCCGCACCGCAAGGTGCGGGGTTCTTTTTGCCTTGACAACAAGCGGCAGGGGTGGTATAATGGTAAAAATTACGAATACTGTAATCGGAGGGCGATGCACATGAACAAAGAAGAAAAAATAGTAATGCTGAAACTTGATGTGATTTTTAAACGTGTGTTTGGCAATGAAAGCAACAAGGACATTATTGCTGCATTTATCTCTGATTTGCTTGAAATTCCCCGCGATAATATAAGGGCTGTCTATATCAACAATATAGAGCTTACTCCGGAATACCTGGACATGAAGTTCAGCAGGCTCGATCTGCGGCTTGACGTTGACGACAGAATCGTCAATATTGAGATGCAGGTCAACAGAGAAACGGATTTTAAGGAGCGCACGCTTTTCTACTGGTCTAAACTATACAGTGAGGAATTAAAAGCCGGCGATGAATATGGCGAATTGAGGCAGACTATTTGTATAAACATCATGAACTTCGATCTGTTTGATTGTGAAGACTATCATTCACGCTTCAAGGTGCTTGAAACAGAACGTCATGAGGTGCTGACAGAAAAGTTCGCTATCCACTTCTTTGAACTTAAAAAACTTAACAAATTCAAGAAGAACAGACGGATGGAAGACTGGCTGAACCTTATCAATGCAGAAACGGAGGGCGATCTTATGGCAATTCAGCAGACAACGCAGATCCCGGAGGTAAAAGATACCATCGTTATGCTCCGCAAGCTAAGCGCTGATGAACAGGTGCGTATGGAAGCTCGTTATCGTGAGAAGCGCCTGCATGATGAAGCTTCGGCACTTGGCAGCGCAAGGCGTGAGGGCGAAGATAAGGGCGAAGCTAAAGGCATAGCTAAGGGCATAGCTAAGGGCAAAATCATGGGAATAGCTGAAGGCAAGATGGAAGAGCGCAATTCTCTCACAATGAGAATGCGTCAGAAAGGCTATACTGAGGAACAAATCAAAGATTTGCTCGGAGATGATGACAATGGCTGATACCATCGTTATGCTCCGCCGGCTGCATTATAGATAATCATCTATGAAATCCCCGCATCGCAAGGTGCGGGGTTCTTTTTGCCTTGACAAACTGCGTGCGGGGGTGGTATAATAGTACAACAGCAAAATATGCATTGCAACACAGCATATTAAGAAAGCAGGATGTAATGACTGTAACAAAAACTCTTGACTTCATGAAAAAGCCTCTGACCGAAGAGAAGCTTGAAATGCTGAAAGCACTTGATGACCGTGAGATAACTTTTGATGAAGACTCTCCGGAGCTTACGGAGGAGGAACTTGCCCGTGCATACAGACCCGATACTCTCCGCACAGATAACACAGAATCGTCCCGCAGACTTGGTATTGCAAAGGGCAGACTAACCATTCCAGATAACTTTGACGATACGGATGAGGAACTGGTCAAAATGATGATGGAAGGAAATCAGTTTTGTAATGAGCTTGTATAATGAAAACTGTGTTATACTGTTTTAAAACGGCTATCAGTTTTTACTCATGAAATAAGGTGGACCATGCCAAGATTTTTTATAGATACAGTGCCGGCAGGCGGCACTTACACCATCACCGGGGCAGATGCGGTGCACATTGGCCGCTCCCTGCGGATGCGTGCGGGGGATGAGCTGACCCTGTGCCGCAGGGGGACGGAATACCTGTGCAGAATAGAAGGCTTCACCACGGACACCGTAACGGTGGAGATAATGTCCGCACAGCCCTCGGCAAATGAGCCGTCACTGGGGCTGACGGTATATCAGGCGCTCCCCAAGTCCGACAAGGCAGAATTTATCATACAGAAATGCACTGAGCTGGGGGCATCGGAGCTTGTATTCTTTGAATCAAAGCGGTGTGTAACTCACATGACCGACCCGGACAAAAAGCTTGTCCGCTATGAGCGCATCGCTCTGGAGGCTGCAAAGCAGTCCGGCAGGGGGCTGGTGCCGCAAGTGCGGTACATCCCGGATATGGCGGGTGCGGTGAGGGAGCTTGTGACCCATGAGACTCCTCTGCTGTGCTACGAAAAGGACGGCGCCCGCCTTTCGGACGTTGCCGTCACATCCGACACGGCGGTGATGATAGGCTCGGAGGGGGGCTTTGACCCTGAGGAAGCTGAACTTGCGGCACAGATGGGGGCAAAGCCCATATGGCTTGGGAACCGCATCCTCCGCTGTGAGACAGCACCTGTGGCTGTCACCGCCATACTCATGCACATCTTCGGAGACATATGAATGAAGAATGGAACGTTCTGACGGGCGCTGGGAGGCTTGATCAGTTAATAGCTTAGGGAATAGTGAATAGCTGGCAGTGACAGGGAATGGGCGGCTGGTTTTCTCTTTGTCTGCCTACCGTTTAATTTTTTACTTTATACCTATTATTTATTACCTTACTTATTACTTATCACTTGTACGAATAGCAAGCCCCCGCAGATAAGCTTCTGCGGGGGCTACGTTTATGCGGGGTCTTTCATTGTATGATGTGTTTCATTGCAGCTCAAGGTGAGCGTAGAGGTGCCACATATAGGATGAATTGTAGTGACTGTCGGAAGTAACTGTTATTCCCCAGTCGTAGCCGGCACGCTCACGGTAGGTCTCTATCAGGAGATCCTGTACTGCGCAGTTGGGGTCTGTTATGTTGATAGCCTTGCAGGTTACCTTGTGATCCCAGAAGTCTACGCCGCAGAACTTGGTGCCCCAGGATTTGCCGTCGTCCTTTTTACTGGTGTCGGTACTGTCGCTTACTATGATGTAGGTGCCGTTTGTGTTGTTGAATGTAAAGGTCTTGCCTTCGTTGTCAACATAATTTGTCATTGATACGCCGTACATCTCGAAGAAATCCTTCAGGGATCTGCCGGGATAATTGGTGACAACATATTGCAAGCTCTTTTACTTCGTCAAATGTGAGTACATTGTTCTTCGCATCATCTATAACGTTGCGGGTATGTCCTTCAAATACACCGGTATTCTGTCCGCCGTGCCACAATTCCTCCTGGCGAACGGAGAGGTCAATATCCTTTTTGCCGTACCAGATGAGAGTTATGACTTAGCAGAAAGTTCTCCAAATGTCCTAAAATCCGATGAAAGCACGAATAAAAATGGAATTGTTAGTATTGTGCTTGATTGCTCCGATTTTGTGATAAAAAGTTTATGAAGTTTTTTTGAGAAATCCATTGACTCTAAACCCAACATCAGGTTTATAATATGCACATAAGGTACCTTACAAAGAAAGAACAAGGAGCGAAAGACCATGAAGATAGGTGATTTTGCAAGGGCTTGCGGGACGAAGATATCTGTGCTTCGGCATTATGACAAAATAGGGCTTCTCAAGCCCGTTTACATCGACCGCTTTACCGAATACCGCTATTATGACAGATCGCAGGCAGTCATATTTGAACGTATTTCTGAGCTGAAAGCGGTGGGCTTTTCGCTATCTGAAATAAGGGATATGCTGTATTACGATGAAAACATCGACCGGTTATTTGCAGATAAAAAAGCTGTACTCGAAAAGCAGCTTCGTGATCTTGAAAGCCTCAAAAACAAGATAAACGGAGGTATTATTATGGAACAGAAATTTACAGCCCTGACAGAAAACACAGACCTGCCTTTTATAAATGACGAGCAGGTCATCGGCAGGTGGCTCGTTCTGGGCGAGCACGGTGACGGAGAGAATTACCCGACTCTATTGCTCGGTGACGGGAGAAGACACCTCTACTTTCTGCCAAATGGCGAATTCTACTGGTGCTTTGGCTGGACAAAGGGAAAGCTTATCTATGATGACGGAGTAAGTCGCTATGTCAATGACTACCGCCTTGAGCAGCGCGGCGACGATATGTATATGATAGTTGATTTCAAATCGCAGGACTACCCCGAAACAGGCGAGACCACGGCGATAGCTTTAAGAAAGCTCGACAGCGTTCAATACACAAGAGATATGATAGCAAGAAAGGACGACATAAACAAGCCCTTTATCCCCGATGAGAGGGTTATCGGCAAGTGGAAAGCGATGTGCTATTTCGACCCGACAGATCTTGCCAAGGAGGATTTCATACCTTATGAAAATCCGCCCAAGGGTGCGTGGAACTATATGATCGACTTTTACTTTAAGGAGATAGAATTCAGCGAGGGCGGTCATATAACTGCGGTCTATGGTGACGAGGTCATAAGCGGTGATGACAAGAGTGTATGGACAAGGGGCTTCTGGCTTCGCAAGTGGAACAGCAATGCCTGCGCATATGAGATAA
>ODAI010970846.1_pt1 | contig 14364 bp, 13 predicted proteins | sample 1539321 | NCBI WGS metagenome assembly ODAI01 (sample SAMN02144231, study PRJEB22623) | gut metagenome | biome: sheep rumen | host: Ovis aries | place: New Zealand
AAAGAGAATGTGACAAACACGCTTGGCGAATATATTGCCGGCAAGGGCCTAAAGCAGCTGCATGCTGCCGAGACCGAGAAATATGCTCACGTGACCTTCTTCCTCAATGGCGGACGTGAAGAGCCCTTTGTGGGTGAAGACCGCATCCTGGTGACTTCTCCTCAGGTGGCCACCTACGACCTAAAACCCGAAATGTCTGCTTTCGAATTGAAGGACAGGTTGGTTGAGGCGCTCAAAACTAACCGGTACGACTGGGTGGTGGTGAATTTTGCCAACGCCGACATGGTGGGGCATACGGGCGTTTACACAGCTATTGAATCGGCGGTAGAGGTGATTGACGAATGCTTGAAGGAAGTAGTGCAAACTGCTACAAAGATGGGCTATGAGACCGTCATTACGGCCGATCACGGAAATGCAGAGCATGCCCTCAATGCTGCTGATGGCACTCCCAATACGGCACACACTACCAATCCGGTTCCATTTATCTATGTGACTGGCAACAAAGAAGCTAAAGTTCAAGACGGTTCCCTGGCTGATGTAGCACCTTCCATTCTCCATATTCTTGGACTGGAACAGCCCCGGGAAATGACAGGCAGGTGCCTTATTATATTATAGTTTGTCGTAGGAGAGACCAAGTATTTATTACCTGAGAATCAGTATTATGTTCGACTCGCATGCATAGCTGGCGGGGATGGTTTGTTTATTAAACCCTAGCAAGTGAATAACAGATCCTTTTCAAGCCGGCTCAGCTGGAGAATCATCGGCATCGTTACGGCCATCAACTTCGGCTCTTTCATAGTTATCGGCCTGGCTACCCTGTATTTCATCTGCCGTCCTCTATTTCGCCGGTGCCACGGAAGACTTTATCTTCAACTTCCCCGGCCGCAATTTCCGCCACGCCCGCGAGGTGGTTATCTCCAGCAAAGACCTTATTGACATCTACTTAGACGGAGAGCAGCTCCCCGGTTCGCAGTTTCATCTGAAAGTGCTGCCCGGAGCGCTGCCGCTTCGCCTGCCCAAAATAGAGCAGTAGCTATTTTCAACAGATTACTCGATGGTAATCTGTTTTTTGGCCTTTTCGACCTCTACTTTCTTCACCTTGGGGATGCTCACCACCAGCACGCCATTCTCCATCTTGGCGGAAATGGCCTCGCGGTCGGTGTCCTCGGGCAGCAGCATCGTCTGCTGGAACTTGGTGTAAGAGAACTCGCGGCGCACATAGTGGCCTTTCTTCTGTTCGTTCTGGTCCTGTTTCTTTTCCATCTTGATCACCAGGTCTCCTTCCTCATCCAGATGGATGTCAAAATCGGCCTTGGTCATACCCGGGGCGGCCAGCTCCAGCTGGTACTGTTCGGGGGTTTCTAATACGTTGATGGCAGGGGCGGTAGCCTTCGGGCGTTCCATCCAGCTGTTGTCAAAGAAATCGTTGAAAAAGTCCGGAACCCAAACTTGGTTGTTTCTTCTTGCGGGTAACATAATTCTAATCTCCTATCAATATTTTGTGTTTAACTTTCTGTTTTCCGAACGGCCTTTCTGAGGCGCGTTCGGCTTAGCTAAAGGCAAATGCGGGACCAATACCCAAAAATGTTCAAAAGGTAGACAAAATGACAGATTTCTCTGCCAGAATGGCAAATTATACTGTCAAAATGTCGCATTTGCGGGTTCTCAAAAATAGTTGTATCTTTGTTTGATTCATAGAGAGTGGATGTAATTCAATGAGCGAAGAGCAGGTTCAGCAGGACTGGTATGCCGTCAAGGTATTCTTCAATAAGGTGTTCCAGATGGAAAACACCCTTGCCGATATGGGCCTGGAGACGTATCTGGCTGTCCGGAAGCTGCAACTGAAGGGGATGGCCCATATGGCCGCTGCCCGTGCCCTGGCCCAGATGGATCCGTACCACCGGAAAGACAGCCGCTACATCCAGGAAGGCCCCGTCATTTATGAGAGGGTGCCCCTGGTGAACTCCCTGATCTTTGTGAAAGCCACTCCGGAAGAGATAGTAGAGGTGGATCAAAGCCTTCACGAAGGAGACAAAATCCTGGGCTTTATATACAAAAAGGCAGATTTCAAGGAATACGCCGTTATCTCCGAAAAGGAAATGACCTCCTTCCGTCTGGTTACGGAATCGGGAAAAGGACTGGAGTTCTATTCGGCCGATGATGTGGAACGTTTCCGCCAGGGAGACCACGTGCGGGTGACGGAAGGCCCGCTCCGGGGAACCGAAGGCTACATCCGGCGCATCAAGAAGAACAAGCGCCTTTTGGTATGCATCGAGGGCGTCATCGCCGTCGCCACCACCTACCTCCCTCCCAATATGTTGGAAAAGATTGAAAACTAGTTCAGGATGCCGGCCGAAGGAAACATAGTCATTCGTCACGCCCGGGTGAACAACCTCAAGGACATTACGGTGGAAATCCCCCGTAACCGCCTGGTGGTGGTAACGGGCGTGTCCGGCAGCGGAAAGAGTTCCCTGGCCTTCGACACCCTTTTTGCCGAAGGGCAGCGCCGCTTTGCGGAGAGCCTTTCCTCCTATGCCCGCCAGTTCCTGGGCCGGATGGCCAAGCCCGATGTGGAAGCCATCGAGGGCATTCCGCCGGCCATCGCCATCGAGCAGAAGGTGAACATCCGGAATCCCCGTTCTACGGTGGCCACCACTACCGAAATCTACGATTACCTCCGTCTGCTGTTTGCCCGTATCGGCCGAACCTATTCTCCCGTGAGCGGGGAGGAGGTGAAGGCCCAGGGCGTGAAGGACGTCCTTTCGGCCATAGAAGACGGCCAGCCCCATGCCTTGTACATCTTGGCGCCCCTCCGCTGGGACGAAAGGGAAGACAAGGTGGAACTGATGCTCTCGCTCAAGGAAGAGGGCTTCGGCCGCCTTTTCCAACCGGCCGATGACAGCATCCTCCAGATAGAGGACGTGATGAAAATGGATGGCAGGTACCCCAAGGGGCTTCTTCTGCTGGTAGACCGCGTGAAAACCCCCGGCTCCCTGGATGCCGATATGCGTACGCGCCTTACCTCTTCCATCCAGTCGGCTTTTGACAAAGGAAGCGGGCAGATGGCCCTGTGGTACAAGGAATCGGGTACCCTGAAAGAATTCTCCTCCCGTTTTGAGAAAGACGGAATCGTGTTCCGGCATCCGGACGAATACCTGTTCAGCTTCAACAGCCCGCTGGGCGCCTGTCCGGTGTGCGGAGGCCTCGGAAAGATTGTGGGCGTGAGCGAAGACCTGGTGGTGCCGGACAAGACCAAGAGCATCTATGACGGGGCCATAGCCTGCTGGAGGGGAGAGAAGATGAGCTGGTTCAAGGATCAGCTTATCAAAAACGCCGAGGCCCTGGGCATTCCCATTTTCGAGCCCTATGCCAAGCTTACCGAAGAGCAGAAGCGCATCATCTGGACCCACCGGGGAGACTATGAAGACCCGGATGCGTACTGCGGAGTGGACCAGTTCTTCGAATGGGTGGAAAGCAACCGGTACAAGATCCAGTACAAGTATATGCTAAGCCGCTACAGCGGCCGCACCACCTGCCACGCCTGCGGAGGAAGCCGTCTGCGCAAGGAAGCCCTGTACGTGAAAGTGGCGGGAAAAACCATCCACGACCTCCTGTCGATGACGGTGGAAGAGCTTTTGGGCTGGTTCGCATCGGCCCCGCTGTCGGAGCGGGAGAGGGAAGTGGCGGGCAAGGCCATCGAGGAAATCCAGTACCGCCTCCAATGCATTGAAGATGTGGGCCTGGGATACTTGACCCTGTCCCGCACCATGAATACGCTCTCCGGCGGTGAAAGCCAGCGCGTGAACCTGGTAACGGCCCTCGGCAGTTCCCTGGTGGGCTCCATGTACATCCTGGACGAACCATCCATCGGCCTGCACCCGAGGGATACCGAAAGGCTGATCTCCGTTCTCAAGCGCCTTCGGGATATCGGCAACACCGTGGTGGTGGTAGAGCACGATCCGGAGATTATCCGCGCGGCGGACTGCCTCATAGACCTGGGGCCGAAAGCCGGCCTGAACGGGGGAGAAGTGGTGTTTCAGGGCGTGGCCGGGCAGGAAACCCCGCAGCAGACGGAGCGTTCCCTCACCCTTCAGTACCTGGAGGGTATCCGGAAACCCTATGTGCGGGAAAAGAATCCCTGGCGGTACTCCATTACCGTTCAGGGCGCAATGCAGAACAATCTCAAGGACATAGACGTCCAGTTCCCGCTGAATGCGTTCACCGTGGTGTCCGGCGTGTCCGGCAGCGGCAAGAGCTCCCTGGTGGGAGACATCCTGTACCCGGCCCTCCATCGCCGGATCAACGAAACCGGAGACCTCCCCGGCACCTTCAAGGGCCTGTCGGGAGATCTCAACCGTATTACGCGCGTGGAGTACGTGGACCAGAATCCCATCGGCAAAAGCTCCCGCTCCAACGCCGTCACTTACCTGAAGGTGTACGATGATATCCGGAAACTCCTCTCGGACCAGCAGTACGCCCGCATCAACGGGTACACGCCCTCCTATTTCTCCTTCAACCAGGAGGGAGGCCGATGCCCGGAGTGCCAGGGAGACGGCTTTGTGAAGATAGGGATGCAGTTCATGGCCGATGTCACTATGGTGTGCGAGAGCTGCGGTGGCAAGCGCTTCAAACCGGACATCCTGGAAGTGCGCTACCAGGGGCTCAATGTGGACGATATCCTGAACCTGAGCGTGGAGCAGGCCATAGCCTTCTTCGGGGCGCAGAAGGAAGAGCTGGCTCGCAGCATTGCCGCCAAACTGCAGCCGCTGGTGGATGTGGGCCTGGGCTATATCAAGCTGGGGCAGCCCTCCAGCACGCTTTCCGGAGGAGAAAGCCAGCGCATCAAGCTGGCGTACTTCCTCTCGCTGGCTTCCGGCGGGCGGGAGAAGATCCTCTTCATCTTCGACGAACCCACTACCGGTCTCCATTTCTACGATGTAGAGAAACTCCTGAAGGCCTTTGACGTCCTGATTGGCAAGGGACATACCGTCCTGGTGGTGGAACACAATGTGGATGTGATCCGCAGTGCAGACTGGGTGATAGACCTGGGACCGGACGCCGGGGACAAGGGTGGGGAAGTGGTCTTCGCCGGCACGCCCGAGGATTTGAAGAAACAGGGTAAAACCTTTACAGCAAAATACTTATGAAAAAGATAGCCGCCATAACCATGGTCCGCAACGACGACTTCTACCTTCGCAAGTGGGTGGAGTACTACAGTCGTGAACTGGGTGGAAAACAGCATCTGTACATCTATTTCGACGGATTGGACCAGGAGATTGCTCCCTTCTGCGAAGGCACGCATGCCGAAAAGGTGCAAAAGATTGGCACGCACGTGGTATCGGCCGAAAAGGGCCGGCTCAAATTCCTGTCGGAAAAGGCGGCCGTACTGCTGGCCGAAGGTTACGACCTGGTGATCGGCGTGGATGCCGATGAGTTTGTCATCGTAGATCCCAAGCTGGGAAAGACGCTGGTGGAGTTTTTAAGTGAGCTTCAGGTGAAGGGTTCGGCCTCCGGCCTGGGACTGGACTTCGGCCAGAAGCTGGGTGAAGAGCCCGATGTGACGGATGACCGGCCTTTCCTGCAGCAGCGGCACTATGCGCAGATCGGCACGCGCTACACCAAGCCTTCCATCCTGGCCCGGCCCTATACCTGGGGCAGCGGTTTCCACCGTATCAAGGGGCATAATTTCCATATAGTGAAGGACCTGTACCTGTTCCACTTCGGCTATTTTGACATGAAACGCCTGCAGGACCGCTTCCAGGACAAGGACCGCCTGGCCCAGGGCTGGGGAAAGCATATGAAAAAGCGTTCCCGCGCCATCCGCCTGGTTACGGAGCTGAAAGCACGCCGTTTTGAACCCTGGACGGCTTTTGCCCGCTTTGTCCAGAAGATTGCCCGTCCGCCCTATGCCTGGAACAAGCCAGGAATGTTCGGCCTCAGGATTATCGTCCGTATCCCGGACCGTTTCCAGGATATCATCTGATGGATCCGCTGGTTTCCCTGATTGTCCCTATCTACGGGGTTGAGGCGTACGTGGAGCAGTGTGCCCGCTCGGTGCTGGCCCAGACGTATGAAAACGTAGAGTTCATCTTCGTGAACGACGGCACTTTGGATGCCTCCATGGATATTCTCGCAGGGGTTTTGCAGGAATATCCGCAGCGGAAGGTGAAGATTGTGAACAAAGAGAACGCCGGCCTGCCGATGGCCCGTAAAAGCGGCCTGGAGGTAGCCACAGGGGAGTACATTATGCACGTGGATGCCGATGACTGGATAGAGCCCGATGCCGTGGAAAGGCTGGTGACCGAGGCCCTTCGCAGCGGAGCGGACCTTGTCTACTGCGACTTCTGGAAGGAATACGGCCATCGCAGCAAACTGGACCACGAGAGGCTCTATACGCCCCGCACGAAGGTGAAGTGGATGAACCGCCTGTACAATGACGGTGCCTACGGCTACATCTGGTGCAAGTTCTGCAAGCGCTCGCTGTACGATGCTATTTTCGTTCCTACCTATAATATGCACGAGGACATTGTCTTCTCTACGCAGCTCATCTGGCGGGCCGGCACCATCTCCCAGCTGAGTGTTCCCCTCATCCACTACCGGCGCACCAATGGATCCTCCACTACGCGGGTAGCGCGCAGCAAACGGCGCGTGCAGTCGGCCCGCAATATCCTGGACCTCTGCGCAAACGGCGGTCCGGAGATTCCGGCCGTTCGCAAAAGCATCATCAGAAAGGCCGCGTGGAATGCCTTCCGATACGATCGCTCCCTGTTTACTGAATATCCTTTCCTGAAAGCGGAAGCGCCTGTGCTTTTGAAGCTACTAGGCGTTTAAAAAGCCGGTCCCACTGCTCCAGGATCTTGTCCTGGGTGTAGTCGGCCGTCTTGGCGTTCACCGCCCGGCCCATCCTTTGCCGAAGCCCGGGGTTCTCGATGAGCGTGCAAATCTTGTCCGCCATAGTGCCGATGTCTCCCTGATCTGCCAGCATCCCGCTGATGCCGTCTTCGATGAACTCGGACGGGCCGCAGGGGCAGCGCATACAGACGCAGGGAAGGCCGACGGCGGCGGTTTCCAGTAGAACCATCGGGAAGCCCTCGTAAAGGGAGGTCATAAGGTACATGGAACTCCCGAGCATCTCGGACTTGACATCGCAGATGGCTGGATGCACCCGGATGACCTCTTCCAGGCCTTCCTGGCGGATCAACCGCATAATCTTTCCCTTCTTCCGGCCGTTGCCGTACAGGTCCAGGATCCAGTCCGGATGGCGCTCGTGCACTTTTTTCCAGACGTGGACCATGCTGGCGTAGTTCTTCTGCTTGTCGAAGCGGCCGGCGCTGATGGCGCGTTTTGCCTGAAGGGGAGCCTGCTCGGAGGAAGTGAAGGTGAGGGGATTGTAGATTTGCTCCAGATGGGGACAATACGGGCTCCAGGCCTCCCTGTCCTCCCGGGTGAGCACTACGAAGCAGTCCAGGACGGCCACCTCCTTCTCGTAGCGGCGGAGGCGGATGCGTTTTCCTTTGACAAGGTAGCTGTCGTGGGCGAAGTGCAGTTCGGCCATGATAACCGGGCACAGCCCCCTGAGCTTGTGAAGGTGAGTGAATTCCTGAAATACCAGGGAGTTGACGATATCGGGCTTTTCTTCCCGGATGAGGGCCTTCAGGGCACGTATATACCGGCCCCTGTTCCAGGGCATGTGGATGTTGACGCCGAGGTCTACATGTCTTACGTGAGGGTCCAGCGGGAAAAAAGTGGGTCTTCCTTTCTGGTGGTTGGTGACAATAACTACTTCGTAGCCATATTTCGTGGCCAGCAGGTTCGCCTTCAGGATCAGCACTCGCTCCAAACCCGCCGAATTGTAAATCGTGTTGGCCAGGTAGAAGATTTTCATAGTGCAAAATTACGCAAAAATCTTAGTATATTTGCATCTTATGAAAGGAATTGTTCTTGCCGGAGGATCCGGCACCCGTCTGTACCCCATCACCAAGGGGGTGAGCAAGCAACTGCTGCCCGTCTACGACAAGCCGATGGTGTATTATCCCATCAGCGCCCTCATGCTGGCGGGCATCCGGGATATCCTTATCATCTCAACCCCGGAAGATCTTCCGGCTTTCCGCCGCCTGCTGGGGAGTGGAGAAGACTTCGGCGTGCACTTTTCCTATGCCGTGCAGCCTTCGCCCGACGGCCTGGCCCAGGCTTTTCTCATCGGCAAAGAGTTTATTGGAAAGGACAGCGTCTGCCTGGTGCTGGGAGACAATATCTTCCACGGCTCGGGTTTCTCGGCCCTTCTGAAAGAGGCCGTCCGCAGCGCAGAGGAGGAGTCCAAAGCCACGGTATTCGGTTACTGGGTAAGCGATCCGGAGCGTTATGGCGTGGCGGAATTCGACAAGGCCGGCAACTGCCTCTCCATTGAGGAAAAACCCGCGCATCCCAGAAGCAATTATGCTGTGGTGGGCCTTTATTTCTACCCCAACAAAGTGGTGGAAGTGGCTTCCCGCATCAAACCGTCGGCCCGGGGAGAGCTGGAGATTACCACGGTGAACCAGGAGTTCCTGCAGGAAGGCGCTCTTAAGGTGCAAACCCTGGGCCGCGGCTTCGCCTGGCTGGACACCGGCACGCACGATTCCCTCTCGGAGGCTTCCGTATACATTGAAACCATCGAGAAGCGGCAGGGCCTCAAGGTGGCCTGCCTGGAAGCCATCGGCCTGATGAAAGGCTGGATTACGACGGACAGGCTCCGGGAAGCCGCCCGGCCGATGATGAAAAACCAGTACGGTCAGTATCTTCTGAAGCTGGCCGATGACGTAGACAAGGGGTTGTATGATTGAAATTAAGCAAACGGACATACCGGGTGTGCTGATGATAGAGCCCAGGGTGTTTGGAGATGAGAGGGGCTATTTTATGGAGAGCTGGAGCCAGCGGGACTTTGACGAGGCCGTTGGACGGCACATCGAGTTTGTCCAGGACAACGAGAGCAAAAGCCGGTACGGCGTGCTTCGCGGCCTGCACTTCCAGAAAGGGGACAGCGCCCAGAGCAAGCTGGTGCGGGTGGTTTCCGGCCGCGTGCTGGATGTGGCGGTGGATATCCGCCGGGGCTCTCCCTGGTTCGGAAAGTACGTGGCCTGCGAGCTCTCCGGGGAAAACCACCGGCAGTTCTTCATCCCGCAGGGCTTTGCCCACGGCTTTGCCGTTCTCAGTGAGGAGACTGTCTTCCAGTATAAGTGCGACCGCTTCTATGACCCTTCTTCCGAAGGTGCCATAGCCTGGAACGACCCTTCTATCGGCATTGAATGGGGCATCCCAGAGGCCGATGTTATCCTCTCCGAGAAAGACCGCCATCACCCGCTGCTCTCCGAGAGCGGAGACCTTTTCCTTTACGAAATATGAGAATCCTTGTGACAGGTGCCAGCGGCCAGCTGGGCACGAGCCTTCGGCCTCTTTTTCCGTCGGCCCTCTTTACCGATGTTCAGGAGTTGGACATTACCGACGCTTCGGCCGTGATGCAGATGGTGGAGCGCGAGGGCGTTGATACCATCATCAACTGCGCGGCCTATACCGATGTAGAAGCGGCCGAGGACAACGAGGCCCTGGCGGAGCTTCTGAATGCGCAGGCGGTGGAGAATCTCGCTGCTGCAATGAAAAAGGTGGGAGGCCTTCTGGTACACATCTCTACGGATTACGTCTTTGGAAAGGAGCCCTACAACACACCCTGCCGGGAAGACCAGAAGGGAACGCCCACGGGGGTCTATGGCCGTACCAAACTGCACGGAGAGGAGGCTGTTCTCAGAAGCGGGGTACGCTATCTTATCATCCGTACGGCCTGGCTGTACAGCGAATATGGCAGGAACTTCGTGAAGACGATGCTTTCCCTGATGGCCCGGCGTCCGTCCCTGAAGGTGGTCTTCGACCAGGTGGGAACGCCCACCTATGCCGGAGACCTGGCTCAGGCGATAGCAAAGATGTTGGAAACTCCGGAAAAGGAGGGTATCTATCACTTCTCCAATGAAGGCGTCTGCTCCTGGTACGATTTTGCCAAAGCCATTGCCGAGTATTCCGGGAATACCACCTGCGACATTCAGCCCTGCCACAGTGACGAGTTCCCGTCCAAGGTGCACCGGCCGGCGTATTCCGTGCTGGACAAAACCAAAATCAAGCAGACTTTCGGCCTTCCCATCCCTTATTGGACAGATTCCCTGAAAAAGTGCATCAGAAATCTGTCAGGGCCGCTTTGTTAACCCGCCAGCTGTCTTCTGAAAGGCCGTCTCCCGTGGGACAGACCGTGATGCGGTACCAGGTGTTCCGGACTACGTCAAAGTTGTTGCGGTTTTCTCCCAGGTAGAAGCGGTACACCAGGCGGTCTCCTACGCCCGTATGATGGGAAGGGGAGTGGTATTCGGCCTTTATTTCTATATACGAGCAGATATCCTGGTAGGTGCCGTCGGTAAAAACCTTGCCGCTGTCTGTCTGTACATTTTCCAGCAAGTCTCCCTGGCAGTTTTCCAGCAGGTATACATAGATGCTCCGGCTCATCCCATCTCCCGACCCTTCGTTAAGGGCGCTCACCTCCATTCCCGTCTTGGCATAACCGCGGCTGAAGGATTCCTGCTTGCCGCTGATACGGCTGGGGCCGGCCAGTTTGACGGAGGAGGGGCAGGCGCCGATTTTAACGTCTGTCACTTTGAACTCGATGTTGGAAAGGAGGCGGCTCCGGTCTATTTTCAGCTCGATGCGGGCCATCAGCCGCTCCAGGGGCACTTCCAGCACACCGTCGTTCCCGGGAGTCATGCCCTCGCGGAAAGCCACCATCGGCAGCCCCTGGGAGTATTCGTCCGGATAGGCCATATGGTAGCGGTATTCCCGCGCCTCTTCCAGGGTGCGGAAGGGAAGTTCGTAGCCCAGGTTAGCCGCTGCTACCAGCGTGTAGGGGACATCCCGGAGGAGGGTGGTACGGTACTGGACCTTTCCGTCCACCAGACGGAGGGAGCGGGCCGGCACAAAGACCCTTTCCTCCAGCACACCGAAAGCGTTGAAGATGTACAGGTTGTAATCCGTGATGCGGGTGTCGTCCGGGTCACCTGCACGGGTGGCGAAGGAGCCCTGCGGGTCTAGGATGATCGCGATGGGGCTGGCAGGTCCCTGTTCACGCGTGCAGGCGGCCAGAACGAGAAGAAAGAGCAGGATGGTTTGTTTCATAGATCAAAAGGTAACGGTGTAGGCTTCCCGGCTTTCCCAGGGAATGATTTGGGTTTCTACCAGGACGGCGTCGCTGGAAACGGGGATGTCCGGGTCCGGCGATCCCATCCGGCGGAGGGTTATGTCAAAATTGTACACCTTTCCGGCTTCCAGGTGAGAAATTTCCAGGGGATAGTAACAATGCTGTCCGTCCAGGGTCCCTTCCAGCACCAGTCGTGTGCGGGGAATGCCATCCTGTCCCCGGGGATTGGCATAGCAGAAGAATTGCCGGTCGGGATAGCGTCTTACCTTGCCGATGTCTCCCACCCCTTCCTGCAGCACCATCCAGGGCTGGGGCAGGGCCAGGGAGGCCAGGCTGTCCAGCGCCCCGGCGTTGATCCAGGATACCGGATGGCCGCCTTCCGGCCCCAGCGGTTTGTACTCGGTGCCGGCATTGGAAAGGAATAGGGCGGAGTTGGAGAAGAGCTTGCCGTCATAGGGCCTTCCGCTGAAATCACAGGAGATGGAATGGACCCGGATCTGGGCCAGCATGGGTTGCATATGAAGGAGTACCATTCGGGAGGCACTGCCGTCCAGCCGGGTTTCGGCTACCAGCCTCGGCGCATCCAGGTCTTCGTCTTCCAGCCGATAGGTCTTCTTACAAAGACTCCCGTAGTTGAGGATGTCCAGCCAGGGATCTGTGTATCCGGCTTTGCCCGAGAGAGCCACCAGCTGTTTGGGCCCGGCCCCCGAAACACCATAGGGGCGGGAGTCTCCCTGTACGTCCAGCAGCTGCTGGTAGGTGTCCAGTTTCTGAGCTCCCTGCGTGTCAAAAAAGAATAAGTCGATGGCATCCGGTGTTGTATTTTTAGTCCATTGTATATAAATTTGCGTTTCGGTGTGAGCCTCCGTACTTACAGATGCTCTCTCGCACGAAGAAAAAAAGGCCGGAACCTGCAGGACGGCAGTTACTAGTGCTACAGAGGTGTAGCGATGTGTTGATGATTGCAGAGAAAGGTGAATTTTTTGTGGAGATGTCCGGCCTTGTGTTTTTCTTCGTGTCATGGGGTGCGAGTTTGGTCTGGTGCAAAGCTAATCATGCCCCGGGCACAAATCCAAGCATCGTAAAAAAAGTATTGCTGTTTCCACCGAATCGGTTGATGTTTTTTTTGTTTTAACTGAAAAATCGGTTGAAAAAAATATTTTTCTTATGATTCTGGCGAGATTTTTCCACCCTGTCCGGGAACTTGTTCCCATCTTTGAGGCCCAGGCCAACCTTCTGAATGAGAGTGCCAAGCTGCTGGCCGATATGCAGAAGACCCTGGACCCCTCCTGCTGGAGGCAGTCTTTCTATGAGATCCGTGCCAACGAACACAAAGGAGACGCCATGCTCACAGAATTCCGGGAAGCCCAGCGCTCCCTGCCCCTGAGCGCCAGTGTTCGCCGGGAACTCCGCACCATTGCGATGGCCCTGGACGACGCCCTGGATGTTATCAAGGACGCCTCCAATGCGATGAATATCTACAATCCCGCCAAGATAGATCCCCAGTTGCAGGAACTGGCCCGCATCATCGTAGAAGAAGCGGATGCCCTTCGCCAGGTTTTCCCGCTGCTGGTGAACATCAAGAAGAACGCCGCCTCCATCTCCCTGCTGGCAGACCGCGTCAGGGAACTGGAGCACGATGCCGATGAGGCCTACGAGGCCTATGTGGGCTATATCTTCTCCGAAGAACCGGACCTGAGGGAAATGACCAAGTACAAGAACCTGGCAGAACTCTACGAAAAAGCGACGGACACGGAAAAGCACGTTTCCGACTGCATCCGAATCCTTTTGATGCGTTACGAAAGTTAACAAAAAACCCGGCTCACTGAGTCGGGTTTTTTGATGGGGCTTCCGGCGATTAACCGCCGAAGTTGTCGAACAGGATGCTCTCGGGAGCTACGCCCAGGGAATCCAGGAGGTCCAACACGCACTTGGTCATCATGGGCGGGCCGCACATGAAGTACTTGATGTCCTCGGGAGCCTCGTGGTTCTTCAGGTAGGTCTCGTTCATCACGTTGTGGACGAAGCCGGCCGTGTACTTCACGCCGGCGGCATCGGCTGCCGGATCCGGACGGTCGAGGGCCAGGTGGAAGTGGAAGTTCGGGAACTCCTTCTCGATTTCGGCGAAGTCTTCCAGGTAGAAAGCTTCCACGAGGGCACGTGCTCCGTAGAAGTAGTGCACCTTGCGGCCGGTCTTCAGGGTCTTGAACAGCTGCATAATGTGGCTGCGCAGAGGGGCCATACCGGCGCCGCCGCCCACGAAGATGTATTCCATATCCTCGGGATCGTCCTTGGGCAGGAGGAACTCGCCGTAAGGGCCGCTGATGGTGACTTTGTCGCCGGGCTTGCGGGTGAACACGTAGGAGGAAGCGATACCGGGGCTGACCGGCAGGAGCTTCGGTCCCTGCTCCTTGGGTACGCTGCGGTCGAAGGGAGGCGTGGCGATACGCACGTTGAGCTTGATGATACCCTTCTCACCGGGATAGGAAGCCATAGAGTATGCACGGATCGTAGGCTCCGGGTTGACGCACTCGAGATTGAAGAAGCCGTACTTCTCCCAGTCGGCGCGGTACTCGGGATCCACGTCGATGTCCTTGAAATACACGTGGTATGCGGGGATGTCGATCTGGATGTACTCGCCGCTCTTGAACTCCAGGTGCTCGCCCTCGGGGAGCTTCACGGTGAATTCCTTTATGAACGTGGCTACGTTCTTGTTGGAAATCACCTCGCACTCGAGTTTCTTGACGCTGAGGGCGCTTTCTGCAACCTGGATCTTCAGGTTGTCCTTCACCTTTACCTGGCATCCGAGACGCCAGCCGTCCTTGATCTGCTTGCGGTTGAAGAAGCCGGTCTCGGTGGGGAGAATCTCGCCGCCGCCCTCGAACACCTGCACCTTGCACTGGCCGCAGTTGGCCTTGCCGCCGCAGGCGGAGGGGAGGAAGATCTTCTGCTCGGCCAGCGTGCCCATCAGGTTGCCGCCGGGCTGTACGTCGAGAGTCTTCTTTCCGTTGTTGATGTCGATTTTTACGGTCCCCTTGGGGGTGACTTTAGCTTTCACGAAGAGGAGCAGAGCCACCAGAAGCAGGGTCACAATGACGATGACCGCGATTGATGCTATTATTGTCTGACTCATATCCTTCTACAGTTGAATGCCC
>ODAI013572689.1_pt1 | contig 14364 bp, 16 predicted proteins | sample 1539321 | NCBI WGS metagenome assembly ODAI01 (sample SAMN02144231, study PRJEB22623) | gut metagenome | biome: sheep rumen | host: Ovis aries | place: New Zealand
AAGGCCAGCAGGTGGATGTTGACAGGCTCTACGACAACGTCATGCACCGCTTCCGTTATGGAGGCCTGAGCCAGAAAGGTATCTATGTGGATGAGGACGTGAAACGTCTGGCCTATACACATCATCTGGTGATGGGAGCGCTTATCGACTCGCTTCTCCGGCAGGAAGACCTTCAGCGGGCTATGGCTGTCTGCCAGAAGTGGAAACAGGAAATGCCCAAGGAGAATGTGCCTTACACAGAGTCGGCTCTTTCCATGGCCCACTGTTATTATCTCGCCGGCCAGTCGCAATGGGGCGACGAGATTGTACGTGATTTGCTACGTCGCTCCGATGAGTGGCTTTCCTGGATAGAAACCATACGTCCATCTCGCCGCCAAGGCTCCCTGCATTCCTATTATATATGGATACAGACCATGGAGCATGCGCTTGTCATGGCACAGCAATTCCACAGAACAGAACTCCTTCAACAATATAACGGAGCCTTCTATAAATTCTCCGTTCACATGAATAAATTATAGGGGACTTCTATAAATTCCCCGTTCATCAAATGTTTAATCCTAAATAGGCTGATATGAACTCTTTCGTATTTTTTGGTCTTTCTTTGCATCTGGCTGATTGTCATTCGGTCACAATGCCCGCATTGCTCCCTCATGCCGCACAGCCATCTGCTAAAGAAATCCTTCAAAAATCCTGAAAGACAATTTATAGAAGACCCCTTACAATCGTTATGAGCAATATGTCCAATAAAACTGACTACCATCGAACTTCTCCTGTTTTGGATCCCATATCAGGCAACTCCAACAAAACTGAGTATCATGACTTCTTTGGTAAGCGAGGCCGTGCCATCATCATTGTGGCTTGCGTCCTGATAGCCATCGGTTATGTCTTGATGTCGGGACAGGGAAACACCCTGGAGGCTTTCAATCCCGACATCTTCTCGACCACAAGGATTGTTGTTGCCCCGATACTGTGTCTGGCTGGCTACCTGCTGGTCATTGTCGGAATACTGCAGAAAAAATGATCAGATGAGTGTCGGGATGGAAATAAAAGCATGGAAAATTTGGGCGTTTCACCAATCTTTCATAACTTTACATTTCAAAACCAAACAACAGGACTGAAAAAGAAAATGAGAAAAAATGTAAGCATGCTGCTCACTGCCGCCATCGTCGTCATGACGCTTTTGATGGCATCGTGCAAGGAAGACAGTAGATTGAAGCGTTCCATCCAGGAAGCTAAGAAAGAGTGCCCCGTCTCTATTGGCATGGCGGGTGAAATGACCGACATCTCGTACGACGAGGCCACCAATACCGTCGTCATCCACTACCTGATGGACGAGAAATTTTTCAACATCGACGTGATGAGGAAAAACACCGAATTGCTCAAGGAGATGGCCTATGGTACAATGGCCACTGCCGAGGGTAGTTTCAAGCAGGCACTGGACGAGATGCTCGGCTCAGGAGCCAACCTCAAACTGTGTTGGAAGGGAAAGGAGTCGGGAAAGGAAATGGAGTTCACCCTCACCAGTGAGGAGATCAACAAGGCCAGGAAGTCGGGGGAGGCGTATGCCAACCCGCTCAAGATGCTGGAGAACGCCATAAGCGTGACCAACCAGCAAGCGCCTATGGCGGTGGATGAAGCCACCACCATGACCAAACTCTCCATCCAGGGCGACTTCGCCACCTACGAGTATCAGATTGACGAGACGAAGGTGCCTTTCCACAAACTGGTGGATATGAGGGACCAAATGAAGGAGAACATGCGGAATGCAGTCTTCAACAACCCAGATCCAGCCTTCAAGGATTTCATTAACCTCTGCAAAAAAGCCAACAAAGGCATCGCCTACAAGTATGTGGGCATGCAGTCGGGCAACACCTGCACCATCGAGTTCTCCCTGTCGGAACTGTAGTGACGCGACGTGTCCGCGCCCGCGCCCTCTCTCAACATGCCCTCCTATTCCCCTTTCCTCCTTAGGGCTGATTCGTGACAAATGATTGATACTTACGCGGGGTACGCAGGCATCTTGCCTGCGACAATTCCACCAATTCGTAAGAAAAAGCAACAATGACTAGTGTGTTTTTTGTTGTTTCTTCGAAACAATCGCAGGCAGGATGCCTGCGTACCCCACTTGCATTTCTTCGGTTATACCTGTCATTATTACAACAATTTCGGGGATGCACCTTGACAAAGTGCATCCCCGATATTATTGGATAGGAGTCGATACAAGACTACTCTTGTTCTTCCTTGTTCTCCTCGTTCTTTGCGGCGTCGTCAATGACCTTGATCTTCTGAACGATTTCCTGGAGGTCGCTCTTCAGTTTCTCCACCTTGCGGTTGAGCTCCTCGATGAGCGAGTTGCCGCTCTTGGATGAGAGGTTGAGGAAACCGAGGTTGTTCTCATAGGTCTTGATCTCGTTCTTGAGGATCTCGTACTCGCGAACCAAGCGCTCGCGCAGTCTGTTGCCATCGCCCTTGATCTCGTTCTTGAAGCGGTTGACACGGCGACGGGAAGCCTCGGTGTTGGCGTATTTGTAGAGACGGTCGATTTGCTCGCGGTAGGCGGCATAGATCTTGTCCTTGTCGCGGAAAGGCACGTGGCCGATCTCGCTCCATTCGTCCTGCAAGCTGTGCACCAGGTCGCGGAGGTCTTCCTGAGTCTCTTCAGGCACGATGGCCTTGAGTTTCTCGATGATGGCGCGCTTCTTCTCCAGGTTGGCTTTCATCTCGTTGAGCTGTCCGGAGTTGGCGGCTTTGCGGGCATCGAAGAAAGCGTCGCAGGCAGCGTTGAAGCGCTTCCAGATGGTGTCGCTGAACTTCTTGGGCACAGTGCCTATCTCCCTCCATTTCTTCTGGAGTTCCTTGATGGCCTCTGTCGTGGCCTTCCAGTCGGTGCTGTCCTTCAGGGCTTCAGCCTGCTCACACAGTGCCTTCTTGAGGTCGAGGTTGGCGTTCAGCGTGTCCTTCACCTTCTTGAAGTATTCGGTCTTCTGCGAGAAGAACTTGTCGCAAGCCGCGCGGTAGCGCTCGTAGATCTTCTCGTTCATCTTCTGCGGAGCGAAACCGATGGTCTTCCACTTGGCCTGGAGGGCAGTGATGGTGTCGGTCATGGTATTCCACTCAGCGAACGTCTTGAGGCCGGTGGTGTCGATCTGCTCCAGTTCTTCGCAGATAGCGGTCTTGTCGGCCAAGTTCTGCTCCTCCTGCTTCTTGCGTTGTTCGAAGAATTCCTGGTGGCGGCGGTTGACGATGGTCGAAGCGGCCTTGAATCGGTTCCACACCTCTTCGCGCTTTTCCTTATCCACAGGTCCGATCTCACGGAACTGCTGGTGGAGGTCCTGAAGTGCCCTTGAGGCGGCGATGACATCCGTCATCTCGGCCAGTTTCTCGGCGCGCTCACAAAGAGCGGTTTTCAGTTCGAGGTTCTTCTTGAAATCGTAGGCGCGGAACTCATTGTTGAGCTTGAGTGTGTCGTAGAACGACTCCACAGCCACCTGGTAGGATTTCCACAGGTCTGTGGCCTTGTCCTGTGGCACAGGACCTGTCTCCTGCCACTGTTGCTGCAGTTGTTTGAAATCGCCGTAGGAGCGATTGATGTCGTCGGAGTTGGCGACTATATCTTTGATTTGGTTGACAATACCCAGTTTCTTGGTGTAGTTCTCCTCCTTCTGCTTCTCAATCTCGGCTTGCTGCTGCTGACGCTTGCTATGCAGCTGTGCCATCACCTCTTTGAACTCGTCCTCCTCGGGGCAAGCCAGGGGTTGGTAGCTTTCGGGGTCGCCGCCTGCTTCCATGTACTTCTGGTAGTCAGCCTCGTTGGCTGCACGGTGCAGACGGTAGAACTGCGACTTGAGAGCGGCTTCATCTTTTGAGCTGATCTCAGCATCGCTTTCCACCATAGCCTTGGCGTGCTCTATCACCTCTGCGAAGGTTTTGAAGTAGGGCATTCCTACTTCGGGGGCAGCCTCTTCCAGCGCCTTTTCCTCGGTTCCTTCTGTGGCTTCTGCCTCTGGTGCCTCAGCTGTGGTTGTTTCTACTGCAGCTTCTGCTTCTGCTGGAGCATCAGCTGTCTCTACTTCAGGCGTTTCCGCCATGTTGTTCTCTTCAGGGACTGCTGCTTCAGCAGCCACTTCTACATCTGGAGCCGAAACTTCTTGTGTTGAAGTCTCGTTGGAAGTAGTTTCCAAGGCAGCGGGTGCCTCGGTCGGGGTTTCTGCCGATGGCTCAATCTGAGCGTTCAACTCGGCATCTTTAATCTCAGCCATACTTGAATAGGTTTTAAGTTATGAGATAGCCTTTTTTGAGCTTATGCGCGATGCGCAAAAGTCTATTGACCGACAAATTTAGCAATTTTTCGGTTCTTAGCAAGAAAAAAATCAGTTTTTTGTGAATTTTCCTAAAAAAAAGTTATTTCAGCAGCGGTTCTACCCTGTTTGTCAGTGAAATATAGTCTTCTACCGACAGTTCTTCGGGTCTTCTGTTGAACATCGGGTCGTCGAGCAATGGACTGTCTTTGCCTACGATTTGCTTCATGCCGTTGCGCAGCATTTTGCGTCGCATGGTGAAGACGGTCTTGACAATCCGGCGGAACAGACGCTCGTCGCATCCCAGTTCCTTGCGCTGGCTGCGGGTCAGTCGCACCACGGCGCTTTTCACCTTGGGTGGCGGGTTGAAGACATGCTCATCCACCGTGAACAGATACTCCACATCGTACCAGGCCTGCAGCATCACGCTCAGCACACCGTAGGTGCGGCTACCTGGCGCGGCGGCCATACGCTCTGCCACCTCTTTCTGGATCATGCCGGTGCAGCAGGGGATGAGGTGTCGGTTGTCGAGCATCTTGAAGAAGATCTGGCTCGAGATGTTGTAGGGGTAGTTGCCGGTCAGCACAAACTCACGGCCTCCGAACACCTCTGTGAGGTCCATGCGGAGGAAGTCGGCTTGGACGATGTTGTTGCCCAGGCTGGGGAAATGCTCATGGAGGTAGGGGACGGACTCGAAGTCGATCTCCACCACCTTCAGCTCACGGTTCTTGGGGATGAGAAACTGCGTGAGCACACCTGTGCCTGGTCCTACCTCCAGGATGGGCAGGTCGGGGCAGGCATCCACTGTGTCGGCGATGCGGCTCGCCACTCCCATGTCCGTGAGGAAATGCTGGCCCAGAAATTTCTTAGGACGTACTTTATTGATCATATTTTATGTCTTGGGGTCTCTTTAGTTCAACTAACAAGTGCAAAATTACACGTTTTTTTCATAAAAAACACTTCTCCTTTGAAATTAAGTCGCACTTCTTTTCTGTTCGTTGTTCTCGTGGCGAAAAAACTGAGCTTGCACTTTATTGCTTTTCTTTTTTATTCGTATAGGCAAGAAAATAAAATAAAAGTTGTAACTTTGTGGCGTTATAGCATGATTAGCATCATGAGGGCGCTATGAACCGCCTGAAAATGATGTCACTGAGTGCATGCCTTGACAAGAACAACTTATCTCCTTGTGGAACTGAAAAGAATACTTAGACAGACGTTCAAGATTGTCTTCCCGTTCATTCTGGGAGGGCTGATTTTGTATTGGATGTATCGCGACTTCGACTTCAGCCGTTTCAACCGCCAGTTCATCGAAAGCACCAACTGGGGGTGGATGGCCTTCTCTCTCGTCTTCGGGGCGGCGGCACAGATTTTCCGCGGACTGAGATGGCGGCAGACACTCGAACCGCTCGACGAATACCCGCGTCGCAGCACCTGCATCTACTCCATCTTCATCTCCTATGCCTCCAGCCTCATCGTGCCGCGTATTGGCGAGGTAGCGAGGTGCGGTGTGCTCAAGCGCTATGAGGGCACATCATTCACCAAGGCCGTAGGAACGGTCGTCACAGAGCGCATCATCGACACGCTGCTCATGCTGCTGATGGTCCTGCTCACCATTGTGCTACAGGTCAAGGTCTTCAACACCTTCTTTGAAGAGACGGGCACCAGCATCGAAGGCATCTTCGACCGATTCACACCCACGGGATGGATTGTGGCTCTCATTTGTGGCGCGGCGGCACTGGTCTTTGCCGTTTATCTCGTCAGGAAGATGACGGTGCTCGCCAAGTTCCGCAAGATGCTGGTCGATATGAAGGAAGGCGTGCTTTCGCTCAAGGGAGTGAGAAACAAAGGACTCTTTGTCTTCTACACACTGATGATCTGGGCAAGCTACTACGTGCATTTCTACCTCACCTTCCGTTGCTTCGACTTCATGGACGGTCTGGGACCCGTCTGTGCACTGGTGGCTTTCACCGTCGGCACCATCTCGGTGATTGTGCCAACTCCCAACGGCGCCGGTCCATGGCATTTCTCCGTCAAGACCATCCTCTGCCTTTATGGCGTGGGTGTGGACGATGCTGTGATGTTCGTGCTGGTGGTGCATGCCATACAGACGGCGCTCGTACCTGTGCTCGGCGTCTATGCGCTCATCATGCTCTACTTCACCAAGAGAAAGGTGGAGGCTAACGAAAAAGAATTAATAACATCAACAAATAACTAAACGATCTATTCTTATGGAAATCTACGAACTACAACCCCAATTGATTTGGAAGAACTTCTACAAACTCACACAGATACCACGCCCTTCAGGCCATACTGAAAAGGTGGCTCAGATGCTGGTCGATTTCGCCAAGGAGCATGGCGCTGAGGCTTTCATCGACGACGCCGGCAATGTGGTCATGCGAAAGGGTGCTACCCCAGGCTATGAGAACAAGGAGACAGCCGTGTTGCAGGCCCACATGGACATGGTGCCACAGAAGGTCAAGGAAAGCGACCACGACTTCGTCAACGACCCCATACAGACTTATATCGACGGGGAATGGGTGAAAGCCAAAGGCACCACACTTGGTTCCGACGATGGTATGGGCGTGGCGGCAGCCATGTCGATCATTGAGGACGAGGCAGTGGAGCATGGCCCCATCGAGGTGCTGATCACCAAGGACGAGGAAACGGGCATGTATGGTGCCTTCGGACTCAAAGCCGACACACTCAAAGGCAAGTACCTACTCAACCTCGACTCTGAGACCGAGGGTGAAATCACCATCGGTTGTGCTGGAGGTATGGATGTGGTCTGCACCATGGAGTATCAGGAAGTGGATGTCGATCCAGAGGGCATGCAGGCCTTCAGAATCAATATGAAAGGTCTTCGTGGAGGTCACTCCGGGCTGGAAATCAACGAGGGCAGGGCAAATGCCAACAAACTCATGGCACGTCTGCTCTTCGCCGCTGTCAACACAGGCTTGGCATCGCTTTGCTCATGGACAGGGGGCAACATGCGCAATGCCATCCCACGCGAGGGAGAGGTCATCGTGGTTGTTCCTAATGACAAGGCCGACGAACTCAAGGCTCTGGTGGAGAAATGCCACAAACTCTTCAACGATGAGTTCGCCGAGTTGGAGAAGGGCAATATCTCACTCACCATCGAACCATGCGACATGCCTCTCAAAGCCATACCTGCTGAGATACAGGAAAACCTCATCAACGCAGTGATGGCAGCCCACGACGGTGTGTTGCGCTTCATCCCCACCATCCCCGACATCGTGGAGACATCGTCCAACCTCTCCATCATCAGCATTGCCGACGGAAAAGCAGAAGTGGATATCCTCGCGCGCAGTGCCACCGACAGCATGAAACTCTATCTTTGCAACATGCACCGCGCTTGTTTCTCCATGGCGGGCATGAACGTGAAGTTTGAGGGCGGATACAGTGGCTGGCAGCCCAACACCTCTTCGCCGCTGGTGAAGATGATGGCTGGGATCTCCGAGAAGATGTTCGGGCAGAAACCACTTGTGCAGGTTTGCCACGCCGGACTGGAGTGCGGAATCATCGGAGTGAACTATCCCGACATGGACATGGCTTCCTTCGGTCCCACACTGCGCTCACCCCACACCCCCGACGAGCGTTGCCTCATACCCACTGTCGGCCGATTCTACGACTACGTGAAGGAAATCCTTAAGAACATCCCCGAGAAGCATTGACCATTGACCATTGGCTTCGCCTAAAATGCTCACGCTCGGCATAGCTCAAGCAAGCTTGGCTCTGCCCTCGCTCAATCGCATTTTTGACCATTGAGCCCTTTGCCTGGGCTTTCAAGCCCGGTGTAATCACCCTCAATCCCCCAATAACCCTTCAAAAAACCTTCAAAACCCTTATCACATGCTGACCGAGAATAAAGATTTGAAAACCTACTACTCCGTGGCGGAGGTAGCTGAGATGTTCCATGTCAATGCTTCCTTGTTGCGCTACTGGGAGAACATGTTCCCAAATATCAAGCCTCAGAAGGCGGGTAGGGGAATACGTCAGTACAGCAAGGACGACATCGATGAGATCCGTCTGGTCTATCACTACGTGAAAGAGAAGGGCATGACCATCGACGGAGCCCGCACTGCGATCGACCGACTCAAGAACGGCCAGACCAACGTGGAGGAAGTCAACCACCGGATAGAGGTCATCGACCGCCTCAAGGCGATACGCGACCAACTGCAGAGCATCGGCAAGGAGATGCAGGAACTCTCTTCTTAGCCTATGCTTGTGTTTGTGCAGAGGTATAAAGAAAGTGGCAGGAACCAACATTCCTGCCACTTTCTTTGTGTACGTTTCAGGGTGATTCCCCTGTTGTAGATAGAATCAGAATTCGGGCGACTCCATGCGCAATACCTTTTTGGCACTGATATAGCCGCGCAGAACTCCTTTCTGGGTATAGACCTTGTACCAAGGGTCGTCGTATTCACCGCTGATGAGGATGTAGCTGCCATCTTTCACCTTATCTACTATGGCGTACTTCGTGCCTGGACCTTTGCGGATGTTGGTGTAGCCGTCTTCGTCCTTCACCATTGCCACTAGTTTCCAAGCCCCCTGACGTGGAGGCACCACAATCTTGTTGGCGGCCATGTAGCCGAGGAATTGCTGCTCCTCGCCGCTGGTGTAGGTGGTATAGACCTTGTACCAGCCGTTGGTTCCCTTTGTGAAGTTGATGAACATGCCATCAGGCACCTTATCCACAATATCGTAGTTGGTACCGGGGCCCTTGCGGATGTTGGTGTAGCCATCCTGGTCCTTCACAAGTCCCATCCTCATTTGAGCCTGGCATTGAAGGCCGATGAAGGCTGCCAGCAATAAAAAAAGCAATTTCTTCATAATCGTAACATTTTTTTGGGGAGTTATCATCTATAGAACATTTATAGTACATATAAGCAATAGAGGCTGTTCACTATTTTCCGAACAGTTCGAGATGGGTGCCGAGACGAACCAACTTAATGATGTCAGAGTCTTCGTCAATCCATATCAGCAGAAAGTTGTCCTCAATATGGCACTCCATGAATCCTTGGTAGTTGCCTGTCAGCATGTGAGGCTGATATTCCTGTGGCACATGTCCTGTCTCTTCAAGGGCAAGGGTCACTGCCTTCAGAGCCAAGAGTTTTGAAGGCTGATGGAGGTATCTCTTCAGGTCCTTCTTAAACTGAGTGGACTTCTTCAGTTGTTTCGCCAAAAATGTACTTATCCAGTTCGTTTGGATTGAAGTCTTCCAGTTCCACACCAGACTCACATTCCTTCATCGCAGCCAACGTTTCTGCATTAGGCTTGTCATACAGAGATTTAAGCAGAACAACTTCCACGAGGTTGTTTACACTGCGGTGCTGCCTTCTGGCCTCGGTCTTCAGTCCCTCCAAAAGATAGTTGGGCAAGCGGAAAGATGCTGCTTTACGTTTAATCGTTGTTGCCATATCTAATTTGTATAGTATTTATAATACACTTGTATTGCACTTTGCAATGCAAAGATAAGCATATTCTGTCGTATTTGCAAGCATCTCACCAAATTTGTTTTGATTTATTACATCCAGCAGTGGTGATGACGTTATGGGCAGGTGGTCAGCGGATTGGAGCAGATCCTGTCGATAGGCATCCAGCCTGTATGGCGTTTGTCGTTTGTTTCCACTTTGATCCATTCTCCACGGAGCTCGAGGGGGTGCAGCCCGTCAAGCAAGAGGGAGATTTCCAACTGAAGGGGTTTGCCTTTTTCGGATGGAGTTGCCCGCAACACATTTTCGGGGTCGCCTGCGATACCGAACTGCAAGACCGAGTAGTGGATCCAGTAGCCTGTATGAGAACCCTTGAGTTCCAAGGTCGCGTCATCCTCTTCGCCGTAGATGTCGATAGAAGGGGCAATCTTCCACCATTTGTTTTTCACTTCGAGAAGTGTCACTACGTATCCACCATCAGTGAGGGGTATTTTCTGCACCACCTTGCCGTTAGGGGCGTTTCGCACGTTGGTGGGTGTGCCGCTGTTGTCAATGATGTAGGCACAAGGCACTGTCTGCGCATAGATCGCCAAGGCGAAGAGCATGATGATGTTTGTCAATAAGAACCTTTTCATACGCATTTGCTTGTTTGAGGTAGATAATCGTGTTAGAATAGTTACACGTTGCAAAAGAACAAAAAAAACACCTTACTTCCAAATAAAACCTTGTTTTTTAAGAAGAAATGTTTTTTTGTCCCGAATTAGAGAACAACCCGATTAAGCGAGAGCAGAGCCCAGCTTGCTTGGCTATGCAGAGCGATAGGGTTGAAGGCAAGGCCAATTTAAGAATTTTTCATTTGTGATGATGAGGACCGTGGGCGGTGATGATATTCGTTCATTCACTCGGAGCGTGACTATTTGCCAAGTAGGAGGTGCGGCATACCTGCCGCACAAAAACGTTTGTTATGAATGCCGCACAAAAAACGTGCTCACTTCACTTTCTCAAAATATTCGTCCACGCGGGCACCAGTTGTTGGCATGACGTAAATCAGGTGCAGTAGATTGCCGTTGTCGCTGAGTGTCATCTCCATGGCGTTCTTCTTGCCCTCGAAGATATTGTCGCTGCCCGAGTCCAATGTCTCCACCAGACAGTTGTCGCCGATTTCCCAGGTGCCTGATCCGCCAAAGCCGTAACGCAGTTGTTTGATGTTGCTCAGACCCACGTTCTTGAAGGAACCGTCGCTTCCCAGGATCTTGAAGGCAAGTCCGTACTTCCGTCCGCCTTCCTCGTTGGCTTGGCATTTCTGCCATACTCCCACCAGTTGTTCTTTGGTGGGGTTGGCGATGACTGCCGTTTCCTCTATCTGTGAGCTTGGGCGGGGAACGTCTTCTTTCACTTTCTCTTCCGTCAATATCCATTGGTTGGCGGTTTGCATGCCATTGATATTGCTTTTCGAAGCATCCATCGCCAGTCGGAAACCCAGTCCGTTGCTTTTTTTAGAAGGATATTTCAGGTCGCGGTAGCAGACTTGGCAGAAGTAAGCGAAATGGCTGTATCCTCCGCCCTTAGCCTGATGCCATGTCTTGTTTTTAGGTCCTTGGGGATTCGTCTCTTCCTTGTCGGAGTATGGACCGTTGTAGTCGCTGCACCATTCCCACACGTTGCCCGTCATGTCGTAGATTCCCAGTTCGTTGGGTGCCTTGTTGGCTACATTGTGAGTGGTGACAGTAGGGTTGGTGTTGCCAGTCCAGCCAACCTCGCTGAGGTTGTTGCTTCCGCTATAAACATACCCCTTGCTTTCCTTTCCACCTCGGGCGGCGTATTCCCATTCAGCCTCTGTGAGCAGTCGGAAATTGATTCCCGTCATCGTGTTGAGTTTTTTCAGGAAGGTCATGATTTCCTTATACTCGATGTTTTCCACCGGATGGTATTGACCTTGGAAATGGCTGTTGTTGTAGCCCATGACAGCAGTCCACAATTGTTGTGTGACTTCTGTTCTGCCCACATAGTAGTCGCTCAGCGTGACTTGATGGAGTGGCAGAGCGTCTTGGTTCTGCTTGTTGTGGTCGCCCATCGTGAAAGTACCTCCCTTCACTTCAATCATTTCGATGGGAGCATTGTTGACCAGAGTGACCAGGTTTTGGGCCTGAATGTTGCCCATGGGGGTTGACACTGTGCCAAGGATGGCGAGGAGAAGTGCCAGTTGTTTGTTCTTGTTCATGATTCTATGGTTTATGGTTGAATATAATCCTTGTTTCTCTTGGGGTCGAATATTGGTGAGTCTTCCGACCAGATTCGTGGCAGTATGATGTTGAAGCCTTCAGTGCCCTCCAGTCTGAGCAGTGTGAGTTCACCGTCTTTCCAAGTGGCTGCATAGACGATGGGGATGGTGCTGTCCCTGTCGATCAGTATCTCGACTGCTTCATGGTCGCGATAGACATCGTTCCATGCCACTTGCACATGCTCATGTATGGCGTAGTCCCGGATTTTGTTGAAGAAGCGTAGCCAGTCCTTTTGGCTGGTGTTGGGGACGGTGTAGATGGTGCCTTCGGCATGTTGGCGTATTTGTTGTGGGTTGTTGAAAGTCACCAGCTGGTATTGGTAGGTGGGTCCGTCGAACATGATGTCGCGGGTCTTCACATTCGGTCTGCTGATATACTGTTGGACGAGTTCTTCCATCTCATCCGCAATCTGTTGCCTCGTTTGGTGGGTGAATGTCGATGCCTTCTTCTTCGATGTGTAATAGAAGTGTATCATGTTTCTGCTGAACAGCAATTCCACGTAGTTCTCCTGCACATCATCGTTGTGGCTGGGATGGCAGGCATATTCGACACCTTCCGCAGGAGTGTTCTCTCTGTATATGGCGTTGCCGATGTGTGGCAGCGATTTCAGTCGTTCTATGGTGGGTTTTATCTTTTCCATGATTCCCACGAAGTCGTATTCCGGCATCATGTTGCGGTTCACCCAGAAATGCACCTGGTCGGGGTTCATAGTCACGTAATCGCTGTAGGGAAATGCCTGGTTGAGTTGCTCGTAGAGTTCAACGAGTTCTGCCATTGGCTCCAACTGTTGAGAGGTCTGAGCCTTTGCCGGCAGGAAAGCCAACAAGGTGAGACACACGGTTATGATTGATAGTCGTTTTTTATAATTCATATTCATTGATGATTTTTCCTATACCGTTGAGGTGTTCTTGTAGTTCTGTCTCTTCCTGCATGAATTCCTTCAAAGTGGCATCTGTGCTTTCTTGCGAGAAGCGTTCTTCGAGGGGTGTGAAGTTGCTGGAGATATACTCCGCCATGATTTCATCATCCGTTGGCTCTTTCTGCCTTTCGGGTAGGGGAGAGGCGGAGTCGGTTGTCTTGGGGGTGAGGATAGGGGGTGCCTTTTTCGTGGCTTTCCTGTTTGTGTTTCGATGTCGTTTCCCACTTGTCCTGTTGGTCGCAGTCGGTTGGGGCGGTTGCGTGGCTTCCGGTGCGGCTTCCGGCGCATCGGCTATTGCTTCCGTCTCTACAGTCATCTTTTCCGAAGGTTTCGAGATTGTGGGCAGTTCAGTTTTTGCGATTTTGTCGTTTCCTGTTTCGCCGTTGTTTTGGTACAGGAACAAGAAGAGGGCAAAGACAGCGGCGATGATGGAAGCGGCCGTGGCTGTGAACCATTTCCAGGCATATCCGTTGCTTCTGAGGGCTTTCCCTTTGGTTGTTTCTCCGCTTTGTTTTTCTGCTGATACACCTTGGATTCCTACCGACATCCCTTGAATCATCACTGCAAATGCAGTCCATTCCTCAGGCACATCATCCAGGGAAGAAAAGTATTCTTTCAGCCGGCGTTCTTCTTTTATGGTGGTCTCGCTCATCATGAAGCGGTCCAGCAGTCGTTGTATGTGTTCTTTGTCGGTCATTGCATTTGTTGTTTGATCAGTTCAAGTAGTTTCTTTTTCGCTTTGCTCAGGGTGCCTCTGATGGATGATTCCGAGGTGCCAAAGAGGTGGGCTATATCTTCGTAAGTCATTTCTTGCTCCATTCTCATTCTCAGCATTTCAGCCCAGTGATGGGGTAGTCTGGCGAAAGCCTTCTGGAAGATGTCTGTTGCTTCCTCGTCCTCCATTCTGCTTTGTGGTGTGTCGTCGGAGTGGATGTCGGGAGGGATATTGCCGTCATGGTCGCTGTGCCGCTTGATCAATCGCATGACGGGATGTCGTCGCTTCATCTTCTGACGGTCCAGGCAGATGTTACGGGTCAGTGTGGTGATGTAAGCGTGCAGTCGCTTGGGGTCAAGGTCAAGTTCTTCATGCCGTTCCCACATCTTGAGCAGCACCTCCTGCGCCACATCCTCGGCTTCGGTTTCGTCTTGATAGAATTGTTTTGCTTTCGACAACGCCATGCGTCGGAAGCCCTCAGCCAATGATATGTAGGTTTGTTTGTCCATCTCTGCCTATATATACGACAAAGTTACGTTTTCGCTACGTCAAAATGCCATTTTTTTCATTAAAACTGCAAAACAGCCTTTTTGTATCTATTCAGGCTGTAACTCTTTGGGGTCGCTTCTATAGTGACAACCCTAATGTAGATTAGGCTTTGAAAGGGCGATGCCAGACACACACATAACCCATAACA
>ODAI013989735.1_pt1 | contig 14364 bp, 10 predicted proteins | sample 1539321 | NCBI WGS metagenome assembly ODAI01 (sample SAMN02144231, study PRJEB22623) | gut metagenome | biome: sheep rumen | host: Ovis aries | place: New Zealand
AGACAGCCTGATCAAAAAATACCTTTTGAATGAGTTCAGCAAAAACTATGACGGCAACTCTTCCTCTGAGTTCTTCTTCAAGCCGGCCGACAGCGCCTCCTCTTTGATCTATGCCGGCCCCGTATGGGACCTGGATAATTCATTCGGCGATTATGCCAGAGAATATAATGAAAAAAAGCTCTCAACGCCGGATGGCTTTTTCATCAGCAGCGCTTCAGCCAGGAAAAACTGGTGGCCGAATCTTTATTCAAAACCGGATTTTTACAGAGCTCTTGTAGAATACTTCAATAAAGACTTCCGTGCCGCAATTGAGATTCTTCTCGGCGATCGTGAATCATCCTCTTCCCTGAAATCCATCCGGGAGTATGCCGAAGCGATCCGGAAAAGCGCTGAGATGAACTACCTGTTATATCCCCATCTGAAAGATGAGCGGGGAACAATCCAGACCGGTCTGTCTTTTCAGGAAAACATAGACTATCTGCATTCATATATTAACAGGCGTATGGCTTTCCTTGATCAGGAATGGATTGAAAAAGATGAAAACAACAAAGATCTTCAGTTCCTGGTTCAATAAGGTCAGACCAGGTCTGCATACTTTGCCGATATATAGCGGCAAAGATCCCCGGGAGCAACCGAGATCTGCATTCCGACCCTTCCTCCGCTGACATACATACGATCCAGCAATGCGGCGGACTCGTGGATTACGGTGGGAAACGCTTTCTTCATCCCGACCGGCGAGCACCCGCCATGAACATATCCAGTCAGGGGCAGAAGCTGTTTCTGCGGGATCATTTCTATGGATTTTTCTCCCACGGCCTTTGCGGCTTTTTTCAGATTCAGTTCCGCGTCAACCGGAACAACAAAAACGTAATGCTGGTTTGATTTCCCGCATGTCACCAGCGTTTTGAAAACACTGCCGGGTGATTCATGCAGAAGAGCTGCGATATCACCGCCCGTGAGAGAAGAATCTGGCTGATATGAATAAAAGGCGTATGGTATCTGCGCACTTTCAAGTATTCGCATTACATTTGTTTTTTCATTATCCTTTGTTCTGCCGGAAGACATTTCCGCATCTCTCCTTCAACTGTTTTCGGCTCAGTTCCCGTTCCTTCTGTCTCTCATCTTTGCGAAAGAAAAGGCCCTCCAAAAGATGGAGAGCGCAGCATTTTTTATCGGTTTTCCGTCTCTGTTTTTCCTGAGGCCGCCATGGCAGCAGCGGCGCGGGCTTCCATTTCCATCAGTTCCTTGACAGATTCTCTTGCCAGCTCGTCACACCTGTTGTTTTCCGGGTGGTCCGCATGACCTTTCACCTTGATAAACTGGACATGATGCTTTTGTGTCTGCGCAGAAAGAATGAACCACAGGTCCTGGTTTTCCACTTTCGTCCCGCTGCTGGTTTTCCATCCGTTCTTTTTCCAGTTGTCAATCCAGTGCTCATTAAACGCCTGAACAAGATAGTTGCTGTCCGAGAAAAGCTTAACATTGCAGGGTTCTTTCAATGCGCCAAGAGCACTGATTGCGGCAAACAGCTCCATCCGGTTGTTGGTTGTTCCTGCCATATAGCCTTGCATTTCTTTCCTGTGCGGACCAAATTCCAATATAGCGCCCCATCCTCCGGGTCCCGGATTGCCGCTGCAGGCTCCATCCGTATAAATATTAACGTTTTTTCTGTTCTCGTCCATACTATTAACTCCCGGTTTTATTTTGAAGACATTTCCCTGCTTTTGGAAGCGCACATTTTCATCGCATCCATGATTGCCGCTCTGAAACCTTTGCGCTCAAGTTCTTCAACCGCCTCGATGGTCGTTCCGCCAGGAGAACAGACCGCATCTTTCAGCGCGGCAGGGTGCGTTCCCGTTGATAATACCATAAGCGCACTGCCAAGAACGCTCTGCGCCGCCATTTCATACGCATGTACACGGGGGATTCCTTCCCGAACAGCCGCATCTGCCATTGCCTCAATAAGGATATACACATACGCGGGGCTGCTTCCGCTGAGCGCAACAACTCCATCAAACAGTCTTTCGGGCAGGATCTTTGTTTCCCCTATTGCATCAAAAATGCCTGTGACAAAATCAAAATCTTCCTTGGAGAAGGTGGATTCATCGCATAAAGCTGTCATTCCCTCTCCAACCAGGGCTGGCGTATTGGGCATAACGCGCATGTAAGTAGCGCCGGTATCGTGTAATTCCTTTTCCAGCATGGAAACAGTCCATCCTGCAGCGATACTCAGCACTGCCTTGCCCTGTAGAGCCGGCCGAATCTGTTGGATCACTTCACGAACAAATATGGGTTTTACAGCCAGGATAACCAGATCTGCCCGCTCGGCAACTTCAAGGCAGTCGGATGCCAGAAGGACACCGGGGATGTCCTCCTCCAGCTCCCGCATCCGTTTTCTGTTGGAATCATAGGCTATGATCTGAGAAGCACGAACGTATTCCGCTTCCACAATGCCTCTTAAGATCGCAGATCCCATGTTTCCGGCACCGATCATTCCTATAACACGTATCATGGCTGTTCCTCCCCGCTCAGGCTCTGTTTTTATGCTGTGTAATACATTATAGCATGGATCCCGAACGTCACAACCCTTACAGAATGTATTTCCGCAGTTCAGGCGGCCTGTTTTCCCCTTTCAGATGCTCTTCCACATATTTTCTGTCAATCAGGAGTTCGAAAGGAGGCATATTCTCGTCCCCTGCATTATAGGAAATATCCTCCAGCAGCTGTTCAAAGACCGCATGCAGTCTGCGGGCGCCAATATCTTCCGAGTTGGCATTTGCATTGCAGGCAGCCTCAGCAACTGCATCAATTGCACTCTCATCAAAGCGGAGCAGAACTTTATCCACCTCCAGCAGCGCGCAATATTGTTTCGTAAGAGCGTTTTCCGGAACCGTCAGAATCTTTTTGAAATCATCTTTGCTAAGGCTCTGAAGCTGAACCCTGACAGGGAAACGGCCCTGGAGTTCCGGGATCAGATCTGATACTTTGCTTACGTGAAAAGCTCCGGCTGCGATAAACAGCATGTAATCTGTTTTAACAGCGCCATATTTCGTATTGACTGTGCAGCCTTCCACAATTGGGAGGATATCCCGCTGAACGCCTTCGCGGCTTACATCCGGCCCCCCTCCGGTCTTGTTGCCGGCAATTTTGTCAATTTCATCAATAAACACGATCCCGTTCTGTTCCGTCCGCCGGATCGCCTCTTCCTGAACAGCATCGTTATCAATCAGCTTGGCGGCTTCCTGATCTGTAAGGATTTTACGCGCTTCACGGACTTTCACATGCCGCATCCGGGTTCTCTTGGGCATCATATTACCCATCATATCTCCCAGGGAGATGCTGTTGCCGCCGACTTCCAGCGTGGGAGCTTCTTCCTCAACCTCCAGCTCCAGTTCGTTGTCCTCTATCTCTCCTCTCAGAAGCTGCTGCCGGATCTCCTCTTTCTTTTTTGAAAGTTCCGTTGTCTCTTCATTGGATACCTGCTGTTCCTTTTGCTTTCCCAGCAAAAAATCCAGCGGATTGGAGGATGCTTTTTTCTTTGGGTGGCTCAGAATTTCAGACAGTTGTTCTTCTGCAAGAACCCGGGCCTTTGGCATAACTCTCTCTTCATGCTCTGCCCGTACCATCCGCACAGCATTTTCGGCCAGATCCCGGATGATGCTTTCCACATCCCGTCCCACATAACCTACTTCTGTAAACTTTGTTGCCTCCACTTTGATAAACGGTGCATTCACCAGTTTTGCAAGGCGCCTGGCAATTTCAGTTTTCCCCACGCCCGTAGGTCCGATCATCAGAATATTCTTGGGAATGATTTCATCCCGAAGGCTCTCATCGACTCTGCTGCGACGATATCTGTTTCTCAGGGCAATTGCGACTGCTTTCTTGGCATCTTCCTGCCCGATAATATAACGATCCAACTCGTGAACAATTTGTCTCGGGGTCAGCTGTTCCATTCTTCACACCTCAAATCAAACAGTCTCTACAGTAATATTCTCATTGGTATAGACACAGATTCCGGCGGCAATCTGCAGTGATTTTACGGCAATTTCTTCAGCAGACAGTTCCGTGTTCTGGAAAAGCGCTCTTGCTGCTGCAAGCGCATAATTGCCGCCGGACCCGATTGCCGCAATCCCGTCATCAGGATCGATTACTTCCCCGGTACCGCTTAAAACAAGCAGACTTTGTTTATTGGCGACGATCATCATGGATTCCAGCTGACGCATCGCCTGGTCCCCTCTCCACGTCTGAGCCAGGCTCACAGCTGCCCTTTCCAGATTTCCGCCTGATTGCTGCAATTTTTCCTCGAATTTTTCACACAGCGTAAACGCATCCGAAACGCTTCCGGCGAAGCCAACAGCAACTTCGCCGTTATATAGCCTTCTGACTTTTTTTGCAGTTGTTTTAAATACGGTATGTTCTCCCATTGTTACCTGTCCATCGCCCGCTATGGCGGTAATCCCGTTTCTGCGAACAGCGCATATCGTTGTTCCCTTAAATGGACTGTTCATTTTTTTCTCCATCCTTCCCGTTCATAAAATGCTTCAGATATTCAAGTGACCTTGCGGAAATGGCTTCATATCTCTCTTTCTTGTCACGGATTTTCTTTTTTCCTGCTTCCACCGGAAGAGGGTCAATGATTCCGAAGGTACAGTTCATGGGTTGAAAATGATTGTTTTTCGTGGAAATATAACGGCCCAGTGCCCCGATTGCCGTGAACCCCGGGAAAGAGACGGGTGGGTTTCCGTGGATCTGATCCGCCATAGCCAGTCCGGCATATAATCCGCTGGCAGCACTTTCCACATAGCCTTCAACACCGGTGATCTGACCCGCAAAAAAGCAGCCTGGTCTTGTAATCATCTCAAATCTCTCATTTAAAAAACCAGGACTGTTTAAAAACGTATTGCGGTGCATCATTCCATAGCGTGCATAGCTGGCATTTTCCAATCCGGGAATCAGCCCGAAAACACGTTTTTGTTCCGGATATTTCAATCTTGTCTGAAAACCTACGATATTGTACATCGTTGTATTAAAATCATCCTGCCGAAGCTGTACAACCGCGAAGGGTTCTTTTCCGGTGGCAGGATCCTTCAATCCAACCGGTTTCATTGGCCCGAACGCGGGAACCATTCGTCCCCGCTTTGCCATGCTCTCAATGGGCATGCATCCCTCAAATACGCTTTTTTCCTCAAAGCCGTGAACTTCCGCTGTTTCCGCGCAGATCAGTTCATCAATGAAATGATCATACTCCTCCCGCGACATGGGGCAGTTCAAATAGTCTTCCCCGCGTCCATAGCGGCTCAGTTTAAACGTTTTCTCCGAATTGATCGACTCCTTGTAAACAATAGGAGCCGCAGCGTCATAAAAGTTCAGAGTGGATAAGCCCGGCAGATTTTTGATTGCTTCGACAAGTCTGTCGCTTGTCAGCGGACCGGACGCGATGATCACCGGACCATCGGGAATAGTATCGATCTCCCGGTGCACAACTGTAATCATGGGATGGTTCGTCAGTGTTTCAGTAATACCAGCTGAAAACGCGCTGCGGTCTACAGCAAGCGCATCACCTGCCGGAACTCTGGTTTTATCGGCCCACCGCATGATAAGAGAATCAAGCCGACGCATCTCTTCCTTCAGCAAACCGACTGCATTGGAAAGCCTGTCTCCCCGAAAGCTGTTGGAACAAACGAGTTCCGCAAACGCGGAGGAATGATGCGCCGGAGAATACTTCTCCGGTTTCATCTCATAAAGAGTGACGGGAACTCCTTTTTGCGCAAGCTGCCATGCGGCTTCAGAGCCTGCCAGTCCTGCTCCGATCACACTGACGTGATAATCATTCATCCGTCTCTTCCTCATTTACAGCTGGAGCAGATCTGTAACGGCAATTCTCATTTGCACAAAGAAAAACCGTTTCCCCTTTTCCGTTCCGTTTTTCCACCATATAGCTGGAACACTTTGGACATTTCTGCGCAACAGGCTTATCCCAACTCACAAAATCACAGTCAGGATATGATTCGCACCCGTAGAATCTGCGGTTTTTCCTGGTCACCTTTTCCAGAAGACGTTTTCCGCACTTGGGACAAGGCGCCTCGATATAGGTAAGCAAGGGTTTGGTATTGCGGCACTGAGGAAAGTTCGGGCAAGCAAGGAACTTTCCGTATCTCCCCATTTTATATACCATCATGGATCCGCATTGATCGCATTTGACGTCACTGACTTCGTCTTTGATATCAATCTTCTCTATTTCTTTTTCAGCAACACCGAGCGTTTTCTCGAACTCAGGATAAAAATCACGAAGAACCTGTTTCCAGTCCAGTTTGCCTTCCTCCACATCATCCAGTTTTGCTTCCATGGAGGCTGTGAATTCAATATCAACAATCTCGGCAAAATATTTGCTCATCATGTCATTTACCATGATGCCCAGCTCCGTTGGATACAGCCGTTTCTTTTCTCTGGAAACATAACCGCGCGAAATGATCGTGGAGATTGTCGGAGCGTAGGTGGACGGTCTTCCGATCCCGTTTTCTTCCAGCGTGCGCACCAGACTTGCTTCTGTATATCTGCTCGGGGGCTGAGTAAAGTGCTGATCGCCTGATACATTCAGAATCCTGACTGCCTGACCTTGTTTCAGAACGGGAAGCGTCATTTCAACGGGATCTGTATTCTCGTCTTCGCTCTCTTCATACAGAGTGGAAAATCCGGCAAAAGATTTATGCTCTCCGTAAAACCGCAGTGTAATCCTTTCTCCCGCTATTTCAGCCGTAAGCGTCTGATAGATCGCCGGAGACATCTGGCTGGCAACAAAGCGGTTGTATATCAGGCGGTAAAGCATATATTGCTCACGACTCAGCGAACCTTTAATGCTTTCCGGAGTACGAAGAACTGAAGTGGGACGAATCGCTTCATGCGCGTCCTGTGCATTTTTCCTTCCTTTGTATTCATTTTTTTCCGCAGGAAGATACTCTTTTCCAAATCGTTCCGGAATATATGCGCGAACGCTTTCCATCGCTTCGTCACTGATCCGTACACTGTCCGTACGAATATAAGTGACAAGGCCCTGTATGCCTTCGCCTGCAATTTCTATTCCTTCATAAAGCTGCTGCACAATCTGCATCGTTCTGGAGGTGGTAAAACTAAGTTTCCTGCCGGCTTCCTGCTGAAGACTGGATGTTGTAAAGGGAGGAGATGGCATTTTCCTCTTTTCCTTGTTCTTCACCTCGGTAATCCGGAAGGATTCCTCCCTGATCAGCTTACAGATCTTATCAGCGTCTGACTGATTACCCACTGCTGTTTTTTTGCCGTCAACCGAAGACAGCCTGGCCTTGAAACACTGTTTCCTGCTGCCTTCATCCGCAGAGCATTCAGCCGCAATTTCCCAGTACTCTTCCGGTATGAATGCGTTAATATCGTTCTCCCGGTCAACAACAAGTCTGGTTGCAACGCTTTGCACGCGGCCGGCGGAAAGTCCTTTTTTCACCTTTGCCCACAAGAGCGGACTGATTTTATATCCCACAAGTCTGTCCAGCGCCCGCCTGGCTTGCTGTGCATCGATTCTGCCCATATCAAGCTTTCTTGGATGTTTTATAGCGCTCTGAACCGCTTTTTTTGTCACTTCATTGAATTCAATACGGCATGCCGCATTTTCATCAACACCGAGCATATGAAACAAATGCCAGCTGATGGCTTCGCCTTCACGGTCAGGGTCTGTTGCAAAATAAACCTGGGAGGCGGATTTGGCCTCTTTCCTGATCCGGCTGAGGATATCTCCTCTTCCGCGAATCGTAATATATTTCATTTCAAAATCATTTTCAGGGTCAATTCCCAACTGGCTTTTGGGCAGATCGCAGATGTGTCCTTGCGATGCCTCGACCTTATAGCCTTTTCCAAGATATCTGCTGATCGTCTTCGCTTTTGCGGGAGACTCAACAATGATCAGTTTCTGTTTTCCGGTCGGCATCTGTATCAATACTCCTTTTTCTTCATGCCTGCAGAAGCTTATATTTCTTCCCTGGAAGAGGTTCGATTTTCCTCTTTATCTGCATGATTGTCAGTATGCTCATCAGCGTGGATGACTTGAGCCCTGTAGCCTGAAGCAATTCGTCAAACCCCAGAGGTCCCCTTTGCAATGTCCGATAAACTGCCGCTTCATCCGGTTCATCCGGCAGCCGTTTTGAACAATCGCTATTTTGCCCCAGCGGTGGTAGATTGTCAAGCCAGTTCATATCCGTCAGAATATCTTCCGCAGTCGTAAAGAACCTCGCTCCCTCCCGCAGCAGTATTCTGTTCGCCTCCGACATTGGCGATACCGGATCACCCGGATAGGCAAATACTTCCTTTCCCTGGTTCAGGGCATGAGTAATGGTTGTCATACTTCCCGATCTGATTTTTGCCTCCATAAGGATCACCGCGTCAGCCATTCCGCTGATAATTCTGTTCCTTACGGGAAAATGATGCCCGATAGGCCTGCTTCCAGGTGAATATTCACTGAGGATCATCCCGTTCCCGGAAAGAATATCCCGCTTGAGCTGCTCATTCTGAATCGGGTACGTCTGATCAAGGCCGCAGCCCATCACCGCAATCGTCGGGCTTTTCCCTTCTATGCAGCCGCGGTGGCATTCCGAGTCAATCCCATATGCCAGACCGCTGATGACTGTTACTCCGCGAAGGCTCAGTTCTCTTGCAATTTTACGTGATGCTCTCTGTCCTGCGTAAGATGCCGCGCGGCTTCCAATCATGGCAACTGTTTTTTCCGTCGTCAGGCAGGATATATTCCCCTGATAAAACAGAATTCCCGGCGGATCTGATATTCTGCGTAACGAATCAGGATACATGGCATCATTGACGGTAATGGACCTGATTTCATGCTTTTTGAGCAGCAGATCAAGATTCTGAAGATATTCGTCTCCGGATCTGGCGCGAAGCTTTTCCCTGGATACAGCAGGAATCATATTCTCCAAAGGCAGTTTCCGAAGAATAAGATCTGAATATACAGCTTCGGATTTCTCTTTTTCGCACAGCAGCGTGATCAGCCATTCGTAAGGGATCTCGGCAGATGCAAGCCATGCGTCATATACCTGGTCTGAGTATTTCATGTGCTCTCATCTCCAGTATTTCTGATCCAGTTCACGATACTGGACCGCCTCTCCGACATGTGCCGCCGAAATCATTTCCATCCCTTCAAGATCGGCAATTGTTCTTGCAACTTTCAGAATCCTGTTGTACCCTCTCATACTCATATGGAGAGAATCCACCGCGGCGCTGAGAAGGGACGCCGCCTCACGCGTCATCAGGCAATATTTCCGAATGGAAGCATTATTCAGCTGTGCGTTGCAATGGAACGGCTCATTCCTGTATCGCAGCTGCTGTATTTTACGCGCTGCGCCGACTCTTTTTGCAACCGAAGCGGAAGATTCAGCCGCATCGGACTCATTGATTTCCTGAACCGGTACCGCATCCACTTCAATCTGAATATCGATACGATCCAGCAGCGGACCGGAAACACGATCCAGATATTTTCTGATCTCATTGGGTGTACATCTGCATGCGCGCGAAACACTTCCATAATAACCGCAGGGACAGGGATTCATCGCTGCAACAAGCATAAACGAAGACTGATACTGCGCCTGATGACGTACTCTGGATACAGTCACAATACCATCTTCCAGCGGCTGCCGAAGAGCCTCCAGTGCGGCTCTGCTGAATTCCGGAAGCTCATCCAGAAATAACACACCATTATGAGCAAGAGAAACTTCCCCCGGCTTTGCATTCTGTCCCCCGCCGATAAGAGATGCCACAGATGCGCTGTGATGCGGAGCGGAAAACGGCCTGTTGACCATCAGGCCCGCCCCTGCTGTAAGCCGCCCGCAAATGGAATGGATTCGGGTGGTTTCCAGCGCTTCTTCAAACGTCATAGGAGGAAGGATCCCCGGCAGACAACGTGCAAGCATGGTTTTTCCGCTGCCCGGAACGCCGATCATCAGGAAATTGTGTCCCCCGGCAGCCGCCACTTCCAAAGCGCGCCTCGCCGCCTTCTGTCCCCGGATCTGGCTCATATCTGCCGCTATTCCTGTTTCCAGCCGCAATTCGTCGTATGAAAACTGTTTCTGGCTCCGGATGGTTCCTGTACCTTCTATAAACCGAATGACTTCGATAAGATCTGATACAGGGAGGATTGTCATTCCTTCGATACAGGAAACTTCCCTGGCGTTTTTTTCAGGAAGTATCACTGTGTTAAATCCGTTTTCCTTGGCGCTGATAACCATCGGCAAAGCTCCGCTCACAGGCCGGACTTCCCCGTCCAGACTTAATTCACCAAACAACACTGTACTTCCGAAAGGGAATCCCTCCTTCGGTCTCACCTGTCCGGTAGCAAGAAGCACTCCTACAGCGATGGGAAGATCAAAAGAAGGGCCTTCTTTTTTCAAGTCGGCGGGAGCAAGATTTATCGTTATTCGGAGCGGATTCATTTTGCGTCCGCTGTTCACAATTGCAGCGGTTACCCGATTTTTGCTTTCACGAACTGAAGCGTCAGGCAGTCCGATAATCTCGATCCCCGGAATACCTCCCACTGCAAAAGATTCCACATGTACAGGTATTCCCTCTGTTCCGACAACACCCATACTCAGCGTATGGGCAACCCCATCGCTCATACTGAACCTCCTAAATCGTGTCAATACCAGATGCGGAGAATACTCTTTCCGATATTCAACCACCAAACCGGTGCAGCCAGACCGGTGGTATAGGGAAGCAGCGCCATAAAAGCAGCAAATGATAAACTCAGGAAGACAGCTGCAGATACTATAAGAAGCCTTCTGTATTTTCCGTTTTCACAATCAAAGCACAGGGAAAGCGCAAGGATCAGGAAGGGAATGCTTGCGAAATAATGGTAAATATAGGTTCCCCTCGGAACAAGCACCCAGGGAAGATACTGGGCCATCAACCCAATAAGCAGAAATTCATACCGGTTATCAAAACTCAGGCCTGAAAGATGCCATTTTTGTTCTTCCCCTTCTATCTGATAGTGTTTTGTTCTGACAAATCTGAACAGTATAAAAGCAAGACCGCCTAACGCTCCCCACCAGATAACGGGATTTCCGAAGCAGAAAATGCTGTGATGCAGAGAAGCATCCGCCGGTATATACTGCTCCGTTGCATAAAACATCGGTTTTCCGATGATTGGCCACTGCCACCAGGGGGAGTAGAAGGGATGATCCATTCCCAACCCGGGTGTACTGTGATAGCTGAGCATGCCAACCTGGGCCTTCCACACGGCATCCGCAAAGTCTTTGAATCCTGCGATGCGTGTGTTATAAGCCATATACGGAATATAACTAAGCAGATACAACCCCACAGGAACAACGATGAAAAACAGCAGGCACCACAGACAGATATAAAAGATCTTTTCCAGCGTCTCCCTGTCCGCTCGCCCGTCTGCTGTTTTTGAAATCGAGATATTTCGCAGGCAATGCCAGAAGAAAAGGACCGCGAGTCCGATCCCCGCATAGATTCCAATCCACTTGCTGGCAATGGAAAGGCCCATAAAGAATCCGCATAAAGCAAGAGGAAACAAAGCTTTTTTTAGGGAGCATCGGGTAAGATCTGTCTGTATGAACCGAAGCATAAAGAAGTACGCAAAAATGATAAACAATACAGGGAAACTATCGATTGTTGCTATCTGCGTTTGTGTAAGGTGCATGCAGTCAAGTGCAAGCAGTGCACACGCGATGAAGGCAATCCCTGTTTTTTTTGTAAGCTGCTTGGCAAGCAAATAAATCCCCGGGAGCATCAGAATTCCCGCCAGGGCGCCGGCAAACCTCCACCCAAACGGTGTCATCCCGAAGATGGCGATACACCAGCTGATAAAAATTTTCCCAAGAGGCGGATGACTGGTTTCGTATGGAACGGTTCCCTTCAGGAATTCAAACCCTGTCCTTGCATGATATATCTCGTCAAAGTATGTACTGTTCCACCAGGACGGCTGAGTCTCTCCCTCCTGCTTTGTTCCGAACAGCCCCGGAAGATTCTCCATGGAATCCTGTTCATCAAGAAGATTCTCAGGATTGGACCAAAGTACAGAATCCGGATTGTCTCCGTTTCTGCCATAAACCACGGCAGGGATAGTCTGTCCCTGTGAATCCCGGAAAATGACTTCATTGAGTGTAAGTCCAACCTGATGAGCGGTAATGCGTAGGTACCTTCCCCTGAAATGTGATTCATACCCGGTGCTGTTATAATATGTTCTGGAAGAATCATTTCCATAGGTTTGAGTAACATATTTCCATTTCCAGCACTGCCCCTGATCCATTTGCGCCCAGGTTTCCGGAGACCAGGTCTCGGCGTCTTCACTGGAAGCAACAGTAAAATCGTATCGGCTGACCTGTGCAAAATAAAGAACCCGGACATCTTCTTTGATTTCACCAAGATCAAATATGATCTGCTCATCCTCTCCGGAGGACGTCCATTCATTCTGAGGCGCTTTCGTGCTCCCCAGCGTGGTCAATGATATAAAGGAATACGCGGCTGTAATGCAAAGAAGAATAATCGTATCACGTTTTGTCCAATGAAGCGCCCGGTCCGGCTTATAATCTTCAGGGCGGCGCCGGCCTGTTTCTTTACGGAATGGTAAAAATCCCGGAAGCTTCTTCATGGGGGCAGGTTCGTTGCCTTCTGTAATGCGGAATCCCAGATAAACGGCATACAGGGCAGCCAGAATATTCAGAGCACTCAGTATATCCGCAAGCCATACAGTATCCGAATTCAGGTGCCCCAGCGAAGCGCCAAGCCTGATACTGTTGTCCAGCACGATCCCTTCGTTTATAAAAACAGTAAATGAGAAAAGCAGTAGAATATACAGAATCCTGCGGTCTCTGTGAAGGGCCCATGCCAGCATCAGAAGAAAAATTGCAGGAAACAGGTATCTCTCGTGCATCTTCAGACCGAACACATACAGCAGGATAAACAGAAGCGACCCGAGATACGGAAGGAAGCTTATATTCTTCTTCTGAACAGCCATAAAAAGAACCACAATGTACGCGTAGACCATCGCGCCGGTTCCCACAAGGGACCAGGATGCCCTGGCAAAAATACAATAAGTAAAAAAAGCGGAGAATAATACTGAAATGACCGCTTCCGAAAGGATAAGCCTCCCGTTTTTCCGTTTCATAAATCTGTAAAGCGATAAAACAAGGCTGGCTCCGGCAAAAAAGAGCGGAACGCTGAAATGTGCAGTGTTTTGGATCCTGCTCCAGTTGCCGCCGGCAAGATAATAGATATTTGCGGTATTTACGGTCGCATAAGGATAGGATGAGAGGGTCTCTGTGTACCGTTTAATCAGCCAGCCGAATTCCTGATGTATTCCGAAGGGAAGTACATATATGATGATCAATAATAATCCAATGCCAGTAGCAATCAGAATCTTTTTCAGCATTTTTTTGTTCTGTACTGCTGTTATGACCATATAGGCAAGGCCGAGAAAACCAAGCATCAATGCCTGTGGCTTAATAAGCACAGCCGTCGCATAGCAGGCAATCGCCGGTATCCATCTGCCTTCGATTGCAAAGATTCCCACGCACAGCAGGAGAAAACACAAAACACTGTCCATCTGCCCCCATGATGCGCTGTTCAGAACGGTAAGGGGGTTGAATGCAAGCAGTATGATCAGGACTTTATAGGAGCTGCTGCTTGTATACTTGTTTCGAGGATAACGCAGCAGCATCCAGCATGCCGCCACATCAAATGCGGAAGGAACCAGTCTGAATATGACTCTGGAGAGTCCTGTTCCGGCTCCGGTAAGCCCCGTCAGCCAGGAATTCGCTCCAAGGACATACAGGTATAACGGAGGGTAATCACAAAAAGCGGACGGATTATAGAACCGTGCAGGCCCCTGATTCGCCATCCTCGCTCCCCAGCTTGTAAAGCAGTTAACATCCACTTCATATCCCGGAGAAAAATAGCTGACTGCCAATCGCAGAACGAACGCGCATGTCAGGAAGAATGCGCAGGCCCCGGTATCCGGAATGCTCCTGTGCAGGGGCTCACGCTTCCCGTCACGGAAATAATAGATTGCAGCGGCAGCACAAAAACAGTAAATCATTCCGATCAGCAAAAGTCTGACCCATGCCGAACCGGCGAAATTCCGGTTTGTACTGTCTGTGTTAACACTCTCATCTTCTTTATCAGCATCACCTGTCCCGGTATCTGCATACCATCTGTCCGCAATGCTGTCATCCGGAACCGAATCTGTCTTTCTCAGAGAAAGACTGTCAAAAGAGCCGCTGCCTTTACTCTCCCCGCTGTATCCCCCGACCAGCGCGAAAACAGTCAGCTAATATTGATCCGTTCCGGTGATTCCATCATTTTCAACATACTGCA
>ODAI011455399.1_pt1 | contig 14363 bp, 11 predicted proteins | sample 1539321 | NCBI WGS metagenome assembly ODAI01 (sample SAMN02144231, study PRJEB22623) | gut metagenome | biome: sheep rumen | host: Ovis aries | place: New Zealand
CCTACATATGGACAATGGCACGGAGTTATTCTGTCTGAAGAAAATATGAAACAGTATTATATACCAGAAGGTTTTGCTCATGGATTTTTAGTGTTATCGGATGAAGCAGAGTTTACATATAAAGTGACAGATTTCTTTCATCCAGGTGACGAACTAGGAATTATGTGGAATGACCCAGACATTGGAGTTAAGTGGCCTATTCCAGAGGGGATGGAAATTATCTTAAGTGAAAAAGATAAGAACTGGCCGGTTCTTAAAGATATTAAACAATAATTAATGCTTACTAGGGGTTATCTATGACGAACAAGAAAGAGAAAATATTATATTTAGTAGAAGCTATGGGCGGCGGAGTTGTTACGTACATAGAAACTCTTGCCAACGGTTTATGTGACGAGTTTGATTTCGTGATTGTTTACGGAATGAGAGAGCAAACACCAGATGATTTGCAAAGCCATTTTGACAAAAGAGTGAAATTAGTTGAAGTTAAGAACTTCACTCGTCCAGTGCATCCAATCAAAGATTTTTTATCATATAGAGAAATTAAAAAAATAATAAAAGAGGAAAAACCAGACTTGGTGCACTTGCATTCTTCTAAGGCAGGAGCACTAGGCAGATTATTCTTTTGCAAAAAAGACTATAAAATGATGTATACACCACATGGATATAGTTTCTTAATGCAGGACGCAAGATTAATAATGAGAAAAGCATATCGCTTGATAGAACAGATATGTGGACGAAAAAAGTGCTTAACTGTAGCATGTGGTAGAGGAGAATGGCAAGAGAGTTTGAGTGTTTGTAAAGATAGCACTTTTATTAGCAACGGTGTTGATACTAAATTGATAGACACCATCTTGAAAGATGATGTAAAGAAAGACGAAAAGTTTAGAGTATTTACTGTAGGCAGAGTAGAATTCCAAAAGAATCCTGAATTATTTAATGAAATTGCAGAACTTCTTCCTAACATAGAGTTTGTCTGGATAGGACAAGGCGAGCTAGAAAAGAAACTGACAAGCCCAAATATTAAAGTGACAGGCTGGATGACAAGGGAAGAGGTGTTTTTGTGTGCAAATAGGTGTGATGTATTTATCTTACCATCTAGATGGGAGGGATTACCTTTGGCCCTGCTGGAAGCAATGTATATGAAAAAAGCATGTATAGTGAGTGATGTGGTCGGAAACAGGGATATAGTTAATAACGGAGTAACAGGCTATATTTGTGAAACTGCAGAGGAATTCGCAGAAAGGATTAAACAATTAGAAATAATAATAGATAACAAGATGATAAACAATGCATATAATACTATAGTGGATCATTACAATGATAGTTGGTTGTGTGATAGATATAGAGATTTGTATTTAGAAATACTATTAGAAGAAGACTAGTGGGGAGTAAACCACATTAACTTAAAGAAAAACTTGAATATTTAAAAACAAGCGTTTAAAGACTTTAGAAAAATTAATAAGGTAATCAAATAAAAATAAATTGATTAAAATTTTATATACTCTATGTGAAATGGAGACTGTTAATTTATGGAGACATATAAAAATAATAAAATAATAAAAAAGAGAATATTTTTGTTCTTACTTTTTCTTTTGAGTGCAACAATATTTCTTTTGTTGTTTTCTTGGACAACATCATCTTTATTTGATTATAAATCTACTGACTCAGCTATATTCCAAACATTTGGGAAATTTTCAAATAGGGGGTTAGCTTTTTATAAAGATTTATTTGACCATAAAGGACCCATTATGTTTCTATTGCAAAAAATAGGATTTATGATTATAGATGGCAAGGTTGGAGTATTTATTATTCAAGTTTGTTTTTGGACATTGACATTATGCGGAACATACAAAATAATTAGAATGTTTTTTGAAACTAAAATTGCAGTTGTACTTACAGAAGTATCTCAATTATTCTATATTCTATTTTATTTAGGACTAGGAGGAAATGATTCTGCAGAATATATTTTACCATTTTTAACCTTTAGTTTATATTTCACTATACTTTTTATAAAAAAGGCAAAGATAGAAGGAGTATATGAGCATAATCCAGTTTTCTCGCTTTTCTATGGCATATCATTTGCATTTGGAGCATTCACAAGACTGACTAATTCGTTGCCAATTTGTATAACGGTGTTAGTGATTACTTGTGTATTAGTCTATAAAAAGAAATGGAAGAATATTTTTAAAAATGCAGCACTATTAGCGGTGGGTGTTTTAATAGTGACTGTACCTATATTTATTTGGTTTATTTTCCGTGGTTCTTTTCACGAAATGATTGATGCTACATTTATCGCTAATATTAAGTATTCAGAAACCCATAGATATAGTTATACAGTAGTAAGTCTTATCAAGTTTTATGCTAGATACAGGATGATTATAATTGTAGGTTTGATTCTCGGTGTAATAGGAATAGCGAATAAAAAATATAGACTATTATCAATAGTTGCATCTTCTAATATGCTAGGAAGTATAATAATAGATTTAACAACTCCGATGTTTTACTATTACGCGTTAATCTGGACACCGACAGTAATAATGATATTCTGTGCTTCATATTTTTACGTCAAAGGAAAGATCATTACTAGGATATTGTTGGTATGCACATTAGTTTTTTTATCCATTAATGGAGTTAAAGCTGCTAAAGATTGTTACTTGGCTAAACAAGATACAAGACTAAAAACATTGAGAGAAGATGCATTGGCCATGAAAAGAGAAATACCTAAAAAATCTTATAGTAAGGTGTTTGCATATGAAACATCAGCATGTTTTTATTTGGAAACAGATATACCTCCTTGCTATAGACACTTTGTTTTACAGGATTTTCATAGTTCCTTTAGTAAATCCACACAAAAACAGATGAAAAAAGACATCCACTCTCTAAAAGCAGATTATATAATAGAGGAAAACAATAATAAAAATAGAAAATGGGATAAGTTTATTAATAAACATTATCATATTATTAAAACCAACAAGTGGTTTGTTTTAAAAAAGAAAAATGGATTATAGTTTAAAAAACAAAAGTAATAGAATAAATGTATTAGTACTTATAACAGCTATGGATAGAGCTGGTGCTGAAACAATGATGATGAACTATCTCCGTCACATTGATAGAAACAAAATTCATATGGATTTTGTAATTAATAGATCCGGAGAAAGTGACTATGAAAAAGAAATAAAAGAATTGGGGAGTAATGTTTACCATCTAAGCCCTATTTATCCAAATACTGTAAGAGAATACAAGAAAGAATTTAAAAAATTTTTAAAAGAACATCCCAATTATGATGTTATTCATTCAAATTTAGAGGAGAGAAGCGCATATCCACTAGCTATTGCAAAAAGGGCTGGGATTGATCTTAGAATAGTTCATGCACATTCAAACCTTAAGCATGTTGATATAAAATATATATTTAGACTTTACCTAAAAAGAAAACTAAGAGGTAAATATACGCATTCCTTTGCCTGTAGCAAAGGCACAGCTAAGTGGCTTTTTGGCGATGATAAGAGAACAATCATAGTTAGAAATGCCATAGACACAGATGAATTTAGATATGATGAGAATTTTAGAAGAAAGGCTAGAGAAGAATTAGGAATAAATAATGATACTTTATTAGTTGGTCATGTAGGAAGATTTTCATATGAAAAAAATCATAAATATTTGTTAAGAATCTTCTCCGAAGTCAATAAGATGAAGCCGAACAGCAGGTTAGTGTTAATAGGCGGAGGAAAAAATAAAAGTGAATTAAAGCTCAAGGATGAAATAATTAAGACAATAGAGGAACTAAACCTAAAAGATAAAGTAATGATGTTAGGCGTACGAGATGATATGCCATATATTATGCAAGCAATAGATGTATTTGCCCTCCCGTCACTAAGTGAAGGCTTTCCCCTTACTTTGATGGAGGCACAGTCGTTAGGGCTTAAATGTATAGTTTCAGATAGTGTCCCTAAAGAGTGTAATGTGACAGGTGAAGTTAAATATTTATCGGCAAATACTCCACCCGAGGAAGCGGCTTGGGAGTTACTAGTATTAAAAGACAAAAAAATAGATCCGATTGAAATGAATAGAAAAGTAAAGGCTGCAGGTTACGATATTAAAACCAATGCTATGTGGCTAGAACGTGTTTATTCAAAAGCCATCCTAAACGAGCAGGAAGAAAACAAGATACTTAAGACAAATGATAGGAGAATGAAACTTATGAAAGCATGGTATCACTTCAAAGCAAATATTAAAAAGTTTATATATAAGATTATGTATGGAAAGAGACTGAAGATAGGGAAAGGTACTACATGGAGACATGGGTTTCATATTACTATAGAAGGCGGACAGGTAGAGATTGGAAAAGATTGTTTCTTTAACAATTATTGTTCTGTTAATTCTCTTAAAAAGGTAACAATAGGCGAGGGAACTATCTTTGGTTCAAATTGTCACATTTACGATCACAATCACAGATTTAGCGATGTGGATACATCTATCAAAGCACAAGGGTATACTCTAGGTGAAACACGCATAGGTAAGCACTGCTGGTTTGGAACAAATGTGGTGGTATTGAAAGGTGTAACGATTGGTGATAATTGTGTGATTGGTGCAGGGGTAGTAGTAAGTAGTGATGTACCAGACGGTACTGTAATCTCGAAGTAAAGAAACATAATTGTACTACTAAGAATAATTTTTAAATGGGTATCAAAATGATTAAGGTATTAGTATTAGATACGGTCATGGATCGTGGTGGAGCAGAAGCTATGATCATGAACTATATGAGAAATATTAATAGGGAAGAGATTTCTTTTGATTTCTTGACTAACAGAGACTACCATGCTGCCTATGAAGATGAGATAGAATCTTTGGGTGGCAAGGTTTATCATATGGCTCCTCAGCTACCAGGACATTTTAGACAATATAAAAAGGAGATGAAGGAGTTTTTAAAAGAACATCCTGAGTATAAAATCATTCACTCTAATCTGGAAGAGAGAAGTTATTTGCCCTTAAAAATTGCAAAAAAAATGGGTGTACCAGTTAGGATATCTCATGCACATAATAGACCACTAGGTTTCAATCTAAAGATGATGGTAAGGTATTATTTTAGATGGAAGCTTAAAAAAGTAAATACGCACATGTTTGCTTGTGGCTATGAAGCAGGAGATTGGCTCTATGGAAAGAAGAATAGAGAAAAAGTGATTATTATGAATAATGCCATAGATGCCGAAGAGTATTCTTACGATGAGAGCAAGTCTCTAGATATGAAACAGAAACTAGGAGTGGAAGGAAAGACCGTGATAGGTCATGTAGGAAGATTTTTCGCTCAAAAAAATCACACATTTTTAATAGATATATTTAAAAAAATACATGACAAGGACCCAAATACAGTATTATTACTGGTAGGTGGCGGAGAATTAGATGATATACTCATGAATCGAATGAAAGAAAAAGTAAAGATATTAGGTCTGGAAAATTCGGTACAGTTCTTGGGAGTAAGAGAGGATGTGGCCGATATACTTCAAGCATTTGATTTATTTTTACTTCCTTCTTTATTTGAAGGACTACCAGTTACTATGATAGAAGCTCAAGCAGCAGGGCTCCCATGTGTAATATCAGATAAAGTACCTATTCAGTGTGATATTACTGGAAATGTAAAAGTAGTATCACTAGAGGATGCTACTGATAAGTGGGCGAATGTGGTATTAAAATATATTGATAATTATAAGAGAACCAATACATTCGAGAAGATAAAAGAGAATGGTTTTGATATTAATGAAAATGTTAAATGGCTTGAGGAATTTTACCTAACATCATTGTAAAGGATAAAAGATGGCTTATAAAAGTTTGATTATTAAAAAGTTAGAAGAAAATAAAAATGTTTTTGCATTTCTTGTAATAATAGCAGCTATAATGGGGAAATTGGTAGAAGAGTTGCTTTTGCCAGATAATTATTTCTATGACAGCAATAGAATAAATGCCACAGTTGTTGATATCAATTATGAGGATAGATGGTATACAGGATCCTATAAGGTGGCAGTAGATTTTTTTAGAAGCATTAATGTTTTTGGATTCACAGAAAGAGTACAGTGGAGTATTCTAGTCGGAATTGTATTGTCGGTAGCAGTAATAATTATGAGTAGAAAATGCGATGGACTAGATACAGTACAAATTGTTTTTGGGGCTATGTGTGTGGCCCTATGTAATATTTATGTTTTTAATATTTGTAAAGATGCCATTCAGTTTCTTATATTCATTCTTATTTTTATTGTAGTATCTATTCAAAAATTGCCAATATGGGTAAAAGCGATAGTTACGGCATTATTACTGCGGTGGGAGAGTGAAGTATATAAATCGTATTATATTATTATGGCATTTTTCTTTGTAGTAATCTTTATTGCGTTTTCTATTATTAGAAGAAAGAAAAAGAAATTAAAGTTAATACATTATCTAATTATAGTGGTAGGCCTATTCGCTATGGTGTATGTGTTTTTGTTAGCGGCCAGATCTATGTACCCAAAAGATTATAATGATATTATGGGGGCTAGGAGCTATTCTAACCAACAGGGGCAAACTACAGCTATAGAAGAGGTATATGAGCATAATGGAAATTTAAACACATTTTTCATAGATTATCTGATAGATAGTGTGCGAATGATGATACCAGTAGAATTAGTAAATTTGGGCGTATTTTATTGGCCGTTCTTTATTTTCCAAATATTTATGATCTTCTATTTGATTAGGGGAATAAAGAATATGGACCAGTTAGATGACAAATCATTTATAGGTTTGTGTGTCTTTTTAGCATACTTTTTAGGTTCTGTGCTATTTGAACCAGACTTTGGCTCATTTGTGCGCCATGAGGCAGCCACATTACCTATTATAATGTTAATGGTATTTAATTCGGCTATGTGGAATCCAAGTATTAGAGAGAGAATTAAATCAGAAAAGAAACAATTAGAAAGAACTTCTTACGATTTTTAAGGAAAAATGATTAATTATTCAAAGATTAAAATTATTATATGGGATCTAGATGAAACCTTTTGGGAAGGTATATTAAGTGAGGGTCCAATTACGTCTATTCCAGATAATCTTAAACTAGTAAAAGATTTAACGGATATAGGAATAATAAATTCAATTTGTTCTAAAAACGACAGAGAGCCTACAGAGAAACAATTAGAAGAATTAGACATAAGTGAGTATTTTGTCTTCAACTCAATTGACTGGAATCCTAAAGGTCAAAGAATTAACAAGATGTTAAAGGATATGGGGCTTCGCGCAGAGAATGCGTTATTTATAGACGACAATCATTTGAATTTAGAGGAAGCCAAATTCTTTAACGAAGAAATAATGACAGCCATGCCCGATGAAATACCAAAATTAATTAAATGGGTTTCTAATCAAGAGAAGAAAGACTTAAAACATAAGAGACTAAATCAGTACAAAATTTTGGAAGAAAAAGCGAAAGAAAAAGAACAGATAGGCTCCAACGAGGAATTTTTACTTTCAAGTAATATCCAAGTAGAAATAAAAAATGATTGTGAAAATGAAATAGAAAGATTATCAGAAATGGTAATGAGAACTAATCAACTTAACTTTACAAAAAATAGAATGGCAAAAGAAGATTTGATTAGCTTAATAAATGAAGATGAGGCAGATGTAGGATATGTGACTGCCAAAGATAGATTTGGCGACTATGGGATCATAGGAATGTATGCGGTTAAAGATGGAAAGTTAATTCATTTCTTATTTTCATGTCGAACTATTGGGATGGGTATAGAGCAATATGTTTATGCCTCACTTGGGCATCCCAAATTAGAAGTTGTGGGGACTGTTATAGGTGAAGTGGATGAGTCAGATGCTCCTGCATGGATAAACCAAGAGGAAAGAGAAGAAAACCAAGGCAAAGAGAAAACGAATAATGCTAGTGTACTGGTAAAAGGACCGTGTGATCTTAAAGCGCTATTTTCTTATATAGATTTAGGGAAGAATTCGGATAGTGAGTTTACATTTGTGAATGAACGAGGGGTGTCAGATGAACAAATAAACCATACTACACATATAGTAGAGGCAAAGACACTATCTGCAGAGCAAAAGGATATGCTATATAATGAACTTCCTTTTGCGGATAAAGATATGTATTCAGATTTAATATATAGAAAAAAGTATGATGCTGTATTTATAAGCATATTGAATGAAGCAAACCTCGGGTTATACAAAAGAAAGAAAACAGGAGAGATGGTAGCTTTTACAGAGGAAATCTTTCCTATGACAGATGAAAAAAACTGGGACGGATATATAGAGGGAAAACTTTGGACTGGCGGGTGTAAATTTACCAAACACTTCCTAGAAGATTTCTCAAGTAAATACGATTTTTTAGGACGAATAACAGTAGAAGACTTTAGAAGTAATTTAGAGTTCATAAGAAACAGTCTTCCCCAAGAAACATTACTAGTAATAATGCTAGGCTCCGAAACTCAATTTGAACAAAATGAGTTTGATGCTTATAAAGATAGAGAAAAGAAGCACAAAGAGTATAATGATGTGGCGAGAGATTTTTCTGATGATAAAGAAAACACAACAGTACTAGATGTAAATAATTATATAACTGGGCAAGAATCATTTTATAAAAATATAAATCATTTTATACCTAAGGTTTATTATGAAATGGCACAAGATATGATTAAACTAATAAATGATTGGACTGGTCAGAAAGTGGCGAAGACAAGCTTTGTTTTAAAATTGGTAGCAGACACTAAGCAAAGAATAAGGAAACTTTTAGGGAAGAGATAGTAATGGCAAAAAACATTTGGTTTTACTCTGGAGATATTACAAACAGTGGTGGAACAGAGAGAGTAGCAATAACAATTGCTAATGAACTGAATAAATGTGAAGACTTTAATATATCAATAGTGAGTCTAGTGGAAAAGGACGAAGAACCGTTTTTCTATGTAGACGAAACTATACCTAGATATACTATATACGACCATGTGGTAAGAGGAACAACGCATCTTCCAGGAATAATTAGAAGAACTAGAAAACTAATAAAAAAACATGATGTGGATGTCTTGATAGATATAGATGGAATACTTGAAATGTATACCATTCCAGCCACAGCATTTTTAAAGACAAAAGTAGTATCATGGGAACATTATAATTATTATCAGCATCCAGTGGTTCCATACAGAAAATATACTAGAAAAATGGCGGCAAGATGGGGAGCGCAAATCATTACACTAACTGATGAAGATAAAGGATATTATGAATCTAATTTAAAATGTAGATGTCCGGTTACCAGAATATATAATCCAATCATTTGGCCAGATAAAAAATGTGAATATGATAGATCTTCAAAAACAATCATCAGTGCAGGAAGATTAACATATCAAAAAGGATTTGATATGTTAGTTGATATAGCAGATATGTTTATAAAAAAATACCCTGACTGGAAATGGTTGATACTTGGTATTGGTGAAGATTATGAAATGCTTGATGCTAAAATAAAAGAAAAAGGTCTAGAGAATCAAGTTATCTTAAAAGGTGAAGTAGACAATATAGAAGATTATTACTCAAATGCTGCTATGTATGTTATGACATCTAGATTTGAGGGACTTCCAATGACATTGCTTGAGACGAAACCATACAAACTTCCACTGGTAAGTTTTAATTGCAAGACAGGACCTAGTGAATTGATAGAAGATGGTGTGAATGGTTATTTAGTAGAAGAAGGAGACTTGGAAGGATTAGCTAAAAGAATAGAAGAATTAATAGTTATTCCTGATATTAGAAATAAGTTTTCAAAAGAAGCACAGTATAAATTAGAGAGATTTAAATACAATGAAATAATAAACAAGTGGAAAGAGTTATTAAGGACAATGGAGTAAAGGAAGGAAAATGAAGATATCAATTGTAGTGCCCATTTACAATAGTGAAAAATATTTAGAAAAATGTTTGAAGAGCATTCAAAACCAGACACACAAAAATTTTGAGTGTTTGATGATAAATGATGGCTCTCCGGATAATTCTAAGGAAATCTGTAAAAGATACGCAGATAGTGATAGTAGATTTTTATTGTTTTCTAAAGAAAACGAAGGAGCTTTGAATGCTGCTAATTATGGATTCGAGCGCGCCAAGGGAGATTATTTAACAGTAATGGATGCCGATGATTATGCCGAGTCAACATGGCTAGAGGAGAGAGTTAATGAAATAAAAGAAAATAACGCAGATACAGTTTTTTGCGGATATCGTGCTGTTGATACTGATTATAGGGAAAGATTAGTTAAAAAACCAGATTATAAACAAAAAGTATATCAAGGAACAGATAAGAAAGAAATAATAGAAAGAATTATAGGATACTCTTGTGAGGACTTGTATAAAAAATTGAGGGGCAAGGATGATTCAGTCAAAAGGGAATTTGGTGCAGTTTGGAGATTTTTGTATGATAATAAAATTTTTCAAAACAATAAAATTCGTTTTGATGAGGAGGCCAATTTAGCAGGGGACGTTATATTAAATTCTGAATATCTATCTTTGTGTAAAAAAGTGGTTGTATCAAATACTTATGGATATAATTACTTATATAGAAATGATGGAATGGTACAAACGTATTTAAAATCCAAGGCTATAGATTTTTGTAAGCAAAAGGTTAATGCTGCAAAGTCGCGTGAAAAAGTAAATAGCAAACTATTGCAAAACATAGGTATTGATTTCTTTTATGCATGGGAAGCATCTAATATTTTTTCAGCTATTGAAATTGGATTGAGGTTGTCTAATGATAAAGAATTGCCATTAAAAAGAAAAATTAGATTATTTAAATTTTATTTAAAATTAAACAGCACACAAAAGGCTTTTGTAGATTTAAAAATAAGAAAATTAAAGATGAAATATAAAATATGTTTTTCTTTAATAAAAATGCATTTGTTTACATTAGAATATTTTTTGATATCTTTTGCAAATCGTTTAAACATTGTCCCTAACATTAGAGGCTAGTGGAAAAAGAATAAGAGGAAAATAAAATGGAAGATTACCTAATTAGTATTATAACACCGGTTTATAATGGAGCAAAATACTTGGATGAAGCTATTAGAAGTATCTTATCACAGACATATAAGAATATAGAATTAATACTTATTAATGATGGATCAAAAGATGAATCGGCAAAAATTTGTAAAAAATGGGCAGAAGCGGATGCACGTATTGTGTTTATCGATAAGGAAAATGAAGGTGCAGCAGTTGCTAGAAATATAGGGCTTGATATTTCAAAAGGACAATTAATTGGTTTTGTTGATCAAGATGATGTTATAGATAAACAGATGTATGAAATAATGATAAACGATATTATTCAGCATGATGCGGATATTGTCATGTGCAACAGCAAGTCTTTCAATAAAAATGGTATAATCAAGAAAACGTATGATGATTATGATGAATTTGAAATAGATAACGTTGAAATAATGAAAAGAATGTTACAATACGAAAAAATATTCTGTTCATCTGTATGGAGCAAGCTGTATAGAAAAAACAAAATTGGACATATTCGGTTTGCTGAGGAAATATTCTTGGGAGATGACTATTATTTTAATGGAATGATTTATCCGAGAATCAACAAAATGTATTATAATAATAAGCCACTATATTACTATAGAGTGGAAACAGGATCTATGACTCGCTCTAATATTGGGGAGCATTTTTTTGATAAGTATAATGTTTCGCTAAAGTTAGAAAAAGAATTAGAGCGGAATGATTTTGTAGAAGATTACTATTTACAAAATTTCAAATTGGCAGTTTTGTATGAAATAGTTTATAACCTATGCGTGAATAAAGCAGATAAAAAAACTATTTTTGAATGGACAAAAAGATTTAAAACACAGTATTATATCGTTAAGAATGTCATGAAAATACCATTTAAGAACAAAATTAGATTAATAATGTTGTCTAATATGCCAAAATTTTATGTTAATTGTGCAGAAAAGAGGAAAATTAAAAAATGAAAACATTGACTATTTCAATTGCCGCATATAACGTTGAAAAATATTTAAATAATACATTGGATTCATTAATTGATGAAAGAATCATTGATGATTTGGAAGTATATATAGTCAACGATGGATCCTCAGACAATACTCTCGCTATTGCAAAAGAATATGAAAGAAGATATCCAAACTCATTTTTTGTAATAGATAAGGGTAATGGAGGATATGGGTCAACAATTAATGAAAGCTTAAAACAATCTAGTGGAAAGTATTATAAACTATTGGATGGAGACGACTGGTATGATACAGAAGAATTGGTTAAATTTGTTGATTTTTTAAAGAGAGTAGATGCTGATTTGGTCGTTTCGCCATTTATTCAATATGTTAATGAAACTAAAGAAGAAAGGAGAATAGATCCCTTAGGACCGTATAATTATAGTGATATATTTTCTTATAGAGATTTTCCAAAAGGAGTAAGAATTAGTCTCCCCCAAGTGTGCTTTAAGACAAATATAATTAATGATAAAGAAATAACAATAAGTGAGAACTGTTTTTATACTGACACCGAGTTTCTATTAAAATGCATGTCTAAATGCCATACAATTATTGACGTCAATTTTTTTGTTTATGTATATCGTATTGGATTAGATGAACAGAGCACAAGTTTAAACGGGCTTAATCGTCATTACAAAGATGTTGTTAAATATTTTAAAGAAATGATTAATTACTACAACAATGGTGATTATAATTCGATATTTAGAGAATATTATTTTGAGGACTCTATGATTTCTTTGGCAAGATATCATTTGACAAACTTTTTATTATTGTCTCCTTGCAGAAAGCAGGAGTACTTAGAATTTGAAAAATATATAAAGGATAATGCACCAAAAATATATGAACAATCTAAATGTAAATCCTTATCACTATTAAGAAAAACGCATAATTTGTTATTTAGGCCAATGAACTTTGTTTCACGTAAAATGGCAAAAAAAAAGATTAGAGTATAGTAATTGTCACTTTATAGGAAAGGTATGAAATGAATAAAATAGTAGCCATAATTGTTACATATAACAGGAAAGAGTTGTTGAAAGAGAATATTACTGCGCTCATTAGTCAATCATATAAACATTTTGACATTATGATTATTGATAATAATAGTACTGATGGAACATATGATTATATAAAAGAGTTGGTCACTTCTAATAAAAAAATTCAATATGTTAATACAGGGAAAAATTTAGGCGGAGCAGGAGGTTTTTCTTTTGGCATAAAAAGTGCATGTATAGGTGGATATGAAAAACTCTGGATAATGGATGATGATACCATTCCTTCAGATAATGCCTTGGAAGAGTTGGTAAAAGCGGATAGAGAACTGAACGGTAACTATGGATTCTTAGCGAGCACTGTGTTATGGAAAGATAATACTTGGAGCAAAATGAATTTGCTTAGAACAAATCCTTGGCATACATTTGAAGATTATCAATTTGTAGATAAGGGAATAGTAAGAATAAATAGAGCGTCTTTTGTTTCTATAATGATAAATGCAAAGGCAGTATATGATGTAGGGCTGCCGATAAAAGAATTTTTTATTTGGTCTGATGATCAAGAGTATACAGATAGAATATCAAAAGAATACTTGTGTTATTATGTTTCGAAAAGCATAGTATATCATAAAATAAAAACTAATGAAGGATCAAACATTGCAGTGGATGCAGAAGACAGAATCAATAGATACAAGTTGGCTTTTAGAAATGAATACTATATAGCCAGAAGAAACAGAACAAAGAAAGAATATAAGGTTAATTTTAGAGGATATTTGTTACTAATTATAAGAAAAAGTCCAAACCATAAAATTAAGAGAATAAAAACTCTGATTAAGGGGCGACTTATGGGAATGTTTTTTAATCCAACTATTGAATATATAAATAAGGATAGGGAAGCACAGTAGTAAAAATATGAATGATTCTGTAATTATTAAACAAAACAATACACTTAATTTTTTCAAGGGATTAGCATGCTTCGCTATTGTGTGGATGCATACAAATTCTGGAGAATTTGGAAATCAGATTATAGTATGTTTGGCGCGATTTGGGATACCTGTATTTTTTATGGTGTCAGGCTATTTTACATACAAAGAAAAAAAAGTAGGCTATACAAAAGTGTTAACTAAAAAAATATTACATATACTTAAACTAATAGTTATAGCGACATTAGTTTATGTTATATGGCAGTGGGTGGCAGGTCCGCTTATTAAGACTGTACACATACCGAACGTATTAAATAGTATAGAAAGAAGTGTTAACAGTTTTAATTTGTTTAATATTCTTGTTCTGAACATTAATCCATTTTGTGGAATCTTATGGTTCTTAAATGCATTACTTTATTGTTATTTGATTTGGCTAATAATAGCGAAAG
>ODAI013359129.1_pt1 | contig 14363 bp, 13 predicted proteins | sample 1539321 | NCBI WGS metagenome assembly ODAI01 (sample SAMN02144231, study PRJEB22623) | gut metagenome | biome: sheep rumen | host: Ovis aries | place: New Zealand
AAAAAAATCACATCTGCATTAGTCTTCGGCTTTCTGCAGGTCTTCAAACACCGCCTTGATTTCGTAAACAAAGGAATACAAGTCGTTAAAAAGCATTTCGTTCTTTGAGGCACTGTCCGCAAAGAGCGCGATGCTTTTTTTGTTCAGTTCTTCTGCCTGCTGAATATTCTGGATGATGGTATCCATATCCTTCATATTGCCTGCAATAGCGGAACTGATTTGTTCTACGTCAGTGTTGTTGGCGGCATTCAGTTTGCGTACGCTGTCAAAGCGTTCAAGCGTGCTGTCTGTTGCCTGTGCCAGATCCTGCAGGGCACTTGCGTTGTTCTTTGTGTCGCGCTCCAGTGTGGTGATGGATGCGGCAAGTTTTTCCATGTTCTCCATGATTTTTTCGGTAGAACGCTGGGTGTTTTCTGAAAGAGACTTAACTTCATTTGCGATGATGCGGAAACCGGCTCCAAGGGTGCCTGCATGTGCCGCCTCGATAGATGCGTTGAATGAAAGAAGGTTTGTCCGCTCGGAGATTTCGGAAATGTCGTCAATCTGGCGTTTGATTTCCGTGGTCTGCTCAATGAGTTTCTGAAACTGTTCGGTGTATCTTTTGTGTTCTTCTTCTATTTTATTGGCTGCTTCGTGCAGGTCAGAAATTGCAGAGTAAATGCCACCCAGACGCTCAATGTTCTTTTCTGCACGTCCGGACATCTGGCCGGTTGCCTGCTGCATGTCGTTAGAAGTTTCAATCAGGCGGTTCAGGGCTTCGCGCTGTTTGTCTGCGCCTTCTGCCTGTGCTGACTGTTCACTCAGGTAGCTGTTCAAAAATTCGCCGCCAACTGCATCCTTTGCCAGGTATGCAATGAGCGTGTTTGCAAGATTCAGTCCGTTTTCTATAAGTTTTGCTGATTCCATATTTTAGTCTCCCACAACCACTGATACCAGGGTCTGATTACAATGAATGCGCCCAATCTGCTCTCCGTAACAGGAGAATCCGCAGAAGGTGGGGAAGGTATTATTGTATTTTCTGATAATGTCGCTGCCGATTTTCATGCGGTCAAAAGCCATGGTACGGGTGATACAGGTCATCAGAAGGGTAAACCTGGGATTTGCTATGGCTTTTTTGATTCCTTCACAGGTTTCGTCCGCCTTTATTTTTGGGTCTCCGATATGCATCATTTCCAGCGTTGAGTTTGGAACGACGCGGGCAAAGAGACCGATTTTTTTGTCCGGCGTAAAGCCAGAGAGGGCAGCGATATGGAGGGCTCCGTTCAGATAGCGTCCGAAGGGGTTTTCAAAGGTCATGCCTGCTGCCTCTGATTCTGAAACACCCAGTTTTTGCGCATATACTGTCTGAGCCGGTTTTCCGTCCAGAGAGGTAATGGTACGGTTGATGGGGTCTGACGCGGTGACAAGCATGCGCTTTCCGGTCGGGTTAAAGATGTCTTCTTGCCTGATGTCAAATTTACAGGTTGTTTTGACAAAGAGCATGACCGCTCCGTCTCTGGTGACATTTCCGTTGTAGCTTACAAAGGTCTTTGCCTCGGTTCCGGTAAAGCCTGCTGTTCCACCAGCCAGGGGAAAGTTGTCATTTTTGATGATGGAATAAAAATTTGAGAGAATTGTTTCTTCCGCATTGTAAACGCCGTTGATAAAGGCAATGGCGAAAGCATTTCTGCCGGACATGGGGTTTCCACACTGAATGCCACAGTATTGCAGGGCAGCTTCTATGTCTCTTTTGTTTCCTATCGGATACTTGCTTCCGTTTTCTACCAGAACGCCATGAACTTTTGACTCAGGAGAATACATGGTGGTAAGTACAACCGTATCATTCAAAAATCCCTGGGGAGAAATTTCGCCGGCAGTACTTGTTCCGATTACTTCTGTATCAGGAAACCTGCTTTTTATTTCGCGGGAAAGTTCTTCAAAGTCATAGGTGATTGCCGCCATAAAAATTACAGCATTGTATTCGGCTGGCCGGCGTTTAAGTCTGCCGCACAATTCATCTACTGCGCGTTGAATATTTGTGTTTTGAGAAACAACAACTTCTTGTTCCATAGTGATACCTCTGTCTTTCCATTATATCACACCATTCCCGCTGGTGCAATTGACCAAATGAGCGAAGAAACATAAAATATAAAGACAGGTACAAGTGTTATGAATACCATTATCCGAAAAGTTTTTTCAGTCTTTGCTTTTATCGTTCTTTCTGTTTTTGCATCTCAGTGTTTTGCTGAATCTGGTGCAGCCAGTGCAAATAATACGGCCCGTGAATCACGCCAATATATGGAAATGATGTACGGAATTTTTGATTTCGTGCAGAAAAATTATGTGGATGATGTGGATCCCGCCGTGCTCTACCGGGGTGCTCTCAAAGGTATGCTGGAATCACTGAATGACCCCTACACACTGTACCTAGATACCAGTACCATGCGGAATCTTACTGACACAACCGAGGGGAAATTCGGCGGTGTAGGTCTTTCCATTTCCAAGCCCTATGAATCAACTCCGGACAAGCCCGCCTATGTGGAAGTTGCCTCTCCTATAGAAGATACTCCCGGTTTCAGGGCAGGCATTCAGGCGGGCGACCTGATTATTTCTGTGGACGGAACCGATACCTCAGAAATCACCATGGAGGAAGTTCTTGGAAAACTCCGCGGCAAGGTGGGCGAAAAAGTTGACCTGCTTATCCGCCGGGGAAAGAACATGGAATTCCCGGTTACTCTGGTGCGTGATTATATAGAAGTTCCTACCGTAAAATTTGGAACCATAACAACAGGTGACACTTACGGCTATATCAGAATTATTGAATTTACTCCCAATACTGCGGAGCGCGTACAGGAAGCCCTGGATTCCTTTAAGGATACTATTTCTGCGCTGATTATCGATTTGCGTAACAATCCGGGCGGACTTATCACCAGCGTTGCCGATGTAGCGGACAAATTTATTGACAGCGGTCCTATTGTAAGTACCAAGAGCCGCATTGCCTACGAAAACTCAGTCTTTACGGCGAGCCCAAAAAAAACGACCTTCAAGGGTCTTCCCATCATCGTACTGATTAACAAAGGTTCTGCAAGTGCGTCAGAAATTCTTTCCGGCGCCCTCAAGGACAATCACCTTGCATATCTTGTTGGTCAGAGGACATACGGAAAGGGTTCTGTTCAGCAGGTTCTCCCTCTTTCTGCTACCGACGGCATTAAGATGACGATGGCCCGCTACTACACACCCAGTGACACCAATATCGACAAAATTGGTATTCCGCCGGACAGGGAAGTGCTTTTCCCGGAACTGGGAGAAGATGGAGAAAAGGAATACGCAGAATTTATCAAGAATGATGATGTGGCAAAATATGTAGAGGCTCATCCGGGCATGACGGAAGCGGATATTGCTGCATTTGCAAAAACAATGGTAAAAAAATATCCCCATATTGACGAGCGTACTTTCCGCAGGCTTACCCGTAATCAGGCAAACCGTACAAAGCCGGCTCCCCTCTATGATTTAGATTACGACATTCAGCTGAATGCTGCGCTGGATATTCTTGCAAAAGAAAATTTTGCGGCGCTGGTAAAAAATACCAAAACCCTTAAGGAACTGCAGCAGGAAGCAGAGGCGCAGAAGGCAGCCGAAGATAAAGTTGCCACGACTAAAAAATAATGCGCCAGTATGTAAGTGACTGTCAGCCGGACAAAAAAGGGCTGCTTACCGTAAGTGGTAAAGACTACCGCTATATGAAGCAGGTTCTGCGCCTTGCTGTAGGAGACATGCTGAAAGTACGCCTCCCGGACGGTCGCCTGCAGAATACTACTGTTTGCCGTATAAATGAAAGTGAGCGAAGCATTGTGCTGCAGGTTTGCGCAGATATGGAGACGGGACAAAATCAGCCCCAGGAACTGCCGGAACTGGATATGTGGCTCTTTCAGTTTGTTGCAAAGGGCTCAAAGATGGATGCGATAGTGCGGCAGGCTACTGAATGCGGTGTGAGTACCATTGTGCCTGTTCTGGGAGCCTACTCTCAGGCGGGCGGCGGTGAAAAGAATTTCAGAAGCGACAGGCTTTTGCGCATCATAAAGGAAGCCCGTCAGCAGAGCGGTTCTGCCATGGATACCCGCATTCTGGATGCCATGCCCCTTGAAGAAGCCCTTGCCCTGTGGAAGGAAGAACATGGCTCTGCAGAGGACTCTTTTGCCGCCGTTTTGTATGAGCGGATGGAAGATACACAGGCCCTGCACAAAGCTGTTGCTCAAAAAAAGATCCGCCATGTGGCACTGGCTGTAGGAGCGGAAGGCGGCATCAGCCCGGAAGAAATTCTTCTCTTCAGGCAGGGCGGCTTTGTGCCGTTACATTTTAAGACGAATATTTTGCGGTGCGAAACGGCAGCCCTCTATGGTATTGCCGCCTTGCAGAATGCAATTACGGAGCAGAATATATGGCAATGCAGAGAATAGAATTGCTGGGGGTATCTGTAGATATCTGCCGCCCGGAACAGCTGGAAGCGGAGATTCTGGAGATTCTGGCGCGTCCCGGAACAAAACAGATTATTTTTCTTTCAATCTGGGATTTACTCAGGGCGCGCAGCAAGCGGAGTGACTTTGGTCAGTGCATAAAAGAAGCGGATATGGTTCTTCCCATTTCAAAAAGCATTCTTTCCGGTGCCCGTTTCCTCAAAAAAAATATTCCCGTCCGCTATAATCCTTTTAACGCTACCATCAATATTCTGAGCGTTCTGGATCAGCATTACAAGTCTCTCTATCTGTTGGGAGGCCGTCTGAAGAATCTGGGACAGGCGGAACGCAATGTGCGTCAGACTTTTCCCAGCCTGCAGATTGTCGGACGCTTTACAGGCTATTATGCAAAATCCATGGAGTCTGACATTGTTCAGGCAATCTATAAATCATCTCCCTCTCTTACACTGGTGAGCGACGGCATCCGGGAAAAGAATCTCTGGTCCTACCACCGCCGCAACAGTTTTTCAAACAGCATTTTCCTCTATTATCGTGATGCCTTTGGTATTTTTTCTGACCGCATAAAGAGGGTGAGCGAAAAGACTTTTGAAAAAGGCCACGAAATCTGGACGGAAATCCTTCATAATCCCCTTAAACTTTTTTTGCTTTTCCCATTCCTTAAGTATGGTATACTGTTGGTATGGTACAGGCTTTTTAGGAAAGACGCTCAACCGCAAGGTTAATGAAAAAAAGTTTTATTCTGGTCTCACAAAATTACCGTTTGATTGACGGTTTCCGCCGCCTCTTTTCTTCTGCATGTAAGGTCACCTTCTGCACGGATGTGAGTGAATTACAGCCTCTGCTTTTGCGCACATTACCAGATGGAATCCTGATTGATGAATTGTTTTCCCCTCATTTATTTCTTTTTCCTGAAAAGTTTTCTTCTATCGGACGTCATAAACTTTATGTCATTACCGAAGCAATCAGCTATCACCTGAAACATGCAGGTCTTCCTTTTATATCATTTCCCCGGGATATTCCTCTTTTGATTAAAGGAGAGAAAAAACTTTCCCCCTCTTTATCTGCCCGTGAAAAGAAAATCCTTGAAGGCTTTGCGGGGATTTCTCCGGCGGCGCAGAGAATTCGTGAGCAGATAGTGGCTGCCTCAAGAACTGACATGCCGGTGCTGATTACAGGCGAAACCGGTACGGGAAAAGGCGTGACGGCTGCCCTGATACATGACCTTTCTTCCCGGCAGAACAGAAAAATGGAAGTGATGAATATGGCCAACATGTCCGACAGTCTGGCAGAAGCGGATTTGTTCGGTACGGTTAAGGGTGCTTTTACTGATGCGGTCAGCCGGCCGGGCTCTTTTGAGCGGGCAAACGGCAGTACTCTCTTCCTTGACGAAATCGGAGAATTCAAAAAAGGACTTCAGGCAAAACTGCTGCATGTAATAGAATCAAAAAACTTTCAGCGCCTTGGTGGCAGTGAAACTCATCATACGGATGTCCGCCTTATTTTTGCAACCAATGTTAATCTTAAGGCGGCAATTGCCCGCAATGAATTCAGGGCGGATTTATACTACCGTATCTCGCATTTTTGCATTCACATTCCCCCGCTCAGGGAAAGAAAGGAGGATATTCTTCCTATTGCCCGTTACTTTCTGCGTCCTCATGCAAAAGTGCTTTCTCAGGGAGCAGAGGATTTGCTTTCTACATTCAACTGGCTGGGAAATGTACGGCAGCTTTTGAACTGTCTGGAATATGCGCTTACCAGATGTCATGGCGATGTGATTGACCTGCCTCACATCGTGCTGGGATAGTCCTTAGTCAGAGGCTTCCGTGTGATTGCGCTGGGAAAGGCCGGCTGCCTTGTCAAAAATTTTTTCCAGGTAGACGGCCTCTCCCTCGCTCATGGCGGCCCGTGAAAGCAGCATGCGCCAGAAGCGTTCCATGTCAGGCCGGCCGTTCAAAGAGAAAAAACCGATTTTCTGCAGGTTGTCGGTGATAATCTTTACCGTCTGGTCTATGCGTTCAAGCGTAAGGGGAGTGTAGCCGGGAGAAGTCTTGTCCTGATTGCGGAAAAGATGATAACAGATAATCTGTACCGCATGAGAAAGATTGAGCGAAGCAAAGTCCGGGCATGAGGGAATGGTAACGCCCATAGTACATTCCAGAAGTTCCTCATCGGTAAGGCCTGTGCGCTCGTTTCCAAAGACCGCCGCAATTTTTCCGCCTTCGTCAGGCTTTGTGCCCGTTGCCCGGGATGCGAGTTCTGCAAATTCTTCAGGGAGCAGAAGTTTGCCCTTGCGTTTTTTTCCCCGGCGGCGGGTTGTTCCGGCTGCAAAAACACAGTCTGCGGTGGCGGCGGTGACGCTTTCATAAAAAGTGGCATTTTCCCAGATGTTCGCCGCATGAATTGCCAGAATGCGCACGCGCTCATCATCAAAATCTTCCCGCTTTCCTACAATACGCAGGCTGGAAATGCCATTATTTGCCATGGCGCGGCAGACAGCACCCACATTACGGCTTTCGTCGGGGTGGACTAGAACTATGACGATTTTCTGCAGATTCATACCTGACAGTCTACTTCTTTTTACGCTTTTGCGCTATAATGTTTGCAATGAAAATATTTGCAGGGAAAAAAGCTTTGCTTGTAGGCGGTTCCGGTGGCATTGGGGCAGCCCTTTCAGTGTTACTGGCAGAAAATGGTGCGGAAGTTATTGTGCATGCCGGTCACCAGAGTGAAAAATGCGATGCCCTTATGAAGCGCATCCGGGCCCTTTCTCCCGCTTCTTCCTCATTTGTTCAGCCCCTCTCTGCGAAAGATTTTTCCCGTCTGGAAGAGACTCCTCTGCTTGCCCATGCAGAAGTCTGTGACATCCTCTGCGTATGCTATGGCCCTTTTGTACAAAAATCACTTGAAGAGACGACAGCGGAAGACTGGCAGATGCTTTCCCTTATGGATTATGCTCTCCCGGGCCTATTAGTGAGTAAGGCTCTACCCCGCATGCAGGAAAAGAAATGGGGGAGGATTCTGCTTTTTGGCGGCACGGGAACTGAAAGGCGCACGATTTTCCGGACGAATGCGGCCTACGGTGGAGCAAAAGCAGGCCTGAATGTAGTGGTGCATACGGTTTCTGCCTTGTATGGAAAAGCAGGCATTACCTGCAACGCTGTCCTTCCAGCCCCTACCTTTACCGAATACACCCGGGATGCAGAGGTTCTTGCGGAAAAATTGCCCGGAGGAAGCCTGCTTTCGCCGGAAGAAGTGGCATCTGCGGGGCTTTTCCTGCTGCAAAATGACCGCCTGAACGGGGTTCTGCTTCCGGTTGACCGGGGATGGAATCCATCTTTTTCCTGATTTTCTCTGATGGCAGGGGATAATAAAGTTTGACAATATATTTCTTTTAAGGTATACTTAGTTTACTGCATTACGGTAGGAGTAGTATGGCTAACAATAACGATTTGGTTCCTGGATTTAATGATGAACGGGATGACAGTCTGAAGATTTCCCTCGATAAGATTCCTGATGTTGATAAAGGTCTTATCGTTTATCTTAACGGATATATTGATACCTACAACTCAAGTTTCTTCCAGAAAAGAATTCAGAAAGTCGTAGACAGCGGTTATGTTAATCTGATTTTTAACTGCTCTTCACTCAATTATGTGTCTTCTACCGGTATCGGTTCCTTTACCGCATTCTTAAAGATGGTTAAGCCTAAGGGTGGCGATATCGTTCTGCTGGAAATTCAGCCCAAGGTATATGAAGTCTTTCAGCTTTTGGGATTTTCTCAGTTCTTCAACATCAAGGACAATATTGGAGATTCAATCAGTTTCTTCAAGTCCGGCGCACCTGTGGACGACAGCCCCTTCCCAAAGATTTTTGGCTGCCCTGTCTGTTCAAAGCGTCTTAAGGCAACAAAAGCAGGCCGTTTCCGCTGTTCAGAATGTAAGTCAATTCTTGCAATCGATCAGCAGGGTCAGGTTTTCCTGGGATAAATCATTTTTATTCAATATAAAGCAGCCGGTTTCTGTAAGAGGAACCGGTTTTTTTATGCTGTGTGTAAAACCTGTGGATAACTTTCCATTTTTCTTTTTATGTTAAAATATACTTAAAATGCTGTCTGCTGATACTGTAAGAAAATAGTGGCTTTTATCGCCAGTGCTTTTGTAAAAATTGTTTAATTCTATATAATACATAGAAATATATCCTTTTTGACTAACGAATGTTAGATATATGGCGGCGTAGAAAAAAAATAAAAAAAATTTTAAAAAAGTATTGACAGACTTTTTTTGTGTAAAGCCTGTGGATAACTTGTGTTGTCTTTGCGCATAATTGGATACATAATCTGGTTGTTTTTAGCAGTTTTTCGTGATATTCTATATATAATGAAATATCCGGTTAAACTGACAGTTATATTTCTGATTTTATGCGTCGTGGCAAGTCTGGCGGCCTCTGTCTTTGTCATGCTGACCTATGACCTTTCCATTCTTGTGGCTGGAAGTGACGTTACATTTTTTTCCACAGATTTTTTTCTCAGGGCTTTTTTTGATATAGTTCCTTTTATCTGCATACTTTCGCTGATGATTCTGGCGCTCTATATTATCCGCCATCCGGCAAAGCGTCTTCCTCTCTATCTGACCTATGCTTTCCTCTGCCTGCTGGCTTGGGGTGCTTTTCTTCCGCTTGATATTATGGCGGCCTTTGCCTATGAGGCAGATCCCTATGAAGCTCCGGTCCCCGAAGATTTGTCTGCGGGTTACTTCAGGGAGTTTGGTGGAAATGTATATTTTTATTCCCGCGTTTACCATTCTTCTGAAAAGGATAAAAATCTTTATGGCGAAGGATTTTTGATTGACAAAGCGGGGCTGCGGGGAAAGGCAGGTGAACTCTATCCCTTTACGACAGCGGTTACGATAAAGCCGGGGAATGGGTACACAGACACTATTTTTGCCAACGCAACAGAAAAACCGCCCGTAGTGAGTAAGCCTGTAAATGCATACAAAGTCCTGCAAAAGGCGGCCCGCGCATCCTGGTCTGCCGGTATAATTCCCTGGATTGCCTTTGCTTCCATGGGACTGGCACTTTTTTCCATTATTTTTATCCGCAACGTAAACAGCTGGCGTTTTTTGAATGCAAGTATTGTGATGGCAGCTTCCCTGATTGTCTTTACAGTTAATGCCCTGATATATGCTCACAAGATTTTTTCTGACCTTTCCCTGACATGTGCAGATTTCTTCTTTAATCTGGAGCATTATCTTCCGGATATCTTCAGTGGAGTGGGGCGGGTTCGTGAACCTCTGGCCTTGTTTGTAAATATTGCCTTTATGCTCTTCTTCCTGATATTTGGTTTTGTCTGTAAAAAAATCAACAGCCGTGAGGGAAACATTACTTTTTTTGCGGAAGAGGATGAAGAATGAAAAAAGTTTTTATTTCCCTGTTCGCTTATGTTCTTACCGCTTTCCTCATCTGCATGGGAATTTCCATTTTTGCGATTGATAAGCCGATTCTGCTTGAATCTCAGAATGCATCCTATATTTTTCTGCAGGGAATGCTCTATTTCTTCCGGGTACTTCCTGCCCTCTTTGGAAGTGCCTTCCTGATGCTGCTTTCCATTTATTTTGGCCAGAATACGGGAAATGCAAAGGAACGTTTTTCACCGGCGATTTTTAAGCACTTTAAAATGGTCATCTTTACTTCTCTTGGTATGGTCTTTATCCTTACCATGAGTTTTGAGATTTTTGTACCTGCAATAAATGCCCATCAGCGTCTTGCGGAGGCTGCCCCCCGGCTTTTAAATGAATATCTGATAAGCGGACGCTATTGTTATGTAATCAAAAACTATTATCTTGCCCATGAATACGGACGGCAGGCTCTCAGGCTTTCTCCCGGTAACGAAGATGCTCAGAAGCTGATAGATGATTCTGAACGCAGTCTGCACAGTATGCGGGCTCGTCCCAAGGCCAGGGAAAAGGCAGTTGATGACAGTTACCGCTGGCAGGAATTGCAGAATGAGACGGTTACCACGCTGCTGGAAAAATCAAAGAAGGCTTATGCTGAAAAACGCTGGTTTGATGCCCATTATTTTGCCCAGCTGGCGGTTACTACGGGAACAGAGGCTGATGTAAATATGCTTGATGCCCGCCGTATGGCTGCAGAGGCATGGAACCGTTTGAATGATTCTGCTCCTATTGCAGACCAGGCGGCAAAAAAACTCTTTGAGAAGAAAAAGAAGGCCTATTTTTATCTGATGAATGATGACAATCTGGAAGCCTACTATGAGTTTCAGGAATTGTATAATGAAGGCGGCATTTTTGTAGACCCTGACATAAAGAATTATTATGAAATTGCAAAAGAGCGTCTTGCCCAGGAAGCATTTTTTATAGATGAAACCCTTCACCTGCAGCTTTTTGAATCTGCACAGAATGTTTACTTTACCATCACTCATCCTGACGGTGTGAAGGACGTGGTCTATATAAAAGGCATTACCATGGTTTCCAATTCGGGCAGGATGATTCAGTATCTGCGTGAATTTTCGCTCTACACTTATGGTCGTGACGGACATTTTATCCGCTCGGTTAAGACTCCTTATGCCAAAATGGTTGCTGAACCCATCTCCATTTTTGATGCAAATACAGCCATCCAGTATGACATTAAGGAATCTTTTAAGAATATTCCCTATGTGATTTTGCGTTCTGTTGCAAGGGAAAACACCCGCCTGAGAAATGATCCTGTCTTTACCTATGCCCAGAGCATTCCTCTGGATGAGAGGGAAGAAGAAAATGTTCTCCTGCTGGCCATGCCCTTTACGGACTTTAACCTTGCCTGTGATGCTGTGGTTGGTCCCAAAAACATGAATCTTGTAAACCTTATTAAAATGGTGAACAGGGCAGAGCACTTTGGCTATTCTGCTGAAGTATTCCAGGCGGCACTGATTCAGCGGGTGACCTATCCGCTTTTGCTTTTGATTCTGATGATTGCCTTTGCATCTTTTGCATGGAATTACCGGCTGAAGCACAACCAGATTTTTAAGTTCGTGTGGATTTTGAATTTCCCGGCCTGTACGCTGGTGCTTTATCTTGTTCTGGAAATCTGTATATATGTGAGTGAAATTCTCTGCTACACCCTTGTTGCTTTTTCCAGCCAGATGACGGTGCTTTCTGCAATAGGAATTTATATTGTGCTCTTCCTGCTTGTGTCTTTGTTCTTCCTGGCACGACGCTCCGGAAAATAATGATGAAAGTGCCCGCAGTCATAAAGAAGACTGGCCACCGCATAAAAGATTTTATTCTTTCCCACAAAATTCTTCTCGTCTGTACTCTGATTGGCTGCGTGGGTGGCATTGGCGGACTTTTGGCTGGTCTTGTGACCGGAATTTTTGTGCAGCTGGTTGCAAACCGCATACTGGAAGAAAAAAGAATCCGCCGTACGGTAGAAAATGGTGGTTCTGACGAAAATATTCCGGAGCCTTTTTCCGGTGCCCTGTATCTTTGCGCTCTGGCTGTCTACTCTTCCGGGGATGTAGAGACGGCCGCCTTGCAGGCAAAACGCTCTTTTGGAAAAGAATATGAAGCGGACTGGCAGACTTTGTGTCGGGCGGCGGGAAAGCCAGGTGAGATAAACGGTGACTTTGTGACCGAATGTCTTGCGGCAAGGCTTTTGAAGGTAAGTGATAATAATAATCTTTTAAAATCTGTATTTGCATTTTTACAGACACTTGAAAGACAGTGGGATGATAATCGCCAGGGGGAAAAGCCCTCTGTCTACCTTGCCCGGATTATTGGCTATTCATGTACAAGCGGTGAAGTTGCCGCCGCATACGCGGATCTGGGACTGAGTGAAAATGCAGGCTTAGATGAAGTAAAGACTGCCCACCGCCGTCTTGCCGCCAGATATCACCCGGACAGCGAAGACGGTGACAGGACCTTGTTTGAAAAAGTGCAGAAATCGTACGAAATCATCATGCAGAAGCGTTAAACCGGTAATGGCTTAGCGGAAAAAGTCGTAATAGTCCAAAAATTCGTTTGCTTAGTTCAGCCACTTTGTCATATAGTATGATTGCGCACATTAAAAAATCATAAAGAGTTCAAGTAAGGAGGAACTGTTATGAAAAAGTTTAGCAAGGTGCTGACGGGAGTACTGTCAGCGCTTCTTTTGACTGTGGGAGGGGTAAACTTTACCTCTTGTTCTAATGATGATGGTGAAACAAAAACGCCATCTCTCACCGTTTCTGGCGACGCGATTACTGTAGAAAGTGGCAAAACAGTTACCGCAACGGTAAAAGGGATACTCGCTGACGATTCATTTAAAGCATTGGCAGTAACGGATTTTCCCGCAAGCTGTGTGACGGTTACATCTGATGATTTTACCGTAGGTACGATTGCTCTTAAAGAAGCCTTGGCTAACGGAGCCACTGTGGCAACCATTACCGTAGGTCTTACGGCAAAAACCGTTACAGCGGAAAAGAAAGGAACCCTCTCTGTTAAGGTGAGCCTGCCCGCAGAAGCACTTAATTCCGGCAAAGCGATTGAAAAAACAGGAACGGTTGCATACACGATTACAGCCGCCACAACGCCTGATCCCACACCCACACCGAGTGGAGATGGTAACTACGAGTTAGACCTTTCAGCGGCAGCAGAACTTGGAAAAGTTGACGGCACAGCGGCAAAACTTGATGATACCGTTACCATCATGGCTTCGAAATCTGGCAAGTCAATTCAGGCACTGAAAAAAGACTCTCCCTTGCGCTCTGTTGTTAAAATGACATCTACATCAGCAAATAAAACTTCTGGTGAAGAATATGGTTTACAATTAACGCTTGCAAAGGCTGCAAAAATTACGATTGAAGCATTGACCAAGCAGGGGCAGACAGCTGGTCAGTGGGTTTTGAAGGCTGCAAGCGGAAGTGATATTACAAGTACCGGCACACCGGCAGTTGCATCACAAGAAATTAAACTTTCGCAAGATCAGGATACAACGCCTGCAACCCTTACTTTTGCCAGTGTTCCAGCAGGAACATACATTCTTGGTGCTGCATCACAAGGCGGATATCTGTTCAGCCTGAAAATTGAATATACTGACTAATTCTCAATCATTTTAATCTAAGGCGTATTCCGCTGCCCCGCAGAAATGTGGGGTGAGGCGGGGTGCGTCTGCATTTGTGTGTGCGCCTTAATCACGGTCTGAGGACTGGGGGTTTAGGGGCTGAAAGGCAGAAAAAAAAGTTTGCCCCTAGGCGAAGGGGTAGCGTAAGACCGCTTGTCTGCTAGAGGCAGACGGGCGGGCTGGAGCGAGGGGAAGGCTTTCCCCCTCAAAAAGGAGTAAAAGTGTTATGAAAAAATTCAATAGAGTGCTTGCCTCGCTTGGTGCGATGGCGATGCTTGCTTGGGGGGGGGTATTTACCTCTTGTGGAAACGATGATGACGACTCGGGGCCGAGTTTTACTTCACAGGTAAAGGTTGTTTCTGTGGAGGAATTGGGAGCATCGGCAAGTGGTGCTTCATCTTCTGATGAGAAAATTGCGAAGGCAGAAGTGGCTGACGGCGCGGTAAAAATTACTTCAGTAAAGGAAGGAAATGCGACTGTAACGGCAACTGCCTCTGGATATAAGAATGCGGTAATTCCGGTGACTGTGGCTAAGACTGGCGCAATTACTGTAGGAAGCGTAACAAAATTTGAAAAGGAAGCCTCCGGCACTTTAAATAGCGTTTCTATCACTGGTGCGGAAAGGATTCAGTACAATGCTGCAGACATAAAATATACGGCTACGGCTGATGCGTCTGAAAATGCTTCTGTAACTTATGCATGGACGGTAACTGCTGATGAAGGTCTTGTAACTGCAAAATCAGGTGAAACTACCGGGGAACTTACTCTGACGGTGAACAATACTGCCGCTGAGGAAAAGACTTTTACCGTAAAAGTAAC
>ODAI014550285.1_pt1 | contig 14362 bp, 13 predicted proteins | sample 1539321 | NCBI WGS metagenome assembly ODAI01 (sample SAMN02144231, study PRJEB22623) | gut metagenome | biome: sheep rumen | host: Ovis aries | place: New Zealand
ACCCTCGTTCGGCGTGTTCTCGGCAGACAAGGTTCCCGTGACGCTCGAGTTCGACCAGACGGTCATGAACCAGATCATCGACAAGTTCGGCCTGGATGCGCTCGTGTTCGAGAAGTCGAACGGCCGCGCGAGGGCCTACGTGAAGGCCCCGCTCAGCCCTACGTTCTTTGGATGGGTTTTCCAACTGGGGCCGTACGTGAAGATCATGAGCCCAAAACGTGCGGTCGACGAGTTCGCCAAGATGTTCAACCAAGGGCTGTTCATGTACCGCAACCAGATGTACCGGGTCCTGCCCGAGAATCTGCTCGAGAGAATCAGACAAGAGCAGTTCCTGAAGCTCGCGGAAACATTGGAAGCGGCGCTGGTGAGGAAGGTCGCAGAGTTGCCGCAGGGTGGTTTCGCGACCGAGGCGGCGTTCATCAATTTCGCGTGGGAGGTCATAGAGGAATGGAGAGTCGAGCACCGTATTGACGACGGCTTGCCGCGGAGGCTGCCCGAGGAGCGCATGGTAGACGGCAAGCTCAAAGTCCTCCCGGATCCCATGCGGCCGGCCCTTTACAAGACATACGGGCAGATCGTAGGCGAGGCGATACTCGCAATCGAGCCGCGGAAATGGGCGGCGACAGAGGCCAAGGAGTCGTTCTTGGATACCGCAAAGCACTACAGCGACGAGGGCGGGAAGCCGTTCAAGTTCGAGCCGTTGATGGATTGGGAGTCACGAGAACCCTCGAAGAGGGAGACCGGCGGGAATCGAAGGCGCGTGCAGCATCACGGCGCCGTCTTCGAGATATGGCAAGAGCCAGGAGAGAATCACTGGCGTTGCCGTTTCACGTCGAAATGGGCACACATGGACCCTGTGGACCTCGAGCCATGGCTGGGCGGCGAGACTCTCCCAGATGCCGCGTTCGCTGCAGCCAAATACTGGCAGAAGATTGCATACAGGTTCTCGTAAGGAAGATTTCCAAGGCTATGTATCTCTCCAAGTCGAAATACGTCGCAGGCTGCCAGTGTCCGAAGATTCTCTGGATGAACGTCCATATGCCCGAGCAGTTCGACGAGAGCAGCGTGAACGAGAAGGCCGTGACGCAGGGCAACGAGGTCGGCGACCTTGCCATGGGCTACTACGGCGACTTCGTCGAGATTCCCTACGATCGGAACGACTACGAGGGCATGGCGACGAGGACCCGCGAGCTCATCGAGGCAGGTACGCCCGTCATCTGCGAGGCGACGTTCATCCACGAGGGCAACTTCTGCATGGCCGACATCCTGCGCGTCGAGTCCGACGGGGTGCATCTGGTGGAAGTCAAGAGCGCCACGTCCGTGAAGGAGCACTACATCGACGACGTGTCGTACCAGTACTGGGTGCTCACGCAATGCGGGCTCAACGTGAAGAGTGCGAGCCTGCTGCACCTGAACAACGAGTATGTGCGCCATGGCGAGCTCGCCCTGCAGGAGCTGTTCGTCGTGGAAGACCTCACCGACCTGGTGCAGGCCAAGCAGGAAGAGGTCCCCGCGAACATCGAGCGCTTCTCGGCGTACTGCGACCAGGAGGAGGAGCCGGCGCGGGGCATCGGCACGTACTGCGACGAGGCCTTCCCCTGCGGATACATGGGCTGGTGCTGGCGCGACGTGCCGCATCCGGGCGTGACCGACATCGCCCGCATCGGCCGCGAGAAGGGCCGCGCCCTGTACAACCAAGGCGTGCGGACGTTCGAAGACGTGCTGGCTGCGGAGGTGAAGCTCAACGACAGCCAGATGATGCAGACGCTTGCAGAGGTCAACCAGCTCCCGCCGGTCATCGAGCCGGAGGGTATCGCGGAATGGCTGGACGGCTTGCGCTACCCGCTGTACTTCCTGGACTTCGAGACGTTCCAACCTGCGGTTCCCGTCTACGATGGCACGAGGCCATACCAGCAGATTACGACGCAGTACTCGCTGCATGTCCTCGATACGCCTGGCGGAAATCTGGAGCACCGCGAGTTCTTGGCCGACGAGCGGGAGAATCCGATGCGTCAGGTAGCAGAGCACTTGGTTGAAGATATTCCTCTAGGGGCTTGTACGTTGGCGTGGAACAAGTCGTTCGAATGCTCGCGCATCAAGGATATGGCGGAGGCGTTCCCAGATCTGGCGATGCATCTCATGGACATTCGGGCGAACTGCCTCGATTTGGGCGATCCGTTCAAGGATCATCATTACTACACGCGCGAAATGGGTGGTTCGTGGTCAATCAAGAAGGTGCTGCCGGCGCTCTTTCCGGACGACCCAGAGCTGGACTACCATGCGCTCGAGGGTGTGCACCACGGCGGCGAGGCCATGGAGGCCTTCGAGCGGCTGGCGAGCTTGGATGCCGAAGAGCGCACGGTCGTGCGCGAGCAGCTGCTGCGCTATTGCGAGTTGGACACCTATGCGATGGTGAAGATATTGGAGAAGTTGTACGAGGTAGTGGGATAGAGAGAAGGTGTGGACATGCAAAATGACAAATACATTGAAGGATTTAGAGCTTGGGTTGAAGAGAACAAAGGGAGCATAGAGAAACCTGGTTCCGTTGAGCAGATAGTCTTTGGTTTAGTTCAAAAGATAGTTCGTTGTTATGCAAACGAGCTGGACGACAACAGGTTGCAAATAACAGAATTATCCCATTTGGATTTAATGGCAATTGCTGCTCCAGTATGCTGCTATGGTTGCTTTTACGAGAAGATTATTTCACGCATAGACAACTCCCATCTTTCTTCCGAAAGCAAGGAAGCGATTAAGGACGAAATCTCTCAGGCGAAGACAGTCGTTGCAGACCAAGAGCTAGGTTTTTTCAGGAGCAAATGGAGCTACGGGGTAAAAGTACCTGACGCCGACGCCCAACGGGTCATTGTCGCCCTATGCGATGCAATAAACGCCAAATCATTCGAACAGCGTTTGGAGATTCTTCGATCTGTTCCGGATAAGGAATTGACGCAACTTAATTGTGCGACACTAAGTATGCTCTTTCATCCTATTCAGCCTACAGCTTTCCCTATTTGCAATAATGTTGGTGACGAAGCATGGCGAAGGGTAATACCAGGTTATAAAAAGAGCGCTTCGTATTGGGAGAAAACAAAGCTGATAAATGACTTTACTGCCAGTCAGCCAGATTGGTGGCCTAAAAACTACCGTTATTTTGATGAGTACATTTTTTTCAACGACCCATCTAATGGAGCATCGGGCGAACCCGACGGAAACAAACAGGTGGTGCAACAGATGGAAAAACCTATCGTTGCGAAAACTGATATTAAGCTCAACACAATTCTCTACGGTCCTCCGGGAACCGGGAAAACGTACAATACGACCGCCTATGCGGTTGCCATCTGCGAAGATAGGACGTTTAGCGACTTACAAGAAGAAATGGCAACAGACGAAGAGGCCGTCAATCAGAGGTTCAAAGCGCTAAAAGAAGAAGGCCGCATAGCCTTCGTGACATTCCACCAATCGTATGGTTACGAAGACTTTGTCGAGGGAATCCGTCCCGTGCTTCCCTGTGACGAAGGCTTATCTGATGACGGAGATATCCAATACGATGTAATAGACGGAATCTTTAAGGAGATGTCGGACCGAGCGCGTGAATATTCCGGCACCAAAAGCGAGGACGAATCTCCCTCTGATGGAAATGGGCTTGGTGAAGACGAAGTCGAAGGCGTCATCGAGCAATATGCCTCCTTCGTTCAGGAGAGCAACGACGAAGGACAGGAAGTCCCCCTTAAAGGAGACGTGACGATAACTGCAATTAATCATTATAGAGATGGGCGCCCCAAGTCCTTCGTGCTCGGCGGCTCGAATACCTCCCACCAGTGGGTTAGCTTCAAGTGGGCGCGAAGGGATTTTGCCGATTATTGCGATGGAACAATAAAGAGTTACAGAGATGTGAAGGCAAGCAAAGGTGGAAACACCCACGGTAACGCCGGATACCTATTTGCTCTGTATAAAAAGATGCGCGAGTTTATGGAGAGCGACGCTTACGAGCAACAGCCAAAGCAGGAGCCTAAGCAAGAGAAAGCTCGGAAAAACTTCGTCCTCATCATCGATGAAATCAACCGGGGCAACATTTCAAAGGTTTTTGGCGAGCTTATCACGCTCTTGGAGGACGATAAGCGTGAGGGAGGGAAGCACCCGATTGGCGTGATGCTCCCGCATTCGCCCGAAGAGTTTTATGTTCCAAGCAATCTGTACGTGCTAGGCACCATGAACACCGCCGACCGCTCGATTGCTCTCATGGATACGGCGTTACGTCGGAGGTTCGATTTCGTCGAGATGATGCCAAAGCAAGAGCTTGCCAGTAAATACAAAATCGGAAGCGACCAGGGGATAGACTGCAGCGTCACCGTGGCTGATCTCATGGGGAAGATGAACGAACGAATCGAGGCCTTGTACGATCGCGAGCACACCATCGGCCATTCGTATTTCATGAATATCGGGTCATTCGACCAGCTTAAAGAAAAGTTCGAAAGGGAGATCATCCCTCTGTTGCAAGAATATTTCTACGATGATTATGGGAAAATCAGGCTCGTCTTGGCGGACAGCATCGACGGTGTCGATGAAGGGCATCAGTTCGTTAAGGAACGCGATATAGATAGCGCTTTGTTCGAGGGCATGGACAGCGACCTCGTTCCGGAGAAAAAGATTTACGGGATTAATGCCGATGCCTTTGACGACCCGTTGTCTTACATCAAAATCTGCTCCATGAGCGAATACAGAACCGCGAAGGAATAAGACGACGATGCGCAAAAGCGGAAAGACGGCCGGCTCCAAGCCCATTACTCTTCGAGAGTACCAGTACCTCTGCATCGACTCCAAAGGCCGCGGCGGCTATGTGGAAATAAGCGAGAATACCTTTAAGGATTTGGAAGAGTTCATCAAGAGGAATCGGGAGGATAACGGTGGGAATCTCGATGAACTCCTCGCCCTGACGTATCGGAAGGGCATAGGCGACTGCATCCAAGCGAGAAACTATGTTGGTGTAATCGCCATGCGAGACGGCACCACGATACAGATCCTTCCAAAGGTTAGCCTTGCGGACGCGAGCAAAGAGGATGACGACGCTCGAGACGAGGATCTCTTTCTCAAAATGCTCCAAGCCGTTTTCCGCATTCCAATGCGGTCATCCGGGCAAGCGGAGCTCAAGCTTCATCACATGGGAATCTTCGAGGCGCTCATCTCCATGTACCTCGAAGAGGTAAACCGCCTTGTGAAGCAGGGGCTCCGCTCGGATTATGTGTCCATCGAAGAGAACGCCAACTGCTTGAAGGGGAAACTCCTGTTTGCAGAGAACGTCAGGACCAACGCAGCCCACAAAGAACGCTTCTACGTATCTCACGACGAATACTCCCTGGACAGACCGGAAAACCGTATTATCAAGGCAACGTTGCTGCTTTTGGGTCGCGTTTCAAGCACCGAAACCAACCGGAATGCGATCAGGGCGATTCTGCCCGCCTTTGCCGAGGTGAAGACGCCCAAGGACGTCGACGCCGACCTTTTGCTTGCGAAAAGCCGGGCCGACAGGAATATGTCGGCATACGAGCAACTGCTCGTATGGAGCGCCATATTCCTCAAAGGGGAGAGCTTCTCGACCTTTCACGGGAAAGAGGTTTCGATGGCGCTCCTCTTTCCGATGGAGACGCTTTTCGAGAGCTATGTCGCATTACAGCTCAAACGGCATATGGGCAAAGTGCATCGCGAATATAGCGTCAAAACACAAGTAGCTTTGAAATATCTGTTTGATGACCCAAAGAAAGGCTTGCTGAGGCCAGACATTGTCTGCAGCAAAGGCAAGGAAAGAAAGGTGGTCCTCGATACGAAATGGAAGAGGCTCGGCTCTGAGCGGGACATCAGTCAGGCAGACCTGTATCAAATGTACGCCTACTCAAAGAAGTTTGAAACGCAAGAGACCGTTTTGATCTATCCCGCGACTAGCGCTATGCAAGACAAGAGACCTCGTTATGATGCCGATGATGACAATGTGCATGTGAAGGTTTTCATGTACGACTTTACCAATGAGAGCGACAGCCTTGAAGAGTTGAGCAGAATCATCATCGGCAGAGATTATTGATCTCGCCACAATAATCGTCTGCTGACGGTTCTAGTAACCAGGAGGACTCATGCAGGCTTTTGACTGGAACAGAATAAAGGAAGATCACGAAATGGCATATGCTCGTGGCCAGATTGCTGCAGATATGCCTGCGGGTATGTACTCCATTGAAGAACTGGAGAAGATTTCTCTGGATATGGATTTGAGCACAGTCGAGGTCGATACCGCGATGAGGATGGAGTTTCAGAGTATGCCTCCAGAGGCTCAGCAAAAGATGCTTGAGCTTCTTGAGAAAGCAGATCCAGACAACATGGATTTCTGGAGAAAAACCCTCCTATAGTTACTCCCAACGCTTGTCGGTCTTGACCGTTTTCTAGCGTCAGATGGCTTAGCGATGGATGCCATGGATGCCATCGAAATCGATAAGTCCCATTAACGACCCTCGAAATCGAGGGTCGTTTCGTATTCTGGGAGGCAAGAAAACTTCGACAGGACAGGGGAAACGCATGTATACGAGGGAGTCGATCAAGGAACTCAAGAGTAAGGTAAACATCGTCGAGCTCATTGGGCGTTATTGCGAACTCGAGAAAAGGGGCAAATACTACTGGGGATGCTGTCCGTTCCACGAAAACGAGACGTTTCACGTCCGATCGCTTATGCACTACTGGGCGTCCGACCCGTCCCACGATGAGAAAACCCCCTCGTTAGTGGTCGACCCCGAGAAGGAGTATTGGCATTGCTACGTCTGCGGCAACGGCGGGGATGCCCACCGCTTCATCGAGCTGTTCTATAGCCTGGATTTCGATGCCGCCTATGAAAAGCTCGCATCGATGGTCGGGTTCTCTCTCGAGGAGCAGGCGGTGCTGCCGCCATCTGAGCCGAGCGCAGCGGAAAAGCCGGGGAGCGCGGCCTCGGATGAGCCACAACCACAAGAACTCGATTCTTTGAGGGAATCGCTTACGAATGGCATGATCATCGACCTCGTCACCGATTCTGCTGGAATGGCTTTTGACTTGCGCGTTGTCTTTTCTGAATGCAGCAACGTCAACGTCTACGAGGGCGACCTTGCGGAATACCTCGCGAGCCATCCGGAAACCGATGCAATCGTCGCCCCGGCCAATTCCTACGGGCTGATGGACGGGGGCTTCGACAAGGCGATTACCGATGCGTTCGGATGGGAGCTCGCCGAAGCGGCCCAGGGATACATCCTCGGGAACTTCTGCGGGGAGCAGCCGGTCGCGACGAGTTTCTCGATCCCGATTCCCGGCCATGAGGGGATCCGGCTCATCCATACCCCGACGATGCGAGTGCCGAGCCCCATCGCCGACCCGCTGGTCGTCTACCAATGCATGAGGACATCCCTCATCGAGGCGATGCGAACCTCTCGCAAGCACATCGCCGTCCCCGCGTTCGGAGGCACGTGCGGCTTACTTCCTCCGATGAAGGTCGCGCAGCTCATGCTGGAGGGGTATCGGCAGGTTTGCAATCCTCCTACGGAGCTGTCCTGGGAGTATGCGGATTCTCGTCGGCTCGAAGACAGGTACCGGTAAACAGATGCAACGCAATCGATAGGGAGGACACCCATGTATACGAAGGAATCGATTGAATTGGTCAAGGAGGGCGCCGATATCGTCAAGCTTATCGGCGCTTACTGCGAGCTCAAGCCAAGGGGCAGAGATTTCTGGTGCTGCTGCCCGTTCCATAAGGAGAAAACCCCGTCGCTCAAGGTCGATTCGGAGAAGGGCGTTTGGCACTGCTTCGGGTGCGGCGAGGGCGGGGATGCCATCAGCTTCATCATGAAGATGGAAAGCCTTGGTTTTCCAGAGGCGATCGAAAAGCTCGCGTCGATGGTCGGGATATCTCTCGAGGGGCAGGTAGAGAGTCCGCCAGCCGAGCCGAGTACGGCGGAGAAGCTGAGGAGCGCGTGCGAGACGGCGGCCTACTTCTTCGGAAGATGTCTGTTCGAGAACAGCGAGGAATCCAGGGAGGCGCTCGACTACCTGCGTTCTCGAGGCCTAAGCGAGGCGGCGATCAGGCGCTGGGAATTGGGGTTCGCTCCGAGCCAACGGAGGATAGACTCGTATCTGATGGCCTGCAACTGCGACGAAGATTCCATCAACGCCATATCGCGCTTCCATGGGCGGGTCATCTTTCCGATCAGGGGCGAGGATGGGAAGATGCTCGGCTTCGCAGCGCGCTCTCTGGATGATAGAGGACCGAAGTATCTCAATAGCATGGATAACGCGGTTTTCCACAAGAAGCAGATCCTGTACGGCCTGGACAGGGCAAAGGATGCCATAGCGGAAACCGGAAGCGTCATCCTCGTCGAGGGCTATATGGACGTGATCACCATACATGAGGCGGGCATCAGGAATGTGGTTGCATGCATGGGAACCGCGTTCTCCGAGGAGACCGCAACCATGTTGTCCCTCCTGGCTGATAACGAGATTGCCTTGCTCTTTGATGGCGACGATGCTGGAAAGCGCGCTGCTGCACGTTCGCTGGAGCTGGTGAGAAACATGAAGACCATGCCGTGTAAACGCCGCTTCCGCATAATCGAGCTGCCCGACGGGCTCGACCCGGCGGATTTCATCCAGAAGCGCGGAACGGACGAGTTGCGCAAACTGCTGGGAGAGGAGGGCGTCGTAGGACCTCCCAATGGCAGCAAGCCTCGCGACGTGCTGGTCGACAAACGTGCCCCTATGTCGCTCAAAGCTTCGTCTGCAGAAGATACTTCTGGAACAAACAAAGAATAGTCGACCACTGGGAGAAGCCGTTTGTGCGCCTACTCCCAGTGTCCTCCGCTCTCGATGGCTTCCCAATGTCCGACGGCTTCATGATGGACGGTATCGTAGCTGACCAAAGACTCGATATATTCGGTATGGTGGCCTGACCCTTCGCCGGCCATCATATGGGCCTTGCCATGCGCGGCCTCGTTGCCTGTGATGACGGCACCGCAGACGTTGCAGACGCTCTCTTCGACATGCGAATAGACAGGTATTTGCTCGTCCCATGCAGGTGAATCCTCGACCCAGACCTGCTTGTAGTCGACAACCCAGCGTTTCTCAGGTTCTTCCGGGGCGCTATCATGCTGCGTGGGATTTGATGGCTCATAAGCCGACGGCTCTTCTTGCGGCGCATCGAAAAGCACCTCTTCTGATGACCCCTCAGAATCCTGGGCGGAATCGATGCCGTCGGGGGCCTTTTCGCCCGAGCCATCCGCGTCGCTCTTGTCCATATCAGGAGCCGTCGATTCGTTCAGCTTGACAATCCTCGGCTTCCCTGAAATCTGTTCCCCCGTGCTCTCGCTGATCGTCGCCACGGTGTTGACATCTTTGCACTGTGTAACGGCCAGGATGCACCCGACGGCGAGCACCGCGAGCAGACACGCCAGCGTGATGCAGAGCTTCCTGCGCTTGCTCATTCCGAACCTCCTCTACATGAAGCGGAACACGGCCTTGAAGAGCCATCTGATAAACCCGCATACGGCCCTGGTGATTCCCTTAACGATCTTCATCGTCTTCCTCCCATATCTCCTCTTGCTTCTGCCCGGCATCCGAAGCCGGTTGCCAGGCACCCTCGACGGCCTCAACCATCTGCGCCGTGAAGCCGAACTCTGCAGCGAGGTCCTCCGGATCCGTCGATTCCCCTTGCGCCTCGTGCGCCCGTTCCAGGAACGAGTAGAGCGCGAGTATCCTAGGGTAGAGCGCCGCGGGCTGCGGTCCGAGCATCCTGCCCGCGATGTCCTCGAAACGCGCGCAGTCGAAGAGGGCTCCGCCGGCCCTCCGGAGCACGGGCGAGGCGTCCATCTCGACTGTCTGGATGTGCCCGACCTCGTCCGCCTGGGCGAGCAGGAACCGCCAGCCCCTCTTCCGCCTCGCAACCGGTATCTCTCCATCGGGCGCGTTCTGGCGGTACGCGTTCCCGACATCGTAGTAATGGGCCGCGAGCCAGAGCCCCTTCCGCCCGACCTCGTCCAGCTTGAGCTCGAAGTTGGTGAGCATGTTGGTGGTGGGATACGGCTGCGGTGCCGTGAAGGACATCGTGTCGAACACGTCGATGCGGCCGTTGTCGTATCGGATGGTTATGTTCATCGTTCCCTCTTCCTTTGGCGCTGCTGCTCCTGCTGCAGGATCCGTTGCCTTTGCAGAGCCTTGCTCTTCGCTGATTGCGGCTCTGCCGCCGGCTGTGCCTTCCTCGGGCGAACGGGGTTCTCGATCCTCGCGGGCAGCATCTTCTTCTCCGACATGTATTCGCGCGCCCGCATCAGTCCGATGCGCGACTCGGATTTCAGGGTCCGGCTTTCCAAGCGCTTGTCGAAGTCCTCCAAAGAGGCGATTCCGAAGCGGCTGCAGGTGTCGAGCGCATGCGCGAGCCTGTCGAGGTCGACGAGGTCGTTGAGCTCCACTGCAGCTTCCGCTCGCGCCCTGATGACGGATGCCGACGCGGCCGTCGGACGGTAGCTCTCCTTCCTCGCGAATCGCCGCTGCAGCTGCTCCTTGCTGAAGCTCATCCCCAAGCGCCCTCCCGACACCTTTTTCGTCGGCTCGTCGGCGAGCGAGAAGATCCAGTCGTCCCTTCTCGCTTTCGCGGAGTTGTCCGAGATGTCGACCTCCATCGTCTGCAGCAGCGAGCGGAACTCGCCCTCGCTCTTGGCGAGGGTCTTCGCGATGGTGACGCGGCTTCGGATGTCGGCGACCCAGGACCAGCCACCGGCTTCCGAGATCTCGCGTTCCGCCCGTCCGAGATATACGGCCTGGCGGCTCCTCGGCGGGATGCGCGCGGTCTCCTTCGATGCGGCGAGCTCCTCGAGTCCTGTCGAGCGTTCGCGCTCGTTCGAGAGGCTGCGGAGGCCGCGCTTTCTGGCCATCTCCTGGAGGTCGCGGTTCAGATCCTCGGGATGCTCGGTATGGAGCCTCCGGGCATCCGAGAGGTTGGTGTTGTTCACCACGATGTGCGCATGCGGTATGCGGTTCTCGTTGTCGTCGTGGTAGACGATCGCTATCTCGTAGTCGGGGAAGTTCTTGAGCGCCCATGCGCATGCGAGCTCACGGAGAGCCCCGAGGTCTATGTGGGCCTCCGGGTCCGGGGACAGCACGAAGTGCTTGAACGTCCTCGCCTGGCGCCCCTTCCAGGGGAGGTGGTTGCCAGCGGCCTCCCTCGTCGCGTCCATCTGGTCGGCCCATTCGACGTTTGCCTTCTCCTCTTCGCCTTGATCGCCGACGAACCTCTCGTCCCAGGAGAGGTTGAAGAAGTCGCGTGCGATTGCGCGGCCATCCTTCTCGAGGTACCTCTTTATTCCCTGGACGTTGGTGTGTCCCGATATCGGCTTGAGGATCGGCATCAGACGCTCCTCATGGTCGTCTCTTCCTTCAGGGCCTCGATCTTCTTGGCGAGCTCGTCCCGTCCGCAGTTCACGTCCTCGAGCTCCTGCTCTATCTTCCTGAGCATCTCGGCGAACCACTCGTCGTCGAGGCTGCCGTTGCGTATATGGAGTGCGATGGCGTTGAGCGCTCGAACCGCCTGGTTGTAGTGGTAACCCCAGCGCACGAGCTCCTTCGACAGGGAATTGAACGTCTTCCTGTCGAGGACGATGCAGCGACAGGGCGGCTCGACCCCGTCGGCGGCGAGGGGGATCCGCATGAGATAGCGGATGTAATCGGACTTGCTCAGTCCGAGATCCTCGCAAGCTGCTTTCATGATTTCGAAATCCCCGTCATCGAGGCGGAAGCTGAATGTTCGGTTCTTCTCTCGTGGCATGGTGCCTCCAAAGGTCTGTCATTCCAGGGGCGCCGGGGGCTCCCCCGGCTAGGCCGCCGGGCGCATGCCCGGCGCCGCATCGCCCGTCCGCCCCTGCGCGCATCCGACACCCTCAACATGTCGGTGCGCACGTGCTTTCGGCGGGTCCGGGTCAAGTTGCATTGGGTTCCTGCGTGCAATACGCGAGGTAATACCCAATGGGCTACTTGCTGCATTTGGCGTCTAAGGCCCCGTCTTCTCCCAAGATGGGTTCTGAGTCGTCGATTCCGGCGATTCGGGCGCTTAGCCGCCTAATTGCGGAAATCGCCTCGAGGTCGGCCTCGGTTGGAGCGGTTCCCGACTTCGCGAAGGATTCGAGAGCCCTGAGCGCTCTCGCGAGCCGCTTGTCGGCGACGTCCGTCTGCCTAGGGACAGAGTTCTTGATGAGTTCGGTCGTCTGCTGCTTCGTCAAGCGCGCGCTGCCTCTTGCTACGAAGAGCGAGGCTTGGTCATCGGGTGCCATGGACGCGAGGGCATCCACTGCCTCCTGTGATAGCTTGCCCGCATCGGCCTCTCTGGCCCATTCGGCGATGAGGTCGTTCTCGATTTGGCGAGCCATGCGCTCGGTCCGACGGATGGTTTTCGGCGAGATCGGCTTCCCGGTCGACGCGGTGATGAGCGCCGCCTTTACGTCGTCAGCCTTCTTGCCCTTGAATGAGGGGTCCGTTTTCAGAATCTCCCTAGCCTCGATACCGAGCGCCCGCGTTGCCGCTGCGCGCTCTGTGACCGTCAGCTGCCTCACGAAGTAGTTCGCGGTGTGCAGCAGGGTGACGGCCTGCGCATCGGAGATGCGCTCGATGACGCGGCACGGCATGGTCTCATACGCCGCATCCGACTTCGCGAGTAGCGCATAGGCGGCCTTCCTGCGGTGCCCTGAGATCATTTGCCATGAGCCGTCGCCCATCTTGCGGACCAAGGGGAGGTCAGTCAGCCCGTCGCGCAAGATGGACGAGGCAAGGCTCTGGATGGACTCGCCATCCATGGAGTAGGTGACGTTGTCGGGGTGGTCGGCGATTACTGCTACGGGGATCTCGACCACGGGGAATCTCTCGCGCGTCCTCGAGGAGGCGTCGAGCAGGCCCGTGATGGAGAAGCCCGATGCGATATCGAGTGCAGATGGTTTAGCGGAGGGCATCTTCTACCTCCTTCGCAAGGGCGATGTAGTCTTGGGCGGGACGGCTGTCCGGCTCGAAAGCCGTGACTGGCTGCCATTGCCAAGACCCCTCCGAAACCTTTGTGGATGCATGGATGACGGTTTTGAATTGGCAATCACCGAAGTAAGAGTCGAGGACCGCGGCGCCCGTCGCTTCGGCGTTGGTCATGCGCCCGGGCACGCAGGTGCGCAGTATGCCGACCTTCGGAGTCGGAAGACGGAGAGCGTCGGAGATCTGCCTCGTGGCGTTCAAGGTGAGCGCCGTGCCGCGCATGACGGTGGAGTCGAGCTTCACCGGGATGATGACGATGCCCGAACCAGCTGCTGCGAGGTAGGCGTTGAATGCGAGGCGCTTCATCACGGGCGAGCAGTCGATGAGGCAGATGTCGTAGTCGTCGCCGGCATCGTCAAGGGCGAACTTGAGGCATTGCTCGCGCAGCAGTAGCTCGTTCTGGTCGATGAGCTCGATGGTAGATGGGATAACGGAGAGGTTGGGGGTGTCGGTTTCGTATGCCACGTCGGCGACAGGCGCGTTGCCGTAGAGGAGTTCGATGGAGGTCTTCCGTTCGGAGGCTGCGCGGTCGTAGAGATCGTAGTAGTCGGTTGCGGACGCCTGCGGGTCGAGGTCGATCAGCAGCACGCGCTTGCCCTGCGCCGCGAATATCGCGGCGAGGTTCACGGCGGTCGTCGTCTTGCCGACGCCGCCCCTGTAGTTCGATATGGCAACAGTTCGCATAGGGCACCTGCCTCCTAGCATCCAAAGGTCCGAGGTGAGAGTGTGGAAGAAGCCCCGTCCCTTCCGTATGGCCGCGATGCAGCACGCGCACCGCGGATGTATTACATTCATTATAGCACAAAAGAGTACGATACTGTACTCTTTTCGGTGCATCGCGGGCATTTTCCGCGGTTTTCCGCGGAAACGTAAACCATCGTTTACACGGTCGGGCGAGGCTTCGGCGATACTCCCCGCGGACGCTCCCGAGAGAAAGGATGTTTGCGATGGAGGTTACGGTTTACGACGAAATCGAGGATGCCGTCATAACGGTCCGCGGAGTGAGGGACATCCTCGAGTGCCTCGGGTCGGTCGATTCGGTCAGGTCGACGAGCGAGGCCTGCCTCGTCCTCGCAGGAGCCCTCGACGGCGCCGAGGAGAAACTCTCCGAGGCGCTGGAGGCCATAGGCGACGAGTAGCCGAGGCAGAGTCTCCGAAGCCCCGCCATGCGCATCCTAATGGGCGCTCAACAAGAAAGCCAGCCCCCGGAGGGGCTGGCTGCCGGTTCGGCTGCGGCGGGACCCTAGAGGATCTCGCCCTGTCCGAGGACGTTGATGTGGTGCCGAAGCAGCGCTCTGTCCTCACC
>ODAI013061460.1_pt1 | contig 14361 bp, 11 predicted proteins | sample 1539321 | NCBI WGS metagenome assembly ODAI01 (sample SAMN02144231, study PRJEB22623) | gut metagenome | biome: sheep rumen | host: Ovis aries | place: New Zealand
CAAGAATCTTCTTCATCTTCATATCAAAAACTCCTTACTTAAAAGTGCGGAGACGGAATATAGACCGCCGCACTATATATATTTTATATCACCATTTTATCACAAAAATTAATCAATGTAAAGTAGCAAATTACACAAACTTCGTATCCGCCAGCTATGCATACCTCACACATTTGCCTATTTCAGGGGCATTCTGACCATTTATTGCTATTTTTTACCACCAATATAAGAGTTAGTAAACACAAATCACTTTCTCTCACGATTGTTGTAAATTATCTCAACTGTGTCCCTCATCATGTCAAAGGGACGCACCTTCGGAGATATTTTCACTGACACATAAGACTTTCCGGCGCCATTGAAGGTTATCCTGCCCTTGTATGCCGCTGAAAGGCCGGCTATCTGCCCGGTAGAAAGGTACTCGGTGTAGAAGTACATCGCTCCGTTCTTCTGGGATATTTCCGTTATGCCTATTCTTGCCGCCTTGTTCCTCAGCAGCGAAACGTCTATTAGTCCCACCACAGACTTAGGAGGCTCTCCGTAGCGGTCTATGAGCTCGTCGATAAGGTCTGTCTTGTCCGAGTCCTCGCTGACAGTCATTATCTTCCGGTATATGTCGATACGCTGATTCAGGCTTGAAATGTACTTTTCCGGGATGTGAGCGTCTATCTGGATGTCCACCAGACACTCCGGTATCTTCTCCGGCTGCTCACCCTTTTCCTCCGCTATAGCCTCGGAAAGGAGCTGCAAATACATATCGTATCCCACAGCCTCCATATGACCGTGCTGACGTCCGCCCAGTATGCTTCCGGCACCTCTTATCTCAAGGTCACGGAGGGCGATGCGGAATCCGCTGCCGAACTGTGTGAACTCCTTCATGGCGTTCAGGCGCTTTGTGGCTATCTCAGTGAGGACCTTGTCACGCTTGTAGGTAAAGAAAGCATAGCCTCTGCGGTTTGAGCGGCCAACTCTTCCCCTGAGCTGATAGAGCTGGGAGAGTCCGAAACGGTCTGCATCTTCTATTATAAGTGTATTGACATTAGGAACGTCAACTCCGGTCTCAATGATAGTCGTGCATACCAGTATATCTATCTCATGCTCCACAAGCTGTTCCCAGATGTCAGACATCTCGTCCTCACTCATCTGGCCGTGTGCATAGGCTATCCGGGCATCCGGCAGGAATTCCTGTAATTTAGCAGCGCAGGCCTGTATGGTCTCCACCCTGTTGTGGATGTAGTAGACCTGCCCTCCTCTGCGGAGCTCCCGGACTATGGCCTGGATCAGCGTACCTGCGTTGTACTCTATGACATAGGTCTGGACCGGATATCTGTCCTGGGGAGGTTCCTCGATAACTGACATATCCCTGATACCGCTCATAGCCATGTTAAGGGTACGTGGGATAGGTGTTGCAGAGAGCATAAGGACGTCAACTCCGGTAAAGTTCTCCTTGAACTTCTCCTTGTGAGCCACTCCGAATCGCTGTTCCTCGTCGATAATGGCAAGTCCCAGGTCCTTGAACACCACGGACTTCTGGATTATCTTATGGGTGCCGATAAGCAGGTCGATGCGGCCCTGTTTCAGCTTTTTGATTATCTCCTCCTGCTGTTTCGGTGAACGGTACCTGCTGAGGAGCTCGATATTCACCGGGAAGTGCTCGAATCTGCGGACAGCGGTCTGGTAATGCTGATAGGCCAGTACCGTTGTGGGTGCGAGTATAGCGCACTGCTTTCCTGCCAGCACGCACTTCATGGCAGCTCTCAGAGCTACCTCAGTCTTGCCGAATCCCACATCTCCGCAGAGGAGCCTTTCCATAGGCCTTGGCCGTTCCATATCGGCTTTTATCTCAGCGATCGAGGTAAGCTGGTCATCGGTCTCCACATAGGGGAAACGTTCCTCGAAGTCACGCTGTATCTCGTCATCCGGAAAGAATGCGAACCCTACGCTCTTTTCACGTTTTGCGTAGAGGGCTATGAGTTCGTGAGCCATATCCTTTACTGCCCTCTTGACATTGCTCCGGGTCCTCTGCCACTCGTTTGAGCTGAGCTTATTCAGCTTAACGCCGCTGTCGTCACGGGGTCCGATGTACTTCGACACCATATCGAGCTGAGTGACCGGTATATAGAGCTTATCCGTACCGGCATACTGAATGGTTATATAGTCCTTGGTAACTCCGTCCATTTCCAGCTTGCGAATGCCGATGAACCGACCTATGCCATGGCCGGAGTGTACAACGAGGTCGCCCTCTGAAATGTCTGCAAGGGAGCGTATCTCCTCGGCTTTGTTCTTCTTTTTCCTGCGCTTTTTCCGGGACGAGTCCATGGCTCTGCCCTGAGTTATGAGGACCGTCTTGTTTTCGGGGTACTCAAATCCACCGGCAAAGCTGCCTGACATGAGCTGCACTCTGCCCGGCGCCGGCTCTATATCATCGCTCACAAGGTCGCATGGGATACCTTCATCCGCAAGGTCCTGCTGTATAATAGGCAGGGTCTTTTCGCTTCCGGCCGCAAGGACTATCCTGCATCTTCTCTGCCGGTATTCCGCAAGGTCCTCAATGAGCTGTTTCATATCGCCGCTCCACGGGGCAGTCTGCATAGCCTCAAAGCTGACAAGCCTGTGGAAATCTATCCGCTCGCCGCCCTGCATAAAGCTGCTCATATACAGGCAGACCTTCTTTGAGGCTATATTCTGTACCTCCGGCAGCTCAAGAACATGACCGTCAAGGCCCTTGCAGAGCTGGCCGTCCTCCATGAGTATCTTCACATCCTCATTGTAACGTGAAGTCACTCCGGCTGCGGACTCCATAACATCTGAATAATCGCTGAAAAGCACCCCTCCGTCAATGTAGTCGAAGATAGTTGACGGCTCGCCGTATATGAGTGGATAGTACTTCACTCCGTGAGCCAGTATCTCCCCTGCCCGGAGCCTGTTCACATCTGCACCAAGCCGCTCCCGGACAAGGTCCATGCGCTTTCCCCTTACCTTTTTAGCAAGAGCCTCTATCTTATCAGCCAGCTCAGCGCCGTCATACAGGACCTCGCTCGCAGGAGATACGCTTATGCTTTCAATGGAGTCCGTCCTGCGCTGAGTGTCGGTCTCGAACTCGGAGATACTGTCTATCTCGTCGCCCCAGAGCTCGATACGTACCGGCTTATCGGCCTGTACCGGGAAAATGTCGATGATAGAGCCACGAACAGAGAACTGCGAAGCTCCCTCGACTTTTTCGCACCGCTGATAGCCGCTGAGTGCAAGGGTACGGCAAAGCTCCTGTAAATTTATCTCCTGACCGGCATGGAGTTCCACTCCGGCCGCTATGAGGACTCCCATAGGGATAACAGGCTGCATTACTGCCTCTATGCTGGCACAGATAACTCCGCACTGGTTCTTTACCGCTCTGCTCATAGCTGAGATACGCATATGCTCATACTCGTGGTTAGAACTGTCAACAGGAGTGAATACCAGTTCCTTTGAAGGGAATAGCACTGCATTTTCCCAGCCGGACATGGTGTTTATATCGTCGCAGAGCTTTTTAGCCTCTGCCTCAGAGCCGGTTATCACAAGGTGGACCTTTCCCTCAGGGAGGGAGCTTATGAGCTGGGCTCTGTGTATATGGGAAAGACCCGTCACAGAGACGGGCGATATCTTTTTTTCGATAGCTTCCGCTATGCTCTTATAGCCGGAAAGCTCAGTAAATAGTTCTTTAAAAATCTTCATCAGTTATCTCCGGAAAAGTCTGCCGCTGCTGTCAGGCAGTCGGAACTCAGGAATTATATTTGTTCATGGCCTCGTCAGTTTTGTCCTGCACCATGAGCTTTATGCATTCGCAGGCATTTTTCACTGACTCGCTCATTTTTTCCGAGTCCTCCTTCCCGAACTTGCCCAGCACCCATTTTGCCAGGTCGTAGTCGGGATGAGGCTTTTTGCCCACTCCCATTTTTATGCGCTGATAGTCATCACGGCCTGTCAGGTCACCTATGCTCCTGAGGCCGTTATGCCCACCATGGCTGCCCTTTCTGCGTATACGCAGCCTGCCGGGGTCAAGGGAAATGTCATCGCACACTACTATAAGATGCGTGGGGTCCAGTTTATAGAACTCCAGAGCCTGCACCACCGCCTCGCCGCTGTTGTTCATATAGGTAGTAGGCTTCAGCAGCAGGCAGCGCTTGCCCCCAATGGTAACATCGGCTGTCTTGCCCTTGAATCTAAGTCTGTCTATCTTAGTTCCCAGCTCCTCAGCAAGAGCGTCCAGGACCATGAATCCGGCATTGTGGCGGGTATTTTCATACTCCATTCCGGGATTTCCCAGTCCGGCTATCACATACTCTATCTTTCCGCCAGCCGAAGGCGGATTTGAGGAAATACGGTCGAATATATCAAAAATGCTCATTGAATTTCTCCTTACAACAATAAATAATATATACCTGGGGTGCAGTGCATTAGAGGCCCTTTCCTGCGTTCTTCTTTTTTACTCTCCCATTCCCGGCAGGAATTCCACGAGCGGCAGCTCATACTTCTCAGCAATGAGCCGGCAGACTCTCATAGGCTCCGGGTCTGAAAGGGCCTCAGGGAAGTGTGCATCACAGCCTATTATGGCCGTATTCCCCACTTTCTGTGCAATGCTAAGGAACCTGTCAGAGGGGTAATGTCTCCCCTCTCTTACACCAAGCAGATTTATCTCAACAGGTATGTCATGCTCTTTAAGATACCGGCAGAGCCGTGTGAAATGCTCCTCATAGAGCTCCGGACTGCCTGTGAAATTCAGCAGGTCAGGGTGTGCGAGGTACTTGTACCTTCCGGACTCCATTCCCTCTATGCACTGGTCAACGTAGAGGACCAGCTCATCAGCGTCATCGGTGGGGAAACCGGTATAGGGGGACAAAGGCTCACGGTGAGTGAAATGCTGGCCCAGTATCATATAGTCCACCGGGTAGTCCGCCAACAGTCTGTCCTGTGCCTCCATCTGCTCCGGGATATATTCTGCCTCAAAGCCGATATACAGCTTAATGTCCCCTGCATACTCCTTTTTCAGAGCCTCCATGGATGAAAAATATCCGTCCAGCTCTGAGGGCAGCATCCTTGTGCCTGAGACATAGCCGTCCTCAAATATCCATGGGCAGTGGTCAGAGAAGCCGAGGACCTTCATACCGTGCGAAACAGCGTGTTCAACGTACTCTCTGTCCTCGCCCCGTGCGTGACGGCAGCGTGAAGTGTGGGTATGGTAATTAGCAAGCATGACTATCGTTCCTTTCTGTACACTCAATTATAGCACTTTCCTGAAAATATTTCAAGCAATGGGAAATAAAAGCGCAGCTTTCCTCTCCATAAGGCTGTATATGTACCTGCCATTGTAAGTTTTCAACAATCGGGAGCACAAAAATTTCCCGTTTTTTTTCTTCTAAACACTTGCAATATCGGGAAAACTATGTTATAATACTATAGTTACTTGAAATATATAGGCAATTCGCCGATAATAATACGGAGGTAGTAACCATGGAACTCTTAGAGAAGATCGGAGGAGTTGTCCTCATTATCGTATCAGTTCTGCTGATAATCCTTTGTCTCTCTCAGGAACAGAAGTCTCAGGACAGTATGTCCGCAGCGCTCACCGGCGCAAGCACTGATTCCTTCTACGGAAAGAACGAGGGAAGAACTAAAGAGGCTATCCTCAGTAAGATCACAAGAACTCTCGGCATCATAATGTTCGCTATAGTTCTTGCGATAAACATCATACCTGTCTTATCAAAGTAAGACCCTGCCCCGTGACCTGAGTCATGGGGTATTTTTTTATCAAGGAGTAAATTATGGCAAAAAAACGAGCAGCATCAAAAAAAGCCGCCGGAGGCTGTACTGTCGAGAGCTACAAGAAGAAGATAGTAACTTTTCTTGGAACATACGACAAAAAGCTCATGCCTCTCAGTGAGCTTGAAACTAAATGCCGCACTAAAAAACTGGGCCGTGATAATTTTGTAAAGGCCTTTGACGAGCTCCGCACAGAGGGCACTGTTCTGGTACGCAAGGCCATGAAGGTGGGACTTTGCTCACGGCTCAACGTCCAGACCGGAACTGTATCCCGTCTGAGCAGGACCTTCGGCTTCGTCATGACTGACGGCGGCACAGAGTATTTCGTCCCCGGCAAATGTATGCTTGGAGCTATGCCCGGTGACCGAGTCCTTCTGACTGACATTCCCTCACGCTCTGGAGAGCCGGAGGGCGAAGTGGTGGACATAATCAGATTCGGCAGCTCACAGCTCACCGGCCGTGTGGAGTTCGTGGACGGAGCTCCCTATCTGATACCGGACACTGCGTCCAAAAACCATATCATAATAGTACAGGGAGAGAGCGTCCCCTTTGAAAATAACGACAAAGTCCTCACAGAGATAGTTTACCGTGGCCGCCGCCATGCAGAGCACAAGGTCAGGGTCACATCCGTTTTCGGCAGCTCAGACCAGGCTGCGTCATGTGCAGCATCAATACTCGCACTCCACGGTGCAGAGACTGTTTTCCCGGAGGATGTTCTCAAAGAAGCACGGAAAATAGAAGAAGGCGGAGTTCAGGAGTACTGCTTCAACAACCGTGAGGACCTCCGTGACATGACTATATTCACCATAGACGGAGCTGAGTCCAAGGACCTTGATGATGCAGTATCAGTGGAAAAGACCGACCGTGGCTGGCTGCTTGGAGTACACATCGCTGATGTCTCCCACTATGTAAAGGGCAACAGTGCTATCGACAAGGAGGCTCTCAGGCGAGGCACCAGCATATACTACGCTGATAAGGTCATCCCCATGCTGCCCAAGGAGCTCTCCAACGGCATATGCTCCCTTAATCCCGGTGAGGACCGCCTGACTCTCTCTTCCTTCATAGACCTGGACGAACAGGGAGAGATACGCTCCTACAGATTCTGCAAAAGCGTCATCCGCTCCAGAGTCAAGGGGGTATATTCAGAGATAAATTCCATTCTCAGAGGGGATGAGACCGATGAGATAAGGGAAAAATACTCACAGGTACTCAGCGAGATACCTCTCATGGACAAGCTGGCTGACATCCTCATCGAGAAGCGTATGCAGAGGCATTCCCCTGACATAGACACCACTGAGAGCAAGCTGCTCATCGACGAAAACGGAGTCTGCTGCGGAGTAGTGCCCCGTGAACGGGGCAAGTCCGAGCGCATCATAGAGGAATTCATGCTCACCGCCAACGAAGCCGCCGCCAGGCTGGCCAGGGAAAAGAAGGTCCCGTTTGTGTACCGTATCCACGAGACACCTCCGGAGGCTAAGGTGGAGGCTCTCCACGAGCTCCTGCCCAAATTCGGCCTTGAATGTCCTCACTTCACTGAATTCAAGCCTGCCCATGCCGCAAAAATACTGGAAAGTGCAAAGGGCACTGACAAGTACGAGGCCGTGAACCTCATGGTGCTCCGCTCAATGGCAAAGGCAAAGTACTCCACAGAACCGCTGGGACACTTCGGCCTGGTACTTGAGGACTATGCCCACTTCACCTCCCCTATCCGCCGCTATCCGGACCTTGCTATACACCGCATAATCACCGATATACTTGCAGGCTATGATAACCAATGGCTCAACAAGCGCTATGCCGGATTCGCAGTAAATGCCGCTGAACGCTCCTCTGCCGCCGAAATAAAGGCAGTAACTATCGAGCGTGAGTGCGAGGACTGCTACAAGGCAGAATTCATGAAGTCCCATATCGGAGAGGTCTTTGAGGCCAGAATATCCAGTGTCACTGAGTTCGGCTTCTACGCTGAGCTCCCGAATACCATAGAAGGACTGGTCCACATCCGCACCCTCCCGGAGGGAGAGTATGACTACTCCGAGCCTGTGTCCCTCACCGAAAGATTCAGCGGTACTTCCTACACGCTGGGACAGAAGGTACACGTAGTTTGTGCGGCAGTAAATGTCAGCGACGGTCTTATCGACTTTGTACTTGATACCAATGATGAACAGGAGTGATATAAATGAGAAAAGCAACAGCAGCATTCCTGGCAGCCATACTCTGCCTGTCCGCCGGATGCGGGAGCAAGACCTCCCAGGCACCTGACAGCAGCAGCTCCGCTGCCGGAGAAGAAGCAACGACTATAGCCGAGGAGTCAACTCAGCCTGACCCCCTTGCTCCTGCGGAGACAACCGCCGAGGCTTCAGCAGTCACAACAACAGTCACAACGACTGCTCAGGATGTATCCGAAACAGTCACTACCACAAGAAAAGAAACTCCCCAGCAGGACCCGCTTGGCAGTTTCACCTACAACGATGACGGTGCGGTAGTATTCACCGATGACCCGGCGCAAGCCGATGATACAGCACTGATACAGGCAGCTCAGGCACTTTACAGCTCTGCCTGCCGCACAGAATGGAACTTCACCGTAGGCTGTCCCTATTCTCTTTCCCCTGATGAATACATCGAGGATGACATCGGCTGGAGGTATCAGAAAATAACAGACGAGGGCATAACCTCTATATCAGATATTCTTGAAGACTACTACAAGGTATTCAACATTGGCCATGCCGTCCACCAGCTCTCTGAGCTCTATATCGAAAGGGACGGCGCTGTATACGCTCTTGACGCCGCAAGAGGCCGTGACTATTTCTACATGGACTCTGTCATCACCGGCATCAGGGAGAAAACCGATAATACGATAATATTCACGGTGGAGAGCCACTACAGCGGCTCCGACCACGCCCCCGACACTCCTGAGACCGTAACAGAAGATTTCACCGTTGTAATGGAGGAGGACGGCACATGGAAAGTACTTGTATTCCGTCTGCCATACTGATGTAAACAAAGCACAGAAAAAGGCCGCAGGCTGCTTCATGGCAGTTCCTGCGGCCGCTGTTTTTATTTTATCATGTCAGAACACATCTGATAGAGTTCATCATAGGAGACACTCATCGTATCATCTGACTCAAAGCTGAGGTCACCGCCGCTCATCTCTGTAGGCTGTGAGTACGCAGGCCAGGTGCCGACAGTACCCGGACCGTCGCTTTCCTCGGTGACAACCGTATACTGAACGGTGCCATTGGAAATGAACACGAACCAGTTGAGCTCCTTCATATCACTGAAATACATCTCAGCATAGGTGTTAAGACCGTCAACATCCAGAGAACCGGGGATGTTCACATTTTTAGAGGAGTCTGAGCAGATAATGTAAGTACCGGATATATCAACGTCTGACTCATCCATTTCAGTGAGAGCAGAATTATAAGCCTTTCCTATGGCTGATGCTGATGCGTTCACAGATGTCTGCTTTGACTTCTTGATATATCGTCTCATGGAGTTATCCAGCTTCCAGCCTTCTCCTTCAACATAGTAGGCATAGAAATAATCCTCATCAGGCTCACCATCTTCGGTGTACTTGACGGTCAGGTCATAGACAGTGGTTATATCTACCAGTGACTCGGAGTAATTCTCCTCGTAATCATTGAACTTTTCCATTATTTCCTGCTGCTTATCAGCGCTGAGGTTTTCAACGTCATCAGCTGTTTCCAGACCATATTCATCCATCAGGTCTACCATATAGACCATTCCGGACATCTGTTTTTCCCATTCAGCGATCTCCTCTTCGGGAGACTCGCCCGCATTTACTATCTCTGTGACCTCCATTTTCTTACTGCTGTCTCCCTGGTCAATATCGAGAGCATCCAGCATACCGACGTTTTTGAGATAATCGCAGACCTTCTCAGGATACATATAGCTGAGGAGCTTCTCGCTGTCACCGCTGTTCACAGCATCGAAATAGTCATAGACAGCATCCTCATAGCCTGAGGTTCCGCTGCCCGTGCTCTCCTCTGATGATGAAGAGTCACTGGTATCCCCGCAGCCTGCAAAAGTAACAAACAATGCAGCAGCGGACATAATTGATAGTATCTTTTTCAAATTCCTCACTCCTATATCTTTTTTCGGGACTTGGCCAATAAAGCCTGAGAATCATCAGACTTCAAATCAATTATAGCATGGCTCCGGGACATTGTCAAATAAAAATAACAAGACCCCCGCCCAGCCGGGAGTCTTGTTATCGTTATTATATAAACCCTAAAAAGAAAGAGGTGGTACTGACTGTTTATATTTTAACACATTTCCGCTCGTTTTTCCCCACACAAAAGTATAGTCCCGTAAAACTTTGTCGAAAATGCACTATACTTTTGTGTAGCACCCGTCCATTGCAATATACACTGATATGTGGTATAATACCATAAAGCTGGTATTATACTTTTCAATTAAATCAAACGAAATTTTCCCGGAGGGATGAGATATTGAATCAGAACAAAAAGACTCTGCTGACGCTGTTCCTTGCATTTATTGTACTTTCAGGCATATCGCTGTACCGTCAGCTCAGCATCCGGCACGACCCCGGCAGCAGTCTCCGGCCGATACTTGTATACGCTGTGTACATAGAGCTGCTCATAGGCTGGCAGTTTTCCATTCGGACACGCATCCCCCAGAGTAATTTCCGCAACTATCTTAATGCATCTATAGTAATAATGGTACTGTGGCTGACTATCCGCTTTTTACAGGACTTCATACTGTATGATTTTCCAACTATAATGCGTGTAAGCGGATATTTCATAGTGATACCGCTTGTATTTATCCCACTGTTTGGCATATATGCCGCCTTCTGTCTCGGACAGGGCGAGGTGTACCGCATACCAAGAGTATGGTATCTGCTCATGATACCGGACATACTCATTTCCCTGATGATGCTGACCAACGAGTATCACCACTTCGTGTTCAGGAAATACTCCGGCAGTGAGCTGCGTTTCCCGACCAACGTAGGCATAATCTTCGTACTGCTCTGGGCAGTGGCCCTCATACTCTTCCGTATGATAGTGATATACCGCAAAAGCCGGAATATCCGGGAGGTAAGGTTCATGAAATTTCTCCCCTTCGGTATAAGCATCGCCATGCCGCTGATAGTCATACCCTACTTTCTTAACGAATTTGCCGCAAAGTCCGAGCTCATAGAGCTGACTGCAAAACTGTTCTTTCTGGAGGCCCTTACCTGGGAGAGCTGTATCCTGCTTGGAATGGTGCCTGTCAACACCCAGTATGAGACTGTCTTTGAGCAGTCCACAGTAGCCATGAGGATAATCTCTCCGGAGGGGCATACCATCGCAGGCTCCAGCCATGCTCTGACGCTCACAGATGAGCAGATGAAAGCATTGAAAAACGAAGGCTATCTCGCCCACGACCCGGACACTGAGCTCAGACTGTATGAGCTGAGCTGCGGTTCACTGATATACCAGAATGACATATCCGAGATAAGAAAGGTCATGGACCAGCTCAACCAGACTGCAAAGGAGCTTGAACAGGAGAGCATACTCCTGAGCCGTGAGCTCCGCACCAAGTCTGAGGAGGCACGTATACAGGCAAAAAACCAGATATACGACAGACTGTCCCGTGAGGTAGGCTCACAGCTCAGTCTTATGACCGGACTTATGGATGATGAGTCCGGCGGACAGGAGGCACTGTTCCGGAAAATATGCCTTATCGGCACCTACATAAAGCGCCGGTGCAATCTGCGGCTAACAGAGCTTGAGACCAGCACACTTCCGTCGGCAGACCTTGAACTCAGTCTCAGCGATATGGTGTCATGCATCGCCCTGACCGGAGTCCGGTCAGAGCTTCGCTGGGAGGAGGGTGCTGAGTACTCACCTGAATTCTCCCTGTTCATCTTCGACACAGTCGAATGTCTGCTGGAATCCCACAATTTTGCTATGGAAAGCATAGGCCTCGCATCGGGTACAGACGGTTGTTTCACTATTTCGGTCACCGGGGAAGGATTCACGGCAATACTGCCTGAGAAAGCTGCCGGCTGGTTCACCTCCTGCATAAATCTGCCAAACGGCTATGTGCTCACACTTGGAGAAAGGAAGGTCAGTGATGTTTAACAGCATAAAAAACAAGCTGTTCACGGTACGCTCCATAAGAGAGGCTATAGACTCCTGTCCGGGAGGGATATGCTTTTCCACCACCGGAGGCCGGCCTATACTGGTAAACCGCCGGATGAATGAGCTGGTCTTTGAGCTTACAGGGCACACGGTCATCGAAGCAAACACCACCTGGGACGAGCTGGAGTCTATCTCACCTGTAAACGGATGCACCCGGCTCCGTGACGTCTGGAACAGCTCCGACGAGGGCAACCAGGTGTTCCGTATGAAAAACGGCAGGATATGGCGCTTCCGGAAGCTGATACTGAAAAACGGCCGTGAGAGCACGGTACAGATAGATGCCTCGGACATAACAGAGCTTTACCAGAAGAGCAACGAGCTCTATCAAAACAACCTACGGCTCATGGGCATCCGCCAGCGCCAGAAGGACCTGCTTGAAAACATAGTAGAGATAAACCGTGACAAGGAGCTGCTCTCCACCAAGGTACGAATCCACGACGAGCTGGGCAGATGTCTTGTTGCCACGAAGAAGGCTCTTGAAGGCGGGAATCTCACCGACGGCAGCCAGCTCCTCAGCGGCTGGAAGGAGGCCATCCGTGACATGACCAACATCCCGCTCACCGACCGTTCAGCAGGTCCCTCACCGGAGGCAGAGCTGCTGAAGGTTGCCGATATGATAGGCTGCCACGTTGAATTCATCGGCCGTCAGCCCACTGAAAGGCGGGCTCTTCTGCTGCTTTATGCCGCAGTCCGGGAGGCACTCACAAACGCAGTCCGCCATGCCGGCGCAGACAGGCTCAGTGTGAGCATATCAGAAATAAACTTTATGTACCATGTAGTCATCTCCAACAACGGCAAGACGAGAGTCACCTCCATAAAGGAAGGAGGCGGACTCAGCAGCCTGCGGAGGTCCCTTGAACAGGAGGGCGCGTCCCTCAGGATAGTGTGCGGAGACTGTGTCTCCCTGATAGTTGACATCCCAGCATGAAACGGAGCTGATATTATGACCAACGTCCTTATAGTTGAAGATTCAAGAATATCCCGTGAGGCTATAGAGCATCAGCTCACAGCCTCCGGAGAATATACGATAATCGCATCAATAGAAAATGCCGCAAATGCAGAGATAGCCTGTATGAAGGAAAATATTGACCTGATACTCATGGATGTCTGCACTGCCGATGACGAGTCCGGCCTTGATGCAGCCGCCAAGATAAAAAAGCACTACCCTGACATCAGGATAATAATAATGACCTCAATGCCGGAGCACTCCTTCATGCAGAAGGCCCGGAACTGCGGCTGCGACGGTTTCTGGTACAAGGAATTCGGCAACATAGACCTCCTTGAGATATGCCGTCAGACTATGGCCGGGAAGTACCCATGGCCGGAGAAGTCCCCGGTGATACCCATTGGCTGCACAGTCAGCAGCGAGCTCACTGACCGTGAGCTTGAGGTAATAAGAGCACTCGCACTGGGTATGAAGTACGAGGAGATAGCCCATGACCTTGGCATCACAGCAAACACCGTGAAGTATCACATCAAGAACCTGATGCAGAAGACAGGCTACCGCAACACTCTCCAGCTCGTGGCAGACGTAGTGGAAAAACGGCTCATCCTGCCTAAGTACTAAAAAACGGATGACCTCCGGGTCATCCGTTTTTCTTTTCATCTTCTATTTTTTCCAGCATATCTTTAAGTATCTCCTGCCGCAGTCCGGTGAGCCAGTCCGAAAAGGCAACCGTATCGAAAGCGTAAGTCTTGTTGAGCTCATATTCATTCTCTGACCAGGTGTCTATCGGTGACTCATTGTGCTGGATGAGAGCCTCCAGCTTGTCCAGTGCCTTGAACAGCTTTGACTCTGCCGTCTGCTGTGCCTCCATTTCGGAATAGAGCCTGGACATCTCCTTGGAGAGCTCTCCGGGAAGCATATCTACCCACTCGGCCAGAAGCTCGTCCTCTTTCACACGGTCAGCAGAGGTCTTGTCAAAGGTGGGGATGTCTCCGGTGAAGCACTCTCCCAGGTCGTGTATAAGGCACATGGAAATAACCCGGTCCATATCCAGCTCCGGGAACTCACTTTTCAGCATAAAAGCCATAAGCGCAGCTCTCCAGCTATGCTCGGCTACACTCTCCTGCCGCCTTTCCGAGGTCGTACAGTGACGGAGAGTATCTTTCAGCCTTTCCGCTGTATGAAGTATATCCAGAAAATCTCTTGGTCTCATAGGTCTCTCCTTTCTTATAATAGATAAGTATACATGATAAAAGGGAAAAAATCAATCCCCGGCCGGAAAGCTGTTGCATTTTCCCGGACAAAGTGATATACTGTTACTTGTGATATTTAAGGCAACACCGCACAAAGACCGCCTGACGTCTTTGTACTGAATCTGCTTGGATATTTTCCGTCATCTTGCACAGAAATTCCTTGACATACGTCAGTATACCTGCGGAATTTCTATACAATCTGACGAAA